>FTEW01000500.1_pt1 | contig 28492 bp, 19 predicted proteins | sample 1640301 | NCBI WGS metagenome assembly FTEW01 (sample SAMEA3914816, study PRJEB12502) | metagenome | biome: forest; material: soil | place: USA | collected 2011-09-16 | depth 0.3 m
ATGGCCGATCGGCTCCCTGGGGATCGGCGTACACATTGTAGGTGACGCCGTTCTCGACGATCAGACGGCGAGTGAGCTCGAGAGCACGGCGCGCCGTGCCGCGCGGATCGTGTCCCGTGATGGCCTCGATGAGCACTCGCCAATGAGGACGCACTTCGCCGCTTCGATCGAGCAGCTCGTCATGGCGGCGCACATCGGCGACGTACGTCGCGAGGCAGCCTTGCGTCAGCATCCCGGGCCTTGCAGCGGTCATCTCTTCGGTTGTCGGAGGTCTAGCGTAAACGGAAACTCGAGGCTCGGCGCCTCGGCGAGGACCGGGACCTTGCCGGGGCTGTGTCCCATCCGGAAGAACCGGGCCAGGCGACGGCTCTCCGACTCGAACGCGTTGACGGGAAAGGTTACGTAGTGCCGCCCTCCGGGGTGCATGACGTGATATTGACAGCCGCCGAGGGAACGTTCCATCCATGTGTCGAGCAGATCGAAGGTGAGGGGCGCATTCACCCCGATCGTCGGGTGAAGGGCCGAAGGCGGCTGCCACGCCCGATAGCGCACCCCACCCACGAACTCGCCCACCTTGCCCGTGGACTGAAGCGGCACACACCGTCCGTTGCACGCCAGCACGTAGCGATCGGGAGCCAGTCCGGTAGCCTTGACCTGCAGACGTTCCACCGAGGAATCCACGAAACGGACCGTGGCGCCCACCGAGCCCTCCTCTCCCATCACGTGCCAGGGTTCGAGCGCCTGCCGAAGCTCCACCTCGACTCCGCGGCTCGCGAAATCTCCGTGCCGGGGGAAGCGAAACTCGAAGTGCGGCGCGAACCAGTCGGGCCGAACCGCGAAGCCGGCCGCGTTCAGCTCTTGCAGCACATCGGCAAAGTCCTGCTCGATGAAGTGCGGCAACAGGTATCGATCGTGCAGCTCCGTGCCCCACCGGGCAAGCCGTTGCGGCGCATAGGGCGTGCGCCAGAAGCGGGCCACCAGGGCTCGGAGCAACAGCTGCTGCGTGAGACTCATCTGCGCATGCGGTGGCATCTCGAAGGCGCGCAGCTCAAGCAGCCCGAGACGACCCGTCGGACCGTCCGGCGAGTACAGTTTGTCGATGCAGAACTCCGCACGATGCGTGTTCCCAGTGACGTCGGTCAGAAGGTTGCGCAGCACCCGGTCGACGAGCCAGGGGGGACACGGATCGCCCGGCCGCGGTAACTGCGTAAAGGCGAGCTCGAGCTCGTAGAGCGAATCGTTCCGCGCCTCATCCACCCGCGGTGCCTGGGAGGTGGGACCGAGAAAGAGGCCGGAGAACAGATAGGAAAGTGACGGGTGGTTGTGCCAATAGGCGATCAGGCTGCGCAGCAGGTCCGGGCGGCGCAGAAACGGCGAATCGACCGTCGTCGCCCCGCCGAGCACGAAGTGATTGCCGCCGCCGGTTCCGGTGTGCCGCCCATCGAGCATGAACTTCTCGGTGGAAAGACGCGATTGACGGGCGGCTTCGTAGAGGTGCGTCGTGCGGGCGACGAGCTCTTTCCAGCCGTGCGCGGGATGAATGTTGACTTCGATCACACCCGGATCGGGGGTGACCCGGAATCCCTCCAGGCGCGGGTCGCGCGGCGGCTCATAGCCTTCGACGATGACGGGATGCGAAAGGGAACGGGCGGCCGTTTCCACGGCTGTCACCAGCTCCAGATAGTCCTCGAGCCGTTCCGTCGGCGGCATGAACACATACAGCACGCCGTTCCGCGGTTCCGCGCACATCGCTGTTCGGGTGATCCACGCGGCCGACTCCTGTTGGTTCGGTTCACGCCCCTGCGCGGCGGCTTCCGTGTGCAACGCGGGCTCGTCGACGCTTGAAGGGTCGGGATCTCGCAATTGCTGCCGGATCTGCCTCGCCAATGGCAGCGGCGGAAAGCTCTGTGTCGGATCGGCGGGATGTACGTACGGGTACTCTGCTTCTGTTACCCACGGCAATGAGTCGAGTGGGAGGCGGTATCCCAACGCCGAGTCGCCGGGAATCAGATAACAGCGTTCGCGACGCAGGAACCACGGACTGGTTTGCCAGCGTACGGCGGCCGCATCGCGCCCTACCGGGAGCACGTGGCCCACCGGGTTCTCCAGCCCCTGCTCGAAGATCCGCGCCAGGCGCGCGCGCTCGCCCGGATCTTCGAGCTGGGAGTCGAAGGGATCCACGTTCGTCGGCAGCCGGCGCTCGCGCCACAGGTAGTAGAAGGCATCCTCGTAGGCCGGAAACACGAATTCCCCGGACAGCCCCAGTGCCGCCGCCACGGCCGACAGAAATCTGGCGGCCGTTTCGGACGTGGCTCCGCTGTCCACTCCTTCGTCCGCAGACAACTGCGGATTGAGCCAGATCGGCTCTCCGTCGCGGCGCCAGAAACAATTCAGCGACCAGCGCGGCAACGGCTCGCCGGGGTACCACTTGCCTTGCCCGAAGTGGGCCAGGCCCGCGGGGGCGTACCGGTCCTTGAGTCGGTAGTACAGATCGGAAGCGAGTTTGCGCTTGGTGTCTCCGAGGGCGGCGGTGTTCCACTCCGCCCCGTCCGGATCATCGACGGAGACGAACGTTGGCTCCCCTCCCATGGTCAGACGCACGTCATTCGCGGACAAGTCCGCATCGATCCGCTCTCCGAGAGCCTCGATCTGCGCCCATTGCTCCGGCGTGTACGGCTTGGTGACGCGCGGGGCTTCCCACACCCGCCGCACCTTCATGATGTGCTCGAACTCGACCTTGCTGTCCTCGACGAGTCCCGTGACCGGAGCGGCCGCCAAAGGATCCGGTGTGCAGGCGAGCGGGATGTGTCCCTCTCCGGCGAACAGCCCAGAGGTCGGATCCAGGCCGATCCAGCCGGCGCCCGGTAGATAGACCTCGCACCACGCGTGCAGATCGGTGAAGTCGGCGGCGGGACCCGATGGACCGTCCAGCGACTTCACATCGGAGGTGAGTTGAATCAGGTAACCCGACACGAAACGCGCGGCGAGACCCAGATGCCGCAGGAGCTGCACCAGCAGCCATCCCGAGTCGCGGCATGATCCGCGGGCGGTGTCGAGAGTCTGCTCCGGCGTCTGGACTCCCGGTTCCATGCGAATGACGTAGCCGATATCGCGGGACAGGCGCGTGTTGATATCGACGAGGAAGTCGACCGTTCTTTCGCATTCGCGCGGCGTTGCCCGGAGAAACTCCGAGAAGCGCGCGGTTGCGGGCAGCCTCGCAAGATACGGAGCCAGCTGACGCCGTTCCTCCTCTTCGTACTGGAACGGAAATTTCTGCGCGTAGGGCTCCAGGAAGAAATCGAATGGATTGAACACCGCCATCTCGGCGACCAGGTCCACTTCGATGCGCAGCTCACGGGCTTTCTCGGGAAAGCTCAGGCGCGCGAGGTAGTTCGACTGTGGATCCTGCTGCCAGTTGACGAAATGCTTCCTGGGGTCGACTTTGAGGGAGTACGCCAGGATCCGCGTGCGGCAATGGGGGGCGGGCCGCAGGCGCACCACCTGCGGACTCAGGGCAACCTCCCGGTCATAGCGATAGTGGGTGACGTGATTGAGAGCTACGTGAATCGACACTGGAGAGTGACCCCCGACCGTTGACGATGGCGCGTCTGCGATTCTGGCACGCTCATGGCATGCAAAGTCGGGACCGCACCGTAAAGTGAGGTCGCGACGGGAATGCACCGCTCGGGGCGCACTATCTTGGCGCAATTCGGCACCAGAATGGCCCAAATCACGACCGGGCGCCTCGACGAGGGGGCGGTTACGCGGGATGAACGGGGCGCACCATGACAGTGAGCAGGTGCTCCAGTGTATCGGGTAGGCTCGTGCATCTTCCCGTGTGCACCGGCGAAATCTGAATCACCGTGCTGCGCGGAGCCACCAGCCAATGGAACCGCTCTCGCCGGGACAGCTGACCGATGGGCCCCGCCGTAGCACCTCCAGCACAGATGAGTGGAATACTGGCAAGGTGCGTGCGCACGGCTTCGAGATTGAGGCTCGGGTCGAGCGCGAGCAGGCGTCCTTCATCCAGTTCAATGCGGGCGTCGAGAAAATCCTTCTCGGGGCACGACACGATCACACCGACGTTGACGAATTCCTCGCGCTCGACACGCGGCACCACACGCACTACCGCGTAGTCATACGAGTTTGGCGTGAGCACGAATGGCTTCCTCCACAAACTCTCGCGGCGAGGTCAGTCTGCGAGTCAGATACTCAAGATACGCGTCGCCCGTCTCGCCTCCGAGCCAGGTGCCCGGAATCATCCCCACGATGTCCCGGATGACCTGTGGCGTGAGCCTCCCGGAGAGGATCGTATCGACTTCACGCAGCTGCGTCGCGTAACGTAGCAGAACATGATCCTTGATCCGCGTGAACGCATCCCGGCTTCTGTCCACCCGACCGCTCTCGGCGGCCCCGTCCCATGAGTGGTGGAAGTAGAGTGCAGCGCCGTGATCGATGAGCTGCAGTTGGTGATGCCAGACGAGCAGGTTTGCGTTGCGCGCGGTGCGATCCACGTTGCTGACGTACGCATCGAACCACACGATCGATGAGGCGAGGATCGCCTCCGGCTTTTCCACGACCGGATCGAACATCACCGCTCCGGGCAGAAAGTCGAGCGCAATATTCAAACCGGGGCTTGCGCGGATGAGCGCCTGTATTTCGGCGTCCGGCTCCGTGCGGGCCAGATCGGCGTCGAGCTGAATGAAAACTATCTCGGGAACTGGTAGCCCCGCAGCGCGCGCCAGCTCACCTGTCACCAGCTCCGCGATGAGCACTTTCGGCCCTTGCCCCGCTCCGCGGAACTTGAGCACGTACATACCGTCATCGTCCGCCTCCACAACCGCGGGCAGAGAGCCTCCCTCGCGAAGGGGCGTGACGTAGCGCGTGGCGATGACCGTTCTGAGCATCTGGAAATGATGCCATAGCGGACCCGGATCCCCTAAAGCAGCGGACTCACTACTCGCTCCAATCTCTCCGGCGTCCACGTCGGCTTCTTGTCCTTCCAGCCGTCATCGGCCAGTCGGCCGGCCCGGTCGATCGTGAAGTTGACGGGCAGCCGCCAGATGCGCCCATAGCCCGGCGCGCTGGAGTTGGCCAGGAGCCCCACCGGAAATCCCAGAGTGTGCGCGACTTGTCGGACGTCCCGCAGGCTCTCGGGTGTGTCCAGACTGAATCCGAGTACCCGCAGGCCAGACGCGGCGTGGCGTTCCGTATAGCTCGACAGCAACGGCAACTCCTCCCTGCACGGAACACACCAGGTTGCCCAGAAGGTGAGGATCACGACCTGCCCTATCAGGTCGGGGGTCGAGATCCTGTCTCCCTCCAGCGTGACGAGGCTTGCCGTCGGAGCGCGCGCACCGATGCGCAGCTCGTTCGCCTTGGCGGGACTCCCGTGCCATCCCATTTCGGCGGCCAGCGCGGCGGACATAACACCTTTCAACAGTGAGCGACGCGTGACGACGAGGTGTCTGGAATCGGTCCTAGAAGGCATAGCTCGCCCCGAAACTGACGGTCCAGCGAGGAAACAGTTGGGTGCCATAGAGGTTGCTGTAAACGGGCACCTGCGCGAAGCCGTACACGTGCACCTGCGGCAGCACTCGCGCAGTCACACCGGGACTCACATAAGCCACGCTCCCGGCGGTACTCTGGACGTCGGCAAGCGCCCCCTGGTCGCGCGACTTCTGCAGGAGGTTCAGTTGCAGTTGCGGCACCCACCTGGGACTGCTCTCGTAGCGCAGCCCGAGACTGACCGTCGCCGAATTACCGGGCCGGTAGTCGTTTCCCGGCTGGTCCATGTGATGCTTCACAGCGCTTTGAAACTGCCCGTTGACGATGAAGTCGAAATCCTGGCTGATGGCCTGGTAGTAGTACGCGCCGAGGATGATATCGGTGCTGCCGGAGCCGGGCTGCAGGCTGGCATCGAGCGGCATCGCCGCGTTCGGGCCGGCGGAGAACTCCACCGCCGTTCCGTATTTGCCGGTCGGCAGCTTGACGCCCAGCTGCAGTCCCAAATTGTGGGTCGGCAGGAGTCCTTGATAACTTCCAATGAGCTTGATATCCCCCAGGCTTGAGCTGCGGGATGAGCTCAAGGGCGGCAGCGGCTGCGTGGAATCGAATTCGCCGTACGTCGAGTGCGTCCGTTCGACGTAGGGAACGAGCAGATTGATGTTCCAGGCCGAGTCGGGGCTGTAGCTCACACCGAGCGTAAGGTACCGGTTCACGGTCTCGCGCTCGAGTTCAGTCCCATCCGGCACACCCGCAGCGGCGCGAGTACCGCTCCGCAGCTGATCCTGGTGAAGATAGTCGCTTTCGAAGTTCAGGCGCCAGCCGGCGGAAGCCGAGTAGCCCATGGCGGCATCGGAGCTCAACGTGCAACCGCAGGTCGCGCACGCAAACACCGGATACGGAACCAGACCGGCCGACATCGCGGCCACGGCAATACCCGCGGCGTGCAGAATCGGCGTTACCTTTCGAATCGGCGTTACCTTTCGAATCGGCGTGGCCTTTCGAATCGGCGTGGCCTTTCGAATCGGCGTGGCCTTTCGAATCAGGTTGGCCCGTCGCGTCGGGCTGACCCGTCGGCAGGCAGCGGGCGTGGAAAATCCACGTCCAGGGGAGAATGAATTCATAGTCGCCTCTCATGACAGAAACGCGATGACGGCGCATGCGCGAAACACCAGCGACTCAACGCTGGGGCTGCGAGCGCTAGCGAATGTCAGGCGAGGCGGGGAGGTCCGCGCGGACAGTGCTCACGAACCGGTCCAAACCGGGTGAGTGTCTGCGCAACGCGATCGAATGACGCTGCAGTGCTCTCGAGGGGCGCCGCAGCGAGCGTGGGAAACGCCGGAAGGGGGGCGGGCCCCGAACTCTGGGCGTACGGACAGGTTGGATCGGGATGAGTGTGCTGATGATGCCCTGCGTGATCATGGCCCGCGTGAGCGTGCAGAGCATGATCGGGGATCCCGTGGTCAGGGCCGCCGGAAGGGTGTCTGCCGAAGGCGTCCGAATCGCACAAAACGATCGCCAGGCCGCCGTCGATCGGCGCAAGCATGAATCCTGCCGGAACGAGCGCGCGCAACCCCAGCATGACCAGCACGAACGGCATGGCCCAGTGGCGAGTGCCACCGGCACGCAACCCATGCCGCTTGCCTTTCATACTCCCTTCACGATGCCCGAAGGGCGTGGAGCGATCAAGTAGGATTTCCGTGTAGCCCGGCGTCGATCGACGGTAGATTTCCGATGGCCGACCAGTCCAAGCGCTCGCCGCCGTTGGCGAGGAGCCGCAGGAAACGATCGCGCACCAGACCGGCCATCGGCATGGGAACGCTCAGCTTGTCGGCCGCCGCCATCACGAGACGGATATCCTTCTGCCCCAACGGGGCCGCAAATCCTGCCGGGGTAAATTTTCGCTCGAGCAGCAGTGCCCCGTAAGTCTTGTAGATCGGGGCGCCGAACAGGGTCGAGGTCAGGATGTCGACATACCGGGCCCGGTCGATGCCCCCTTTCTCGATCAGCGCGAGCGCCTCGCCGAGGGATTCGATCACCGTGGTGATCAGAAAATTGCCACTCAACTTCACGAGGTTCGCATCGGGTGGGCGTTCCGACACCGTAAACACGTTATGTCCGAGCACGCCCAGCAGCGGAGCGATGCGCGCCATGGGCTGTGCGCCGCCGGCGGCAACGACGGACAGGGCACCTGATGCGGCCACATTCGGGCGGCCGAACACCGTCGCGGCCACGAATTCCTGTCCAGCTTTCGCATGGGCTTGTGTCAGTCGCTCGGAGAGCGCAACGCTGATGGTGCTGGAGGAGACATGCACCGCGCCTGCGGGCAGGTGCTTCAGCAGGCCGCCTTCGCCGAACGTCACGCTCTCGACGGCGTTATCGTCCGCGAGCATCGTGAAGATGACCTCGGCGTTACAGGCGCCCGCGACATCGGCAGCGGCCTTGGCGCCAAGGTTGACCAACGGCTGAACCTTGTGGGGCGACCGGTTGTATACGGTGAGATCGTGACCCGCTCGGATCAGGCTCAGCGCCATCCCCGTGCCCATTTGTCCGAGTCCGATGAAGCCGATTTTCACTGCAGTCTCCTTGCCGCGAACGCGACCAACACCCTCCAAGCGGGCTGCGAGTATAAGCCTCGCGCGGCAGGTGTCGTACTTCATCATGAACTGCGCGGCGACCTTGTTCGGGGCAGCTTCCGCGCAGGTTCCGGATTCCGGGTTTCCGGGATCCGGGGCCGAACGGAGTGGCTCCGCTTTGGCCGGCAAGCAGCGTGTTTACGCGCCTCTCTTACCTGACATCCAACACGCACGGCGTTGTATTTCTTGCACTCGCGGCGCGCTGGCACGTTCAGCCGATGCCGGGGGCTGTCAATCCGGCCGCCATTCGCGCGACCGTTTTTTCGCCTCGGCGATCTGGGCCGCGCTCAGGTGCGCCGCGACGCGGTCGCGGTAGTCCACGGCGGTGGCGTGATGAGTGGCATCTGACTCGGGGATTCCTTCGACTGCCAGGATGAACCAGACACGCGCCTGCAGGTAATCCTGCCGCACTCCTTGTCCGGTGGCGTACATGACGCCGAGGCTCAACCGCGCGAGGGCATTCCCCTGAGAAACGGCCTTGCGGTACCACTGGAGGGCGGCGGTGTAGTTCTTGGGCACGCCGAGACCCTTGTTGTAAAGAACGCCCAGATTGTATTGGGCGTCGGGATTGCCCGCGGCCGCGAGCGGAGCCAGCAGCTTGAATTCGCTCGCGTAGTCGCCCCGCACGTGGGCGCTTCCTGCGTCCTCGAACGGGCCGGCCATCGCCACGGATCCCAGTAGCGCGCCGAGAAACAGCCCGACCACACCCGCACGCACACTCACAAGCGTCCATTCGTGAGCGCGGAGCATTCAAGCACCTTTCAACAGCGCCGCGATCTTCTCGAACGAGCGTGCCTCCGCAACATCTGCGGCCGTGGCGCGATCCCGATTGCGCAAGCGGGCGCTTGCACCAGACGCCAGCAGCAGCTGCACGACTGCGGTGTCGCCGTTTCGACTCGCGACGATCAACGCCGTATCTCCGAAATCGTTCTGCGCATCGGCCTCCGCTTTGGCGGCCAGCAGCTTCTGAACGATCGGCGCTTTGCCTGCGCCTGCGGCCAGCAGCAGCGGAGAGTCTCCGCGAGCGGTGTGGGAGTTGACCGCCGCTCCCTGGGCCAGGAGCAAATCCACGATGCCGCCGTGTCCCGCGGCGCAGGCTGCGGCGAGCGGGGTCGTCTTCGCGGTGTCGGCGTGATCCACGCTTGCCTTGTGCAGCAGCAGCGCCTGCACGGCTTCAACGGTACCTGCCCGGACCGCGAACCAGAGCGCCGTACGCCCGGCTTTGTCTTCGAGCTCCACGTTGGCGCCCGCGTCCAGCAACTCTCGGACGAGATCCGCATTCTTCAACTGCGCCGCGAGCATCAGCGCATTCAACCCCCGGGCATCCTGCGCATCGAGGTGGGCGCGAGCTCGTATCAGGGAACCTACGATCGCCGGATGCGCCGACTTGGCGGCGGCGAGGATCGGGGGTTCCGATTCAGCCTCACCCTCATCCGGGGACGCGCCCCGTGCAAGCAGGAGAGTGACGATGTCCTCACGGCCCGCGCGAATGGCGAGCATCAACGGTGAGTCGCCGCGTCTGTCGGCCCGTAACGGCGAAGCTCCGGCTTCTAGGAGGCGCTCGACCGTCTTCGGAGCCCCGGCGAGCGCGGCGGCCGTCAGGACGGGTGCCCCGTCGGGAGTCGGCGAGTTTGGATCCGCGCCGCGGGCCAGCACGGTTTCCAAAAGCGTGTCCGAGTTTCTAACCGCCGCGACGTAGATATCCGGCCAACCTGCATAAAGATCCTTCTGTGACGGTCCGGGACGCAGAACACCCGTGGGGCTTGCAATGACGACCACAGAGCGACGCATGCCGACAGCACCCGCCGCTTTGAGTCGGGCGACTGTCTCTGTAGCCCCGGCGGCCTGGGCGAAATCGAGCGCCGACCAATCCTGCACATTGCGCGGCGCCACGCTCGCGCCCGCCAGCAGAAGGCGCTCCACGACCGAGACCTGGCCACCCGCAGCACCGTTCATCAAGGCCGTGTTACCGCTGCGGTCCGTGCCACTGAGTGCGGCGTGAGCGGTCAGCAACGCGTTCACGGTGGCAACGTCACCGGAGCGCGCCGCAAGCATCAGCGGTGTCACCCCGTACGAGTCGGCTTCATCCACGGACGCACCGTGGCGAATCAACACTCCCACGGCGTCGGCGTGACCGGCGTGGGCTGCCCGGGCGAGTGCCCCGCGGCCGAACGTGTCCCGTGCGATAATCAGCGTGCGATCTGTCAGCGCTTCCAGCCTAGCCAGATCGCCGCGATCGGCAGCGAGCCACAGCGCCTCCCGACCCACCGCCGGATCCGACAGATCCGCGCTCGAGCGCAGATCGACGACCCATTTGTCGCGCTTGCCCGACTGCGCAGCCGGCACAAATCCAAGCTCACGCGCGCGAGCCAGCCAGCGCTGCGCCCCGGCCGGGTCGGACGGATCCGAATTCGCCAGAAGACTCGCCAGACTGTAAGCGGCGCGCGCGTTGCCCTGGGTCGCCGATTTTTCCAGCCATGCGCGCGCGCGCGCAGGATCCCGCGAGCCGGCGAGACCATTCAGATAGAGCGTGGCCAGCAGATACTCGGCGTCGCGATTACCGGCGTCGGAAAGCTTCTGCAGTGCGGCGAATGCACCTTTGAAGTCCTTCAGCCGGAGGGCCGTTTTCGCGCCGTCCAGCGGATCGGTCACCGGGACGGCTGCGCGCGTCGCACCCGAAGCGAGAACGGCGAGCGCGGCGAAGGCCACGCTCACCTTCCGTGATCGGTCAGGCCGTCCCATATTTCGTTTCGACATAGATGCCCACGCGGCGAAGGAAATCGGACGGCAGCACGCCCCCGGCATTCACGATGACCGCATCGTTGCGCACTTCATGCGTGCGTCCCGTCTGTTCGATCGCCACCGAAAGCGGGCCGATCTGCTTGACCTGCGACTGCAGCATTACCCTCAGGAGGCCACCCCGTTCGGCTGCCGTCACCCGATCCCGATTGCGCTGTTTGGCGCGATCGAAGGACTCGCCCCGATACGACAGCACGACGCTGGTTCCGCCCGACTCGGCCACACTCGCGGCCGCTTCGAGGGCGCTGTCACCGCCTCCCACCACGAGTACATTCTGACCCGCATACTGCTCGGGATCTATCAGGCGATAGACCACCTTGGGCAAATCCTCCCCCGGCACGCCGAGCTTCCTGGGGGTACCGCGGCGGCCGATCGCAAGCAGCACGCTGTGCGTGCGATACGTGTGGCGATTCGTTTTGACGACGAAGCCCCCACCATCCGCGGTGACATCGTCGACGCGCTCGCGGTAGTTGATCGTCACGCCGGTCTTGCGCTCGACTTCGCGCCAGAAGTCCAGCAGCGCCTCCTTGCTCGTGTGTCGCAGATTCACTTTCCCTACCAGAGGCACGGTCGCGGGTGCCGTCATCACGACCTTGCCGCGCGGGTACTGGTAGACGCATCCACCCAGCGACTCCTGCTCGATGGTGACGACCCGCATGCGTTTTGACAACGCAGTGAGCGATGCCGCAAATCCGGCGGGCCCTGCGCCGACGATCACCAGGTCCAGCGCCTCGCCGCCCTTGGGCCGTCCGCTGTGCACTGCCTCCACCGCCTGGCGCCCCTGCTCGAGCGCATTGCGTATCAGTCCCATGCCTCCGAGCTCTCCGGCGATGAAAATACCGGCGACGCTGGTCTCGAACTTCGGCGAGAGGATCGGAATATCGGTGCCCCGCCGCTCCGTTCCGAACACGAGGCTGATCGCCTCCACGGGACACGCCGCCTTGCAGGCTCCGTGGCCGATGCAGTCCGTCGGGCTCACCAGCTCAGCCCGTCCGTGAATGATCCCGAGTACGTGATGTTCGGGCTCCTCGGGACACGCCTTGACGCAGGAGCCGCAACCGATGCAGCGACTTGGATCGATGATGGGGTGCAGCGAAGCGGGATCGCCAAGACCGCCTGCGCGCGCCGTCGCGTGAGCCGCGCGACTGATCTTCTCCAGCCGGCCTCGACGGCGCACGAACCACCCTAACAGAAGGACGGACGGCAAGCCGTAGAAGACGTAGATCAGATAGTCCATGGAGAATGCTGCCGGCTGACACAGCCTGTCGATGTCATATGCCCATTCAAACCCTGCACGCCAACCCGATGGTAGCGACCCGGGGGACAGCGTGAAAGTGGGCCGACGCCTGCAGACTAACTCTGAGACATGAAACATCGGAATGGGGAGATTCCCTACTTGCCAACGATCAGTGACGTACGCACCCTACGGCACGTTCGCAACGCTTGTGAAACGCCTTATTTTCTCGGGATTTGTCGTCACTTGGAGACTCAATGTCTGCACGTTGCGACAACCTTGAGGACCGCATGCATCGTCATATCATCAGGCTCCTTCAACGTCGCGCGGCATCCCGCGCGACGCGCGCCGTGGGGGGCCTCGCGTGATCGCAACCTTTTGGTATCTGGCCGGCGTCCTGTCAGGTGCGACCGCTGCACTCCTGCTCGCACGGTTGTATCGAAGCTCCATCGGCACGTTCGCCGAGCATCGCGTCCGCTATCTGACGTCAGTCGTCTTCATAACGGCATTCGCGGTCGCCGCGATCATCATCTATCTGAAGTTGGGCTCGCCCCAGTTGTTGTCTGCCAATCAACCTGCGGCGCCGCTCAACCCAACCGGCAAGGCCGCGGCGGGCGGCGCGACGGCGAAGTCGATGCAGGTGGAGATCGCGAATCTCGAGACTCGGCTCAATCGCGACGGAGGCACCGCGGACGACTGGCTCCTGCTCGCCCGCTCCTACGACTTTTTGGGTCGATCCGATGACGCGCAACGCGCGCGCGAGAAGGCCAGCGCCACGGGCTCGTTACCTTCGGCGGCGGAAGTGTCGGCTCTGATGCCGACCACGGTAATCGCACCGACCACGGCAACTGCGGCAACCGCAACGACTGCGGCCACTGCACCAGCGGTGCCACCGACGGAAGTGTCTATCGATGAGCTGCAGCGGCGTGTGAAAACGAATCCGCGTGACGTGCAGGCGTGGCTCGGGCTCGGTGAGGCCCATCGCAGAGTGCACGAATACCCGCAGGCGCGCGCGGCCTATCTGAAAGCGATAAGCCTCAAAGGAATGACCGCCGCAGCGTGGGCGGACTACGCGGACGCCCTCGCATCCATGTCTGGCGGGCAGCTGAGCGGAGAATCCGCGCGGGCCATCGATAACGCGCTCGCGCTTGACGGCTCGAATCAGAAGGCGCTCTGGCTCAAAGCCACCGAGGCACTTCAGGATCGCAAGTTCGCGGATGCGCTCGGGTTGTGGAAAAGGCTGCGCACGCTGCTGCCCGCGGATTCCACGGACGCCCGGATCATCGACGCGAATATTCTCGAGGCGAGTCAGCTCGCAGGAGTAGCGCTCACGCCCGCCGTGGCCCCGACGGCGGTCCCGACTGCCGCACCGACGGCGGCCAAGGAAACCGCGACGGGGTCGGGCGAAGTGTCAGGTACGGTCAACATCGACAGCAAACTCGCGTCCAGAGTCGTGCGCGGCGCAACGCTGTTCATCTATGCGAAGGCCGCGGATTCTCCCGGTCCACCGCTCGCCGTGATGCGTACGGTTGCGGGCTCGTGGCCTGTCAGTTTTCACCTTGACGACTCCATGGCCATGATGCCAACGCGCCGTCTGTCGCAGTTCACCAAGGTCGTCGTCGAGGCCCGTGTGTCGCGCAGCGGGCAAGCGACACCCGCGACCGGCGACTTTTACGTCACGAGCGACGTGTTGCAGCCCGCAGCAGGGCGGAAGCTCGCCCTCGTGATCAACCGGGAAATCGGCTGACGATCCCATGGCATCGCCCGCACGACATGTCGAAGAGGCTCCTGAGAATGCGCGGCCGGACCCTACCGCTCACGCGCACGCGCTACCGGCGCCCAAAGCACCGCTACCCTCGGACGCTCGCCCGGCGACACCAATCCCCCCTCCCCGGGCCAAAGCACCGGCTCAGCCCGCACCGCACCAGCAACGGTGGTTTACACCAGCGCGCCTCTTCTTCATCGCGGCAGTCATTCTCTTGTACCTGGGTTGGTACCTGCCAACCGAACGGTACATCTCCCCGAAGCGGGGCGTCGGGTACGCCTTGGGCATCATCGGCGGCAGCCTGATGCTGCTGCTTTTTCTGTATTCGGCACGCAAGCACATCCGCTGGTTGCGATTCCTGGGACCGACCGTCAGCTGGTTTCGTTTCCACATGGTGCTCGGGATCCTCGGCCCGCTGTGCATCCTCTACCACTCCAACTTCAGCCTCGGAGCGGCCAACAGCAACGTCGCCCTGTTCAGCATGCTCACGGTCGCGGGAAGCGGCCTGATCGGTCGCTACATCTACGCCCGGATCCACCAGGGATTGTACGGAAGCAAGCTGACCCTCGGGGAGCTGCAGGTCGGCGCAGAGGGACTGCGCGCCATATCCGGCACCGTTGGATTCCTGCCGGAGCTCGTGGGCCGACTGGAAGACACCGAGAAAAGACTGCTGGCCACCGGACCCCAACTGCCGCTCCTCGGTTTCGTGAGGCCCCTGTTCGTCGCCGCAGCCGCGCTGCGCAATCGGTGGCGGCTGCGGCGGTACATCCGGAAGTGTCTACGCGCCGCCGCCCGCAGCTCCACCGCCGTGGCCGCGGAAAGCAGGCGCTTGCGCCAAACGGCTTACGGTTACGTCGACAGACGCCTGGCGGCCGCGCGACGCGTCGCCGAATTTCAGGGTTACGAGCGCCTGTTCTCGCTCTGGCATGCGCTGCACTTCCCGTTGATCTTCATGTTGGTCGTCGCCGCCGTAGTCCACGTGATTGCCGTGCACGTCTATTGACGGGCCAACGGCTTATCGCATGCAGGGGGAACGATGTTACGCGCTACTGGCTGTGCTCATGCTCGTGGGTCTTCTTTCACCGAAGCGCGGTGTAGCCGTGAATCCTGAAACCCTCCTCATGCCCGGCAAACTCACCACGGCTCATCAGAAGTTCGAGGAGCAGTGCTCCCAGTGTCATGATCGCAGTGATCGCAACCGCCAGACTCATCTATGTCTGGATTGCCATAAGGCCATTGCGGAGGATATCCGCAGCGCGCACGGCATGCACGGCCGGATACAGAGCATTGCGACCTCCCAGTGCCGCGCATGCCATTCCGAGCACCTCGGGCGCGACGGCGATATCGTGAAACTGAGCCGCGAGCAGCTCAATCACGAGGCGACCGATTTTCCTCTGCAGGGTGCGCACGCAAGCGTGCCGTGCGAAAGCTGTCATGCCGCCCGAAAGAAATTCCGCGAAGCCCCTCGCGATTGCGCCACGTGTCACAAGAAGGTCGAGCCTCACGAAGGCAAGCTGGGTCACGATTGCGGGACGTGTCACGATGTGGTCGCGTGGCGGCACGTGACTTTTGACCACGACAAGACATCGTATCCGCTGCGCGAAAAGCACGCCGAGGTTCCCTGCATCGGATGCCACTTCGTAAATCGCTACAAGGGCACGCCGCAAGTGTGCGTGTCATGCCATGCGCCCGACGATGTGCATCACGGCGAGCGGGGGCCGAAGTGCGCCGACTGCCATACGACGGCCGGGTGGAAGACCGCCAAGTTCGACCACTTCAAGGAAACGGGGTATGCGCTCGAGGGAGTGCATGCACGCGTTGACTGTCAGGATTGCCACCGCTCGGGCAACCTGAAAGACAAGCTGCCGCGCGATTGCGTCGGCTGTCACGCGGGCCAGGACTCCCACGCCGGTCGCTTCGGTACGGGATGTGGCAAGTGTCACGGGAATGAGAAATGGAAGCCGTCGACCTTCGACCACGTCCGTGACGGGCACTGGGCACTCCTCGGTAAGCACGAAAAGCTCGACTGTCACGCCTGCCACACGGCCGCCGTCGCGAACCAGAAGCTCTCCAAGGATTGCCTTAGCTGCCATCGTGCAAGCGACGTGCACGCCGGCAAGCTCGGCATCGACTGCGCGCGCTGTCATACGCCGGACGGCTGGCGATCGTCGGTGACCTTCGACCACGACCTTACGGATTTCCCTCTCGTGGGCCTGCACGTCGCGGTGCCGTGCGAGCAATGTCATGTGACGCGCAAGTATCGGGACGTAGGCCGCGGCTGCATCGACTGCCACAGCGGCGACGACATTCACAAGGGCAATCTGGGTAAGGAATGCGCGAAGTGCCACTCGCCGAACGGCTGGCGCATCTGGGAATTCGACCACGGGAAGGAAACCGGATTCGCGCTGAACGGGGCGCACGCAAAACTCGCCTGCGCCGGCTGTCACAAGCAGCCCGCCGGCCAGGTCAAGCTGAACGCGACCTGTCTGGCGTGTCACGAGCAGGACGACGTTCACCTCGGTCAATACGGGCGTCAGTGTGATCGCTGCCACTCGACCGCGACCTTCAAGGGCGCTCGCCTGCACTGATCCCATGCAAGCCGCCAAATACTCGCCCTCGAGCGAACCGATCCCAGCGGGAGGCTTGTGTGTGCGGCGCTGGCGGGGACTGCGTGGCCTGGCCGCGGTTCTGCTGGCGCTGTTCGTGCTCCCAACGAGCTACGGGGCGGAGACTCGAGACTCCTTCGACCACCTGACGACAGGCTTCGAACTCCTGGGGCAGCACCGCGATCTGCCTTGCGAGTCGTGTCACGCCAATGCGGTATTCAAGGGGACACCGCGCGAATGCTCGTCCTGCCATGGTGTCGGCACCGCGATACGCGCAACCGCCAAGACCGCGAATCACATCCTCTCCACCAATCGATGCGATAGCTGCCATACGCCCATCGCGTGGAAGCCCGCGGTCAACTTCGACCACGCGGAGGCCCGTGGCAGTTGTTCCACGTGTCACAACAACGTACAGGCGCAAGGCAGAGGTCCGCAACACATCGACACGAACCTGGAGTGCGACGCCTGCCATTCAACGATCAGCTGGGCGGGTGCGATCTTCAGGCATGACGGTGTCACGACGGGATGCGCGAGTTGCCACAACGGGGTGCAGGCCACCGGCACGCCACCGAAGCACATTCCGATCGGCGCCACCCCCTGTGAAGGCTGTCATTCGACGACGAATTTCACATCCTTCGCCGGAACGGCCATGAACCACGCGGCGGTGACGGCGATTCCGTGTGCAAGTTGCCACGAGGCGGGTAACAGTTTCTTCGGTGTGACCATCGTGACACGTCCCCCGGCCCCGCATCCGACCTCAGGGGACTGCAGCCAGTGTCACGGCTCGACAACCTCATTCGCGACCAATTCTCTGCGACCAGCCAATCACATTCCGACCAACGCACCGTGCGAGCAGTGCCACACGACCCCGGACAATTTCGCGCTCTATTCGGTGACCGGAACTCACCAGGGAGTCACCGAGTGCCTCAGTTGCCACGCCCCGGGCGTGGCGGGGAGTTTTGCTAACGTCACGATCACCTCGACCGGCAGCAGTCATATTCCGATCGGCAATCTCGACTGCAACGGTTCCGGATGCCATGGCACGAGCAATGTAAGCCCGGGCGGCTTCAACCTCGGGTCCGCCAGCGTCACCAGCCCGACTCTGAGTGTGGGCGGACACACGACCGTCGCCGCCGCGGTACCCAGTTGCCAGACGTGCCACCAGGCTGCGAGTTTCCTCGGAATGATCGCGAGCACCACGACCGCGGGAGATTCGCGTCCGTCGGCCGGCCTCGACGCGGTGCATCCTGCCGCCGGAGACTGCGGGAGCTGTCACACGACCACTCCCACATTCGCCAGTGATGTGACCGCGGGCAAGCCAGCCAACCACGTCCCGACGAATGCCCCTTGCGCCCAGTGTCACACGACGGGCAACTATGCGCTCTACTCGGTGATCGGCACTCACCAGGGCGTGACCGGCTGCGCGAGCTGCCACGGCCCGACCGTCGCCGCCACGTTCGCCAATGTCACGATCACGACGACGGCCAATAATCACATCCCGATCGGCAATCTCGATTGCAATGGCTCGGGCTGCCATACCGCGACCAATGTGAACTCCGGCGGATTCAACATCGGCTCGGCGAGCATCAGCAGTCCGACGCTCGGCACGGCGGGTCACGTGACGGTGGCGGCGGCAGTTCCAAGTTGCCAGACGTGCCACCAGGCGGCGAGTTTCCAGGGGATGATCGCCAGCACCACCACCGCCGGAGATTCCCGCCCTTCGGCCGGCCTTGACGCCATGCACCCTGCCGCCGGCGATTGCGGAGGCTGTCACACGACCACTCCCACATTCGCCAGTGATGTGACCAGCGCCGGCAAGCCCGCTAACCACATCCCGACGAACGCCCCCTGCGCACAATGTCACACGACAGCGGGTAACTATGCCCTCTACTCGGTGACCGGCACACATCAGGGCGTCACGGGCTGTGTGACCTGCCACGGGCCGACCGTCGCCGCGACGTTTGCCAACGTCACGATCACCACGACGGCCAACAATCACATTCCGATCGGTAATCTCGACTGCAACGGTTCGGGCTGCCATACCGCGACCAACGTGAACACCGGGGGCTTCAATATCGGCTCGGCGAGCATCAACAACCCGACGCTCACAACGGCCGGGCACGCGACGGTCGCCAGCGCCGTGGCCTCGTGCCAAACCTGCCATGAAGCCGCGCCGTACCTGGGCATGATCGCCAGCTCGGCCGCAACCGCGGGGGACTCCCGGCCCTCTGCCGCACTCGACGCCCTGCATCCCACGGCCGGCGACTGCGGAGGTTGCCACCTCACAGTACCGACTTTTGCGAGCGATGTGGTCGCCGGAACCAAACCGCCCAATCACATTCCGACCACCGCGCCGTGTACGCAATGTCACACGACGGCCGGTAACTTCGCGCTCTACTCCGTGACCGGCACACATCAGGGCGTCACGGGGTGTGTGAGCTGCCACGGACCGACCGTCGCCGCCACGTTTGTCAACGTGACGATCACCACGACTTCGAACAATCACATTCCGATCGGAAATCTCGACTGCAACGGCTCGGGCTGCCATACCGCGACCAATGTAAACGCCGGAGGATTCAACATCGGCTCGGCGAGCATCACGAGCCCGACACTGACCGTCTCAGGACACGCCACCGTGGCCAGCGCAGTGGCCGCATGCCAAACCTGTCACGAAGCGGCGCCGTACCAGGGAATGATTGCCAGCTCGGCGAGCACCGCGGGCGATTCGCGACCCACGGCGCTGGACAAACTTCATCCCACCGCCGGTGATTGCGGCAGCTGTCACACCACGACACCTACGTTTACTAGCGACGTCACGAGCATCGTCAAGCCCGCCAACCACATCCCCACGAATGCACCGTGTGCTCAGTGTCATACGACGGCGGGAAACTACGCACTGTATTCAGTGACCGGGACACACCAGGGTGTGATCGGCTGCGTGAGCTGTCACGGCCCGACCGTGGCTACCACGTTCGCCAATATCACAATCACCACGACCGCCAGCAGCCACATCCCGATCGGCAGTCTCGACTGCAATGGCTCGGGCTGCCACACCGCGACCAATGTGAACGCCGGCGGATTCAATATCGGTTCGGCGAGCATCACCAGCCCGACGCTGACCGTCTCAGGACACGCCACAGTGGCCAGCGCAGTGGCCGCGTGCCAGACATGCCACGAGTCGGCCCCCTATCAGGGGATGATCGCCAGCTCGGCGAGCACGGCGGGGGATTCGCGGCCCACGGCGCTGGATAAGGTTCATCCTGCGGCCGGCGACTGCGGCACCTGCCACACCACGACACCGACGTTCGCCAGTGATGTCACGAGCATCGCCAAGCCTGTCAACCACATTCCGACCAACGCACCATGTGCGCAGTGTCATACCACCGCGGGCAACTACGCCCTTTACTCGGTCACCGGTACACACCAGGGCGTGACCGGTTGCGTGAGCTGTCATGGACCGACTGTCGCCGCCACGTTCGCGAATGTCACAATTACGACTACAGCCAGCAACCACATCCCGATCGGCAGCCTCGACTGCAATGGCTCGGGCTGCCACACGACGACGAATGTGAACGCTGGCGGATTCAACATTGGCTCGGCCAGCATCAACACGCCCACACTGACGGTCGCTGGACACGCCACCGTGGCGAGCGTGGTGGGCGCGTGCCAGACCTGCCACGAATCGGCACCGTATCAAGGGATGATCGCCAGCTCAGCCAGCACCGCGGGTGACTCGCGGCCGACGGCCTTCGACAAGAGCCATCCCACAACCGGAGACTGCGGCGGCTGTCACACATCGACCCCCACGTTCGCTGCGAATGTGACGAGTGGCGTGAAGCCGACGAACCATATCCCGACGAATGCGCCGTGCGCTCAGTGTCACACCACTCCGGGCAACTTCGCAGCATACGTCATGGGCACGCCGGGACACGCGGGCATCACGAGCGGGTGCGCTCTGTGCCACGCCGTTGGACTGTCGTTCGCGAACATGGCGCCCCCGACACTCGTGGAGCCGCCCACCGGACCGACGGGTCACGTTCCTGTCGGAAACATTGCCTGCGAGCAGTGCCACTCGGTCACGAACTTCACAACATTCGCCGGCACCGTGATGAAACATGCCGCCGTGCGCGGAAATGCTTGCGATAGTTGTCACGAGCGCGGCATGACCTGGAAGACGAACACGGGGGTCCAGTTGTGGGTGCGTCCCTCAGCTAATCATCACGCGGGACAGGATTGTGGCGGCTCCGGCTGCCACACTTCGCGCGACAAGCATGCGGTCCGAGCCGCGGCGGCGGCCAGGACGGCGTCCACCACTGCAGCTAGCCCAACCGTGAGGGCAAACATCGGTGTGGTCGCGACGCCACGCAGGGGCGTCACGATAGCCGGAGATCCGGCCGCCCTCCCCCGGGGTACCGTAACCGTCCCGACAGGGACGGGCAGCCCGAATCTCCCGGCTCCCTTCAGCCACTCGTCGGCCGCAGGCACGGCGTGCGTGAGCTGCCACAGTCAGGCCAGCGGCACCGGAAAACCTGCCGGTCACATCGCTACGAGCGATTCATGTCAGGCATGTCATACGACCCTCGCGTGGTTGCCGGTCCGGAACGTCGATCACATGCAGGTCAGGGGTACCTGCGTCAGCTGTCACAACGGGCGTGCCGCCAAGGGCAAGACATCCGCCCACATCGGCAGCTCAACCGCCTGTGAGAATTGTCATACCACCAATGCCTGGACGCCTGCGCGTGTCGATCATGCCTCCGTCGCGGCTCGCACTTGCGTGACGTGTCACAATTCGGTCCGGGCGATCGGTCTGCCGCGCAATCACGTCCCGACGACCCAGCAGTGCGACTCTTGCCACGGCACTCTCGCGTGGCAGCCGGCGAAGCTGGACCACTCCGCGCTCAAGAGCGGTTGCGCCACCTGCCACAACAACACCATCGGTGTTGGCAAGCCAGCCGCGCACATGGTCATGCAACGAGATTGCTCCACCTGTCACACGTATTCCGACTGGAGCGCCATCAGCTTCGTGCACGTCTCGGCGGCGTACCCCGGGAATCACCGCACGGCGTTGGCTTGCATTGCCTGTCACACTTCGAACGCGGACCAGATCCCGTACGCTTCACCGGCCAACGCAGGAACCTGCGGAGGGTGTCATGCGAAGGACTTCAAGCCAGCGGCGCACCCGAAGACCGTGGGAGGTGACCCGTACACAGCGCACGATCTGAACAACTGTGCGGGGGCATGCCACGTCTATACCGACTCAACGTTCTCCAAGATCTCGAAGAGTGTCCCGGGACCGCATCATCGTGTATCCGATGCGACGTTCAAGCGTTAGGCGTCGCCTGCGGGTACTCGCGACAGCGGCACTCACTTCGTTCCTTACGGGGATCGCCTCGGCACAGATCGGGGCGGCAGGACCAGCGCGTTTCGTGGACGTCGTCGAGGTGACGGATCACGACGACCAGGTTGACGTAGTAGTGCAGTTCAACTGCTCGGTCCGCTATATCACTCACCTCCCGGCGAGCGAAGGATCCGAAGTCCGGGTTCAGCTGCAACCGCAGCGCGACTGCGGTATCAGCCCCGGAGGTCAGATCGCCGGGGAAATCCCTCCCGTTTCCGGTGGGTCCGGCATCGTTTCCGCCGTCCGAGTCGACGGGGACGTACCGGGCCAGATCACCCTCGTGTTCGACTTCCGCAAGGTCGAGCGCTTCGTGCTCGCCCAGGGCGTGGACCCCCGGGGATTGCGGCTACGCCTGATCGATCGCGCCCGCGGTCGCGGCAAGATCCTGCTGAGTCAGCCGACGGAGTCCGTCAACAACTTCGCGGTCAACCTGGAGTCGCAACCCAAACCCTTCGACGCGCAGGCCGTACAACTCGCGCACGAGCGTCTGGCGGCCCCCGCGTTCACGTCCGAAGCCATCGTGGACGGACAGAAATGGTATCGGCTTCGCATCGGGCCGATCGAGCGCCGGGTTGAAGCGGAGCGCCTGCTCAACAAGGCGCTTCCGGACTACCCGCGAGCGTGGCTGGCGATCGGCGACGATGCGGTCACGAGCGATCCGAATGCGGCATCGCAGGCTCCGCTCCCGGCGGTCGAGCGCATCGGGACGGATCCGCCGCTGGATCCTTCGGTCACCAAATCGATGCTCGCGCAGGCGCGCGCCGCCCTGTCGGCACGCGACTTCCCGACGGCAATCGGGCTTCTGACGAAGCTGCAGCGCCAACCTGAATTTCCCGACCGCGTGCACGTGCAGGAGCTTCTGGGACTCGCACGCGAGCGCTTCGGACAGCTCGCCCACGCCAAGGCGGAGTACGAAGAGTATCTCCGCCGATATCCCCACGGCGACGCCGCTGAACGCGTCGCCTTCCGATTGCGCATCCTGCGAGCCGCTTCTGCCAAGGGGCAGGCCGGGGGGCGGGGAAGTGAGCCGGACGCCGGTTGGCGAGTCTCCGGAGGCGTGGCGCAGCTGTTTCGTTACGACGGAACCCGCATCGACAATGGCGTGCCGCTCGGCAATGTTCCACCGGGAAGTACGCCCATTGCTAATTCCGCACAGACCACGACCCAGGATGCCCTGTTCAATGATGTGGACATGCTCGCACGGCGGCGCGGCGAGAGCCTCGATTGGGTCGCGCGCCTCAGCGCGGGTTACTCGAAGAGTTTTGCCCAGGGCAGCGTCGGCGATGAGAAGCGTCTGAGTATCGCGTCGTTCGAGCTCGTGGACCGAGCGCTCGGCATGTTGGTTCGCCTGGGACGACAGGTCCGCAATCAGGACGGAGTCCTCGGCACGTTCGACGGACTGTTCGCCTCCTACCAGTGGCGCCCCTCCTGGGGCATCAACGTCACGACCGGATACCCGGTGGAACAGACCAGCGAGGGGGTGCAGACCGCGCGCCGGTTCGAGACCGTCGCCCTGGCGTACTCTCCGGCAGGCGCGCACTGGGACGCGAGCCTGTTCGCCGCCACACAGCAATTCGACGGGCTGCGCGACCGACAGGCCGTGGGCATCGAAAGCCGTTACCTCGCCTCGCACGCCTCGCTCGTGGCCGTCATTGACTACGACACCTCGTTCCGCTCCTTCAACGCGGCCTCCCTGCTCGGGACTCTTCAGTTGCCCGCCCGGTGGAGCATGAGCATCGATGCGGAGCGTCGCAACTCACCCATCCTCACGACCCGAAACGCTCTCATCGGACAGCCGGCCACCACGCTTGCGGAGCTGGAGCAGGTGTTCAGTGTGCAGGAGATATTTCAGCTGGCGCGCGACCGTACCCCGATCACGAGCGATTACAGTCTCACGGCGACGCGGCCACTGGGCCAGCGCTTCCAGTTCTCGACCACGGTGTCCGCTACCGAGACCGCAGCCACTGTCGGCTCCGGAGGCGTCGATGCACAGCCCTCGAGCGGTCTGGAGTTGACCTATCAGGCCCAGGTCTACGGTTCCAGCCTCTGGCGGACGGGCGACTTCAGCGTCCTCACGGCAACCTACGCGAACACGCAGATCGGCAAGCTCGCGGGCCTCGGGCTCAGCAGCCGCTTTCCCGTGAACAGCGCCTGGCGCATAGGGCCGCGCCTGACAGTCGACCGACGCAAGCTCATCACCGACGCGAGCACGGAGCTCACTTTCATCCCCTCGGTCCTCCTGGACTATCAGCGCGATCGCAGGCTGCTGCAATTCGAGCTCGGCGGCCAGCTGGGCAAGCGCGCTGCGCTGCTGCAGAGTCAGGACACGAAGCGATATTATGTCAGTCTCTCCTATCGCATCGGTTTCTAGTCTTGACACGTCCTTTCCGGTTTGCGGCCCGAGCCGTCATCCTCGCGGGGATCCTGGGCGGCTTGGATGCCTGCACCGCGCTGCCCAGCCCGGATGCACCCCAGGAATATCTCGACAAGGACACCGCAGCAACCGTGAGTGTCGTCGGACAGCCAATGGTGTTTGCGCATGAGCGGCCCGAGCTTGCCGCGCACATGCGCGACTACGTCACGCTGGCCGCCGCGGCAGTCAATCGCAGCGGACGCACCGATTACGTTTTGATCGCTTACTTCTGGACGACATTCGATCCGCACGGCCAGCTTCACTCCGGGCGCGGACGCGCCAGAGACGCCCCCGAGTCCGAACAGCTGGTAGTCGTAGCAGACGACCGCCGGATCGAGCTGACACTCGAGGGACACTCGGCGCGCGATGCAGGCATCGGGTTGCCCGTCCACGCCCCGCCCGCAACCGCGGCGATGCCAAACGTCTATCGTACCGACCTTGCGACGCTGCGTTTCATGGCCGCCGCCCGTCATCTGGCCGTGCTGCAGGGAGCCGAGGCTCCTGACTCCACCTACGAGATCTGGGACGACCAGCGAGCAGCACTCAGCGCCCTCGTACGGGTGCTCAGCGGCGAATAGGTAGAAACCCTACCCTCGGCTCCTGGATTCAGCCGATTCCGCCTGCACACGTCCATGCTAACGTCAGCCGCATGCATCCTTCACTGCGTCCATCGACGCCCCCCACACGCACGGGCCTGCGACCCCTGTTCGGCACGTTTCGTGCGCTGGCGCCGAGGTTGGCCCTCGCAGTCATATGGTCGAGCTGCGCGGGCGCTGGCGCCCCCTCGCCGGCTACCCCTTCCCAGCCATCTGTCCCTGTGCCCGCGGTGCCCACCCCAGCCGCTGCAGGAGCGTCTGCGGCACCTGCGAAGCTGCCGGCGTTTCGGCCAGGCCTGTGGGAATACAGGCGGACCGTCGCGGGCGACGGACACAACAAGCCGCAGGCCATGCAGACATGCAGCGATCCCAGCGAGGACATCCAACGGAAGTTGGGGGAGCTGCGAAAAAAGGGCTGCCAGTTTTCGCCCCTGACGCAACACGGCAACCGCTTCCAATCGAGCTGGACGTGCCCGACTTCCAATGGCGTCTTCGAGATCCGCGATGTCATCACCGTGATGAGCGCGAGCAGCTATCAGAACATCAACGAAGTCCATGACTCAACACGGACCGTGCGCTCGACAACCGTCGCGAATCGTCTTGGGGAGTGTGCACCTGCGGCCAAGACGTCCGTTGCGTCACCGCAGCGAATCGGTGCGGTAGCGCAGCAGTAGCGGTCCGGCGGTCCGGCGGCCCAGCCGCCGACGCGTCATTTTGCTGAAGCGGTGCCCGTCGGGTTGGAACCCAGCCCCAGGTGCTTCTGTTGCTCCTCCGTCAGCACGGACTTCACCTGTTCCACGCCCTTCAACTGCAGCGCCCGCAAACGGGTGATCCGGTCCGCACCCGATATCGAGGTGTCGGCGGATATCTGCGCGAACGCGTCGCGCTTCTGCTGCAGGATCTGCCTGAGTTGGATTTTCTGTCGATCGGTCAAGGTTACCCGTTTCGCGAGAGCGTCGACTTGTTCGTCTACCGTCCTGGGCGAGTGCTGAACGCGATAGCCTGCCCCCCGACCTGAGCCGTGCCGCGGCACGGGAGCCGCTGCGCTCGGCGAGACGGCGGTCGCACTCGTCGGATCCACTGGCGCGGGCACCGCATTAGCCCTTCTCTCCTCGGCATTCGCGAGTGCCACGAAGAACGCGATCGCCATGGTCGCGGTGAGGCACAGCGCGATCCGCGTTGCGGTTCTCATGGCACGATCCAGTCACCGTCAGCAACAATGCGAGTGCCATTGGGCTCTGCAAAACGCACGATATAGCCACCTTTCGAGGCGAAACGTTGACCGGGCGCGAGTGCCAACCGCGGGTAGTAACCTGTGATGACTCGGTGCTCCAGCATTTCCTCGATCCGCTCGACGAGGTAGGGTCGCACGTACGTATCCGCCATGCGATTGAGCGTCTCTGAAACGAGCCCACAGGCAAGATAGGTATCCGCCTGCACCTGCAGGGCTACAACCGGTATCTGGCGGATATGGAACCAGCCCAGCGGATAGTCGAGCCGCACTCGCCGTTTATCGGGCAAATCGAACCCGTAGGCGATGCGGGTGATCGGACGCCAGCTGGCAGGTAGCGGAGTGGTCTCGAGGCCGGCCATGAGCCCCGAGAGGTAGACGCTCGATGCCTTCGGCACGATATTCGCCAGTACCGCGACGTCTGCCGCGCGCAGCCAGAGGATCACGGCGTCGTCGGCTCGCGTCCTACCGAGCGCGGCACTCAAGTCACCGTGTCGAGCTTCCGCCTTGAGCACCCACTCCACGAGGTTCAGCTCCGAACCGCTCACTGCGGCACTCAGGGCCTTGGCGGCCGCCTCACCCACGTCCCCGGTGCGATAGATCTGGACGACGCGTCGCCCCTTCATCTGTGGCAGCTGAGTAGCGATCAACTGGGCATCAAGCAGCACGCCCTTCGAGAAGTACAGCGAGTAGAATTCGTGATCCGCGGCGACCGGCAGCTCCACGTTCGGGAAGAGACAGGGAACCGCCTCCTGCTCGCAGAATCGCTGGACCGGCGCCCAGGTCTTACCGCCCAGCCCCGAGATGACCGCGAGTACGGGCTCTGCCACGAGCCGCTCGCGTAATTGCTTCTCCCAGCTCTCGGGTGCCCCGGTGAGCTCCCACACGTGCAGTTGCCACCGCCTATAGGCCTTGAACATCATGCGCCGCGAGGAACGCAGCCGCGGACTCTCGGCGCGCTCGTAGTGATTCTGGTCGGCGAAGAACTTATCGAGCACGTCGAGCATGCCCCGGCGCTTCACAGGATCCGCATCGGGGGTGATGATCGTCGCAAAATTCAGCACCGCGGGGCTGACGCCAGGCACAGGGCCCGGAGACAGGCTCTTCAGATACGCAACAAGTGCCTCCATCTGCGCATCGTCAAGCTGGTAATGCGGCATCAGGTAACTCAGGGCTCGGCCGTCTACCGCGATGCCCTCGCGGATGGCGCGCGCCAAGGTTGCATCCGTGTAGGGGTCACGATCGGCGCGCATTCCCTCGACGAACGGCAGGTCCAGGTCATCGATCGTGCTCGCTCGCGCATGAAAGAGGTAACTGCCTGCCACGGGAGGTATCGTCGTACGCCCCTCCTTCATGCCCAGCCCGCTGCGCCGGTGGCAATTCACACAGGCGGCCGTGACGCCCGAGGCGCGCATTCCCGGCTCTCGCTCCGCCTGCACCGGCTCGCCCGACGGCAATACGCCGTCGCGATAGATTCGCTCTCCGGCCTTGTCCGTGCCCGTCGGCGACCCCGCGGCCGCCGCCTCGGCCGAGCCGCAAACCAGGAGAATCAAGAGAGCCAGACACGCTCTCACCAACATGCCTCCCGTCACTTCGAGGCGACCAGCCGCGAAGCGAGGAGCTGACGGTATTCCCGCATCAGATCATCGGGCGTCACGAACCCATCGATTCGCCGCCACGGCTGGTCGGGTGCGGCCCGCAACAGCGTCACCGGCGCGTGGCTCATTTTGTCGCCCCGATAGACATCGAACGCACGCTGCGCAATCAGGCTCGCGTTCAGTGTACCGGTATAGTGCTGCCAGCCGGGCCCCGCGCCGAATTTGTGGGCGTACTCGGCGAGGCGGGCCGGCGTGTCCTCCTCGGGGTCGATCGAGATGGACATGAGATGAACGCGATTCGCCTCGGAGCCCAATCTGCGCTGAAACTGGGCGAACACCTGGCTCATCAGCGGGCAGGTCGACCCGCAGCTGGTAAAAATGAAATTCAGCAGGACCGGGCGTCCGTCATTCATTTCTTCGGGCAGCGAAACTGTCTTGCCATCCTCGCGCACAAGCGTCACACGCGGCACTTGGTATTGCACGATCTCTGCCGCCGCATGCTGTGCACTTGCTTGCTCGCGATGATCAGTCGGGGATAACGCATCGTTCGCCAATGCAGAGGGAGCACCGGTCAGGAGCACGCTGGCACCCGCGAGGGCAAGGGGGATGATCGATTGCTTCAATGACATGACCGTATCCTCGGGTGCCCCCGGCCGCCACGCGCGCTTCTGCCCCTCAGTATCGGTCCGCCGGTCGCGGGTCCGCTCGTGG
>FTEW01000523.1_pt1 | contig 27610 bp, 22 predicted proteins | sample 1640301 | NCBI WGS metagenome assembly FTEW01 (sample SAMEA3914816, study PRJEB12502) | metagenome | biome: forest; material: soil | place: USA | collected 2011-09-16 | depth 0.3 m
CAGGGTCACCTCGATGCGGCCCGTGCGGTCGTCCAGGATCAGGATCACCCTGGGGCCGCGCTTCTTCACCTCATCGATCAGACCCGCCACGGTCACCGGTCTGCCGCCACCGAAACGCACCGGCTCCATCGGGCGGTCGCTGAGTAGCGGGCCGATGCGGTGCGTTACGAGGCCGGCCAGTCCCGACTCGAAGCGATCAATCGGATGGCCGGTGAGGTACAGACCGAGCGTCTCGCGTTCGCCCGCGAGCCGGACCGTTTCACTCCACTCCGGATGCTCCACCGGTCGGGACCGTGGGGCTACTGCAGTTCGCTCGTCTGCGGCGAGACCGAACATATCGTTCTGGCCGGCCTGATGTGCCCGGGTGTTCTGGTCGCCGAGCTGCATGGCGGCGGGCAGAGCGTGCATGAGGGTGGCGCGGTTCGCGCCCAGCGCGTCGAGGCTTCCCGAACGCAGCAGAGCTTCCAACACGCGCCGGTTGACCTTCTGCAGATCGAGCCGCCGGCACAGATCTTCGAGACTCGTGAACGGTCCGTGCGCCTCGCGTTCCTGAATGATCCCTTCGACCGCTCCCTGTCCAACACCGCGTACGGCGCCGAGGCCGTAACGAATCGTTTGCTCGTCGCCGACCGCGAATTCGTACCTCGAGTGGTTCACGTCGGGAGGCTTCACCAGCAGATCGATGTCCGAGCATTCCTTGATCAGCGTGACCACCTTGTCGGTGTGGTCCATGTCCGCCGACAGTACCGCGGCCATGAATGCAGCCGGAAAGTGCGCCTTGAGGTAGGCCGTCTGATACGACAGCAGGGCGTAAGCTGCCGAGTGCGACTTGTTAAAGCCATAGCCCGCAAATTTCTCCATCAGGTCGAAGATGTGGGCCGCAAGACCCGGCTGGATACCGCGCTCCACCGCGCCATCCACGAACACTGAACGCTGCTTCGCCATCTCCTCCGCTTTTTTCTTGCCCATCGCGCGGCGCAGCAAGTCGGCGCCGCCGAGGGTGTAACCGGCGAGGACCTGCGCGATCTGCATCACCTGCTCCTGGTACAGGATGACGCCGTACGTCGGCTTCAACACCGGCTGCAGGCTCGGATGCAGGTAATCGATCGGACCGTCGATCTTGCCGTGCTTGCGATCGATGAAGTCATCGACCATGCCCGACTGCAGCGGTCCCGGACGAAAGAGGGCCACGAGTGCCACGATATCCTCGAAGCAATCCGGCTGCAGGCGTCGGACCAGGTCCTTCATGCCGCGCGACTCGAGCTGGAACACGGCGGTGGTGCGGCACGACTTCAACAGCGCGAACGTCCTCGCATCGTCCATGGGAAGCGTGTCGATGCGCAAGGGCGGCTCGCCGCGCGCGCCCCGGATACGGTTGATGATCGTCACGGCGCGATCGATGATGGTGAGGGTGCGCAGGCCCAGGAAGTCGAATTTGACGAGCCCGGCCGCCTCGACATCGTCCTTGTCGAACTGGGTGACGAGGTTTCCGCCGCTGTCGTCGCAGAACAGAGGCGCGAAATCCGTCAGAACGGACGGCGCGATGACGACACCGCCCGCATGCATGCCGGCGTTGCGCGTCAGACCCTCGAGCGAGCGCGCCAGATCGATGAGGTTTTTGACCTCCTCCTCGGTGTCGTAGAGCTTCCTGAGCTCAGGCTCCTTCGTGAGCGCATCCTCCAGTGTGATGCCGAGCTCGAACGGCACGAGCTTGGCGATCCGGTCTACATAACCGTAGCTCATCCCCAGCACGCGGCCGCAGTCGCGCACGACGGCCTTCGCCGCCATGGTGCCGTAGGTGATGATCTGCGAGACGCGCTCTCGCCCGTACTTCTGCGCAACGTAGTCGATCACGCGGTCGCGCCCGTCCATGCAGAAGTCGACATCGAAGTCGGGCATCGAGACGCGCTCCGGATTCAGGAAGCGCTCGAACAGCAGGTCGTGCTTGAGCGGATCCAGATCGGTGATGCGCAGAACATAAGCCACCAGGGAGCCCGCGCCGGAACCGCGGCCGGGACCGACCGGCACGCCATTCTCGCGTGCCCAGCGAATGAAATCGGCAACGATGAGGAAGTATCCCGCAAAGCCCATCTGGCAGATGACATCGAGCTCGGTGCGCAGACGTTCGCGATAGCCCTCGGCAGCCGATGGACTCACGACACCGGCAATCCGCTCGTCGAGGCCCCGCGCGGCTTGCGCGCGCATGAAGTCCTCCGTCGTGATCTCGCCCGGCACAGGGTATTTCGGCAGCCGCGCCTCACCCAACTTCAAAACCAGAGTGCAGCGGCGCGCGATCTCGACCGAATTCGCCAGTGCCTCGGGGACATCGCTGAACAGTTCCGCCATTTCCTCCGGCGTGCGCAGGTACTGCTGATGGGAGTAGCGACGCACCCGACCGGAGTCGGCGAGCAGGGTGCCGTCGTGGATGCACACACGCGCCTCATGCGATTCGAAGTCGGCTTCCTTCAGAAAGCGGACATCGTTGGTCGCCACGACCGGCACGCCCCGCCGACCGGCTAGCGCTACGGCGGCAGCAATATAGGATTCATCTTCCGCACGGCCGATGCGTTGCAGCTCGACGTAAAAGCGTTCCGGAAACAAGGCGAGCCAGAAGTCGAGAGCGCGTTCGGCGTCACGCTCGCGCGCGTTGAGCAGTGCGCGGCCGACATCCCCCTCGGCGGCGCACGACAGTGCGATCAGACCGTCGAGATTCTCGGCCGACAGCCAATTGCGCTCGATGGTGGGGATGCCGCGCTTCTGACCTTCCTGGTATCCGCGGCTCACGAGGCGCGTTACATTGCGGTATCCGGTTTGCGACTGGCACAGCAAGGTGACCTTGGAGGGTTGCTGACGCTCGCCGGTCTCATGAACGAGCAGATCGACGCCGATGACCGGCTTCACCCCGCGCGCAAGGGCTGCGCGATAGAACTTCACCATCGCGAACAGATTGCTCTGGTCAGTCACCCCCACCGCCGGCATGCCGCCCGAGGCGACCGCATCGACAAGCTCGGCCACACGTACGACGCTGTCGATCAGCGAGTACTCGGTATGCAGACGAAGATGGACGAACCCCTGCGCCATGGACGCATTATTCACGAATCGAGGCTCGCCTCAAATGCCACCCGCACAGGGTTGAACGAGCGTCTGTGCAGAGCCGAAGGCTCCAGCTGACGCAACGCCTCGAGGTGGGCCGGCGTTCCGTATCCCTTATGCACCGCCAACCTGAAACCCGGATAGCACGGGTCCAGGCGCTCCATCATCGCATCGCGAAACGTCTTGGCGAGAATGGAGGCCGCGCTGATGGCGGCGACGCTCGCGTCACCCTCCACGATGGCCTCGACCGTGCAGCCAAGCCGCAGATCATCGATTCGCGGGAGCTGATTTCCGTCGACCTGGACATGAGTCGGGCAGACGGGCAATCGCATCAGCGCACGTCGCATCGCGAGGAACGTCGCGCCGAGAATATTTAGCGCGTCAATCTCGTCGCGGTCCGCCCACGCAACCGCCCACGCAATAGCACGCTCGCGAATTATCGGGGCGAGCCGCTCACGCTCTTCCGCCACCAGCACTTTCGAGTCCGCGAGACCGTTGATACGACGTCGCGGATGCAGAATGACCGCGGCCGCGACAACGGGCCCTGCAAGCGGCCCCCTGCCCGCTTCATCAACGCCAGCAATTCGGAGCGAAGTGTTCCTAGGCACGTGCATACTCCAGAATGGCAGACGCCGCACGCTCCGCGCCTCCACGACGCAGTGTCTCGTGCACACGGCGAAATTCCTCCAGCAGCTCGCCCAAGTGCGGAGGATCCCCCAGCTCGCGGAGCAGCGCTGCGCCCAGCGCGGGTCCCGTGACAGCTTCCTGGAGGAATTCTGGCACGAGCCGCCGTCCGATCAAGAGATTGGGTTGCGAAAAGTACGGCACCTTCACGAGCCCCAGCGTGCGCAGCAGAAACGCGGTGAGGGCTCCCAGGCGGTAGGCCACCACCATCGGGCGGCCGGTCAGCAGCGTCTCGAGAGTCGCCGTCCCGGAGGCCACGATCGCCGCATCGCAGGCGGCCAGGACCCGTTGCGCCTGTCCATCCACCATCTGGATCGAGGTGCCCGGCGGTATCGCGGCTGCGCACCTTTCAAAAATGCCGCGTACGCGGGCCGACGCCATGGGGGCGAGAAAGCGGATCTCGGGCCGCGCCGCGGCGATCCAGGCGGCGGCGGCGGCGAAATCCGCACCCAGGCGCTCGACTTCGCCCACCCGGCTTCCGGGAAGGAGCGCGACGATCGTCGCATCCTGCGCGACTCCGAGCAGGTCGCGCGCGCCCCGGCGATCGACCCGCAGAGGGATCTGATCCGCCAGAGGATGGCCGACAAACTCCGCACGGACCCCGTGTTGCGCATAAAACTCGGTTTCGAACGGCAACAGGCACAACACGAGGTCACACGCCCGGCCGATGGTGCGCACGCGCCCCTGCCTCCAGGCCCACACCTGGGGGCTTACGTACTGGACTGTCTTAAGTCCCCGCGACTTCAGCCGCCGGGCAAGTCCGAGATTGAAGTCGGGCACATCGATCCCGACGAACACATCTGGCTGCGCCTGTTGAAACCGCTCGACGAGCGAGGCACGCAACTGCAGGAGTCGGGGCAGATGCTGCAGGACTTCGAACAGACCCATCGTGGAAAGCTCATCCGAAGACACCCAGACCTCGCAGCCAGCCGCGGCCATCCGGGGGCCGGCCATGCCAAAGCACTGCACGTCGGGCACCTGGGCGCGCAACGCGGCAATCAATGCCCCGCCCAACTGATCGCCCGAAGATTCGCCGGCAACGATGCCGACGCGCAAAGGTCTCCCGAGGGGCGAGCGTCCGGCAGGCCCGCCCGCTTCCGACGGCGGGTTGCCCGGATGGTGGGCCGCCGTGTCGCTCACCGCACCAGGCTGCGAGTCGAAGTGCCGATGAAATCCACGAACACGCGCACTTCGGCCTGCGTTTCGCCGAGCCCCCGCAGCTTCTCGAGCGCGTCCGACAGCTTCAGGTCAGACCGATAAAGGATTCGATAGGCGTCACGGATATTGCGGATCTGTTCCTCCGTGAAACCGCGACGCTTCAATCCGACTGAGTTCACGGCGTGAGGCTCGGCGGGATTGCCCGCAACCATCACGTACGTCGGCACATCGCGCGTGACGATCGCACCCCCACCAATGAATGCGTAGGCGCCGATCTTCACGAACTGATGCACGGCGGTGAGACCGCCAAGCGTCACCCAGTCGCCGATCTCTACGTGACCGCCGAGCGCGGCACAGTTCGCGAACACGGCGTTGTTGCCAACGACGCAATCGTGCGCCACGTGCGAATACGCCATGAACAGGTTGTCGTCGCCGATGCGGGTCACGCCCTTATCGTGCGTCGTGCCGCGATTGACGGTGCAGTTCTCGCGAAAGACGTTCCGGTCGCCGATCTCGAGCCGCGTCGGCTCCCCCTTGTACTTCTTGTCCTGGGGCGCATCGCCGATCGAGGCGAACTGAAAGAAGTGGTTGTGCGCGCCGATGCGAGTGGGACCGTTGATGACGACGTGCGGTCCCACGATCGAACCCGGGCCGATCTCGACATCGGGCCCGATGATGGTGAACGGCCCCACGCTGACATCCGCCGCGAGCTGCGCTTGCGGCGCTACAAGGGCGTGCGGGTCGATCACTTGCCCGTCTCCGGCGCGACCATCATCTGTGCATGGGCGACCTCGACGTCGCCGACGTGGGCCGCGGTCGCAAAGCGCCAGATCCCCTTGAAACTGCGCTCGACCCTGGCGGAGAGCATGAGCTGATCTCCCGGCTCGACCGGCTTGCGGAAGCGCGCCTTGTCGATACCGACGAAATAGAACCGGGTGTCGTTGTCCGGCACGACGCCGGCCGTGACGAAGGCCAGGATGCCGGCCGTCTGCGCCAGCGCCTCGATGATGATGACGCCCGGCATGATCGGCCGATGTGGGAAATGTCCCGGGAAGTACGGCTCGTTGAAAGTCACGTTCTTCAGCGCGAGGATGCTTTTTCCCGGATGACACTCCAGCACCCGATCGACGAGCAGGAAGGGATAGCGGTGCGGCAGCAGCCGCAGAATGGCGTTGATATCCAGCTTGACGGCCTCGGTGGAGCCGCCCGGATCGTTCAGCATCTCATCAGTCATCTTCCCCATCCTGCTCGTGCGATTCGCCGGCTCGGCGTTCGAGTTTCTTGAGCCGCTCGGCGTAGGTGCCGAGGCGCTTGAAGTGCCCTACGAGCCTGCGCCACGTACGCGCTTCTTCAAACGGAATGCCGCTGGAGTATACGCCTGGGACCGTGATCGAATGGCTGATCATCGAGGTGCCGGTGATGGTCACCTCATCGCAGATCGAGAGGTGGCCGCCTACACCGACACCTCCACCGATCATGCAGTGCTTGCCTATCACGGTGCTTCCCGAGATGCCTGTGCAAGCGGCAATCACAGTGTGCGCACCGATGCGGGCGTTGTGGCCGACCTGGATCTGATTGTCCAGCTTCACGCCTTCCTCGAGCACCGTATCTTCGATCGCACCGCGATCGACGGTGGTGTTGGCGCCGATCTCGACGTCCGCGGCAACGCACACGGATCCGATTTGCGGAATCTTGATCAACCTGCGCCCCTCCGGCGCGAAACCAAAGCCGTCCGCGCCGACGACGACACCCGGATGCAGCAGGCAGCGAGGACCGATCTCGACACCGTGACACAGCGTGACATGCGCAACGAGTCGCACGTCTTCGGCCAAGCTCACATCCTCCTCAATCACGCAATGGGCTCCGACCACGACACGCGCTGCGATCGTCACGCGCTCGCCGATGACGCACAGAGGTCCGATATGGGCCGTCGGATCGATGCGGGCGCTGTCGGCAACGACCGCAGACGCGTGGACTCCTGGAGGCATCGCAGGAGGCGGATTCAGGAGCGTCGAAATGCGTGCAAAAGTCGCATAGGGATTCGCCGACACGAGGGTCGCCACCGGGCAGTGAGCCGCGCTCGCCGCGTCGAGGATGACCGCCCCGGCCTGAGTCTCGAGGAGCTGTTGGCGATAACGCGGGTTGGCGAGGAATGAGATCGAGTGCGCGTCGGCGTTCCCGAGCGTCGCGATGCGCTCTATGAGCGTATCGGGATTCCCGCGGAGCTCACATCCGAAGCGGACCGCGAGCTCCCCCAGCGAGACCGACACGAGCGGGAACCCGCCCTCAGTGGCTCTGCGGCTTCGCCGCGGGGGCGGCGGGAGCAGCCGCGGGCGCCTGGCCGGCAGGCTTCGACGCCGCTGCAGGCGCGGTCGCCTTCAAAGACGTGAGGATCTGCGGAGTGATGTCGATCGTCGGCGTCGCGTAAATGACTCCCTCGGCAATGACGAGGTCGAAGTTCTGCGCTTTGGCGTACGTGCGAACCTGCTCGACGAGAATGCGCTGCAGGCGCGACATTTCCTCGTTCCGGCGGGCGTTCAAGTCGTCCTGGAACTCGCTCTGCTTGCGCTGCAGATCGCGGTAGCTGTCCCGCAGCTCTTTTTCGACGCGCCCGCGTTGGTCTTCCGACATCGTCGCCCCATCCTTCTGCAGCTTCTCCTCCTTGGTCTTCAGCGTCTGCTGCTGGTTTTGCAAATCGCGCTCGCGTGAGCTGAACTCGCTGCGGATGGCATCCATGGCGACCTTCGCCTGGGGGGATTCCTGGCCCAGCCGGTTGTAGTCGACGACGCCGATCTTGAGCTCCGCCCACGCCGGCATCGCGACTATTGCGCCCACTGCCGCGACTGCCCACACCCATGATTTGCCGTTGCTGAAGCCGTTCACGGAAATACCCACCTCGAATGAATTCAGTTGATTACACCGCCGCCGCAGGCGCGCTTGGGTTTGAAACACGCGCGCCTAGAAAGCCTGGCCGATCGTGAACTGGAAGCCCTCGGTCTCATCCTCGAAGTGAACGGCGTCCTGCTTCCGCGCGTTCAGCGGGATGGCGTAGCTGAACCGGAAGAGCCCCAGGGGGGCCAGCCACTGGACCGCGATACCCGTTGAACGCTTGAGGTTAGCATAACTGAATTTGTAGCTGACGGGCGTCACCCCGTCGATGCCGAAGAAGGTCACGTGGTCGGTGGAGAACACGTTGCCCATGTCGTAAAACAGGCTGACCCGCGCGCTGGTCCGCCATTTCGCCGGCATGGGCAGGATGAGCTCCGTCTGGCTGGTGATCCGCATGTTGCCGCCGTAGGGGTTGCCGAAGTTGTCCTTCGGCCCCAGGCGGCTTTCCTTGAAACCCCGGACGGAGTCCCCGCCGCCGCCGTAGAAGTTGCGGAACGGTGGCAGCGCCGTGGTCTTGCCCAAGGGCGCGCCGTAATCCAGCGCGTCATAGAACGAGAGCGTCCAGGGACCCCTGATCGGGATGTACTTCTGGAAGCTGAAGTTGCCGACCCAGTACTGGACGTCGCTTCCGGGGATCGTCGCCGAAGCCGTGAGCGAGGTACGCATGCCGCGGTCGGCGAACAAGGTGCGGTTGCGCGTATCCCAGTCCCATCCGAGCTGGGCCTCCGCGGATCTGAACTTGGTCCCGAAAAACAGGTAATCCGCGTTGGTCGAGTCATCGTGCGCGACCCGCGCGTAAGGCTTGCCGTTTTCCTGGACCCATTGCCGCGCCTGCAGGGCGCTGCCCAGCGTGCTCGTCAGTAGCTGCGAGTCGCTGACCGAGCCGCCGAAGCGGAAATACTGGGTCTCGGCGATGGGGTAGGCGAAATTGAGGCCCGCGCTGTACTGCTTGGAAGTGAAATCCGAGGCCGAAGAGACGAACTGCGTCACGTCACTGTAGGTCACCGAGATCGTGCGCGACAGGTTGTCGATAGTGGTGTAGGGATTGGTCTGCGAGATGTTGTAGACCTTGCTGTATATACCGGTGTTCAGATCGATCGCGATGCGCTCGCCGGTACCCATGAAGTTGGCATCCGTGTACTGGGCGTTCAGCTGGGCGCCGTAGGACTCCGAATAGCCGATGCCGCCGCTCAGCTGCGCCGCCGGGCCCTCCTCGATCTTGAAGTTCACGTCCACGAGGTCCGGGGCTCCCGGTACGGGTGTCGTCTCGAATTCGGCGTTTTTCACATAAGGCAGCCGCTGCACGCGCTGCTTGGAGCGCTCCAGCGACGTATTCGACAGCCACGCTCCCTCGAGCTGGCGCATTTCGCGTCGCAGCACCTCGTCGTTGATGCGCGTGGTGCCGGAGAACGTGATGTTGCGCACATAGACGCGATTGCCCGGATCGACGAAGAAGGTGAGCGCCACCTGGTGTGTGTCGTTGTCGGGCGTCGGCACAGGATCGACCTTGGCGAACGCGTAGCCATCGGCTCCCAGGCGGTTCTGGATCAGCTCCTGGGTCGAGGTGATGAGCTTGCGGTTGAAGATCTGGCCCGGCTGCACGAGCAGCAGCTTCGCCAACTCCGGCTCCGGCACGACGAAGGTGCCGGCGAGCTTGATCTGGGACAGCTTGAAGACATCGCCCTCGTCGATGTTCACCGTGATGAACATGTCCTCTTTCTCGGGGGTGATCGTGACCTGAGTCGAGTCGATCTGGAAATTCGCATAGCCGCGATCCATGTAGTAGTTGCGCAGCTTCTCCAGATCCCCCTGCAGCGACTCGCGCGAATAGCGGTCGTCCTGCTTGTACCAGGACAGCCAGTTGGGCGTCTTCAGCTCGAAGCCCTCCAGAATGTCGTTTTCCTTGAACTTCGTATTACCCACGAGGTTGATCTGGCGGATCTTGGCGCGCTTGCCCTCCTTGATCTCGATCTTGATCTTCACCCGGTTGCCGGATTCCTCCTCGACGTGCGTGTCGACGCGCACGCCGTACTTGCCGCGGCTGAAGTATTGGTCCGTCAGGTATCCGGTGACATCCTCGAGAACCGAGCGGTCAAAGGTCTTGCCGGTGGCGAGCCCGACGTTCCGCAGCGACTTCTGCAGATCCTCGGTCTTGATGTCCTTGTTGCCGGTGATCTCGAAGCTTTCGATCGAGGGACGCTCGAGCACCACCACCACGAGCGTGTTGTTATCGCGCCGCAGCTGCACGTCGCGGAAGAATCCGGTGGCATACAGGGCTCGGACGGCCTCGCGCACCCGCCGTGGCGTGAGGTGATCGCCGATGTTCACCGGAAGGTAGTTGTAGACCGTGCCTTCGGACACCCGCTGCAGGCCTTCCACGCGGATGTCACCGACGGTGAAGTCCGAATCGCTCGTCGGCTGCGGCGGCGCCTCCGCAAGGGGCGCCTGTGCCTGGGCCAACGCGCAATGCACGAACAGGGCGACCGAGGCCACAACGGCTCGAGGCTTCATTCTTCCCATCACCCGAAGTCTTTCTGATGTCGTTATTCGAGGACCACGCCTGCAGCGTGGTGCCTTGAGGCGGCCTTAACGGGGCCGCTCAACTAAAGCTGACGCGCGATGTCGTTGAACAGGGCGACACCCATCAGCAGGATGAGCAGCGCAATACCCACCTGCTGGCCGAAGGCCTGCGCCCGATCGGACACGGGGCTCCCCTTCAGCCATTCCGCCAACTGAAACACGATCTGCCCGCCGTCGAGGATCGGGATGGGCAGCAGGTTCAGAAAGCCGAGCGACAGCGAGATGATCACGAGGAACCCGAGGAACGATGCAACCCCCGCCTCGGCGGACTCGCCGGCGTACTCGGCGATCGACAGCGGCCCGCCCAGATTCTTCAGAGAAACCTGGCCGAGCACCATACGCGAGAACAAGCGTCCCTGCAGCACAGTCATGCTCCAGGCCTCATGGGCGGCCCGACCGAGGGCAACCATCGGCGAGAGGACCGTGTGCGTCTGCATGCTCGGCGGGTATTTGATTTCGACGCCCACAGGCGGCCCGACCGTAACCTTGATGCGACCGATGGTCTTGCCGGCATCCGTTTCGGGCGCCACGAACACGCGTGCGGAATTCTCCAGGCCCGCGCGGCGGTACCTGACCGTGATCGTTTGACCGATGCGGTCCTCGATGCGAGGCACGAAGGCCCGCAGATCGACCGGCTGATCATCGATCGCAACGATCTCATCTCCGGCTTTCAATCCGGCCTTCGCCGCCGGACCGCCGGCAACGACGTCCCGCAGCGCCACCGGCACGGAGGGCGTCCAGAACTGGAATCCGAGCCCCTTGAACATCGCCTGCAGCTCGGTCAGGCGCTTGCGGTCATCCGCATTGGCAATGGCGAGTGTCGCGGTGCGGGTATTGCCTGAGGGTGCGCGCAGGCTCAACACCACTTCGGATCCCGAGCTGAGCGCGTCGAGGATATCGAATGCAACGTCGCGCTGTCCGCTGACGCGCGCGTGATTGACCTCGATGATCTCATCTCCCGATCGCACGCCCGCACGGGCCGCGACCGAGCCGATCATCACGTCACCGACTACGGGCTTGAACTCGGTGACGCCCCCCGCCCAGAGCATGCCCCAGAGCAACAGGATCGCAAACGCGATGTTGAAACCAGGGCCCGCCAGCAGCACGACGATCCTCTGCCACGGGGGCTTGCGCGTGAACGAGCGATGCAGCTCCGAGGGGTCGACCGGGCCCTCGCGCTCGTCCAGCATCTTGACGTAGCCGCCCAGGGGAATGGCGGCTATGACGTACTCCGTCTGGTCAACGCCCGCGACACGGCTGAAAAGCGGTTTGCCGAAACCGATCGAGAATCTGAGCACCTTGAACCCGAGCTGACGGGCAACCCAGTAGTGGCCGAACTCGTGCACCGTGACGAGCAGGCCCACCGCTACGAGGAACCACAACGCCTGCCAGATCAGATTCATGCGTGGACACCTCCAGCTGCATGGCCTCTCGCGGCAGGGTTTCCTGCGACTCGCTCGTGTGCCAATCGCCTCGCCTCGGCGTCGGCGGCGAGCACATCGTCCAAGGATCCGATCGCCCCCGTTCCCGTCGTCGTTGTTATCACGGCTTCAATGACCGCCGCGATCTCGAGAAAGTTCAATCGGCGTTCCAGGAATGCCTGCACGGCGACCTCATTGGCGGCGTTGAGCACGACCGGCAGCAGTCCCCCGGCCCGAGCCGCGGCCTGTGCCAGGGCAAGACAGCGGAATCTGTCGGCATCGGGAGCCTGGAAGTCCAGGCGGCCGGTCCGGATCAGATCCAGGAATTCTACACCGGAGGGGATTCTGTCCGGCCAACCCAGGGCCTGCGCGATGGGGGTGCGCATGTCGGGAGATCCGAGCTGAGCGAGGACCGACCCGTCCAGGTATTCCACGAGCGAGTGCACGATGCTCTGCGGGTGAACGAGGATCTCGATCTGCCCCGGTCGGAGGCCAAACAGAAAACACGCCTCGATGAGCTCGAGACCCTTGTTCATGAGGGTCGCCGAATCGACGGAAATCTTGCGGCCCATCACCCAGTTCGGATGGGCGCACGCGGCCTCCGGGGTCACCGCCTCGAGCGCTTCGCGGGAAGACTCGCGAAACGGGCCGCCCGAAGCCGTCAGCAGCACGCGCCGCACTCCCGGGGGCGGCTCCCCGGCCCGCGCGTGCGGCGGCAGACATTGAAATATTGCGTTGTGCTCGCTGTCTATCGGCAGAAGGGTCGCTCCGGACACCCTGACGGCTTCCATGAGAAGCGGTCCGGACATCACCAGCGATTCCTTGTTTGCGAGCAGCAGCCGCTTGCCCGCACGCGCTGCAGCGAGCGTCGAGCGCAATCCCGCGGCGCCTACGATGGCCGCCATCACGCTGTCCGCCTCGGGGAGCGATGCGATTTCCGACAGTGCACTCTCGCCGACGAGCAGGCGCGTTTCGGGCACGGACCCACCGAGCAGTTGCGTAAGCTCACGAGCCGCGCGCTCATCGGCAAGCGCTGCGTATGCGGGACGCCAGCGGCGGACCTGCTCCGCGAGCCTCGCGGCGTTGCGGTTCGCGCCGAGCGCGACCAGGCGGAAGCGATCCGGATTGCGGGCGAGCACATCGAGAGTGCTCTCGCCGACCGAGCCTGTCGATCCGAGCACGACCACGCCGATCAAGCCACGACTCCCAGAAGCGTCAGACCGAAAAACAGCACCGGTACGGCGCCCGTCACGCTGTCGATCCGATCCATCACCCCGCCGTGTCCGGGAAACAGGGTACCGCTGTCCTTGACGCCGGCGAAGCGCTTCAACAGGCTTTCGGTCAAGTCCCCGACGATCGAGAAGCTGACGGCCGCCAGACAGAGCGGTACAAACGCGATCAGGGGGATGTGAAACCACGCGCCGCCGATCACGGCCACGATAGCGCTGGCGGCGATTCCTCCGATCACGCCTTCCCACGTCTTTCCGGGCGAAACTACCGGGGCCAGCCGCAGGCGGCCGAAGCGGCGCCCAAAGAAGTAGGCACCGATGTCCGCCACCCACACCAGAATGAGCGAAAACAGCACCCACTCCGCCCCGTGCGGTAGGTCCAGGCGCAGACGCACGAGCGCCAGCCAGGCGGGCACCAGGGCCAACGTCCCGGCAAGGGCCGCCGACCACGGAGCGACGCGACGCGGCGCAAACACGATCCAGCACAGGGCCGCGATCCACCAGAACATCGCGATCGCCAGGAACACATTTCTGCCTGCGCCGGTCGTGGTCAGATTCCAGGCGGTCGGCAGCAGCACGGCGACCACTGCCACGTATGCGCCCCGCGCCTGCGGGGTTCTCACCCGCAGGAATGCGGACCACTCCCACGCGCCGGCGAGCACCAGACCTGTGACCATGACGATCGTCGCCGCCGGCGGCAACCAGAGTACGACGGCAAGAAGTACAGCAGCGAGAACGCTCGCAGTAGCGATGCGTTTGCGCAGAGTGTCGTTCACGATCCGGGTGCTTTCGCCGCCGCGGCGGTGGGACCGCTCGCACGGGTGGCGGAGTCGTCGAGTTGCGCCGGCGTGAGTCCGAAGCGGCGCTCGCGGCCACCGAAGTATGCAAACGCGGCATCGATCTGCGGCAGATCGAAGTCGGGCCACAGGCAGTCGCTGAAGTAGAGCTCAGCGTAAGCCAGGTTCCATAGCAGGAAGTTGCTGAGGCGGCGCTCGCCGCCGGTGCGGACCAGAAGATCCGTGTCGGGCACGCCCGCCAGGGCCAGCGTGGCTCCGAAGCGGGCTTCGTCGATGTCTTCCGCTCGAATGGAGCCACTCGAACATTGTCTCGCAAGCCTCTGAGATGCCTGCACAATATCCCAACGCCCCCCGTAACTGACGGCGATCTGCAACTGCAGGCCGCCATTGTGGCCGGTGTGCGCTTCGGCCGCCGCGATGCGCGCCTGCAGCCGCACGGACAGCGTCTGTCGGTCGCCGATGAATCGGATGCGCACGCGGTTGGCGTGCAGCTCGGGCAGCTCGCGATCGAGCGCCTCCAGGAACAAGCTCATCAGCCCGGAGACTTCCTCGGCGGGTCGACGCCAATTCTCGCTGGAGAACGCGAACAGCGTCAGAGCCAGCACACCGCGACGCGAGCACTCCTGCACCATGAGACGCGCAGACTTGAGGCCTTCCTTGTGTCCGGCAGGGCGCGGCAGGCCGCGAGCCGCGGCCCAGCGGCCGTTGCCGTCCATGACGACCGCGATGTGCTGCGGAATGCCCGTCAAACCTGCATGACCTCTTTCTCCTTGGCCGCGAGCAGCTGATCGACATCGGCCACATGCTTGTCCGTCAGCTTCTGTACCTCGGTCTCCGCACGCCGCTCATCATCCTGCGAGATCAGCTTCTCCTTGAGCATCTCCTTGATGTCGTTCATGACGTCGCGCCGCACGTTCCGCACCGCCACCCGCGAGCTCTCCGCGTCGTGCCGCAGCACCTTGGTGATGTCGCGACGGCGCTCCTCGGTGAGCGGCGGCATCGGGATGCGAATGATCGTGCCGGCGGTCATCGGGCTCAATCCCAGGTCCGACTTGTGAATCGCCTTCTCGATGGCCTGCACCATAGTTTTCTCGTACGGCGAGACGACGAGCGTGCGGCCGTCCTCGACGGAGATGCTTGCGATCTGCTGCAGAGGCGTGTCGGAGCCGTAGTAATCGACCTTCAGATGCTCGATCAGGCTCGGATGGGCGCGGCCGGTCCGCAGCTTCTTCAGATCGGCCTGGAAAGTCTGCACGCATTTGGCCATGCGCTCGCGCGCATCTTTCTTGAGGTCGTCCAGCATTTTCTTGAGCTCCTTGACGAAGATCAATCGACCGTCACGAACGTACCCACATCCTCGCCGCGGACGATACGGGTCAGGTCGCCGGAATTGTTGAGATTGAAGACTCGTAAAGGCAAGCGGTTGTCGCGGCACATCACGATGGCGGTTGCGTCCATCACGTTCAGCTTGTCCGTGAGCACCTTGTCGAAGGTGAGGCGGGTGTAACGCGTCGCCTCGGGATTGCGCATCGGATCGTCCGAATACACCCCGTTGACCTTGGTTGCCTTCAGCAGCAACTCGGCGTTGATCTCGATGGCGCGCAGCGAGGCGGCCGTATCGGTCGTGAAGAAGGGGTTTCCGGTGCCCGCGGCGAAGATCACCACGCGCCCTTTTTCGAGGTGACGCACGGCTCGCCTGCGGATGTAGTCCTCGCACACCTCGTTGATCCGGATCGCCGACATCACGCGCGCATGCATTCCGAGGCTCTCCAGGGCGTCCTGCATGGCCAGTGAGTTCATCACCGTCGCCAGCATGCCCATGTGATCCGCGGCCACCCGATCCATCCCGGCCCTCGCGAGGCCGGCGCCGCGGAAGATATTTCCACCGCCGACCACCACCGCCACCTGCACGCCCATGTCGATGATGTCCTGCAGCTCTCCGGCGATGCGGCGGATCACCGCAGGATCGATCCCGTAGTCCCCGGAGCCCAGCAGCGCCTCGCCCGAGAGCTTGACGAGGATGCGGGTGAAGCTCGTCTGGTCGTTCATGATCGTTTCCCCGTGCGCTTGAAAAAAACCCCGCGCTCGGCGGGGTTTCTTTCGCTTCAAACCGGATCCTTCAGTGCTTCACCGCGGGCCCCGAGCCCTTCACCTGAGCCATGACCTCCGCGACGAAGTCACCCGGCGGTTTGTCGATGCCGGCACCCACTTCGTAGCGCTCGAACGCAACGACTTCCGCCTTCGCGGCCTTCAGCAGCTTCTCGATCGTGACGTCCGGGTCCTTCACAAAGGGCTGCCCCATCAGGGTGATCTCACCGAGCGACTTGCGCAACCGGCCTTCGACCATCTTGGCGACGATCTCGGGCGGCTTGCCTTCGCCTTGCGCCTGCTCCGTGAGGATCTCGCGTTCCTTGGCGACCACGTCAGCCGGAACCTGCGCCTGGCTCAGAAACCTCGGATTGCTCGCGGCGACGTGCATCGCTAAGTCGTGCGCCAGCGGCGCCCCACCGCCCTTCACCGCGACCAGCGCACCAATCCGCGTTCCGTGTACATAGGCGCCGAGATTGCCGGGGGAGGAGAGAACCGCAAAGCGCCGAACGCTGATGTTCTCACCGATCTTGGCGATAAGCGTGCGTCGGCGCTCCTCGATGGTCTCGCCGCCCTCGAGCTTGACCGCGAGCAGTGCCTCCAGCGAAGCGGGCTTGCCGACGAGCGTGCGGGCGGCGACGGCTTGCGCGAACGCGCGAAAGTCCTGTTCCCGTGCAACGAAGTCGGTCTCGCAGTTGACTTCGACCATGGCCGCCGTGAGCCCGTCCGAGGACTTCTCGATGACAATGACGCCTTCCGCCGCGACGCGCGAAGCTTTCTTGTCGGCCTTGGCGCGGCCTTGCTTGCGCATCAGCTCCGCGGCCGCATCGAGGTCGCCCTTCGTTTCGACCAGGGCCTTCTTGCATTCCATCATGCCCGCGCCCGTGCGCTCACGGAGCTGCTTGACTGATTCCGCTGTGATATTCATTTAGACGTCCTTCGACTCACTCGGTGCGTCCACCGCTGCTCTTGCCGCGACGCCCGCCAGCGCCGGAGGGACGACGCGGTGCGCTTGCGGGCGCACCCGCAGCGGTGCCTCCCGATGCGACGACGTCCGCGACCGGCTCAACATCCAGATCCTCGTCCTCTACCTCTGTCTCCACCACGACCTCGACGCCGGGGATGGGCGGGACCTTGACCGGAGGAATGCGCCGACGCGCAGGCGCCTTCTTGCGTACAGCAGCCTGGGGCCTCTGCCGTCCGCGCGCGGACTTCTTCCTCGGGTTGCCGGCCTCGTCCAGCTCCACGAACTCGTCCTCGCCCGCGGCCACGGCCGGAACGGACTCCTTGCCTTCAAGCACGGCATCCGCCATGCCCGTGGCGTACAGCTGGATCGCCCGCATCGCGTCGTCGTTGCCGGGAATGACGTAATCGATCCCGTCCGGGGTGCAGTTCGTGTCCACGATGGCCACGACGGGAATGCCGAGCTTCTTCGCCTCGTGAATCGCGATCTTCTCGTGGCCGACGTCGACCACGAACATCGCATCCGGAAGCGAGTCCATGTGCTTGATACCCCCGAGACTTCTCTCGAGCTTCTCCATCTCGCGACGCAGCTGGGTCGCCTCTTTCTTGCCGCGCTTGTCGAGCGCTCCGGACGCGGCGAGATCCGTGATCTCCCCCAGTCGCTTGATGGACTGCCGGATCGTCTTGAAATTCGTGAGCATTCCACCGAGCCAGCGCTGGTTCACGAAGGGCTGGCCCGAGCGCTCGGCTTCCCGTTGCACGGCTTCGCGCGCGGAGCGCTTCGTGCCGACGAACAGGACCGTGCCGCCGTCGGCAATGACGCTCTTGATAAAGATCGCCGCCTCCGCATACAGGGGCTGCGTCTTCTCGAGATTGATGATGTGGATCTTGTTTCGCTCGCCGAAGATGAACGGAGCCATCTTCGGGTTCCAGAAGCGGGTTTGATGTCCAAAATGGACTCCCGCCTCCAGCATCTGTCGCATGGACACGCCGGGCATGAGAAAACTCCTGTTCGGGTTAGGCCTCCGCGCATCCCTGCCGGCCACCTTTGACGTTGTGCACACCCTCAGGCGAAGCCTGGAGGAGCTCGTGTCAAGGGCACCCAGCCGTCAGGTATGCGATGCGCGTGTGGGTTACTTGCGTTGCCAAAAAAGGCGGCGCTTTATACCATGCCTCGTCCCATGTAAACAATGCCCGTCTGAACAATGCCTTACGCGCTCCCTGGGAGACGGGACCCAAGGCCTGCAGCGCCCACGCGGTCCACCATGCACGTCACGATCAAGACACCGGATGAACAGGAAAAAATGCGCACCGCGGGCCGGCTGGCCGCGGACGTGCTGGACATGATCGGCGAGCATGTGGTTCCCGGGGTGACGACCGAAGAGCTCGACCGGATCTGTTACGACTACATCGTGAACGTGCAGCAGACGATTCCCGCGAATCTCAACTATCGCGGATTTCCGAAGACTATCTGCACGTCCGTGAACCACGTCGTCTGCCACGGCATCCCGAACGACAAGCGATTGAAAGCCGGAGACATCGTGAACATCGACGTCACGGTCATCCGCGAAGGGTTTCACGGTGATACGAGCCGTATGTATTTCGTTGGAAAGCCGCCGGCCCATGCGCAGCGTCTGGCGGAGACTTGTTTCGAGGCCATGTGGCGCGGAATCGAAATCGTGCGACCCGGAGCTCACCTCGGAGATATCGGCCACGCTATTCAATCGTTCGTGGAAGCGCGCAATTACTCGGTCGTGCGCGAATACTGCGGCCACGGCATCGGGCGTGTCTATCACGAGGACCCGCAGGTCCTGCATTACGGCGAGGTCGGCACCGGACTCGAGATCAAGAGTGGAATGACCTTCACGGTCGAGCCGATGGTGAACGCCGGGAAGCGGCACGTGCGGCTCCTGCCGGACGGCTGGACGGTCATTACGAAGGATCACTCCTTGTCGGCCCAGTGGGAGCACACTGTGCTCGTCACCGGGGACGGGGTTGAAGTGCTCACCTTGGGCGCCGACGGACGACGACAATAAAATGGCAGCAGGCGATCCGGAGCTGATCGAGGAAACGCTGCCCTCTGCGACGCGCAGCGCCGCCTGGCCGTTGCTGAACCGATTGCCGGGCCTGCTGTTGGAAGCCGAAGACTCTCCGCCGGCCTACCGTGACCTGCTCCGGCAGGCGCATGAGGAGCTGAAGGCCCGATTCCTCGCCGAGGAACCGGTCGAGGACCTGGTCCACGCACGCGCGGCACTCATCGATACAGTTCTGCGGGAGGCCTGGAGAGCCCAGTCGCTGGCACAATTCGATGATTGGGCGCTGGTGGCCGTCGGGGGCTACGGCCGCGGGGAGCTGCACCCCTGTTCCGATATCGACATCCTGCTGTTGGTTCCAGAGCCTCCGGATGCCCCTGGCCGTGCCGCGGTCGAGCGGCTGGTCGCCTTCCTGTGGGACATCGGTCTGGAGGTGGGCCACAGTATGCGCACTGTCGAGGAGTGCTCGCAGGAAAGTGTCGCGGACGTGAGCGTCATGACGACGCTCTTGGAGGCGAGGCTGCTCGCCGGAAACAGCACGCTGGTCACCCGCATGCGCACGGCGCTCTCCCCTGAGCGAGTCTGGCCCGTGAGGGAATTCTTCGAAGCGAAGGTGCGCGAGCAGGCACAGCGGCATCTGAAGGCGCACGACACCGCCTACAACCTCGAGCCCAACGTCAAGACCGGCCCGGGCGGACTGCGCGACATCCAGACGATCGCCTGGGTCGCCAAACGACACTTCGGCAGCGACACGCTCGACGGACTCGCCACGCATGGTTTCCTTTCTGCCGCCGAGCTGCGCCGCCTGAAGCAGGCGCAGGCGTTCCTGTGGAAGGTCCGGTTTGGGTTGCACATCGCGACCGGGCGACGTGAGGACCGTCTGCTGTTCGATCATCAGATCCGTCTGGCGCAGATGTTCGGATACGAAGACGCCTCCTACACTTTGGCCGTCGAACAGTTCATGCAGCGTTACTACCGCACGGTCATGGACGTCAGTCTTCTCAACGAGCTGCTCCTGCAGGTGTTCCGCGAGGCGATCCTGACCGAAAGCGAGCCGCCGCGTCCCCTGAACCCCCGCTTTCAATGCCGCAACGGATCGCTCGAAGCGGTCAGCGAGGATGTGTTCGCGCGCGTACCCTCCGCGCTGCTCGAGCTGTTCGTGCTGCTCCAGCAAAATCCGGAAATCAAAGGCGTGCGTTCCGGGACGATGCGCGCCGTCGCGCGCAATCTGTGGCTCATCGACGAGGAATTCCGGCAGAACCCGCGCCACCACCGGCTATTCCTGGAAATCCTGCGCTCGCCCATCGGTGTGACCCACGAGCTGCGACGCATGAACACGTACGGTGTGCTCGGGCGTTATATTCCGGCATTCGGCCGTATCGTGGGGCGGATGCAGTACGACCTGTTCCACGCATACACGGTGGACGCGCACACGTTATTCGTAGTCAGCAACCTGCGCCGGTTCGCGATCCCGCGCTACGACGACGAGCTTCCCGAAGCGTCGCGGATCATGCAGCAGCTGCCGAGGCCCGAAATCGGTTATCTCGCCGCGCTGTTCCACGACATTGCCAAAGGACGCGGCGGCGATCACTCCGAGCTTGGAGCGGTGGATGCCGAAGCGTTCTGCCTGGAACAGGGACTGTCGCCGTATGACGCCCGTCTGGTCGCCTGGCTCGTGCGGAATCATCTGGAGCTGTCGATCACGGCGCAGAAACAGGATATCAGCGATCCCCAGGTCATCAACGCGTTCGCGCGCAAGGTGGGCGACGAACCGCATCTGGACTACCTGTACGTCCTCACGTGCGCCGATGTCCGGGCGACCAATCCGAAACTGTGGAATTCATGGAAAGCCTCGCTATTCCACGATTTCTACGACCGGGTGAGGCGTGCCCTGCGCCGCGGCTTGGAAAGTCCGATCGATCAGGAACAGCTGGTGAGCGAGACGAAGGATGCCGCCCGCCGCCTGCTGATCGACCGAGGGATCGCCGAACGCGACGTCGATCAGGCCTGGGGGCGTTTCTCCGCAGCCTATTTCCTCCAACACTCGCCGGAAGAGGTTGCGTGGCACACGCGCTTACTGGCAGAGCGTGATCCGGGTTCGGACGAACCCGTGGTAGCTCTCGATCCGCGCAGCGTTCGCGGCACCACGGCGGTTCTCATCTTCGCGCGCTCGCGCCGCGACGGATTCGGTCGCACCACTGCCGTGCTCGATCAGCTGGGTTTGAACGTGATGGACGCACGAATCACCCCCACGGGCGATGGTTTCAGCCTCGATCTTTATCACGTCCTCGAAGACGACGGCGCCCCGATCACCGACAACGATCGCCAGAGTGAGATCGAGCATGCGATCTGGCGCTCCCTGCAACGTCCCGACGATGCGCCGTTCGCAGTCTCGCGCCGTGCCCCGCGCCAGGCGCGCATGTTCAACACCCCGACCCAGATCGCTCTGAACGTTGACGAGCGCAACCGGCGCTCGGTGTTGGAGCTCACCGCGGGCGACCGGCCCGGCCTGCTGTGCGATGTAGGCAAGGTGTTGATGGAGGAGCGCATCGTGCTGCACGCCGCCAAGATCATGACGGTCGGAGAACGGGCGGAAGACGTGTTCTATGTGACGGATTTCGACAACCGACCGCTGAATGCCGCGGACACCGAGCGGCTCAGAAATCGGCTGATGCTGGCGCTCGACAGGCGCCAGGCGGCATGAATCCCCGGCTCGAGCGACTGCACGCCTATCCGTTCGAACGGCTCGCGCGACTGAAGGCCGGGATCCCCCCGCCTCAAGCGCTGGCCCACATCGCGATGTCGATCGGCGAACCCCAACACGCGCCTCCGCCCTTCGTCCTGGAGACTTTGCGCCGCAGCCTCGACCGCCTCGGCAGCTATCCGGCGACGGCCGGTTTGCCGGAACTGCGCGCCGCGTGCGCGAACTGGCTGCACCGGCGCTTCGCGCTGCCGGAACATAGCGTGAATCCCGAGACCGCGGTGCTGCCCGTCAATGGCACGCGTGAAGCGCTCTTCGCGCTCGTCCAGACGGTGGTCGACGCAAGCGCCGAACCGCTCGTGCTGATGCCGAATCCTTTCTATCAGATCTACGAGGGCGCCGCGCTGCTCGCCGGCGCGCAGCCCTGGTTTCTGGACACCACCGCCACCACACAGTACGTGCCGAACCTCGAGGCGGTGCCGGAGAGTGTCTGGCGACGCTGCCAGATCCTCTTTCTGTGCAGCCCCGGTAACCCGACGGGCGCCGTCCTGTCCAGGCCATTCCTGCAGCAGGCATTGGCACTGGCGGAACGCTTCGACTTCGTCATTGCGGCTGACGAGTGCTATACGGAGCTCTACCTGGATGAGCGCGCGCCACCGCCCGGGCTGCTGCAAGCGTGCCTCGCCTCGGGCCGAGACCGCTTCCAGCGTTGCATCGTCTTTCACAGCCTCTCGAAGCGCTCGAGCGTACCGGGCCTGCGCTCCGGCTTCGTTGCCGGGGATCCGGACATCATCGCCCGGTTCCTGCTGTACAGGACCTATCACGGCAGCGCGATGGCCGTTCCTACTCAGCTGGCGAGCATCGCTGCCTGGGACGAAGACTCGCATGCCGCCGCAAACCGCCGCCTGTACCAGGAGAAGTTCGAGCGCGTACTGCCCATCCTGGGAGCTGTTCTGGATGTCGAGAAACCGGCCGGAGGCTTCTATCTGTGGCCGGACGTGCAGGGCGACGATGAGCGCTTCGCGCGCGATCTGTTCGCGACCCAGAACATCACTGTCCTGCCCGGCACGTACCTCGCCCGACCCGGTGCGGGCGGCAATCCGGGAAGCGGTCGCGTTCGGATCTCGCTGGTCCCGAGCGTCGCGCAGTGCGTGGAGGCGGCCCATCGCATGCGAGAATTCATCGGCAGCGGCTGAAGCTAAAGCACTATGACCGACCTTGAAAAACTGCAAGCGACGATCGACACCGCCTACGAAGGCCGCGCGCAGCTCACCCCCAGGACGCTGACGCACGAGACCGATGCCGCCATAAACGAATGCATAGAGCTCCTGGATACCGGCCGCGCGCGGGTGGCAGAGCCAAAAGCCGGCGCCTGGGTCGTGAACGAGTGGCTCAAGAAAGCGGTGCTGCTGTATTTCCGCTCACGCGAGAATGTCGTCATCGATGGCGGATTCACCCGCTTCTACGACAAAGTGCCTCTCAAGTACGCGCACTCGTCTGAGGCTCAACTGCGTGCGGGCGGAGCACGTGTCGTGCCGCACTCGGTCGTCCGCAAGGGTGCCTACATCGCGCCGAATGTCGTGTTGATGCCGAGTTACGTCAACATCGGCGCATACGTCGGATCGGGAACGATGGTCGACACCTGGGCGACAGTCGGGTCGTGCGCGCAAATCGGACGCAATGTGCACTTGTCCGGCGGCGTTGGCATCGGGGGCGTCCTGGAGCCGCTGCAATCGCGCCCGACGATCATCGAGGACGACTGCTTCATCGGTGCACGCTCCGAAGTCGTCGAAGGCGTGGTCATCGAAGCCGGTTCCGTGATCTCGATGGGCGTCTTCATCGGACAGAGCACGAGAATCTACGACCGTGCGACCGGCACCATTCTGCAGGGGCGCGTGCCCGCCGGCTCCGTCGTGGTGTCCGGTACCCTGCCCTCGAGCGACGGCCGCTACGGACTGTACTGCGCGGTTATCGTGAAGCGCGTAGATGCCCAAACGCGGGCCAAGACATCGATCAATGAGTTGCTGCGCGCCGCCGAGTGACACCATGATGCAGTTCCTGTCCCGGCTCATGCCGCGAGAGCGGCGCTTCTTCGAGCTGTTCGACCGACATGTCGGCTTCGTCGTGGAAGGAAGCGCCGTGCTCGCGGAGCTGCTGCGCGGATTCAACGGCGAGCAGCATCGTCGCAGCGAGCGGATTTCCCGCATTCTCGAGCTCGAGCACAGCGCCGACAAGGTCACGCACGAAACGATGGCCCTCCTGCACAAGACCTTCGTCACGCCGCTCGACCGCGAGGACATCCATCGCCTCATCTCGCGTATGGATGATGTGCTCGACCTGATACAGGACAGCGCCGAAGCGCTGCAGCTGTACGACATTCAGGACCTGACGCCGCAGGCGTGCGAGCTCGCCGATCTGCTCCACGAGTGTTGCATACGCATGCAGCAGGCGGTGAAGCTGCTGCCCTCCATGGAGAAATCCGCACAGATCCTCAAGCTGTGCGATGAGATCGACGCCCTCGAGTCGCAGGCGGACCGCGTCATGCGTGCGGCGCTCTCGAAGCTGTTTCGCGAGGAGAGCGATGTGCGCCAACTCATCAAGCTCGAGGCCGTGTATCAATTGCTGGAGTCGGCGACCGACCAATGCGAGAACGTTGCCAACATCATCGAAGGCGTCGTGCTCGAGAACGCCTGAGATGAGTTGAGCCGCGCCCGAACATGACAGTCACGCTCGGATTCGCGACGCTCGCCACGCTGGTGGGGCTTGCGCTACTGTTTGACTTCCTGAACGGGTTTCACGACGCGGCGAACTCCATCGCCACGGTGGTCTCGACCGGAGTCCTGCGCCCCTACCAGGCCGTCGTATGGGCCGCCTTCTTCAACTTCGTCGCCTTCGCGATCTTCAAGCTCAATGTCGCCGCGACCGTAGGCAAGGGCATCCTGTCTCCCGAGTACGTGGACGCGCACGTGATCTTCGGTGCTCTCATGGGCGCCATCGTGTGGAACCTCATAACGTGGTACCACGGGATGCCTTCGAGCTCCTCGCACGCACTGATCGGCGGGATGATCGGCGCGGGACTCGCCAAGGCCGGCACGGCGCCGTTGCTGACGCCCGGGATCCTGAAAACGGTGGCCTTCATAATCCTCTCACCCGTTCTGGGGATGCTCTTGGGCGGACTGCTGATGATTGCCGTGTCCTGGCTGTTCTTCCGCAGGTCACCGCGCACCGTGGATCAGTGGTTCAGGCGACTGCAGCTGCTGTCTTCGGCCCTCTACAGCATCGGTCACGGCAGCAACGATGCGCAGAAAACGATGGGCATCATCTGGCTGATGCTGATCGCCGGCGGCGCGACCTCTACCGACCGCCTGCCCTTCTGGGTCGTCGTCTCCTGCTACCTCGCGATGGCCCTCGGCACTCTCTTCGGGGGCTGGAGAATCGTCAGGACGATGGGACAGAAGATCACCAAGCTCAAGCCGGTGGGGGGCTTCTCCGCGGAAGCCGGGGGCGCGATCACGCTGTTTCTCGCCTCCAGCCTGGGGATTCCCGTCTCGACGACGCATACGATCACCGGCGCCATCATCGGGGTCGGATCCGCCCAGCGCGCGTCGGCGGTACGGTGGGGTGTGGCGGGCAACATCGTTATCGCCTGGATCATCACCCTTCCCGCGGCGGCACTGATCGCGGCGGCGGCATGGTGGATCGGCGGTCTGCTCACCCCATCCTGAAGCCGTCGCGCCGCGGCCTGGAAGTTCCCCGCCGCTCGCCTTTTTTGGCGTCGGTTCGCTATACTCAGCCGGGAATAGCGTGCCCCTGATGCGTCGGTACGACAGTCGCGATGATCCGTCACAGCCTCGTGACCATAACGTCACCTGAGCGGCACCGACTTTCTAACCACGGATCGCTAGCATTCGGGCCGCGTCTTGGCTGCAATTTGCATCGATCCGGATGGCCCGCAGTCAGGCACACGGAACAACAGCAAGAAAGTCCATTCGAGTCCACCGCAGCGCACGCCGGCTTTAGGCTTGCGATGGCGTCCCAAGGAGCACAATTCAATGCGCGTTCGAATCCTCACGGCAGTCCTTACCAGTTGCGCCGCTACGACTGCCTTTGCGGCCGACCTCGGCGAGAACACGACGGTAGGTGGCCGAGTCTTCTTCGATGTCGGCCACATCAGCCTGCAAAATGAGAATGCCGCGGGCGCCGGGGTCGACACACCGCCGATGGGCACGGGCTTCGATGTCAAGCGCTTCTATCTGAGCGTCGACCACAAGTTCGACGACACCTGGTCCGCGGATCTGACCACGGACGCCCAGTTCACCACGTCGAGCACCGCGACGATCACCACGCCGACCGGCACCACGACCGTGCTCACGAACGGCAATACGAGCGGCGCCGTCTCCGAGGTTTTCATCAAGAAGCTGTACCTCGAAGGCAAGTTCAACAAGCTGTTCGTAGTCCACATCGGCTCGTACGACATGCCGTGGGATCCGTTCGCAGAGAGCCTCTATGGGTACCGATACGTCGAGAAGACCATAACGGACCGCCTCGGATACTCCAACACGACCGATTGGGGCCTCCATGCCAGCGGCACCGGGGGCTCCAATGGCCTGTTCTCGTACGCAGCTTCCGTGGTCAACGGCGGCGGATTCAAGAATCCGACCCGTACCAAGGACGTCGACTTCGAAGGTCGGCTCAGTGTCAAGCCAGTGGCCTGGCTGAACGTGGGGGCCGGCTTCTACAGCGGCCACCTGGGGCAGATCACCGCCACGAACCAGGACTTTCCGAGCAATACGGCGAGGCGCTTCGACGTCGCGGCGGGGGTCCTCGTCTCCGGCTTCCGCGCCGGCGTCGAATACTTCAACGCCAAGGATTACAAGACGGTCAACAGCCTCGCGGCCAGCCTGCTCAGTACCTCTTCAGTCGTGAACACGGCCACCGTGGCGCCGATCAGCGATAAGGCGGAAGGATTTTCGAGCTATGCCTCGTACAGCTTCGCCAACAACCAGTGGTCGGTGTTCGCGCGCTATGACGACGCCAAGCTCAGCAAGGACGTAGCCTCGAACCTCAAGGATACCTACCTCAACGCCGGCGTGGCCTACAAGCCGATCAAGCCGCTCGATTTTGCACTCGTGTATAAGAACGAGAAGGTCGACAACGGCAGCATCTCGGTCAGCGGCGCGGACGCAAATGGTTCGTACATCATCGGTGGCGCCAATGGCACGCACGATGGCAAGTTCGATGAGATCGGCCTTTACGTCCAGTGGCAATTCTGAGGAGCCGCAAGCGCCCGCGGTGCGCTGCCGGCTCATCCTGGACTCGCTGCCGGCGCGTCCTGAGGCTCGCTACCGGCGCGTCCTGGACTCTCGCTGCAACGCCGTTTGGATCCTTGGGTTCCGAGCGATGAGGTTGCGAATTGCTGCAGATTTGTGGCAACCCGCCGAGGCCGAAGACCCGGCGGCGCAATGTTCAGCCGGCAGGCTGTACCGACGGCGTCGACACCCTGGCGCTGCGCCCCTTACGCGTGCCTGAAGCGTGTCCGGAGTGTCATCCCAGTGTCATACAGTCTTCGTAGCCTTCACATCGCTCTCTTCCGGCGAGCGGGTTCCGTGTAGTCGCAGATCGAAGCAAGGCACGTCGACACACTCGCCCTGAAGAGGCCGCATGCCGTCATGGCATGCGAACGTCATTTTTAGGAGCACCATCAATGCGCATGCGAATCCTGACAGCAGCCGTTCTGACGAGTTGCGCCGGCGCGACGACGGCCGTCGCAGCGGACCTGGGAGAGAACACGACGGTCGGTGGACGGGTCTACTTCGATGTCAGTCACATCAGCCTGCAGAACCAGAATGCCGCGGGCGCGGATGTCGATACTCCGCCGACCGGAACGGGTTTCGACGTCAAGCGCTTCTACTTGATCGTCGACCATAAGTTCAACGACATCTGGTCGGCGAATCTGACGACGGACGCTCAGTTC
>FTEW01000431.1_pt1 | contig 20787 bp, 18 predicted proteins | sample 1640301 | NCBI WGS metagenome assembly FTEW01 (sample SAMEA3914816, study PRJEB12502) | metagenome | biome: forest; material: soil | place: USA | collected 2011-09-16 | depth 0.3 m
AGTTCCCGCACGTCCCGCGACCGACCCCTCCTCCATCTCACACCGGGGAAGCTTGGTGAAATCCAGTCTTGCCGCGTATGAGGCAAGATCCGTCAGCTCTACGCCTTGAGCGCTCCAGCGGCGCAGCAGTCGCTCGAACCCTTCCAGGTAGGCGCCCCCTTCAAGCTCCGCGTGCAGCGTATACACGTGGTCTCGATCCGGCGCCCGGCTCGTGAGATCCAACAGATGATCGATGGGGTCCTGGCCGGTCAGATCGGCTCTCCCGATCAGCTCATCGAGGGTCGGCAGCGTCGTCGGCAATTGCGGCACGTCGACCGAGACTCCCGCGACCAGCGGGACGAACGGAAACGCACCGCGCGCATCCGAGGCATATTCAAACCCGAGCTGCCGTTCCAACTCGGGCACGAAGCGGTTGACCTGCCAACCCGCCGCGCCGTGCACCCGCGGCGGCCGATCGAACACCTCGGCGAACTGATCGCGCGCGAGCGTGAGCTCGCGTCGGGTCCACGCCTCGCTGGCAGAAGCTACGCCGTCCTGCCACTTCACGTGATCGTATGTATGCACGCCGACTTCGAACCCACACCCGGCAACACGCCGCATGACTGCGCGGCAGCGGCGACCGATGTGAGGACCCGGCAGAAGCGTTCCGTACAACAGCGTCCTGACCCCGTAGTGCTTGACGACTGAGGTGCGTCGGACCTTACCGACGAAGCCGCGCCTGAAGGCCCGTCGCACCGCCCGCCCGGTATGGTCGGGCCCAAGACTGAAAAGAAACGTGGCCCGGGCCTGGACCCGCTCGAGAAGTTCCGTGAGACGGGGCACGCCTTCGCGCGTGCCCCGGTAGGTGTCCACGTCGATCTTCAGTGCAATGCGACTCAATGCGGTGATCCTAAGGCGGGGGGTCAACGATCAGGACAACACGACGGGATGCTTGCAGAGCTGCTCCGCCATGCGCCCGTGGTCGATCGGGCCCGCTTCGGTGGCCGCCGCCAGAATCTCCAACACCCCGCCATCCTGACAGGCCGCATAACACCTGCCGTCAGCCCCGAACAGCCGTGCGCGTTCCGAGGGCGAGATCACTCGCTTGGCGAGCCGGGTCCGATGGATGAGCCAGCGTTTGCCGTCGACGTTCGTGAACGCACCCGGAAACGGCGGCGCGACCGCGCGTACCAGATTGTGAATGTCCCGTGCAGGGAGGCGCCAATCGATCCGGCCGTCCTCCGGGCGACGTCGCCCGAAGTACCGGCCCGCCTCGAGCGGCTGCTTGATGCGCGGCTCGTTCCCCGCGATCAGCAGCGGGAGCGAGCGGGCAAGAATGATTTCCGCCGCGGTCGTCACCTTGTTGAACACCTCGCGCGCATCGTCGTCGGCTAAGATCGGGACGGCGAGCTGATCCACGATGTCCCCGGCGTCTGCGCGATCCAGCATGTGATGCAGCGTGGCCCCGGTCTCACGCTCGCCGTTCAGGATTGCCCAGTTGACTGGTGCGCGCCCACGGTACTTCGGCAGGAGGGAACCGTGCATGTTGAGCGCACCTTGGCGCGCGGCATTCAAGACCGGGGCCTTGAGCAGGGAGCGGTAGTAGAAGGAGAAAATGAAATCCGGCTGGGCGGCCGCGACCGCCGCCTCCACACTCGGCGTGTTGGCGTCAGCGGGTAGAATGACCGCGAGACCGTAGTCAGCGGCCGTCGCCGCAACGCTGGCGAACCACTGGCTTTCTTGCGGATCGTCCGCGACCGTCACGACCAGCGGAATATCGAGTCCCGCGGAGATCAATGTCTTGAGGCACCGCACTCCCACATCGTGATAGGCGAACACGACGGCGCGCGCCTCACTCATTCCGCCACCCCGCTGGTGATCTCGCCGTGCTGGCGCGCCCGTGAACTCAGCTCATCCTTCTGGAGAACCGCCGCCACGGTGTAGCGGGGCCGCTGTCGTACCTGCTCGTAGATGCGTCCAACATATTCTCCTACGACGCCGACCCCCATCAGGAGCACGCCGATGAGGAAGAACGCGATCGCGAACAGAGTAAACAGTCCCTCGGCTTCCGATCCGTGGACGAACCGGCGAATGATCAGCAGCACGAATCCGACTATCGACAGCAGGGAAATCAGCATGCCGGCCATCGAGAAGAACTGCAGCGGCGCCACGGAGAAGCCAGTCATCAGATCGAAATTCAGGCGGATCAGGCGGTAGATCGAGTATTTCGACTGGCCAACCGCCCGTTCAGCGTGCGCCACCTCGATTTCGGTCGGGTGGCGGGCGAACGTGAAGCCCAGCGCGGGCACGAATGTGCTCACCTCGACGCAACGGTTGATGGCATCGACGACGGCGCGGTGATAGCCCCGCAACATGCATCCCTGATCCGTGATCCTTACCTGAGTGGTGCGCTCGCGGATCCGGTTCATCATGCGCGAAGCGGCCTTCCGCCAGAGCACATCGTGCCGCTTCACGCGGACCGTGCCGACATAGTCCGCACCGGCATCCATTGCCGCGACCAGCTTCGCGATCTCCTCCGGAGGATTCTGCAGATCGGCATCGAGGGTGATCACGTAGTCGCCGCGCGAATGCTCGAACCCTGCGAGAATCGCCATATGCTGGCCCGCGTTGCGTGCGAGAACGACCACGCGGGTCGAGTCGGGACGGCGCGCGAACTGCTCTCTTAGAATGGCGACCGAGCGATCATCGCTGCCATCGTCAACGAAGATCACCTCGTACGGCCTGCGAAGCTGGTCCAGCGCGGGATACAGGCGCTCGAACAGCGGCGCGAGACCGGCCGCCTCGTTGTAGACGGGGATGACTACCGAGACACTCGCGCTCACCGGCTCCCTCCCCGAAGAATCTCGGTCGCCGCTTCGACGACTCGGTCGACATCGGCCAGCTCCATGGTCGGGAATAGCGGCAGGGTGACCGTTTCACGTCCGATCCGCTCCGCGTTGGGAAACTGCCCTTCGCGATAGCCGAGCTTGCGGTAGGCGGTAAATGTATGAATGGCCGGATAATGCACCCCGACGCCGATGCCGCGTTCCGCCATCGCTTCGATGAACTGCAACCGCGTGATCCTCAGAGTTTCCAGCGGCAGCAGGGGTGTGAAGATATGCCAGCTGTGCCCGTCATCTGCGCGCTCCGGCAGCCTCACGGGAGGATGGTCGCTCCACAGGCTGAAATAGCGCGCCACCAACTCCTTTCGCCGGGCGTTGAATCGATCCAGGTGCACCAACTGACCGAGACCCACGCGCGCCGCCACATCCGACAGATTGGCCTTGCCGCCGGCGAACAGCACGTCGGACCGGTCCGCGGCGCTCTTCACCTGACCGTGAAACCGATGCAGCTCCAGAGCCTTGAGCTCTTCGGGGGAGCCCCCGGAAATCGCTCCTCCTTCGATGGTCGTCATGTTCTTGTTCGGATGGAAGCTGAAGCAGACGAGGTCGCCGAAGCTGCCGATGCGCTTGCCCCGCCAGGAGGATCCGATCGCGTGCGCGGCATCCTCCACCACCCGCAGGTGGTGCCGCCCGGCAAGGTCGTAGAGCCGGTCCATATCGACCGGCAACCCGGCGAAGTGCACCGGCAGGATGGCACGGGTCCGCGGCGTGATCGCGGCTTCCACCTGGTCCAGATCGATGTTGCGGGAATCGAGGCCGACATCCACGAACACCGGGTGCGCGCCGACCCGTACGATGACGTTCGCCGTCGCGACGAAGCTCAACGCGGGCGTGATCACCTCGTCGCCCTGACCGATCCCGCACGCGAGCAGAGCCATTTCGAGCCCCGCCGTAGCGGAGGTCTGGGTGCGCACCGGTCGTCCGCCAAGATAGCTCGAAAGCGCCGCCTCGAACTCCACCACCTTCGGACCGCTGGCGACCCAACCGGACCGTAACACCTCGACGACCCCCTGAATGGTCTCCTCGTCGATCGTCGGCCGGGTGAACGGGAGCATCTTCTTCATCGCCTGCCACCTGTCCTCATCACGAGCGCGCCACCAACACGACCCCTATCACAATGACACCGATGCCCGCGACACGCTGCAGATTGGGCACCTCACCCAGCAGCCACCAGGCGAGCCCGATGTTGAGCACGTAACCCAGCGACAGCAACGGGTACGCCTGGCTGACCGGAACCCGCGACAGACCCACGAGCCATACCATCACGCTCAATCCGTAGGCGACCAGGGCATACCATAGCGATGGAACCCGTATCAGGTCGAGGACGTGGCCCCAGGCTGCCGCTCCGGAGACAGTGAGCGGCCCGGTGACGCGCGTTGCGGCTTTCAGCCCGAGCTGCGCGAGCGCATTGAGCAGCACCCCACATCCGAGCACGGCGAAGTCGGAAAGTTTCATGGGGCCCCTGCGGTGATGAGCCGATCCGGGATCATGTCTGCGGCTCCAGGTCCGCCGCGGGAACGTCCGGGAACTCGTTGCGGCTCACGAGCACTGTGGTCCCGTCCGAGGCCACGACCCGGCCCGGCAACCCCCGCATGCGATAGTCGTCGTACACTGCGGGCGAGAAAAAAGCCACGGCGTCGGAGCTGGTGCGCCACCGATCCAGGAACTGCTCGCGCGTCAAGGATTGCCTCCCCGGTTCCTGCCGCATCCCGAATTCGAGCTCGCCCCGAAAACCGACCACGGGCAGGGTGCGTTGCAGATAGAACGAGCCCGTGGGACGGTACTGCCCGACGCTGAACACAGCGGTCCCAGGACGGAATTCGTTGATCGCCTCCCTCACGAGGTCCTTCGCCGTCCGCAGTGGCGGCATGACGGAATAGCTGCCCATCAGGCATTGCCATCCCAGGATGCTCAACACACTGAAGAAGACGACGGGACCCGGTTTCATGACGCCGACGCCTCCGATCAGAAGGATCACGGCCACCACCCCCGTGGCACTGGCGACCGTCGCCCAGGGGATCACCTCCGGCACGATCGTCCCGGTCCGCAGCGCGGAATACGCGCACAGTCCTGTGACGACACACAGAATCAGACCCGCGGTCCACCAGCCCGCGTCCCGCATGAATTGCGGCCGCGCGTTCGCCTCCGCTCCGGCCAACGCCGCGAGCGCCGGCATAATCGGCAGGATGTAAGGAGCCAACTTCGAGCCGGACAGCGAGAAGAACACGACGGTCACGGCGCAAAAGAGGAGCAGGAATTTCCGCGGCCGGAACTGGGCGCTGACACCGGGATCGCACCACGCTCGCCTGGCGATGCTGTATGTGAAACGGACCCACGGCAACACTCCCAGCAACAATAGTGGCAGGAAATACCACCAAGGCTCCACGCGTTGGTGCACCGTAGACAGGAAGCGCGCGAAATGCTCGTGTATGAAGAAGAACTCCGGAAACTCCGGATTGCGCCGGGACACGAGCAGGAACCACGGCAGGGTGATGATCAGAAATACCGGGGCGCCGACCCCCAGGTGCAGCCGCCGCCAGGGCCGGAAATCGCGCTCGAGCAGCGAGTAGAGGATCAGGGTCAGCCCCGCCAGCACTCCGACCACGATCCCTTTCGTGAGAACCGCCAGCGCGGCCGCGGCCCATGCCGCGATCATCCACCGACGCTCGCTCTGAGAGCCGGTGGCAGCGTTCTGCGCGAGGGTGAACGCGAAGACGGCGCCCGCGAGCCAGAAGGCAAAACCGGCATCGAGCACGTTGAGATGCCCCAGGATGACGAAGTACGGGCTCACGGCCAGAGCGGCGAGCGCGCCTAGACCCGCCGCCGTGCCGTACAGCCTGCGTCCCCAGGCGTACACCATCGGCAGGCACAGAAACGCGAGTCCGACTGTCCACAGCCGTGCTGTCCACTCCGATGTGCCGAATGCCGAGTAGGCCGCCGCGGTTGCCCAGTACTGCAGCGGAGGTTTCTCGAAATATTTCAATCCGTCCAGCCGCGGGGTCACCCAGTCGCCGCCAGCGAGCATTTCGCGCGGAATCTCCGCGTACCGCCCCTCGTCCGGATCCAGCAGCGGCCGCAGCTGCAGGGTTGCGAACCAGCTCGCCGCGAGGACCAGCCACAGCACCCAACCAGGACCTCGTCCCGAAGCCGCTCCGACGGCCATGCTCAGGAGGTCCGGCTCAGAGGTTTCCCGCCGCGCGCCGCGCAGTGAATCCTTCCTGGTTTACGTAGTACTCGATCGTGCGCCGGATCGCCGTGTCCAGATCCGTGCTGGGCGACCATCCCAGGTCGCGCTTCGCCGCCTCGATCGCCGGCACTCGAACCTGGATGTCCTGATAGTACTTGCCGTAGTAGTCCCCCGCGGAGATATCGACTACCTCCGTCGCTTTTGCATTCTCCCGCAGCACCGGAAATTCCTGCGCGATGCCGATCATGCGTTGCGCGAGCTCGCGGATCGAGACGCAGTTGTTGGGATTGCCGATGTTGAAGATCCGGCGGGTCGCGCGCCCGTGCGTGTTTTCCATGATCGTGAGGAGCGCCACGATGGCATCGTCTATGAACGTGAAGGAGCGCTTCTGGCGACCGCCGTCCACGAGCTTGATGGGTCGCTTGAACATGATGTTCGACAGGAACTGCGTGAACACCCGCGAGCTGCCCTCCTTGGGCTCCTCGATGTCGTCCAGATTCGGGCCGATGAAATTGAACGGTCGGAACAGCGTGTAGTTGAGCTCGTCCCGCACGCCGTACGCGTAGATTACGCGGTCCAGCAGCTGCTTGGAATTCGCATAGATCCAGCGCTGCTTGTTGACCGGGCCGTAGACGAGATTGCTCGATTCCTCATCGAGCGTGCTGTCCGGTGACATCCCGTAGACTTCCGACGTCGACGGAAAGATCAGGTGCTTGCGATATTTCACGCACTGGCGCACGACCTCGAGGTTTGCCTCGAAGTCGAGCTCGAACACCCGCAACGGATGGGTGACGTATTGGGCAGGATTCGCGATCGCAACCAGCGGCACGATGGCATCACATTTCTTGACGTGATACTCCACCCACTCCTTGTTGATGGTGATGTCGCCCTCGAGGAAATGAAAGCGGCTGGTCTGGGGCAGATCGTGCAGCTTGTGATCCGAGAGGTCCATGCCGTACACGTCCCAGTCCCGGGTGCGCAGAATCGAATTGGTGAGCGCGCTGCCGATGAAGCCGTTCGCGCCCAGAATCATGACTTTCAATGCCATTGCCGTCCTTTTCGGAACCCGCCTTGGCGGACAAGGGGGCCTGCCGTGGATCGAGGTCCGTCCGCGCCCCGGGAGCGACCCGAAGCGTTGGACGCTGGACCGGTAAAAAATCAATTTTAACAGAAGGCGCGGTCAGCGAACCCACGTCACGGGCCTCTGGGAGCGCGCACTCTCGCCGTGTCGGCACCCGTCGCGTCCGCCTTGGCCTGCCCGGGGAAGCCCAAGCAGGCCAAGTCCACCGCAGGCACCCCTGACGGTTTTGCGGCTGGGGACTAGACCTCGAGCGGCAACCCGACGTAGTTCTCTGCGAGCGCCTGCGAAGCGGCCCGCGAAGCAACTATGTAGTCGAGCTCGGCGAGCTGGCGGCGTCGATCGAAGCGATTTTCGGTGCCGAAGCGGTGCAGGAGCGTCGTCATCCACCAGGAGAAGCGCTGCACCTGCCAGACCCGGCGCAGGCAGGTCCCGGAATACGCGTGCAGCGCATCGAGCCGGCCCGATTCGTAGAAGCTCCCCAGCGCCCGCGCCAGGATTTGCACGTCCGCGACCGCCTGGTTCATGCCCTTGGCGCCGGTGGGCGGGACGATGTGAGCGGCATCTCCGGCCAGGAACAGCCGGCCCGAGCTCATCGGCTCGACGACGAAGCTGCGCATGGGCGTGACGGATTTCTGCAGTACCGGACCGGTCGCGAGCGAGGAGCCGAGACGCTTCTGCAGCTCCGTCCAGATCCTCTCATCGCTCCACAGCTCGAGATTTTCGTCCGGTGCGCACTGCAGGTAGAGCCGGCTCACCGTCGCAGATCGCATGCTGAGCAGCGCAAAGCCATCCTCGTGGTTGGCGTAGATGAGCTCGTGCGAAGCCGGTGGAGCCTCGGCCAGAATGCCGAGCCATGCGAACGGATAGATCCGCTCGTACAGATCGAGCGCGCCCGCGGGAATGCTGTCGCGGCACACCCCGTGAAATCCGTCGCAGCCCGCAATGAAGTCGCACTGCAGAAGGTGCTCGGATCCCCCGGCCCGATACCGGACCGTCGGCTGGTCCGAATCGTGGTCGTGAACGGACACCGAGTCGATCTCGAACAACAGCGGCTCACGCGTCGCCAGTCGTGCCGTCACCAGGTCTCGGACGAGCTCCTGCTGACCGTAGATCATCACCGCGCGGCCGGTGAGGTCCGCAAAGTCGATACGGTGACTGTTCCCTGCGAAGTGAAGGAAAATTCCGTGGTGGAGCAGACCCTCGCGCCGCATGCGCTCGCCCACGCCCGCCTCATTGAGCACGTCGACCGTTTGATGCTCGAGGACCCCGGCCCGGACGCGGCTCTCGATGTATTGGCGGCTTCTGGCCTCCAGCACGACGGATTCGATACCTCGCAGATGCAGGAGGTGGGCGAGCAGCAATCCCGCAGGTCCTGCACCGATGATCGCAACCTGCGTGCGCATGCCTATCCACGAGTGGCGGTCCGGGGAGCTAGACTCTAACGATGGCCGCGCCGCAGAACATGGACGCAAACGCGATCAGCTTGGACAAAATGCGTGCCGGGAGCATCGATTGCGCGAACGCAGGGGCGTGATTCCCCGCTTCTTTCTCTACGGCGAGCCGCCACGGGACGCGGACGAACGCTTCGTGCACGTGGAAGCCATTGCGGACCGCAGCCGGATGTATGAGTGGAGGATCCGTCCTCACGCGCACCGCGATCTGCATCAGATTCTGGTCATCGTCACCGGTGGCGGCTCCATGCTGGCTGAGACCCGGACAGCCGCGTTCAGAGCGCCATCCGTCGCCATCGTGCCGGCGGGCACCGTCCACGGCTTTTCGTTTCAACCGGAGACCGAGGGGTACGTTCTGACCCTCGCCGATCGACTGGTGCGTGACCTGGCCCGTGAGGAACGCGCCTTCGGGCATCTCTTCGTAGCGCCGAGGTGTACGCAGATTGCGGCGGATCCGCACAGTTTGCGGGAGTTTTCGGACACCCTGCACAGACTCAAACGCGAGCTCATTTGGCACGCTCCTGCCAGCGAAGCGGCGGCCACCGGTCTCGTGCTTACTTTGCTGGTGCACGCCGTGCGCGCCCTGCACGAGCCCGCAGGAATAGTCTCAGCCGCGAACAACTCGCGCGCAGCACTGGTCGCCCGTTTCAGAGAAAAGATCGAGTCACATCTGCGCACGGGCCTGTCGATCGCCCAGTACGCCAAGGCGTTGAGCGTAACGCCCGGCCGTCTGCGAGCCGCCTGCCTCGAGGTCACCGGCAAGCCGCCGGTCCGGGTCCTCGAGGAACGTCTGGTGCTCGAGGCCAAACGGAGCCTCATGTACACCAACATGACGGTGGCGCAGACTGCCTACCACCTCGGCTTTGGCGATCCGGCTTATTTCTCACGATTCTTCCGCAAGCGTGCGGGACAGTCGCCGGCCACCTTTCGGAAGCGTAAGTAGAAGGAGCGGAGTCAAGATGCGTTCGGTCTTCGGCCGCGAAGTGTTGTTCAGTCTGGGTGCGTTGCTCCTCAGCGCGATCGTGGTTCAGGCGATCTACGCCACGGTGATCCGTCCCCGGGCCGACGCCATTCTCGCGGAACCTCCGACTCCCCAGGAAGCACAGCAGCCCGGCCGACCGGTGACCCACAACCTGCGCTCCGTATTCGTCATCCTCAAAGACTATGAGCAGGAGACGGCGCTGATCCTCGCCACCTGGGCGCTGTGTCTCATCGGCTATCAGGCGCGGGCGGTCGCGAACAACCGTCGCCTGCTGGAAAAGCAATACATCGAGCTGGAGGAGGGTCACGTCGTGTTGCCCGACGACGCACGCGCCTATGGACGCCCGATCGAGCGACTGCCGCGCGAAGAGCAGGACATGCTGCTGCCCCGGGCTCTCATGGTTGCCTTGAACCGATTCGGCGCGACGCGCAGCGTGCAGGACTCGGCGGAAGCCGTCCGGGCCGAATGTGAAAACGAGATCGACAGGCTCGACGCACAACTGTCAATGGTTCGCTTCACGGCCTGGGCGATACCGGCCGTGGGATTCGTCGGAACGGTCCGCGGCATCGGGCGCGCGCTACAGGAAGCTCAAGGTGCACTTCACGGAGATATCTCCGGCGTGACTTTGGGACTCGGTGTGACGTTCAACGCGACACTCACGGCTCTCGTGTCGTGCATCGTCGTGATGTTCTGCCTGCATCAGCTGCAACAGGCGCAGGATCGCCTGGTGCTGGACGCGCGATCCTATATCGACCGCAAGCTCATCAGGAACATGCGCGTCCCGACATGAGGCGCGGAAACGCGCGCCTGCGCTCGCACGCACTCCAGCCGCGCTCGTGGGTAGGGGACCGCTTTGCAGCAATGCCCTCAACAACATCTGTTGATTCCGCTCCACTTCTGTCGCTGGTATTCGTCGTAATACGCTCGTCGGGAAAGCGGTGCGGTGCCCGCATGCTCCAACGCGTGGTGCGTCAGATAACGTTCGTAGGCGTCGTCCCCGGTCGCAGTACGGACACCGCGCCATACGCTTGCAATCAAACTCCTGAGTCTCACGTAGCTCACGGCACGCCCTCCTGCGGAGCTGTCCGCAGACTCACGCTGCTTGCACCCGCGGGCACCAAGCGGGTGTGCTGGTATTGAGCCTCAGAGCTCTGCGAGACAGTCAAGCCGCGCGCGCGCCGCACGCATACCCGCAACATGTCGATGATTACGACCCAGAGAATGGCCGTGAAGAAGATCGTCAGCCATCCGTCGAGCCGCTGATTGAAGATCAGCTGCGAGGCGCTCGCCACACGATCCGCCGACAGGGTGCCTGAGGCCAGTTTCGTGGCCAGGTCCTCGGCGCCGGCGAAGAAGCCGAGCTTCGGGTCCGGGCTCACCACTTTCTGCCAGGCGCTGACCGTGGTGATCAGCGCCAGCCAGGCGAGCGGCATTCCCGTCACGAGCGCGTAACGCTTCCTGCCCGACTTGATGATCATGCCCGTGGCGACGGCGAGCGCAATCGCCGCCAGCATCTGGTTCGAAATTCCGAACAACGGCCAGAGGATGTTGATGCCACCGTTCGGGTCGATGACGCCGATGTAGAGGAAATATCCCCATGCCGCCACGATCAGAGTGCTTGAAAACACGGTCGAGGGGTACGCCGAGGTGCGTCCCAGAGGCTTCCACAAGGTGCCGAGAAAATCCTGGACCATGAACCGCCCGACGCGGGTTCCCGCATCGATGGTGGTCAGGATGAACACCGCCTCGAACATGATCGCGAAGTGATACCAGACGGCCATGAGACCGCGTCCGAAGGAGGAACCGAAGATGCTCGCCATGCCTACCGCGAGTGACGGCGCGCCGCCGGTGCGCGCAAACAGGGTGCTCTCACCCATTTCCTGCGCGAGGGTGTGCATCTGCTCCGCCGTGACGGGGAATCCCCAGCTGCTGATCGTGCTCACGGCCGCATCCGCGGTCGCACCGACGATGCCGGCTCCGGTGTTGATTGCGAAGTAGACACCCGGGTCGAGCAACGTGGCGGCGATGATCGCCATGATCGCAACGAAAGACTCAAGAGCCATGCTGCCGTAGCCGATCAGACGCACGTCCGCCTCATTCGAGATCAGCTTCGGCGTGGTGCCGCTCGAGACCAGCGCGTGGAATCCCGAGACCGCCCCGCAGGCGATGGTGATGAACACGAACGGAAACACCTTGCCGCTGAAGAGCGGACCCGTTCCGTCCACGAACTTCGTGATCGCGGGCATCTTCAGATCCGGATGCATGATTAGGATGGCGACGGCCAGCAAGGCGACGACCCCGAGCTTCAGAAAGGTCGACAGGTAGTCGCGCGGCGCCAGCAGGAGCCAGACCGGAAGAATCGCCGCGAGCCAGCCGTAGCCGATGACGAACTCGGCCAGCGGCACTGCCGGGTAATCGAACCAGGCGCGCACCATCGGATGGTGGTCGACCCACCCGCCTGCGAACACAGCGAAGAACACGAGCGCGACGCCAAGAAGCGAGCCCTCGACGACGCGGCCGGGTCGCCACCGACGCAGGTAGAAGCCCACCAGGATCGCAATCGGAATCGTCGCGAACACCGTGGAGGTTGCCCAAGGACTGTGCTTCATCGCATTGACCACGACGAGAGCGAGCACCGCGATCAGGATGACCATGATCATCAGCGTGCCGATCAACGCGGAGAAACCACCAACAGGCCCGAGCTCATCGCGCGCCATCTGTCCCAGGCTCCGTCCGTCCCGGCGTGTCGACAGAAATAGAATCACCATGTCCTGCACGCACCCCCCGAGTACGGAACCGACGAGGATCCAAAGCGTGCCCGGCAGATAGCCGAATTGGGCCGCGAGCGTGGGGCCGACCAGCGGACCTGGGCCCGCAATGGCGGCGAAGTGATGACCGAAAGCGATCCAGCGATGCGTCGGGACGAAGTCGCGGCCGTTCTCGCAACGCTCGGCGGGGGTTGCACGGGTGGCATCCACCGAAAGAACCCGCGCCGCAATCCAGGCGGCATAAAACCGATAGCCCAGGAGATAAATGCACACGGCGGCCGTGATGATCCACAGCGCGTTGATGGGCTCGTCCCGGTGTAGCGCGATGCCTGCGACTGCGAAGCTCCCGATGACCGCAAGGACGATGCCCAAAAGCTTGTTCATGAACCGGCCTCCCCCTTGAAGACTGACCCGATGCGTCCGCCGACACATCGCTATGGATAACACGGAGCGCTACGCGAGCAAGCCCCTGAGAGCGCGACGAAACCGCGCAGTGATCACCCCGCGGCGAATATGATGCCCACTGACCACGAGCTTGTGTCCGCCGCGCCAGACGTCTTCGACCACTCCGCGGTCGCCACAAAAGATCCACGCGTCGAGAAGGTCGTTTCCGGTTCGTTCCGCCAGCGCGACGTGATCCCGACAAAGGCTGACGAGGTCCAGGGACGCGCCTTTCTCGAGGCCACGGGGAGCTCCCAGCGCGTGCGCGCCCCCGGACAAAGCCGCATCAAAGAGTGCGCGACCCGTGGACTGACCCGCTCCCGAGACCAGCACGTTGCGGGAACGGTTCGCCAGGCGTTGCGAATATTCCAGAGTGCGCAACTCCTCCGCCGCATCGATCCGCACGTTCGAGTCGCTGCCGATTCCGAAGCGACCCCCGTGCGCGCTGAATACGGTCGCCGGGAAGATCCCGTCGCCAAGACTCGACTCCGTGATGGGACACAAGCCGACCACCGCGCCGCTGGCGGCGATCAACTCCAGCTCGGTGGCCCGGGCGTGAGTGGCGTGCACGAGGCACCACTCACTGTCGACGGCCACGTTCTGCATCAGCCACTCAACAGGGCGCAGCCCGGACCAGGCGACGCAATCCTCGACTTCCCTCATCTGTTCCGAAATGTGTATGTGCTTGGGAAGATGGCGTGCGAGCTCGACGATCGCACCGAGCTCATCAGCGGTCACCGCTCGCAGGCTATGGGGCGCCACACCCAGCCGGGCGCCCGCAAGCGCTTCGATGGCCTTGCGGCTGGATTCCAGAATTCGGGCGAAGCGGTCCACATCGCAGACGAAGCGGCGCTGCCGCTCGTCCGGCGCGGCGCCTCCGAATCCCGAATGAGCATAAAACGTGGGCAGGAGCGTCAGACCGATGCCTGAGTGCGCCGCGGCGGCGGCGATGCGTCCCGCCAGCTCCCCCGGATCCGCAAACGGCACTCCGTCCCTGTCATGATGGATGTAGTGGAATTCGCCCACGTGCGTGAAGCCGGACTCGAGCATCTCGGTGAAGGCGAGCGAGGCGATGGCCTCGAAGTCGTCCGGATCGATGCGCTCCACGAACCGGTACATCAGCTCGCGCCAGCTCCAGAAGCTGTCGTCGGCCGGTCCGCGCCGCTCCGTCAGGCCTGCCAGGCCTCTCTGGAAGGCGTGGCTGTGCAGGTTGCCCAGACCGGGGACGCCGATCGCATGCCGCTCGTCCGCCTCCTCCGGCTCCACTCCGCTGTCGATCCGGTCGATGCAACCCTCCGCCGCGCTGATTCGAACCCGGTCGGTCCACCCGCCCGGCAGGAGCGCCGACTCGAACCACAGCCTCGTCATGAGAACGACCGCTCCCCCGAACCGATGCTCAGCATCCTACAATGGAAAGCATGAACGAGGCAGTGAAGCCCCAATGGCTCAACATCGCGCGCGGGGAGGCACCAGTCGTCGTCAGCGTGCCGCATGCCGGCATCGAGATTCCGCCGCAGCACGCCCAGCATCTTCTCTCCTTGTGGGTCGCGCGGAAGGACACCGACTGGTGGGTCGACCGCCTGTACGGCTTCACCGTCGAGCTAGGCGCGACGCTGGTTCGCACGGCCGTCTCGCGCACGATCGTGGACTCCAATCGGGACCCCAGTGGAGCTTCGCTCTATCCTGGACAGGCTACGACTGAGCTGTGCCCTACAACCACGTTTGATGGCGAGCCCCTTTACGCGGCGGGCCGCGCGCCCGATGAGGCCGAGATCGCGAACCGTCGCGGAACCTACTTCGATCCGTACCATGCGGCGCTCGCTGGGGAGATCGCCCGCCTGCGCCGCATACATCCGACCGTCGTGCTGTACGACTGTCACTCGATCCGCTCACGAGTTCCCAGGCTGTTTACCGGGGAGCTGCCGAATTTCAACATCGGAACCCACAGCGGCGCGGCATGCTCCGCTGTCCTGACATCGCAGATTGAATCCCTGTGCAACGCCAGCGGCCTGTCGCGCGTCACCAACGGGCGTTTCAAGGGCGGTTACACGACACGGCATTACGGCCGCCCGGACTCGGGAGTCCACGCGATCCAGATGGAGCTCGCTTGTCGCAGCTACCTGCGCGAGCCGGAAGGTGAGCTCACTCCGGACAACTGGCCGCCGGACTATGACGAGCTGGCCGCCGCGCCGGTGCGTGTGGTGTTGCGCGACATTCTGCAGACCTGCGTCAGTTTTGCCGTTGCCGCGAGATGATCAGCACCACTCCGGCGGGCACGAGCATTTCCAGGCCAAGCACCGCAAGGGCAGGACCGAATCCTCCACTGACCCGCGTGATCGCGCCGACGATCTGCGGACCGAAATAGCCGCCGAGGTTGCCCACGCTGTTGATGAAGGCGATGCCGGCGGCTGCCGCCGTGGAAGCGAGGAATGCCGTCGGAAACGTCCAGAAGATCGGCAACGAACCGTAGACGCCCATGGCGGCGATGCACAGACAGATCAGTTGCGGAAGGAGTGAATGGCTCAGGCTCGCGGCCGCGAACCCGACGAACCCGACGAGACAGCTGACGACGAGGTGCCCGACCCGCTCCCCCAGGCGATCCGAGCGGCGGCCCCACCAGACCATGAACGGGGCTCCGCAGGCAAACGGCAGCATGGTTATCCAGCCCACCCGCGTGAGTCGCACCCCGAATGCGTGAACGAGACTCGGCAGCCAGAATCCCAGACCGTAGACCGCGAGCACGATCCCGAAATACGCCAGCCCCAACAACCAGACTCGCGATGATCTGAGCGCGCCCCGCAACGACGCGTGCCCCGTTTGCCTCACCGCCTCGCGCTCCGCAGCGAGGGTCGCGGCGAGCCACACTCGCTCCTCGGGTGCGAGCCAGTGCGCATGCGACGGTCCGTCGGGCAACAGTCTGAGGCACGTGGTTCCCAACACGATGGCCGGCAGTGCCTCCAGCAGCAGCATCCATTGCCATCCTTGCAGACCGAAGACTCCATCGAGCCCGAGCAGCTCGCTGGAGATCGGGCTGCCGATCAAGCCGGTGAGCGGTATGGCGACCATGAACAGACCCACCACACGGGCCCGCTCGGTCTGCGGAAACCAATACGTCAGGTACAGGAGGACTCCCGGGAAGAAGCCCGCTTCGGCGATTCCCAACAGCAGGCGCATCGCGATGAAGCCATTGCCGCCGGTGACGAAGGCCGTCGCGCCGGAAACGAGTCCCCAGCTCACCATGATGCGAGCGATCCAGCGCCGCGCCCCCACTTTCTCCAGGATCAGATTCGAAGGCACTTCGAACAGGAAGTAGCCGATGAAGAAGATGCCGGCGCCGAAAGCATAGACGGAATCGTCGATGCCGAGCGCGGCGTTCATCGTGAGCTTCGCGAAGCTGACGTTGACCCGATCCAGGTAGCTGACGAGGAACAGGAGGATCAGCAGGGGCAGCAGACGAATGCGGGTGCGCGCGAGAATCGACCCAGCGTCGACCACCCGCGCAGTGCCATTCAAGGCGTGCGGGACGCTGCCGGGTGCGGTAACCGGTGAGCTCATGCGGCGGCTCGTCAACGCGCGGCCGCGGGTGATCGGCGCAGCCTACGTTGGACAACGCCGCGCAAATGCTCGAGCTCCTCGATCCGCAACGCGAAAGCGCACCCGAGGAAGGCCACGATGCCGACAGCGATCGTCGCGGTGAGCCAACCGAGTTTGGGCCAGAACCTCTGCGTGGCCCAGTCGGCGAGCGCGAAATGCTGTCCGGCCCAGCAGACCCCGATCAAGGCGAGCGAAGCTCCGCCGAGCTTCAGGAGCATCCTCGCCATGGCCCGGGTTTCGAGCAGGCCGAGCCGCTTGCGCATGAGGAAGTAGAGGATCAGAAAGTTCGAGGTGGCGATGCATGCGGTGGACAGCGCCAGACCGCGATGGCCCCACATGAAATGCCGCGTGAAGATCCAGTTGAGGAGCAGGTTGAGAGCAACCGCCCCGAGGCTCACCAGCATCGGCGTCCTGCGCTGATCGATCGCGTAGAAAGCGTTGACGAGCACTTTCAAGGCGGCGTAACTCGAAAGGCCAATCGCGTAAAAGCGCAGCGCGCCCGCGCTCTCCCCAGTCTCGAATGCCCCGAAGCGACGATGCTGATAGAGCACCGACATGATCGGGTCCGCCAGCATGATCAGACCGATTGTGGCCGTAATCGTCAGCAGGAACGCGAGGCGCATTCCGCGAGCGAGCTCGGTGCGAAATGCCGTCACATTGCCCGTGGCCGCCATGCGCGCCAGCAGCGGCAACGCCACGGTTCCGAGCGCTACACCGAAGATCCCGAGTGGCAGCTGCATCAGACGGAATGCAATCGAAAGCCAGTAGGTTGGCCCGTCGCCGAGCTGGGATGCGAACACCGAATTCACCAGGACGTTCACCTGTACGGTGCTGGCCGCCACGACCGAGGGCCCCATGAGGCGCAGGATGGCCTTCACTCCGGCGTCGCGCCAAACGAAGTCCGGGTGAAATACATATCCGGCGTGATGCAGCGCCGGCAGCTGCACGACCAACTGCAATGCGCCCCCGACCAGGGTGCCGATGGCGAGACCGAGGACCGCCCGGGGACCGAAGCCCGGATCGAGCCACCATCCCAGGGCGACGCCGACGACGATGGAGCCCAGATTGAAGAAGCTCGACGCCATCGCCGGGACACCGAACACATTCCTCGCGTTGAGCATTCCCATCGCGAGCGCCGCCAGCGAAACCAGCAGAATGAACGGATACATCACGCGGGTGAGCGTGATCGTGAGAGCTGCCTTTTCCGGGTCGAATCCCGGAGCGAGCACGGACACGAGCCACGGCGCCGCAACGACGCCGAGCAGGGTTATAACGCTCAAAACGACCGCCGTGAGTGTGCAGATCTTGTTGGCGAGTCTCCAGGCGGCAGCGTTCCCCTCCGTCGCGGAAGTCTTGCTGAAGATGGTTGTGAAGGCCGTCGACAGCGCGCCTTCGGCAAACAAGTCGCGCAGCAAGTTGGGAATGCGGAACGCGATGGTGAACGCATCCATGATGCGTCCGCCGCCGAACAGCGCCGCACTGATCTGCTCACGCGCGACGCCCAGGATGCGACTGCACAGTACGGCAAGTCCCACGACTCCCGCCGCCCGGGTGTTCAATTTCTCAGTGCGATCGAGCGCGCTGGATTCGCTTTTTTCGTCCGGAGGAGTTTCTCGCTGTGGCATGGAAAGATCGTAAGATAGGGCGGCTCAAGGATGCGAGGATGACATTTCTATACTTTCTAGATATATATCATAACAGATTGAATTAACTAGACTTAGTTTCCAAAGGATTTCGCTCATGCTCAGGGTCGTACTGCTCACCGCCCTCATCGGACTCGCCGTGGGGCGCGCAGCTCATGCGCAGGATGCCCACACAGGGTCGCCGGGTGCCTCAGTTGACGACACGCTGTCCGCGCCGCAGCGGGAATTTCGCGCCAAGCTGAACGCCTTGAAGTGGATAGCCGGCCCGAGCACCGCCACGATCGGCAACCACTCGACGCTGGCGATTCCCGCGGGCTATGTCTTCCTCGATGCTGCCAACACGGCGAAATTCGAAGAGCTGAACGAGAACATTCCCTCCGGCCGCGAAGTCATGGTCGCACCCAGGACGCTGCAGTGGACCGCGTATCTGGTCTTCGACGATGCAGGTTACGTCAAGGACGACGAGAAGATCGATGCGCCCGCGATTCTCAAGAGCCTTCAGCAAGCAACCGAGCGGGCTAACGAAGAGCGCGAGCGGCGCGGCTGGCGTCCGATACATGTCACGGGGTGGAATATCGCCCCCGCCTACAACACCTCGACCAAGCGCCTGGAATGGGCAACCGCGCTGCAGGCGGACGAAGGCGAAGGCGTCAACTTCTTCACCAAGATTCTCGGGCGGCGTGGCTACACCTCGGTGGTCCTCGCGACGAGCCCGCAGCGTACGCCCGCCTCGGTGGCCGAGCTGAATCAAGTGCTCACGGGGTACGAATTCAAACCCGGCGAGACCTATGGGTCCTGGCGCCCCGGGGATAAGGTGGCCGAATATGGCCTTGCCGGTCTGATCGTAGGCGGCGCCGCCGCCGTGGCCGCGAAGACCGGCCTGTTCAAGGGCCTGTTCAAGGTAATCCTCGCCGGTGCCGCGGCCATGTGGAAGCTGATCGTGGCAGGCGTCGCAATCGTGGTTGGAGGATTCAGATCGTTCTTTCGGCGCAAGGGCACCCATCCCTGATGCCGTCCGCAGAGGGTCTGCTCGCAGTCGCTCTCGTCGCGGTGTACGTGATCGATTCCACGCACTTCCTGCGCATCGGAGAGGCTCTTGTGCGCACTCGCCGGCAGACACTCGATGCGCTCTCGTTCGGCTGGTCGTTCGAGCTCGGCGGACGACGCCCCTATATTCCGAATCCGCTGACCCCGTTCCGCCCCGATTTTCGCATCGAGTGGGACACCGCCGGCGAAGCGACGGTCGATGCCCGGAGAGGCTGTCAGGAGATGCGCCGGCATCTGGAGATCATCCGCCCGCTTGGATGGCTGGCCCCGGCCTGCGCGATTCCGATCGTGCTCGTGGCTCCAGTGGCCCTGGCGATGGGAGAGCAGATCGTGTTTCTCGCCGCTGCCGCCACCGGGTGGCTAGGGGCGTTCGCCGGGTGCACCTTCGTCGTGCTTCGTAAGAGAGCCCTCGGATTGAGCGCCTGGCAGGTCTGCTCACTCGTGTTCGTGGCTCTGGTATGTCTGCCCTGCTCGGGCAACCTGGCGCGGGCGGTCACACTACAACACAGGTGGACGTTTGCGGCTCGCGATCTGCCGCTGCTCGGGTCCGACGCGCGCAGTTCGGCTGAGATCCGCCATCAGGCACTCGTCGCTCTCATGAGCGCGAAACGTTACGTAGCCGAGGAAAGCCAGGAATTCAGAGTGATCGACGAGCAGATCCGCCAACTGGAGGCTTGCAACTCGTGACACTCATCGACTTCGGTGTGGTGGTAGTGGGGGGTCTCATCGGGTGGGCCATCGTCTCCTGGATCGTCTCGATCGTGCGTCAGCAGAAACAGCCTCCCGTGGATCTGACACGAACCAATCGTTCTCCCCTCGATCTGGTGCACGACGCCCCGACTCTTGCGACACGCGAGCTGCGCGCGCTCAGTCTGGCCGACGTCTCGCAAACCTGGAGCGCGATATTGGGAGTTCCTGACAGTGCAACGGCGCAGGACATCGAGACGGCCTATCACGCGCGTCTAGCGGAGTGCGACGAGATCCGTTTCTCCAGTTCCGCCCCGGCGGAAGCGAAGGCGTCCGCGCAAGCGCGCCGCTCGAAGATCACTCAAGCGTTCGAATTCATCCGCCCGCTGAAGAGCTGACTGCGCCGGAGTGAGTTTCTTTCCCGCTCACGGTCAAGTCCGGGCGGGGTTTGATTGAGCCGCAGCAAGCCATGATGCAATGCGGCGCGGCTCATAGCCTGACCTGGGGAGCAACTTTATTTCGCCAGCTACAGGTTCCTTTTGAACAAAAGGCGTATTTTCAGTAGCTGGTATTGCCACTGCCTGCTTAGGTTGGTTGCTTCGTTCAAGAGTCAACAACCACCCGCTGCCCCTCGGATGCAGCGACGCAGTCAAAGGATTGACGTCGGTTGCTCCGAAATAGCCGCGGTCGGCTCCTTGTCAGGATCGTTAAGGTGGCCGCGGTGAGGCGCCCGCTGCAGCCGATGGTCTGCAGCGGGCGTTTTTGATCGTACTCGGATCCGAAGGTTGTCCCTCACCGCTCACCTGATGTGTACGCAAGCGGACCGACCCGCCGCGACGAATCGATTACCCTTTGAGACAATTCTGCTGTGGATCGCAGCGGCTCAACCATCCGGCAGGACGCAAGGACGAGGTGGTTCGACGTCCCGCCCAGCCGCGCACCCGCCGAAGAAGGCGCTGAAGTCATCGCTCGGCTTCGTGGCGCATGAGGCCGCTCCGGATGGGCGGCCTTTTTTGTACCGCGC
>FTEW01000425.1_pt1 | contig 20599 bp, 14 predicted proteins | sample 1640301 | NCBI WGS metagenome assembly FTEW01 (sample SAMEA3914816, study PRJEB12502) | metagenome | biome: forest; material: soil | place: USA | collected 2011-09-16 | depth 0.3 m
CGTCACCAAGGACGGCGTGTCGGTCGCGAAAGAGATCGAGCTCAAGGATAAGTTCGAGAACATGGGCGCGCAGATGGTGAAGGAAGTCGCGTCCAACACATCCGATGAGGCCGGCGACGGTACCACCACCGCCACGGTGCTCGCCCAGGCGATCATCCGTGAGGGCCTGAAGGCCGTCTCCTCGGGGCGCAACCCGATGGACATCAAGCGCGGCATCGACAAGGGGGTCGCGAGCGCCGTCGAGGAGCTGCGCAAGCTGTCGAAGCCTTGCAAGGACTCCAAGGCGATCGCGCAGGTCGGCACGATCTCCGCAAACTCCGATGAGTCGATCGGCAAGACGATCGCCGATGCGATGGAGAAGGTCGGCAAGGAAGGCGTCATCACGGTCGAGGAAGGCTCGGGACTGGATAACGAGCTGGAAGTGGTCGAGGGCATGCAGTTCGACCGCGGCTACCTGTCCCCGTACTTCATCAACAACCAGCAGACACAAACGGTGGAGCTCGAGAAGCCGTTGATCCTGCTGGCCGACAAGAAGATCTCCAACATCCGCGAGCTGCTTCCGCTGCTCGAGGGCGTTGCCAAGGCCGGCCGTCCGCTGCTCGTGGTGGCCGAGGACGTCGAGGGCGAGGCGCTCGCCACGCTCGTCGTGAACAACATCCGCGGCATTCTGAAGGTCGCGTCGGTAAAGGCGCCGGGCTTCGGCGATCGCCGCAAGGCGATGCTGCAGGACATCGCGGTGCTGACCGGTGGCACGGTGATCTCGGATGAAGTTGGCCTGTCGCTCGAGAAGGCCACGCTGAATGACCTGGGCCAGGCGAAGAAGATCGTCGTCGAGAAAGAGAACACGACGATCATCGACGGCAATGGCAAGGCGGGCGACATCAAGGCCCGCATCGAGTCGATCCGCCAGCAGGTGGAGGAGGCGACTTCCGACTACGACAAGGAGAAACTGCAGGAGCGCGTCGCGAAGCTCTCCGGCGGCGTCGCCGTCATCAAGGTCGGTGCAGCCACCGAAATCGAGATGAAGGAGAAGAAGGCGCGCGTCGAGGACGCACTGCATGCTACGCGTGCGGCCGTCGAAGAGGGCGTCGTTCCGGGCGGTGGTGTTGCTCTGATCCGCGTGCAGAAGGCTCTCGACAAGGTCGAGGGTTCCAACGAGGACCAGCAGGTCGGCATCCGCATCCTGTCACGCTCGATCGAGGAGCCGTTGCGCCAGATCGTGGACAATGCCGGCGAAGATGCGGCAGTGATCCTGAACCGCGTGAAGGAAGGCAAGGGCGCCTTCGGTTACAACGCGGCGACCGGGGAGTTCGGCGACATGCTCGAGGCGGGCATCCTGGACCCGACTAAAGTCACGCGCCTCGCACTGCAGAACGCCGCCTCGGTGGCGGGCCTGCTGCTGACGACCGAGGTGATGGTGGCGGAGGCTCCAAAGGAAGAAGAGCATGGCCACGGCATGCCGCCCGGCGGCATGGGCGGAATGGACATGTAAGGACCTCTCGAAAGAGGTATCGATTTTGTAACACGAGATCGATAATCTTTCGTTGTAGGTTAAGGGTTGGCGTCGAGCACCAAGCGAGGCGCCGCCCCCAAAGACGCGGAACAAGACCCCCCTCTTTCCGCGCACTTTTAAAAACCCCGCTCGCGCGGGGTTTTTTTTGCCCCGGTATCAGGCTAGCGCCAGGCGCGCGTCGTCGCCGGCGAACAAAAAATCTCGGCTCCGCACTGTTGCCGTCACGCAGCTGTTCCCGCGCGCCTGTTTGTTCGTTCCCACAGTTGTCTGTTCGTTCGTTCCAAGGTTGTCTGTTCGTTCACGCGTTCGCGGATCTCGTCCGCGCACCTTGCATGACTTCGACGGCACCACGGCCGTCAGTCACTGCGGCCAGCGGGGTAACACGACAGCGCAGAGAACACGTGTACGGCTGCGCGGGTCGCGGTACTTCTGAGCGGGTGAGACTTACACATTAAGTAAAGCCGATTGAGAGCACCCGCGCCGCCGCCCGAGGGCAAGCGACGGCCCGCGGGTGCGCCGCCCGAGGGGGCAAGCGACGGCCCGCGGGTGCGCCGCCCCAGGGCAGGCGACGGGCGGCGGGTGCGCCGGTAGCCTTCGAATCCCGACCACTTCTCTTTCGACCCCGCCGGGGGGTATGGTGGCCCAAAGCGAAGGAGCGGCGCTTGCGTCCAACGGGTGCCCACGAAGGGCAATCGGAGAGCATCACATGAAGGCGATAGGAATATTCCGGCCCCTGTGCGCGGCACTCGTCGTGCTCACCGGGCTGGCCGGGTGCTCCAGGTTTGAAACCGGGCACGATGAGATGAGCTGGGCGCGAGCGGCACTCGAGCGCAATGATCGGCTCGAGCTCGTTGCCTCGGATCCTCAAGCCAGCACGTTCACCGTGCGCGTGAAAGACACGGGCGAGTTGCGCGTAGTGCGCCTGGATCAGATCGTCGCGGGGCCTCCGCCAGCGGTAGGGACCGCGGGAAATGGGGCGAGCGCTCCGGTTGCCGCCGCGCCAACCGACTCACAGGCTGTGGCCGCCGCACCTTCGACCTCCGCTCCTTTGACTGCCGCGACGCCGGAACCGAATCGAGCTGCGGCAACCGCCGATGCGTCATCCGCGGCTGCGACCGCAACTCCGACGGAGCCGCGGGTTGCTGCGACCGACAGCGCGTCCGACGCCGCCGCACAGCCGCCGCGGAGTGAATCCGCTTCCGGCGCGACACCTGGTCATTTACTGGCTTCGGGTCCCGGCTATACGATCAAGGCGGCGGATTCCAGGGGCACGCGTGCCGCGCGCACGAACGGCGCCGGTCCGTCCACGGCGGCAGACGTCGAGCGCCGCCACGAACCGATCATTTGCCAGGGCGATCGATTCATGCAGATCGACAATCGCAATCTTGAATTCGACGGCGATGCCGTGAGCGCGGAGGACGGCTGCGAGATTCACATCACCAACAGCCGCATCAGCGCGAAGGGTATCGGCATCTTGGCCCGCAAGGCCAACGTGCACATCGAGAACAGCCAGATCGAGGGAGATTCGGGCTCCGTGAACGCATCGCAGGGCGCCCAGGTGTATTCGGCCTCGTCGAGCTTCAAGGGCCTGCGCCGTCGCGAGGATGATGCCGCCTTTCACGACCTCGGCGGAAATGTCTGGAACTGACGGCGCTTAAGCTGCGGGCGTGTGTGCGGGGAGCGATCGATTCGCTGTACGCGAATCCTGAGACCGTCGCGGCGCTCGAGTCCGCACCGGCCGCCGTCCGCGATTCCCTTCCGTTCGTGTTCTCCTGTAGCGACTTTGTGGCGCAGGCGTGCATTCGCGATCCGCGGGTGCTACCCGATCTGCTGGCGCGCAATGATTTGCAGCGGCGCCTGCCGCCTTCCGAGGCCGCATCCCGCGCTCCTCACGTAACGTCCGAGCCATCCGCGGTTCAGGGCGAGGCGCGAATGTTGGAAGCGCTACGTCGCTGGCGTCGCCGTGAACTCGTGCGGATCGCGTGGCGCGATCTGATGGGATGGGCAGACCTCGAGGAGACGCTGAGCGAGCTGTCCGGTTTCGCGGATGCAGCGATCGAGGCCGCCGCGAGGTTCGCCTGGCAACCGCTCGTGGACCGCTACGGCGCGCCGCGATCCGTGGCCGGCGAACTGCAGCCGCTGGTCATCGTCGCGATGGGCAAGCTGGGTGGCAAGGAGCTGAACTTCTCCTCCGACGTCGATCTGCTGATGCTTTTTCCAGAGCACGGTCAGACGGACGGCGCCAGACCGATCGAGAACGAGGAGTTTTTTACGCGCCTGGGCCAGGCCGTCATTCGTCTGCTCGAGGCGCCGACGCACGACGGATTCGTGTTACGCGTCGACATGCGCCTGCGGCCCTTCGGAGATAGCGGACCCCTCGTGACGAGTTTCGCCTCGTTCGAGGACTACCTCCCGCGTCACGGCCGTGACTGGGAGCGGTATGCATACGTCAAAGCACGAGCGGTGACTGCATCGGAGCGTTACGCGGCGCTCTATGCATCCGCCGTGCGCCCGTTCGTCTTCCGACGCTACCTCGATTACGGCGTGTTCGAAAGTTTGCGCGAGATGAAAGGCCTCATCGAGCGAGAGGTGGAGCGGCGCGAGTTGTCCGACCACGTGAAGCTCGGTCCGGGAGGAATCCGCGAGATCGAGTTCATCGTTCAGGCGTTTCAACTGATCCGCGGAGGGCGGGACAAGCGCCTGCAAACGCAGTCGATCCTCACGGCGCTGTCGATCCTGCAGAGTGGACGCCTTCTGCCCCGCGATGTCGTGGAAGAATTGCGCGCGGCCTACGTGTTTCTGCGCCGCCTCGAGAACCGACTGCAGATGCTGGCAGACGCGCAGGAACATCGGCTGCCATCCGACGCGCTCTCACGGGAAAGGCTGTGGTGGGCCATGGGGATGCCGGATTGGCAGGCCCTGGTGAGCGAGCTGGATCGCCATCGCGCGCGCGTGAGCCGGCATTTCCGCCTGCTCGTCTTCGGCGGCCAGGAAACCGATGCCGCCGCCGTCAGAATCGATCTGGGCCGCTTCTGGGAGTCAGAGGTGGAGGCTGCCGTCCTGGCGGAGTCGCTGTCGCGCGCCGGCTTCCAGGAGGCGGCGGAAGCGGCGCGACTGCTTCTGGAGCTGCGCGCGTCGGCGCTCGTCCGCAGGCTCGATGAGCCGGGCCGCAAACGCCTGGAGAGCCTGCTTCCGGTGCTGCTCCGCGATATCGCCGTTGCGGCCAACCTCAGCATTGCCGATACCGGACGCATCGCCGAAAAGGGTGCGCAGCTCGCGGTACTGCGACGCGTTCTGCGGATCATCGAAGCCATCGGGCAGCGCTCGGCGTACTTCTCGCTGCTTCATGAGAACCGAGCGGCGCGTGAAAGGCTCGTCGACCTCTGCGGGCACGGCGAGTTTCTTGCTCGCCAGATCGCGTCTCACCCGATGCTGCTGGATGAGCTCATCGACGAACGCCTGCTGTCCGAGCTTCCCGACCGCGACACTCTCGCGCAGGAGCTCGAGCTGAGGATGAGCCAGGTCCAGGAGGACGACCCGGAGCGCCAGGTCGAGGCGCTATGTCACTTTCAGCGTGCAGCGATCTTCAGGGTTGCCGTGGCCGATCTGACGGGACGGCTGCCGGTCATGCGGGTGAGCGACCGCCTGACCGAAATCGCGGAGCTGATCGTGGAGCGCGCCATCGGACTCGGCTGGCGGCAAATTACTCGGCAATTCGGTGCGCCAGTGTGTAGTGAGGGGAAGGATCGGCGGCCGGTCACCATCTGCGCGGTAGGCTACGGCAAGCTGGGCGGATGGGAGCTCAGCTACTCATCCGATCTCGACCTCGTGTTCCTCCACGATTCGCAGGGTGAGCGGCAGGAGACCGAGGGCGCTCACCCCATCGACAACCAATTGTTCTTCGTGCGTCTCGCGCAGCGGATCGTCCATCTGCTGACGATGCATTCAGCGGCCGGACGCCTCTATGAGGTCGACGTGCGGCTGCGCCCGAGCGGCAAGGGCGGCATGCTCGTCACGAACATCCGGGCGTTTGCCGAGTATCAGCAGAACGAAGCCTGGACGTGGGAGCACCAGGCCCTGTTGCATGCGCGCTCCGTCGCCGGCGCACCCCCGTTGCGCGCCGAATTCGAGCGAGTGCGCCTCGAGACGCTGTGCCGCCACGTGCGGCACGATTCACTGCGCGAGGAGGTGCGCGATATGCGCGAGCGGATGCGGAAGGAACTGTCGAAGTCCGTTCGCGGCGCGCATGACCGAGGGTTCGATATCAAACAGGACGCGGGCGGCGTCGCCGACATCGAGTTCCTGGCGCAGTACTGGGCGCTGCGCTGGGCGAGGGATTACCCTCCCGTCGCGATGTTCTCAGACACCATCCGCCAGCTCGAGTCGGTGGCCTCGGCGGATCTTGTCCCGCAGGCGATCGTAGATACCCTCACCGCGGCGTATCGGGCTTATCGCACGCGCACACATCACCTTTCGCTTGCCGGCGCGCCTTCGATCGTACCGGAGGGAGAGTTCGCCCCCGAACGGGCAGCGGTGATGCAGATCTGGAACGAGGCGATGGGCGGCTGACGGCGGGCCGCTGGTCGTATAATGACTACCGACCTTCCACCCGAAAGCCGCCCATGGTCGCGATGACGAAACCGCTCATCCAGCCGAACGCGCAGAACCATTACGACGTCACGGCCGAAGACCTGCCGCTCTCGTGCCCGATGCCCGAGATGTATCTGTGGAACTCACATCCGCGGGTGTACCTGCCCATCGGCGACACCGGCTGGGCCAAGTGCCCGTATTGCGGAGCCGAATACTCCCTCAAAGGACCTCGAACGACGCAAGCCGATGATGTGAAAGGCTTTTAGCGTCAACTCGCGCCGTACGGGCGGTAGGACTTCTCCTCCACGATCCGCGAGCCGAGCTGGACGTTCACTCGCTTCTTGATCGCCGCACGCTCGTCGTTGAGGAGATAGACCGAGCGCGCGAGGTCGATGAACCCGGCATCGAACTGCTGTTCCGCTTCCTTATCCCTGATGCGGTCCTCGATGCTCCACAGGCGCTCGTTCACTGCGTGCAAAGCTCCCTCCTCCTGTGAGACATCGAACTTCGCGCAACCGCTGTCCCGCCACACGCTCTCCAGCAATCCGAGCTCGAGTCGGACGTGGGCAAGCTTGCTGGCATCCGTCATGCGCGCGGCCTTGATGCGCAGGATAGTGATCTTGTCCAGCAGCTCGCCGGGAGAGATGGGAACCAGGACGTCGCTCATGCCTGCCATCGTAACAATTCGTCCAGCTTGGCAGTCACCTGCGCCACGCTGATCAGGTCCATGACGCCGCGCTCCTCGATCTTGTGCGCCCACGGCAGTTTGTCCGGCGCGCGCCCGCGGAAGCGTCGGGCCGCGGCGGCATAAGCATCCACACACCACAGTCGTGACAGGTACGGTCCGGTGCGGGCCGGATTCGAGGCCGCGTAGAGGCCGATCACCGGTGTGTTGACCATGGTTGCCATGTGCGCCGGACCCGAGTCGGGCGTCAACAGTGCGGTCGCCCGGCTCAGCAGTCCCAGCAACTCCGGCAGCGTATCGCGGCCGATCTGATTGATGACGGCCGACTGCGCCGCGCGCTCGATGGCCGCGCCAGTCTTTCTCTCGAGAGTACTCGGACCCCCGGCGAGGATCACGCGCATGCCGTGGCGCCGCGCCGCATAGTCGGCGACGGCGGCATACCGTTTGGCGCGCCAATTGCGAAACGGATGGCTCGAGCACGGGCTGATGACGAGGGTGGGCCGGGCATCCGGAATCAGGCGCTCCGCATAGGCCTGGGCGCTGGGCGGAATCGGCAAATCCCAGCGCAGAACGCGCTCCTTGACCCCCAAGGCGGCTGCGAATCCGAAGAAGCTGTCGAGGACGTGCTCGCGCGACCGGGGCGCGATACGCGCGTTCGTGAAGAGCCACTGCAGCTCGCGCGCCCGGGCGCGGTCGAAGCCCAATTTGGTCGCGGCGGGCACCAGGCGCGAAACCAGGCTGCCGCGGAACGAGAGCTGCATGTGAAGCAGCACGTCGAAGTGTCGTCCCTCCAGCCGGGAGCGAAGGGCGCGGCGTGCGCTCAGTCCGGCGCGTTTATCCACGGTGATAAACTCGACGCCATCCAGCAAAGTCATCAGGCGCGCTTCGGTCTTGCCGATGATCCAGGTGAGCTGGGTCTCCGGCCAGGCATGCTGTAACGTGCGCACCACCGGGACGACGTGACAGGTATCGCCGATCGCCGACAGTCTCAGCAGACAGACACTGCGGGGCGGGGCGGCAAACGGCAACATAGGGAGACAGCTAGATGGGCGGACGTTGGCCGCTCGGTTCGGAGGTCAAGCACAGCGCTTTGAACAGCGGCGCAATGCTATATGACGGTTCGCGCGCGAGCAATTTGCAGGCGACGTGGTTCGATCCCAACTTCTGGGACGCGAAGGGTGCCGTCGAGGGCCGGGCGCAGGGGCGTGGCGCCGCTCTTTACATCAACGCGAATGGCAAACGGCTGGTTCTGCGCCACTACCGCCGGGGTGGGCTCATTGCGCGTTTCTCGGGAGACCGCTATTTCTGGCACGACGAGGACAGCACCCGTCCCTTTGCGGAGTGGCAGCTCACGTATCGTCTCCACCGCGCGGGGCTTCCTGTGCCGGCGCCGATTGCCGCGCGCTACGTGCACAGCGGACGGACCTATCGCGGCGACATCATCACGGAGCGGCTTCCGACGGTGGGCTCGCTGGCGGAATGTCTGCGGAAAGGTGCGCTTTCGGTCCTGACCTGGATCGAGATCGGCCGCTGCATCCGCAGGTTCCACGATCTGGGCGTCTGCCACGCCGATCTGAACGCGAACAACATTCTGCTGAGCGAGGACGCGAAGGTGTATCTGATCGATTTCGATCGATGTCAGTTGCGCAGGGGCGGTCTCTGGCGCGATGCCAATCTGGTGCGCCTGCGCCGCTCGCTCGAGAAAGTGACGTACGCTGTGCCGTCGGATCGTTTCGCAGAGTCCGATTGGCATGGAATGCTCGACGGATACCGCCAGAGCTCCGGGGACCGGCCGCTGCAGCCGGTGAGTTGATAGCGTGCGCTCGCGGCACTGAAGGTCGACGACGGGCCCATGCGATTCCTGTACATCATTGCCGTCTACCTCGCCGCACCGGTGATCTCGCTGCTGATGCTGGTGCGTGGCTTGCAGGATCGCAGCTACTGGCGCAACTTCGGCGAGCGCTTCGGCTTTGGGCCGAAGCTGGATACCTCTGCCGTGTGGATTCACGCTGTTTCGGTCGGTGAAGTGCAGGCAGCCGCACCGCTCGTGAGCTCCCTGCGCCAACACTTTCCGGACGTTCCGCTGATCGTGACCACCCTCACGCCGACCGGGGCGGCGCGCGCGCGCGCGCTCTTCAAGGAAGGGGTGCGCGTGCGCTATGTTCCGTTCGATCTGCCCGGTTCGGTCAAGCGGTTCTTCGATCGTATCCATCCACGACTCGCCGTCATCTTCGAGACGGAACTGTGGCCCAACCTGTATCACGAATGCGGCCGTCGTCGTGTGCCGCTCGTGCTGGCGAGCGCACGTATCTCGGCGAAATCCGCCGGCCGCTATCGGAAGCTCGGCACGCTTTTCAGGGACACGCTCTCGCATGGCGTGGTGATTGCCGCGCAGACGCCGGGCGACGCTGATCGCTTTCGGCAGGTCGGTGCCGATCCGGAACGCGCTCACGTCACCGGGAATCTGAAATTCGACTTTGCGGTGCCGCCCAACACAACGGCTCACGGCGGGCAGCTACGCGAGCGCTACGCGCAGGGCAGACTCGTCTGGGTGGCCGGAAGCACGCATCGCGGGGAGGAGGAAGCGGCGCTCGAGGCGCACAAGTTCGTACGCGACGTGCATCCGAGCGCCCTGCTAGTGATTGTGCCGCGTCATCCTAACCGGTTCAACGATGTGGCAGACGTGATCGAGCATTCGGGGGTGAGATTCGCGCGCCGCTCACGCGAAGATGCCGGCACTGACTGTCTGGGTGCGCAAGTATTGCTCGTGGATACCCTCGGGGAGCTGCTTGATTTCTATGCAGCCGCGGATGTCGCTTTCGTCGGCGGCAGCCTGGTTCCGACCGGCGGACACAATTTGCTCGAGCCCGCGGCGCTGGGTCTGCCGATCCTGACGGGGCCGCATAACTTCAACAGCGAGGAGATCGCGCGCCTGTTGATCTCGCGTGGCGCGGCTGAAATCGTGACCGATGGCCGCGCTCTGGGCCGCAGAGTCGCGGCGCTCCTGTCCGACCCGGCTGAGCGCGCGCGCAGGGGGGCTGAAGGACAAGCTTCGATCGACAGCAATCGCGGGGCGCTGGCGAAGCTCTTGGGGCTGATCAATCCGCTTCTGCAGCAGGAGCCCTAGAAGCGCGCTTTCTGACCCGGAGACTTTCCCTTCTTTAGTCTGAACGGCCCACGTTACCGTTGCGGTGTGGCGCCCGGATTCGGAACGGGAACGAGCGGCGCCGCCGGGGTGGTCGCCTCGCTTACCTCGAGCCACTGTCCGACCTCCTCGAGGTCCTTGCGGTTGAGGGTGCCGGCGGCGAGACGCAGCTGGATGATGCTCAGAATGTAGTCATACCGGCTGTTGGCGTAGTCGGTCTGTCCCTGTACGAGCTTCTGGCGCGCATTGAGCACGTCGACCGCGGTGCGTGTGCCCACCTCGTAACCGGCCTCAGTTGCCTTCAGCGCCGTCTGGTCCGACTCGAGCGCCTGACGCAACGCCTGCACGCGGGCAATTCCGCTGATCACGCCGAGGTAGGCATCTCGCGCCTGACGCTCGGTCGCCCTGGAGGTCTGCACGACCGTTTCCTTTGCCGCGATCCACTGGTACTGGGCCTGACGTACGCGCGACTGTGTCAGGCCGCCGCTGAAGAGCGGGACGCTGACCTGAAATCCAAACTGCTTGTCGGTATTCTCGCTCGGCGCCGGAAATGAGAGGTTGCCAAACTGCTCGGTCTCGCTGATGTTGGTGTGGGTCCTGCCTGCGACGAAATTGATGTCAGGCAGGTGGCCTCCGAAGGCCACGTTGACGTTGGCGCGCGCGATCTCGGCCGACAGGCGGCTCGAGATGAGCGAGAGATTCTGCTCCATGGAGACTTCGACCCAACGATCCTCGTTCGCAGGCTCCGGGTTGTTGAGCGGCATCTTGTCCCCCGGCTTCGCCAGCGAGTCGTACTTCTGCCCGGTGATCTCGCTCAGCAGATCGCCGGCGGTCGCCAGAGACCGTTTCCCCGAGATGACGGCCGCCGCCGCCGTGTCACGTGCTGCCTTGGCCTCCTCGACGTCCGTGATGGCGATGAGCCCGACCTCGAATCGCTTGTTGGCCTGGTCCAGCTGCCGGGCGATCGCCTCGAGCGAGGCCTGCTGCGCATCCAGATTGTCCTGGGCCGAGAGCACGTTGAAGTAAGCCTGGGACACCCGCAGCATCAGATTCTGCTCGGCGGCGTGGTAGCTCGCTTCGGCCTGCGCGACCTGGCTGCCGGCCTCCCTGAGGGTCATCAGGTTGGCCCAGGAGAAGATGCTCTGCTGCAGATTCAGGCCCCAGCGCCTGGTCCGGGAGTCGGTAGAGAAGCCCAGCGCTACCGGGGGCTGAATTTGGGGCGCGATGAAGCTGCTCGACTCGGTGCCGTCCACCCCGTCCTTGGTCCAGGAGGCCGTGCCACTGAGCTGGGGCAACAGGGCCGCCCAGGCCTGCGGACGCGTCTCGCGCTGGGCCAGACGGTTAGCGTCCGCAGCGTGGATCTGGGGATCGTTGTGCGTCGCGTCCTCGTAGACGCCGACCAGGTCCTTCGCCGCTGCGGCGCCGGCGAGCCCGAGCGACAGGATGAGCGAAGCCAAGGCGCGATTCATATCTTTCCCTTTAAATTCAATTATTTAGATGGAGACCGAGGCGCGACTCGCGCCCCGGGTTGGCGGCGCTTCCGAGCTGCCGCGGCGCGGATCAGAATCTGAACTCCGGCGCCCGCGGTGCGTTGATCAAAGGGTCGATGACCGTCTCAAACAGGCTCTCGGTCGTCCATGCCTCTTCCGAGGTACGGCGGATGAGGCGGGCATCCATGGCCGGCGCCTCGTCGACCACCACGAACAGCCGGCCCCCGATCTCGAGTTGGCTCTGAAACAGCTTTTCATACACTGGCATCGACGCCGTGACCGCAATCGCTCCGTACCGGGTCCGCTCGTTCAGCTGCAGGCCGTCGCCGGTGGCGACATCCGCGTTGGGCACGCCGAGGGAAGCCAGGTTTTCGCGCGTGAGCGCTGCAAGCTCCGGCACGATCTCGATGGCCCGAACCTGTGTCGCAGCCGCGGCCAGGCACGCCGTGAGAAAGCCGGATCCCGTGCCGATCTGGAGGACCCGCTCCGTCCCGGTGAGCTCGAGTGCCTGCAACAAGCGCCCGGTCACGCTCGGGCGCAGCATGTGCTGTCCGTGCGGGAGCGAGATTTCCAAGTCCGCAAATGCGAAGACCCGTTGCGCCGGCGGGACGAAATGCTCGCGCGGCACCCGGCGCAGCAGTGCAAGCACGCGCCCGTCGAGCACAGCCCAAGCCCGCACCTGCTGCTCGATCATCTGCTCCCGGGCATCGGTGTTGAACATCTTCGTCGCGCTCCTCGTACAACGATCCGATTGGACTTATTGCAACAGGTGGAAAGGGCGGATGAAGGTAAGGGTTTTCCCCGCGTCTGCCAAGCTGACTTGCGACGAGATATGGTGAAATACGCGCTTAAGTGTGGTGCCGCCTGAGATATGCTGCATTACATCCGCATCCCGGGCACGAGAAGACGAACTAATGTGCTGCAGCGGGAGCGCGCTCTTTCTTCGAGGCGTTGAACTCTTTTATGTCGATCCTCGGGCTGTTGTGCCTCCTGCTCGCACTCATCGCGGGCGTGCTGCTGGTGCTGTACTTCCTTCAGCGCGGCGCCCTGCAAAGCGTGGGAGAGCTGTCCCAACAGCTGCAGCGAATCGCCATCGGCGGACGTCTGGCCGGCCGCATCGAGCTGCAGTCTGACAGCGCAGAGATCGCGGCTCTCGTCACTGCGGTCAATCATCTTCTGACGCGCGCTTCGGCCAACGCCGATCGCGAGATCATCCCAGCCATGCCGAAGCTGTTCGCCGAGCTCGGCGACCGCATTCATGAGGCCGTGCTCATTCATCGGGACGTCATTCTCTATGCGAACCGACAGTTCGCCAGCTTCGTCGGCGTCGATCGCGTCGAGCTGGTGGGCCGCAAGCTCGCCGACCTCGTGCCACCGGAATATTCGGAGCTCGTCAACGACAACATCGGGCGCCGGCTGGCGGGCGAGACAGCCGCCGAGCGCTACGAAATCGACATGGTGGGGCTGCAGGGCCAGGTGAGCCGGCTCGAAGTCACCTCCGCGTCCGTCGACTATGAAGGTGGACCCGCGCTGCTCGTCACCGGCGTCGAGATCATTCCAACGCAGACCGTGCCCGCGCTGCGCCTGCCGCCAGAGCCGCGGGAGCCGGCGGTGGAGCAATCCGCGTCCACGCCGATCATCTCTCTGTTGGCCCTCAATTCGCTCGCGGAAGCGATCATCACGACCGACCCCGACGGCCGCATCGGCTACCTGAATCCGGCCGCGGAGCGCATGACGGGCAGCAACGCCGAACAGGCCGTTGGCAAGCGGCTTGAGGATCTCGTCGGGCTGGTGGATGAGATGGATCGGCGGCTGCTGTCCGACCCCGTACGCCAGGCGCTCACCAGCGGCGCGCCCGTGAATCTGAGCCGCCGGGCCCTGCTGTTGTCGCGGGCGAACGGGAGCGAGCGCTCCATCGAGTTGTCCGCGTCGCCGATCCGCAACGAGGCGAAGGAAGTCATCGGCGCGGCCCTGCTGCTACACGATGTGACCGAGCTGCGCGGGCTGGCGCGCCAGATGTCCTATCAGGCGACGCACGATGCGCTCACTGGCCTGGTGAATCGCCGCGAGTTCGAGCGGCGCCTGGAGGAGGCGACCGAGAGCGGCCATCGCGGCGAAGGTCAGCATGTGTTGTGTTATCTGGACCTCGATCGGTTCAAGGTCGTGAACGACACGAGCGGGCATCTGGCGGGCGACAGCATGCTGCGCGAGGTGGCCAAGGTCCTGCGCGATGCGGTCCGGGACAGCGACACGGTGGGCCGTCTCGGGGGCGACGAATTCGGAATGCTGCTCATCGGCTGTCCTCTGGACAAGGCCAGACAGATCGCCGATGACGTATGCCGCGCCGTTGGCGATTACCGTTTCGTCTGGAAGGACAAGATCTTCAACATCGGTGTGTCGGTGGGCCTGGTGGAGATCTCACGCGAGAGCGGCACGCTGGAGGAATTGCTAGCGGCTGCGGACTCCGCCTGTTACGTCGCGAAGAAGCAGGGCTCCGGCCGTGTCGCCGTGTACTCCGCGCGCGATGAGGCGCTTGCGCGCCACACCGGCGAAATTCAATGGCTGCAGCGTCTGCAAAGCGCCCTCAAGGAAAACCGCTTCCAGCTTTATCATCAACCGATCGTGCCGGCGTACGGCCAGGACGGCAACGGGCCGGCGATGGAGGTGCTCGTTCGCCTGCAGGACGATGCAGGACACGAAGTGCCGCCGCTGGAGTTCGTGCGCGCGGCCGAGCGCTACCGGCTGATGAGTCTCGTCGACCGCTGGGTCGTGCAGACGACCCTGGCCGCCCTCGGGCGCGGCGCAATCCAGATTCCTCCCAACCGATGCGTCGCCATCAACATCTCCGGACAGACGCTCGGAGACCTGCAGTTTCTGGAGTTCGTCGTGGAGTGCCTCGACAGCACGGGCGTCAATCCGCCGCAGGTGTGTTTCGAGATCACCGAGAGCGCGGTCGTCGCCAACCTGGATCACGCGCGCCGTTTCGTCGGCGTTCTGCACGGCATGGGCTGTCAGTTCGCGCTGGATGATTTCGGCTCCGGGGTGGGTTCGTTCTCGAACCTGAAGAATCTGCCGATGGATTACCTGAAGATCGACGGCTCGTTCATGCGCAATCTGGCCGGGGATTCCGTGAACCAGGCCATGGTCACGGCGATGATCAAGCTGGCGCGCACACTGAATTTCAAGGTGATCGCAGAGCAGGTCGAGGATGCCGCGGCGCTCGAGGCCGTACGCAGAATGGGCGTCGACTACGTCCAGGGTTTTGCGGTGGGCAGGCCGCAACTGCTCACCCTGGCGGCCTGAGAGTCGCCGCGGGGCGGCATAGGAACTGCCCAGAGCGGTGTTCGTCCAGGAAAAGACTTGTGTGCCCGCCCGCTCCGTGCCGTCGGCCCTGGGGACTTGATGGCTCGGGCGTGAACCGTCGCTCGCGGTCTTGCACACCGCCCGTCGCTTGCTTGGGCGGGTTTCCAGGCGGAGGGCTGTCGGGCAAGGCACCCTTTTGAAGGCGCGCGAGTTTATTGTGCAATGCGCCTTGGCGCCGCGGCCGAAAGCAACACTCGCCAATCACGAAAATATGCTTCTGCGTCAAGGGGTTCGACCGCCGTAGGCGCGGCGCGAGCGGCGCTTTGTGGGCCGTTGCCAACAGCCGGTCTGCGGTTTCCTGACAATTCACAACAGTGCGCGGCGCTTAGAGGCGTGATAAGAAGGGACCCGATCCAACAGGCAACGAGCAACAGGACGCATAAAGCGTATGCAACTTGCCCGGTTATGGCGCGAACACATGGCCGCGGGATGTCCGCGGGAGCTCTCCGGCGTAGAGATCGCAGGAAGCGATGCACGCGAGCTGGACGCGGAAATCAACCACTGCGTCAGCGCGCTGTTGTGTCGTTCTTTGACGGTCGACGGCCGAATCGAGCGGCGCCTGGCCGATATCAGCGTCGCCCTCAACGGCAAGCAGGCAGAAGCTGGTGAGCCAGTGGCTGCGTATTACGCCCGATTGAACCAGCTCGTGAGCGCCGTGCTGTCCGAAACCCGGTCTGGCCGTGCCTAATGCCGGGTCCGATGGGTTGCGCGGCGCCACTCAGGATTCCACAGGTTCTGCAAGTGTTGCATCCACGCGACGGGTGGAACGTCATGCGCGCACGCAATTTGCTACGACGCAAACCTCAAGTGAAGTCACGCGTTGAAATAGAATGATGCTCGAACTGCAAAGGGAGCCGGACATGACCGAGGAGCTGCCTCGCGCCGAGGTTCCGCTCAAGGTCCTGGTGGTGGACGACCAGGCTGACTCGGCCGATGCCGTTGCTGTCATGCTCTCGCTGATGGGGCATGAGGTGCACACCGCTTATGGGCCCCGTGAAGCGCTTGACAAGTACCGCGAGGTCCAGCCCGCCGTCGTCTTCATGGACATCAGCATGCCGGAGCTCAGCGGTCTCGAAGCTGCCGCACGCATCCGTTCCATGCCTCAAGGGACCTCGACGACCATCATTGCGCTGACCGGCCTGGGTCACGAGGCCGACCGGCGACGTTCGCGCGAGGCGAGCATCGACCATCACGTCGTGAAGCCCGCGACGCCGGAGGTCCTCCACCGATTGCTCAGCGCCATTTATCCGGGCTGAGAAGAGTCCTTCTAGAAGCTCCTACCGATGGCGGCCTGGCTCGGCTTGGGCTCCCCTCAGATCACCGTCACGAGCAGCAGAGCTACGATGTTGATGATCTTGATCAGCGGGTTGATGGCCGGCCCCGCGGTGTCCTTGTAGGGATCGCCGACGGTGTCGCCGGTCACCGCAGCCTTGTGCGCATCGGAGCCCTTGCCGCCGAAATTGCCTTCCTCGATGTACTTCTTGGCATTGTCCCAGGCGCCGCCGCCGGTGGTCATGGAGATCGCGACGAACAGTCCGGTCACGATCGTGCCGATCAGAAGGCCGCCGACCGCGCGGATACCCGCGCCGGGGCCCATCAGAAAATTCATCGCGAACATGAGAACGACCGGGACGAAAATCGGCAGCAGGGAGGGGACGATCATTTCCCGGATCGCCGCGCGCGTCAGCAGGTCCACGGCGCGGGAGTAGTCCGGTTTCGCAGTGCCTTCCATGATGCCTTTGATCTCGCGGAATTGCCGCCGGACCTCGTTCACCACCGAGCCTGCGGCACGGCCGACCGCTTCCATCGCCATCGCGCCGAAAAGGTACGGCACGAGACCGCCGATGAACAGGCCGATGATGACCGCGGGATCGGACAGGGAGAATTCCGCGATCTTGCCGGCCGCTTCCAGGTTGTGCGTGTAGTCGGCGAACAGCACGAGGGCTGCCAGCCCAGCGGAGCCGATCGCATAACCCTTCGTCACCGCTTTCGTCGTGTTGCCGACCGCATCGAGCGGGTCCGTGATGTCGCGAACCGACTTCGGCAGTCCCGCCATCTCCGCGATACCGCCCGCGTTGTCCGTGATCGGACCGTAGGCATCCAATGCGACGATCATGCCCGTCATCGACAACATCGCGGTCGCGGCGATCGCGATGCCGTAGAGTCCGAGACCATCGGGGCCGGAGCGCATGTGCTCGCCGAGCATGTACGATCCCCAGATCGCGAGACACACTGCAATGACAGGCAGGGAAGTCGATTTCATCGAGACGCCGAGACCGGCGATGATGTTGGTTGCGTGTCCGGTCTGCGAGGCCGCCGCCACCTTGCGCACCGGGCTGTATTCCGTCGCCGTGTAGTACTCGGTGATCACGATCAGCGCCGCCGTCAGGGCAAGGCCGACCAACGTGCATCCGAACGCGTCTGTCGCATACGCAGGCATCAGCTTCTGGGTGATGAAGTAAAACGCCACCGCGGAGACGATGCCGGACACGATCACACCCTTGTACAGGGCGTTCATGATCTTTCCGCCTTCCTTGGCCGAGACGAAGAACGTGCCGATGATCGAGGAGACGATCGAGGCGGCGCCCAGCACCAGCGGATAGACGATCGCGTTCGTGGGTCCGCTCGGATCATTGGCGAACAGCAGCCCCCCCAGCAGCATGGTCGCGACGATCGTGACCGCGTAAGTCTCGAACAGGTCGGCCGCCATGCCTGCGCAGTCGCCGACGTTGTCGCCGACGTTGTCCGCGATGACCGCCGGATTACGCGGATCATCTTCGGGAATTCCCGCTTCCACCTTGCCGACGAGATCGGCGCCGACGTCTGCGCCCTTGGTGAAAATGCCGCCGCCGAGTCGCGCGAAGATTGAAATCAGGGAGCCGCCGAATGCGAGTCCCACCAGAGCGTGCAACGCGCCCTCGTCACCGAGCGAGGGCCGAAGAAGCGCGAAGTAACCGGCGACGCCGATCAGACCGAGACCGACCACCAGCATTCCGGTGATCGCTCCGCCGCGGAACGCCACGCTGAGTGCGGCATTCAGTCCGCGAGTGGCGGCCTCCGCAGTCCGCACGTTGGCACGCACGGAGATGTTCATGCCGATGTAGCCGGTGAGACCCGAAAGGATTGCGCCGACCGCGAATCCGCCGGCCGTGGCCCAGGACGACAGACCGAATCCCAGCACGACAAACAGGATGAGGCCGACGATGAGGATGGTGCTGTACTGGCGATTCAGGTACGCGCGGGCACCGGCCTGGATGGCCGCTGCGATCTCCTGCATGCGGGCATTGCCAGCCGGCAGACGCAGGATCGACATCATGGAGAACACACCGTACAGAACTGCGAGCACGCCGGCCGCGATCGACAGCCAGAGCCACTTGGTGGCATCCATCTATGGTTCCTCCCTCAAATCAATGAGTTGTAGTTTGGTTTCGGTCCGGACGGGAGTCGTGAGGGATCGTCCGGCGGCCCAAAAAGGCCGCGTACTATACCACGCTGTCTTTTCAAGTCAGGCCTTGAACTCCGTGCCGAGCTTGCGTCGCACGGACACGCCCCTGATGCGCACGTATTCCGGTAGCCCGTCCCGGTACGGCGGATAGGCTTCGCCGCCGATCAGGGGTTGCAGATAGCGCCGGCACGATTCCGTGATCCCGAACCCGTCCGCCGTGATGTAGTCGCGCGGAACCTTCTTCTCCAGATTGGCGACTTCGCTCAAGGGCACGTGCCCGATGCTCCAGCGGTACGGTTTTTCGGACTTACGGACAATCGTCGGCATCACCGCGTTGACGCCCCTGAGGGCGAGCTCGACCGCCGCCTTGCCTACCGCGTACGCCTGTTCTACGTCGACCTTCGATGCGATATGGCGTGCCGCACGCTGCAGGTAGTCGGCCACCGCCCAGTGATATTTGTAGCCGTGCGCCTCGCGCACCAGGCTCGCGACCAGCGGTCCGACACCGCCCAGCTGAGTGTGACCGAATGCGTCCTTCGTGCCCGCATCCGCCAGAAACTTTCCATCCGCGTAAGCGGCGCCTTCCGACACGACGATCACGCAGTAGCCGTACTGCGTCACGCACTGCTTCACCTTGTCGAGGAACTTCTGCTGCTCGAACGCAATCTCGGGAAACAGGATGATGTGCGGTGGCTCGTGCGCCTTGCGGCCGGCCAGCCCGCCGGCGGCGGCGATCCATCCCGCATGGCGTCCCATCACCTCGAGAACGAACACTTTCGTGGACGTGCGCGCCATGGAGGCTACATCCAGTCCGGCTTCCCGGGTCGAGACGGCCACGTATTTCGCGACCGAGCCGAAGCCGGGACAGCAATCCGTGTGCGGCAGATCGTTGTCCACCGTCTTCGGCACGCCCACGCAGGTGATCGGAAAACCGAGGGACGCGCCGATCTGTGAGACCTTGAGCGCCGTGTCCATCGAGTCGTTGCCGCCGTTGTAGAAGAAATAGCCGATGTCGTGGGCGCGGAAGACCTCGATCAGGCGCTGATACTCGGCGCGGTTCTGATCGAATCCCTTGAGCTTGAAGCGGGCGGAGCCGAACGCTCCGGCGGGCGTGTGCTTCAGTCCCCGGATCGTCGCGGCACTCTCGCGGGATAGATCGATGAGGTCTTCCGTGAGCGCGCCGATGATTCCGTGGCGGCCGGCATAGACCTTGCCTATGTGCCGGGAATGCTTCATCGCGGTCTCGATGACGCCGCAGGCGGATGCGTTGATGACGGCGGAAACGCCGCCGGATTGCGCGTAGAGCGCGTTTTTCCTGACGGGACCTGCCGGCGATTTACCTGAAGATCGGCTGGCTCTTTTCTTCATGGCGGAATAGTCATGGCGGTATGGCGGATTTTGCGGCGAGTGTCTGGCCGCCAAGAATAGCGCACGGCAAAGGGCTTTGCGCTCGGGCGGGCGATCGATGGCGTTTGACCTGTCGGGGACCGGCCGGTAAGGTTGCGGGCCGTTGCGATTCCACTAACCGCCTCTCAACATCATCATGCGCATCGTTCTGTTGGGCGCGCCTGGCTCCGGCAAGGGCACTCAGTCACAGCGTCTCATCGAGCGGTACGGGATTCCGCAGATCTCCACAGGCGATTTGCTGCGCGCGGCCGTCGCCAAGGGAACCCCGCTTGGACTCGAGGCCAAGAAGGCGATGGATCGCGGGCTGCTCGTCGAAGACGGGGTCGTCCTCGGGATGATCCGGGAGCGTCTGGCCGAGCCGGACGCGCAGCGCGGCTTCATCCTGGACGGGTTCCCGCGCAATCTTGCGCAAGCGAGTGCGCTTGACGGGATGCTGCGTGACGTCGGCAAGCCGCTTGATGCGGTTGTGCTGATGGACGTCGATTCCGGCGAGTTGGTGCGCCGCATCTCGGGGCGCCGGACCTGCGCCGATTGCGGCCGCGTGTTCAATCTCGTCACTTCCCCCTCCGCACAGGCGAAAAGCGAACCGTGTCCCAAGACGGGTGCGCCGCACCGTCTGACCCAGCGACCTGACGACAATGAGGCCACGGTCGTGGAGCGTCTGAGGGTGTATGACGAGAAAACGAAGCCGCTCGTGGATTTCTACGGTAAACAGGGCCTGCTGCGCACGATCCAGGCCGAAGGGGACGTCGATGAGGTCACGCGTCGACTGGAGGCCGCGCTCGGACGCCCGATCGGGAAGCCGGCAACGCCGCGCAGCGCCGCCAAACGCGCGGCGAAGCGCGCCGCGCCCCGCAAGTCCGCCGTCAGGCGGGTCAGGGCCGCCGCGCCCGTGAAGCGCCGGACTTCGAAGCTAGCGGGTCGCCGGGTCGGGAAGCCGGTGAAACGGGCTACGAGGAAG
>FTEW01000542.1_pt1 | contig 20544 bp, 23 predicted proteins | sample 1640301 | NCBI WGS metagenome assembly FTEW01 (sample SAMEA3914816, study PRJEB12502) | metagenome | biome: forest; material: soil | place: USA | collected 2011-09-16 | depth 0.3 m
ATCGCAGGCGGCTCGGCCGGAACTCGAGTACGCGTGGAAAGCGCGCTGGACGAAACACGGACGTCGGCGATCGGCGCAAAGTATGCCAGACGCGACGCTCTTGCACCCGCGGGAAAAGGTATTTCATTCACTTCGGTCGGATTAAATCCAAGCCCCGGCCTGCGGGATCCCGCGCGCCCGGGGCGGCCGACGGACCGCTGACAAATGCGCTTGCCTAAAAAACATTAGGTAATTCAATAAGTTGTGAATAGGATGATCCGACATCGCCGGCGGCGTCCGATCTTCCTGTCGTTGCCTGCGCACCACATCGGACCCGCCCCGCCGCCCCTGTCGGCCACGACCTGCGTTCCCCGTCGCCGTGTCGACATGCCGTGCACAGATGATGGTCGCGTGTGTTCGGCTGACTCGATTCGAGCGCGCCGCCGACGCGCAGGCCTCGCGTGATACTCGCGTTCACCCTATGCAGACAGAGGTTGTACGCTGTGCGGCGGTTGGGCGGCGAGGGTGCAGATGCCGCCGCTGCACTGCCGGATTCCAACACCGTCCCACGCTCAAGTTTGATGTTGGATTCCAGCCCGCCAAGGGCGCGCTTCGAGTGTTGGTTTCTGGCGGCATGAGAGCTCATCGGCGGCTCGCTTGAGGCTTTCGCTTCCGGCACCTCGGCACGGGGATTGCTGACCGTTCGCCATGATCTGGTGCTTCTTCAGCAATGGTGGGGACGAGAGCCGAGCGAGCTTCGCCGTTCGCGCCTTGAAGAGCGAGCTCTTCCGGCCCATAGGCGCCACTATCCCCACCTGAGGCGGCTTCCTCACCGCCCAGGCGGCGCTCTGCGCGCCGTTGACGTATCGGTGCGTGCGCACCGATTCCACAGCCAGCACGCTGTGCCGAAATTCGAGGAAGCCCCCCGTCATGCCAAGCCAGACTCACCGCTTACATCCGCGGCCCGCAACAATGCAGCCCACGAAGTGTGCACGCACGCCGATCGCAGCCCGCGCGGGGCGCGTGCGGCGATGACGGGCCTGCCTGTGAAGACGAAACGGCGTCCGCTGCCGCTCTTGCTTGCGATTCTGCACAACATCGGAAGCGCGGTCGGCGCCAAGCTCGCAGGCCTGCTGCTTGGAATCGTCACCTACGGATTGTTGACTCGTAATCTCGGCGCGACGGGTCTTGGCAGGTATCGCACCGTTCTCACTCTGCTGCTGTTTGCCGGTGTCGCTTTCGACTTTGGCCTCTATTCCATCATGCTGCGTGACCTCTCAAGCCCGGATGCCAATCCGCGCCGGATTCTCGGCAATGCTGTGGCACTGCGTCTGGTCGCGACGTCGTGCGCAACCGTTCTGCTCGCGCTCGGCGTGGCAGCCACGGATGCGGATGCGGCGATCCTGACCGGGGTCATGACTGCCGGTATCGGCTGGATCGGGCTGCAGGTCAGTGAGCTTCTGCGGGCGCTCTTCCAACTGCGGCTCGCGCAGCATCAGGCTGCGATCGCCGAAGGGGTGGGCGCCCTGGCGACTCTGGCGTTGGTAGCAGCCTTGGCGAGCCTGCAGTGGGGAACCAACTCCATGCTGGCGGCCACGGCGGCGGGGTTCTGCTGTACCGCGGCCGTCTCGTGGCGCTTTGCCAATCGGCTCGAGCCGTTCCGGCTGCGGTTCGAGTGGCGGGTGTGGCGCGGTTTCATCATCGCAGGGGTGCCGCTGGCCGGGTCGCTGGTCCTGCAGACGATCCAGCTGAGGGCCGATGTTCTGCTTCTCTCCCTGCTGCGCAGCCCGGCCGAGCTCGGGCTGTATGACGCGCCCCTGAAGCTCTACGAACTGTTGTTTGCGGTTCCCTATCTTTTCGGCGGACTGATGCTGCCGTTCTACATACGCGACCTCGACCGGCGCCGCGGCTCCCCCGCTCCGCGGCTGAATGCGGCCCTCAGTGTCAGCTTGATTTTCTCCATGCTCACCTTCGCGATTCTCGTTGAGTGCGCGCAACCGATCGTGGTCCTGTTCGCGGGCGCCCGTTTCGAGGCCTCCGCCGAGCCGCTGCGGATTCTGGCGGCGTCCGCGATCTTCGTCGGGGTCACCGGCACGCTGAGATTTGCGGCGGTGGCCATGCATCAGCAGACGAGGATCTTGCGCGCCGATGCGATCGGCGTGTGTGCTGCGGTTGCCGCGCACGCCATTCTCATCCCGCGCTATGGCATCATCGGTGCGGCGTTCGGCAAACTTTGCGGCGATGTCGTCACCGCCGTGGCGGCGGGCGTCATCATGCGAAGCCAGCTGAGCAGAACCCTGATTCTGACCGCCGTGGTGTCGTTGACCGCAGCCGTGTGCCTCATCGCGGCAGTGGAGCTCGCGGTGAGCATCGACATACCTTGGTTCGTCGCGAGCGCCATCTGCGCGCCGCTCGTCCTGGGCGCCGTGCTGCTCGTGCCGCGCGTGCGGCGCAGCTTGGCTCCGCTGGGCGCTAATTAGAGCTCACCGTCTGACCTTGTCTCGCGCTTCATTCCCCTTCGCCGGCCTTTCGACCCGGGCAGGATAGGCGGGCGACGGGGAAGAAGCGCGAGACAAGGTCAGCACGAATGCGGCATGCTCCGTATCGGGAATCCTAGCGTAGTGGTGAGCGCACATGGCGAAATCCCTCGACGTTGCCGCTGTGGTCGGAAGCCTGCGACGTGAATCCTTTACCCGCAGGTTCGTAGCAGGACTCATCTCTCTGGCGCCCGCGTCGCTGAAGATCGAGATCGTGCCGATCGCCCAATTGCCCCACTACAACCAGGACGACGAGTCCTCGCCACCCGAGGCGTGGCGAAATTTCCGCGCGCGAATCAAGCGTGCCGATGGGATTCTCTTTGCGACTCCGGAATACAACCGCTCCGTGCCGGGAGTCTTGAAAAACGCAATCGACGTCGGATCGCGCCCGTATGGCAGCAGCGCCTGGGCGCGTAAGCCCGCAGCGGTCATCAGCACCTCACCGGGCGCCATAGGGGCCTTCGGAGCCAATCACCATCTGCGCCAGTCGCTCGTCTTTCTGGATATGCCCGCGTTGCAACAGCCTGAGATGTACATCGGCGGGGCCGACAAGCTGTTCGACGCCTCCGGACAATGGACCCAACCCGGGGCACGCGACCTGGCCGCAAAGTTTCTCGAGGCATTCGAGGCGTGGGTGTCACACAACGCGCGGCCGGCCTGAGCCTTCACGAACATCATCGCGGCAGCGGTCGGCGATGCACCGGCGAATCAGGCGCTAGTCCACATCCGGCTCGCGCGTCAGAGCCTCCAGGCGCTCGCTCGCCTCGAGCCACGCGGCCTCAGCCTTTTCCGTCTCGCGGGCAAGCTCGGCCTGGTTCTGGAGAACCTGGCGCAGCATTTCCTTCGCCGCGTCCGCGTACAGCTCGGGTGTGGCCAATCGACCCTGCAGCGCAGCGCTCTCGCTCGCGAGCCGTTCCAACTCGCCTTCGTACCGTGCGATCTGCGCCTTGAGCGGGCTCAGGCGATTGCGCCGCTCGGCGTCTTCGCGTTTGCGCTGTTTGCGGGACTCGGCAGTGGGGGTCTCGCGCTCCGGTGCTGTCGCGCATGCCTCCGGGTCAGTCTCTGCCAGCCACTGCGCGTAGTCCTCCAGATCGCCGTCGAAGGGCGTCGCCCGGCCCCGATGCACGATCTGGAATTCGTCGGCCACGGTCCGCAGCAGGTGCCGATCATGAGACACGAGCACCACGGCGCCTGGGTAGTCCTGCAATGCAACGGACAGCGCCTGGCGCATTTCAAGGTCGAGATGGTTGGTGGGCTCGTCGAGCAGCAACAGGTTGGGCCGCAGAAAGGCCACGAGTGATAACATGAGCCGCGCTTTCTCACCGCCCGAGAACGGCGCCACGGCTTCGAATACCCGATCTCCGCGGAAGCCGAATCCGGCGAGAAAATCGCGCAGCTCCTGCTCGCTCGCCCGCGCTGCCATTTCGCCACCGATGCGTCGCAGGTTGCCGAGGGGCGAGTCCTTCGCCGCGAGCTGCTCGAGCTGATGCTGCGCGAAGTAACCGATGCGCAGGTCGCGGGCTTGCGTACGCTCTCCGCTCATTGCCGACAGCTCGCCCGCCAACAGCTTCATGAGCGTTGATTTGCCGGCGCCGTTGCGGCCAAGAAGCGCCACCCGATCACCGGGCGACAAACTCAGATTGACGTGCTCGAGAATGGTTCGCCGCGCGTAACCGGCTGACTGGTCCTGCAACGCGAGCAGGGGGCGTGGCAGTTTCCCCGGAGCTGCGAAGGAGAATTCGAAGGGCGAATCCACGTGCGCGGCCGCTATGCGCTGCATGCGCTCGAGGGCTTTCAGACGACTCTGAGCCTGCCGCGCCTTGCTGGCTGTCGCGCGAAAGCGCTCGACGAACGACTCCATGTGCCGGATGTCGCGCTGCTGCCGGGCGAACAGCGCCGACTGCTCCGCAAGCTCCGCGGCTCGTTGCTCTTCGAATGCGGAATAGTTGCCGCGGTAGGCGCGCGCTGTGGCGTGTTCCAGGTTCACGATGCGGTTCACGACGGAATCGAGGAACTCACGGTCGTGAGCGATGAGCAGCAGGGTGCCCGGATATCCCCGCAGCCACTTTTCGAGCCACAGAATGGCATCCAGATCGAGATGGTTCGTGGGCTCATCGAGCAACAGGAGGTCCGAGCGGCACATCAGCGCCTGCGCAACATTGAGCCGTACTCGCCAACCGCCCGAGAAGGCACTCACTGGGCGCTCCTCGTCCGCCGAAGTGAAGCCAAGCCCGTGCATCAGGCGCCCGGCGCGGCTGCGCGCGTCATAACCGCCGACCGTCGCATATTGCGCATGCAGTTCGGCCAGGCGGCTGCCGTCGTCGCGTTCTTCCGCATCGACCATGGCACGCTCGATCGTTCTGAGCTCGGCGTCGCCGTCGAGAACAAACTCGATCGCCGGTCTTGCCGTGGCCAGCAGCTCCTGCGAGACGTGTGCGACGCCAAGGTTCGCAGGCATCTCGAACGTTCCGGCGTCCGGCTGCAGATCCCCACGCACCAAGGACAGAAGGCTGGACTTGCCGCTGCCGTTCTCGCCCGTGATTCCGACCTTTTCACCGCGAAACAGGCTGAGAGTAGCGCCCGAGAACAGCACGCGCGTGCCGCGGCGAATCGTGACGTCGGTAAAGTTGAGCATGGGAGCGAAAGGCTAACCATCCCCTGCGACTGCCGCAACCGCCCGAATTCCACAGCTGTGCGATGATAGGGCGCAAGTTACCGCGAGCTCCGAAAGGCCCCATGCAAACAGCAAGAATCCCAGCAGTGATCGGATTGCTGTGTGCGCTCTTCATCCTTGTGCACCGCGCATCGGCTGCGGACCACGGTTCACCGGGTCTTACGGAGCTCGACGCGATGACGGCGCGCTTTGCCCCGGTCGATGTCCGTGTGGACGTCTCGCAGCTGCCGGAAACGGAACGCCGGGCGTTGGTCCGGATCATCCAGGCGGCGCAGGTCGTGGATGCGATGTATCTGCGCCAGGTATCGCCACGCAACGCATCGAGACTGCTCGAGCTTGCGGGCGATTCGACACCGCTGGGGCGCGCGCGCTTGCGGTACTTTCTCATCAACAAGGGTCCCTGGTCGGAGTTGGACGGGAATCAGCCCTTCCTTCCGGCAGTGGAACAGCGGCCTCCCCAGGCGAACTTCTATCCCGCGGATGCTACGCGGACCGAACTCGAAGCGTGGATGAGCTCGCTGCCGAAGTCAGAGCACGATGTGGCGGTGGGCTTCTTTACCGCGATCCGCCGCACGGACCAGGGCACGCTCACGGCGGTTCCCTACTCAGTGGAATACCGGGACGAGGCGTCGGAAGTCGCTCGCCTCCTTCGCGAGGCGGCGACGCTGACGCAACAGCCCAGCTTGAAGGCGTTCCTCGAAAAGCGCGCAGCCGCATTTCTCAGCAACGACTACTACGCGAGCGACCTCGCCTGGATGGATCTGGATGCCTCGATCGAGCCGACCATCGGGCCGTATGAGGTTTACCTGGACGAATGGTTCAACTTCAAGGCCGCCTTCGAGGCGTTCATCGCCCTCACCGACCCTGAGGAATCAAAGCGCCTCGCGCGCTTCAGCGGTCAACTGCAGGAGCTGGAGAATCACCTGCCGATCGACCCCGCCTTTCGAAGGCCGAAGCTCGGAGGTTATTCACCCATCCGCGTGGTCGACGTCGTATACAACAGCGGTGACGGCAACCACAGCGAGCAGACTGCCGCGTTCAACCTTCCCAACGATGAGCGCGTCGTGGCCGCCAAGGGATCGAAGCGCATCCTGCTGAAGAACTTCCAACAGGCCAAGTTCGACAAGGTGCTCGTCCCGATCGCAGCGATCGCGTTGCGTCCTGCGGACCGGTCGGCAGTCACGTTCGAAGCATTTTTTACACACGTTCTCATGCATGAGCTAATGCACGGCCTCGGTCCGCAGGCGATCAGGGTGGGCGGCCGCGACACCACGGTGCGGCAGGAATTGAAGGAGCTGAACGGCCCGTTGGAGGAAGCGAAGGCGGACGTGTCAGGACTGTGGGCTCTGCAATACCTCATGGACAAGGGCGTGCTGGACAAGAAGCAGGAACGCTCGGTCTACACGACTTTCCTCGCCTCCACCTTCCGCACCCTTCGCTTCGGACTGTCGGAAGCACACGCCAAAGGTATGGCTCTGCAGGTCGACAATCTGTTCGAGCATGGGGCCATCCGAATCGACGGCCAAGGCACGTTCTCGGTGGATATTCCCAAGGCGAAGCGGGCGATCATCGAGCTGACACATGACATCATGACGCTGCAGGCCCACGGCGATTACGCCGGTGCCCAAGCGTTGTTGAGGCGCACGGTGTCGATCCGCCCGGAAATTCAGCGGGCGATCGACCGAATGGGCGCCGTGCCCGTCGATATCGCACCGAAGCTCGTCACCGCGGAGGAGCTCGCACGTCAGGAATGAAAATACCCCTTCAGGCCACCACATATTGGAGTACAGTGTTGCGAGCCGCGCGCGACTTCGCACCTGCTTGCGCGCCTGTGTCCAGGCTGTTTCCGCGACAGGTCCGCGGTGGGCAACGGAACGCTCGCACCTGCCAAGGCCTCCCTACACGAGTCATTTTCCGGAGATCTTTTAAGTGGCCAAGCCGAATTACCATCACGCCAGACGACAGAAAGAGCTTATCCGCAAGACGCGGCAGCAGGAGAAGCAACAGCGCAAGGCAGCGCGTTCGACCCCACCGGTAGCGGGCGACGAGGTCAACCCAACGGGCGAAGCCGGGGCGGCCGAAGCCGGGGCACCCCGCGACCCCACCTCAGTGAGCGAAGGATGAGACTCTCCTCATTCAGTCCGGCGGCGGCACGCCAGCAGCGGCAGGATCGTCTGCGCCGCGATCGAACGGCGGCTCTGGCGCTGCGCGCGGCGTTTCCCGAAGTGGAGCAGTTGCGTCTGGACTTGCGATTCGACGGGGCGGCGCGTAACACCCCCGCATCCCAGTCGCACGTCCTTCACCCGCCGGCCCGGGCGTTCTTCGAATTCCCTTGTCCTTACGCCGACTGCGACGGCCAATTCAATCTGACGGCGGATGTTGCCGCAGCGGTCGCCAGCACCACCCATCGGATCGAAGGCGAGCTTGAATGCTCAGGTGTGCGCGCGCGGGATCATGCGACCAAGCAACCCTGCCAGCTGCGCCTGAGCTATACGATTACCGCAGCCTACCCGCAGGACGAGTAACGCTGCTCACTTGCGGCGGCCCCCGACGGCCTCGCGCAGCACCTGGGGCCGGGTGAAGTCGACGATGAAATGATCGCCGTCGAACTTCACGATTTTACCGATCAGGTCCGGACGCACGTGGAAGCTCCGGCTGCCCTTGGCCGTCCCGGTTTCCACCAGCGACGTGACGATCATCCGGATCGGAAGCTCGCCGTCCCGGGCGAGCGCCAGGTGTTGACCCAGAAGCTGGGTACCCTTGGAGTCTTCCGCCTCCCGGGAAAGCTTGTCCTCGTACCGAAGCACCCCGCGCGTGGGGTGTGCAAAGTAGGGTTGCGAGCAATTCAGCACCATGGCTCCATCGGCCGCAATGGCCGACAGCCCCCGCAGGCGGTTGGCAGGCTTGGCGCCGAATTTCCCGAAGGCATCCACCAGACTGAGATTCATTTTGTTCCGGCTCCTGGACCGTGCAAATTCATTGATTCAACCGTTTCCGCGTAGTCCGCGACTGCGCGCACCGAGCACGCGCTGGAAGCCGCCGGTAGCGGCGCTTGCCGCCCGCGCCCGCGCCTACATCGGCGGAGTCCGGCACTCGTGCTGCCAGACTTCGAAGCACATGCGGTGCAGCCTAACCGACTGCGGAGTGATGCCGGGAGAAAAGTCCACGGCGTACGAGGCTTGGGCCGACGTGATGCGCTGCCCGCATCCATCGCATATTCCTCCACCCGAATATTCGCCCGAGCGGCGCCACAGCGCATCGCGGGGAAGGGTTCGTTGCCTCAGACGCGTACGAATTGCGAGCGTCACTCCTACGTCGATCATTCCGAGCTCCCCGCTTCGCCTGTGATGGCAGGCCATGAAGCGCTCAACCTCGCATTGCAGATTGCGCGTAATCCTCGAGTGACGCAACGGCCGCGCGCATTTCGTCATGGTTGGATCAACAGGTACGAACAATGCGAAAGTCGGGCAGCCAGGGCCGGATTCCTGTAGCCTGTCGTCCGGCTCGTTCTCTTTCGGCTTGTCTGCCATGGCCTGAGTGCGCCGTTCCGGCGCGTCCTTCGGGGCCAATGTCTGCCACCCTCGTAAAGCTTGGCGAACCAGGAGGCAGGGTCTTCCTGCCGATGTTCTTATTTTCTTTCTTCTCTCGTGAGTATTGCAGCAGTGACCAAATTATACGTTGGAAATCTTCCCTTTACGGCCACAGACGAGGCCGTGCGTGCCCTGTTCGCGCCGCATGGAACCGTCGAAAAAGTCTCCCTGATCACCGATCGCGATACGGGCCGTCCCCGCGGTTTCGGTTTCGTGGAGATGTCGAATGCGGATGCATCGCGCGCCATGCAGGCCCTGAACGGCACTGATTTCGACGGTCGCGCGCTGAAGGTCAACGAGGCCCAGGACCGTGAGCGTTCAGGCGGCGCCGGCGGCGGAAACCGCGGCGGCCCGCGTCGTTATTGATTAACCGATCCGACTGATGCTCCCGGGAGTGGCCTTGACTGTCCACGGCCGGGAAGCTCTCCTTCGGCTTCGCAAGGAGAAGCATGGGGCAGCGCAAGACAGGACTTTTCCACGCTCCCGAGGAAGTCCTCGTCATGACGTGCGATGTCTGCGAGCGCGACATCGGGTTCGAGGACGAGCGCCGTCCCAAGGCGCATTTCCGCATCAGCCGCCATCCGAATCCCGGTGCCATCGATGATCAGGATCCACCCGTCGTCGTGTGCTCTCGGGATTGTCTGCGGGCCTTCGCGTCCAAGACTTCCGGTCCGAACCGCGCCCCTGCGGATGACAGCACACCGCACAAGCCGCGAAAATAACGCATGATTGCTGCGCTACTGGGATCGTTGCTGCTCGTTGCCGCCTACCTCGGCATGCGGTGGAATCGGGTAAACGTTGAGAACACGGAGTTGCGTGCCCTCGTCGCCTCGCTCAAGCGGCAACTCGCCAAGCGCGGACGCTGAAGAACTCGCCCCGCAAGAACAGGACGCCACACGGCCTGAGCGTTTTTCCTCATGAGTGACTACGAATTCACCCTGTCGTTGCGCATCCGGCACCCGAGCATCGAGCCGTCGGTGCTTACTCAGAAGCTGGGAATCGAACCGCTGCACACCTGGAGAGCCGGAGACCCGCGGCTGGGTCCGGCAGGCGAGCTGCTCGAGGGCACATATCGGGGGAGCTACTGGATGGGACCGCTGACGCATGAGCCCGCACTGTCATCCGACCAGGTCACGGCGGAGAGCGTGTTGCTGCAGGCACTCGCGCAGCTGCGCAGGTCGTCTGACTTCCTCGCAGGGTTGAGCGCCGCGGGAGGCGTCGCGGAGGTGTACGTCAGCATGTTCGCCCGTGAGGACTTCCGCCTCGAGCTGTCGTCAGAATCGATAGCGTTGCTCGGCAAGCTCGGATTGGCCGTGACGTTTGACGTTCACCCGAGTCTGGCGCCCGCCGCTTCCACATCGCTGGGGAACTAACATGCGAACCTCATCACCCACACCGGAGTCGGTTCACCAGGAGCGCCGCGAGAGATGGCGCCGGGACCGCGCGGCAGCGCAGACCTTGCGCAGCGCCTTTCCCGCAGTCGAGCGGATCCGGGTGGAATTGAAGTTTCAGGACCTGGCGGCACCGGCTCCCGGGGCGCAGTCGCACGTCATGCATCCGCCGGCGCGCGCCTTTTTCGAGTTCCCGTGCCCGTATTCGGATTGTGACGGGAAGTTCGATCTGAGCGCCGTTGCCACTGTCGTGATGACGGACACGTCCACCCGCGCCGAAGGTCATCTGGAGTGCACCGGGGTACGTCCGCAGGTCGGCATGACGAAGCAGCCCTGCGGCGTACATCTGCACTACACGATCGTGGCGCAGTACAAGGCGGGAAGCCACTCGCAGAAGTGATCACGCTCACGTTCCGTCCCGTCCGCACCGAGTCGCCCGTGTTTGCCCGCGCCGCGTTCTTCCGTATCTGTTCGGATGGGACACTTCGCGGGCCCGACAACTCCGTTGCCGCCACGTACGAGAATCGTTCCTGGGTGTTCGGGCAACGCCGGTTCCGCTCCTTCGAATGCGACGGGCCGGTGTATCTGCGGACTCGAACGGGTGCCGGGAGTCTGGCGCGCAGCGGCCCTTACACTTTCCTGCGGGAGGCCGAGGGCGCGCTCTACACTCAGGACACGTGTCTCGGGATTTACTTGCCGGGCAGAGAGCCGGACGGCTCGTCGGTCTACTGGCGCGAGATTGCTCTGTTACCGGCGGGGTTGGGCTGATCGGCGACACCGGACCCAACGAGCCTGCGGCGAACCGGGTGGAACTCCCGGCGCGTACGTTGCGCCGGGAGCCCCATTCACCGCTTAGGAGAAGTCTTCAATAGCGGCGATTGCCGCCGCCGCCGCCGCCTGAACGTTCGCGCTCCTGGGCTTCGTTGATCTTCAGCGAGCGTCCGCCGAAGTCCGTGCCGTTCAACGCCTGCATCGCGCGGGCCGCGTCGGCATTCGACATTTCCACGAAGCCGAAGCCGCGCGGATTGCCTGTGTCGCGATCGGTGATCAGCGACAGCTTTTCGACGGTTCCGTGGGGCGTGAAAAGGGCGCGCACCGAGTCTTCGGTCGCGGTGAAGGGAAGATTTCCAACGTATAATTTCGTCACTGTGGAGTACTCACGAGAAAGGAAAAGAAACACTGCAGGATGAGCTGCAACTTGGGTTCGCCAAACTTACGTGGGTGGCATACTTCGTCCCGCAAAACGCGCCGCACAGCGGTGTTCCGCGGGGCAAGGGCAGACAAGCCGAAAGATCACGAGCCTGCGACCGAGGCTACAGCAACCCGGCGCGGCGTGCCCGGGTTTCGGCTGCCATGCTGCAGCGCGACGGCAGGATGCACTTCTACAGTCGAGCTTCCTGCGGGGCTCCTCACTCGGGGCCAGAACGGGCTGACGCGCAACTGGTTGTGTCCGTTTCATGCGTGTGCTGCCGTACAGACAATGAATTCTCCAACGCGCGTAACTCTTTACTCAGGTACCAACAGCCCGCCCGAGTGAGCGTCATTCTCTAGGAGAGCCTCCGTGCCGAAGTCCCCGCGCCCGCCGGCGACGAATCGGCTGCTCGGCGCGCTCTCGAATCCCGATCGACGGCGTCTGCTCGCACGCGGTGAGGAGGTCGATCTGCGTTTCGAGCAGGTGCTGTGCAATCCCGGAGATCGCATCCGCCACGTATTCTTTCCGACCGACAGCTTCATCTCACTGATCACGCCCATGGAGGGCAGCACGGGCCTCGAAGTCGGCCTCATAGGCGACGAAGGTATGTTCGGCGCTTCGCTCGCGCTCGGAGTCCACGTGGCCCCCCTGCACGCACTCGTGCAGGGCGCAGGGACCGCTTGGCGCATGGAAGCAGCCCCATTTTGTACCGAGCTCGCGCGCAACCCCCCGCTGCAGAAGCAATTGCATCGTTATCTGTTCGTAACCCTGCGCCAGCTGGCGCAAACGGCCGCGTGCACGCGATTCCATGTTGTCGAGGCACGCCTCGCCCGCTGGCTTCTCATGACCCGTGATCGTGCTCACGCGAATGAGTTTCATATCACGCACGAGTATCTCGCCTACATGTTGGGCGTGCGCCGCGCCGGCGTCACGCGGGCAGCCGGGTCTCTTCAGAGCCTCAACCTGATCCGCTACAGCCGCGGCAACGTCTTCATCCTCAATGGCAAAGGACTGGAGGCGGTCGCCTGCGGCTGCTATCTCGCCGACCGAGGCGTCTACGATGACGTGATGAATTAGGGCCAGCGAGCCCAAGCGTTTCATCGCAGGCTGGTCGGCCTAGGCTGCGCGTTGCGCGCCTCAAAACTCCTGATCTGACGCTCCGCCTCATCGCTCGTGATGCCGTAAGCCTCCTGAATCTTGGACGCGAGGCGCATGCGCTTGCCGGCGATCACGTCCAGGTGGCCGTCGGTGAGCATCCTCCAGTTCGACTGCACTTCGTCCCTGAATTGCGACCAGTTCGATTCCGCGACAATCCACTCCATGGGCCTCAAGTCTCCCCGCAAGCCTCGGCCGGGCGTGAAACACGCGCCGCCGCCGCCTGCCTTCAAAGCGCATGTGGCAAGTGGGCGCCAAATCCGCGAACGGGTCGGTTCGTTTGCGCACCGAAGGCGTGCGAGAGTTGCCTCGTCGCTACACCGGCTTGCCGATCGGCAAGCACTGGTGGCATTCGGGTGCTACCGTAGCGCACGGTGAAAGGACGGCGTCCGCGCGTCATTTCTGCCCCGCCAAATTGAGGAGCATTGCATGCAGTCCGATTCCTGGTCATCTCGGCCCTACGTGTCGAGACCGAACCCCGGCGAGCTGATGACGGATTACCGAGCCCGTCTCGCACACGAGCACGCCGAGGCGCTGGAGCGCCGGCAGACCGAGCTGGCAGAGCAGGTGTCCATCCGCAACACGCCCGGCGAGCGCATTCGCATCTGGGAACGCCTGCACGGATTGACGCTGCCGCGCGATCCGACACATCGGTTGCTGGCTGTCGTCGCAACCGCTACGGATCTGGCGCTGGAACAGGTTCTCGAAGAGCAACGGCGCCGTTTGAGCGGCGACAAGGAAGAGGCGCCGCGCACCGATCCGGATCCTGCCGCCGTTTCCCCTGCGATTTGAATCGGGACGCCGCCACCGCAACGTGACGGCATCGCTCCCTTACCAGCGGTGGCCGTAGTAGTAGTGTCCGGAGTAGTACGGGCGCACCACCACGACGGGTGCCGCGACTCCCACGTAAGCGCGGCCGGGGCCGACGGGGGCCACGACGCATCCCGCCAGAAGTCCCCCCAAACCCAAGCCAATCAAGACTCTGGCAAAGCCCTTCATAATCCATCCTTTCGCGTCCTACCTGGCTCTTTAAACGCGCGAGGGCCTTCCAGGCTGACACGCTCGACCGGCTGCGTCGGGGGCACAGCCGCTGCGATTGCGAGCCGGATCAATGACCGGTGTACAGCGACGCGTCGAGCAAAGGCTGCGAGGCCTCGATCCGTCGCGGGTCGACGCGCTCGTCCGGCAGCGCGGCCAGAAGGGCGCGCGCGCGGGCTTCGAGGACTGGCCGGATCTCAGGATGAGTCAGGATATACAGGTCGTTTTGCTGAATGCCTTTCACGACCTGCCGCCCGACCTCATCTCCTGTCAATGCAGTGGTGAAGATCGGCGTGGTCTCACGTGCCACGCCGGGCGGTACAACGGGTACCGAGCCGGTCGCAGCCAGCGTTCGCGGCCTGACTGCGACGGTGCTCTCGAACAGCTCCGACTTGACGGGCCCCGGGCACAGAACCGACACGCCGATGCCCGCCGATCTCAGATCCGCGCGCAGCGATTCGGCAAGTCCGACGAGTGCGAACTTTGTCGTGACATACACTCCGGCTCCGCCGCCCGTGAACAAACCGCTGACGGATGAGGTGATCACGACGTGCCCACCCTGGGTACGGCCGGCTTGGGCGCTCGCGATCATCCGCGGAACGAAGGTTCGTATGGCGTTGATGGCGCCGCCGAGGTTGGTCTGCAGCGCGAAGTCCCAGTCCTCATACGTGGCACTCTGAGTCGCGCCGACGAAGTTGACTCCGGCGTTGCTGCACAGAATCTCAACAGGGCCGAGCTGGCGCTCCGTGCGGTCGGCCGCAACGGTCCAGGCCGCGCGGTCCGAGACATCCAGCTCGAGCGCAAGTGCCGACAGACCTTCCTTCTCGAGCGCGGCCGCGGCCGCGTGTACCGCAACCGAGCGCACGTCTGCGATCGCAACTCTGACTCCTGCGCGGGCGAGAGCTCTCGCAACACCCAGTCCGATTCCGCTCGCTCCGCCGGTGATGAAGGCCGCCTTTCCCGCCAGATCACGCATAAAAGGCTTTCACCGGAAGCTTCGCCGGTCCGTGTCCGATCGTCGTCATCCAGGGCTCCGGCGGACCACACGATTCGAAGCGCTCGATTCTCGTAGCGATGGCGCCGAGCAGCGCATCCGCTTCGAGCAGCGCAAGCACCCTGCCGACGCAGGCGTGCACGCCGTATCCCCATCCCAAGTGACCGCGGTGGTCGCGTCGTAGGTCAAATCGGTCCGGATCCTTCCACTTGCGTGGATCCCGGTTCGCTGCGGCGAACATCAACCCGCAGCGCTCTCCTTGCGGGATCACGACTCCCTCTATCTCGACGTCGCGCATGGCAATGCGTCCGGCCATTCGCGAAGGGGAATCCCATCGCAGACTTTCATCGAACGCGCTGCGGCTGAGAGCCGGGTCGGACCGCAGCAGGGCGTACTGATCCGGAAACTCGCAGAATGCGCGGAGGGTCGTTCCCAACGTCATCACCGTGGTGTCCGCGGCCGCCGAGAGGAGGATTCCGACCAGCAGTTTCGCTTCATCGTGCGTGATCTCGCCACGGTCGGCGGCCTTGAACATCTCCATCCCCAAGCCGTCCGGCGCCAGGTTCTCGCGCTGGCAGCACCTTGCCGCCCACTCGATGACGGGCGCGGTGTTCTCCATCGCCTCCTGAAACAGGGGGTTCATGGGGCCCATCGTCGCCCAGACCATATGTCCGAAGGCGTACATGTTCTCGCGCCCCTGCTGCGGAAGTCCGAGCACGTCGGGCAGCACCTTGTAGACAAAAGCCTGAGTGATATCGGCTACGGCATCGATCTTCTCGCCACTGCGGCTCCTCAGCCCCTCGATCAGCGCGGCGGCTTCGGCCTTGAAGTGTTCGCCCATCTTCGAGAGGGCGCGGGGTGACAAGGCTGTGCCGATGACCGCGCGCACGCTCGTGTGCTTCGGCGGATCGTCGGTCAACAGCAGCTCCGGCCGCACTGACTTCGGATCGTGCCACGGCCGCGAAGTCGATGAGAACGTGCGCCAGTCCCGCAGCCCTTCCGAGACCTGCGCGTAACGACCGAGCATCGTAATGTTCTCGCGCGAAAGCTTTACCGCGGGTGCGATCTCCCGCAACCGATCGTCCACCGCACGTGCATTGCGTACGGCCTCGTGGCTGAACACGTCGTCGTCACACACAGCGATATTCATGGTCATGCCGTTCACCCTGCTGCGGCGATGCCGCCGTCGACGTTCAGGATCGCGCCATTGATGAATGATGCCTCGGGGCTGAGCAGAAACGCGACCGCTTCCGCGTTGTCGCTCTCACTTCCCAGGCGACGCATCGGGATCGTCCTCGCCCGCCGCTCGTATTCCGCTTTGTCGTTGAGGCCGAGAGCCCCGGGTGTCGGCACCGAGCCCGGAGCGACGGCGTTCACCCGCACGCCCCGCGGGCCCAGCTCCGCGGCAAGCGTCTTGGTTAGCGTGACCAGGGCGCCTTTCACCAGGCTGTAGATCGCCGTGTTCGGATAGCCGCGGCCCGCCACAGGTGAGGCCATGTTCACGATGGCGCCGCCTCGCTCGGTCTTCATGTGACCCAGCAGAAGCTGGACCCCCCAGATGGCCCCTTTGATCCCCACGGCAAGCATGGCATCGAGCACCTCATCGGTGACCTTCTCGATCGGCTCGTAGCGAAGCCACATCGCATTGTTGATGACGGCGTCGATCCGGCCAAGCTCGCCGGCGAACTGGGCTCCTGCGGCCATGAACGCGGTCCGGTCTGAAACATCGACCGCGTAAGCAAAGGCGTTGCCGCCGCCCGCGCGGATGCCCTCAGCGACCGCTTCGCCGCTGCCGGCGTCGATGTCCACGACCGCCACCGTCGCTCCGCAGGTCGCGAGCTTTTCCGCCATGGATCGGCCGAGCCCGCGACCGGCGCCGGTGATGAGAATCGCGCGGTCGGACAGATCGTGTTCAATCGCCATGAGTCATCCTCAGTCCGTCACCAGTTTCCAGGCCGCGCCGTCGCGAACGATGTGCCCGGAGGTGGGATCGCAGAAGTGGCTGCCGATGATCAGGACATTCCTGTCGGCGAAGCGCGCGAGAAATTCGAGCCGGGTCTTCGCGCCCAGGTCCTTGTCCATGTCGAAATTGCCGTGCACGGCGGGCAGGGCGAGCTGGATCGGGTGATGCATCATGTCCCCGGTGATGATGGCTTCCTCTCCCTGCGAGCGGATGTGCACGCTCACGTGTCCCGGAGTGTGTCCCGGAGTCGGGATCAGTGAGAGCTCCTCGGTGATGCGGTAATCCGGTCCGATGAATTCGACGAGCCCGGCAGCGACGACGGGATCGAGTGAATCCTCCATATGGCCCAAATGATGATAGCCGCCGGTACGCTTCAGGTGCTGCCAGTGCTCCCACTCCCGGGCGCCGAAGTAGTAGCGTGCCTGGGGGAAGGTGGGTACCCATTTGCCGTCGACGAGCCGGGTGTTCCAGCCGACGTGATCGAAGTGCAGATGGGTGCAGAGCACTCCCGTGATCGAGTGCGGAGGAAATCCGGCGGCCGTGAGATCTTCGAGGAACGTGGACTGCAGATTGCAGAACACGTCGTATTCCCGCTGCCGACCGGCGCCGATGCAGGTGTCGATCATCACGCTCCGGCCCTTGGAGCGCAGCACGAACGCCTGGAACGAAATCAGCATCCTGCCGGCGGGAGTGGCGAATCGGGGCGCCAGCCAGCCGTGGCGCTGCACGAGCTCGGCAGTGCCGCCGGGCAGGAGCATCGCGATGTCGTCCTCGAAAGCATTGATCTCGACGATCCGCGCCACCTCCACCTCACCGATCCTCCAGTGCCTGATGTGTTCGACCGCCATACGATCATCCCCCTCTCTCGCCGTTGAAGTTCGCGGCAGGTAAGGCCGGCAGACCTAACATCATGTCCGCCGCCTTTTCGGCCATCATCACCACCGTCGCGTTCGTGTTGCCGCCGATGATGCTCGGCATAGCAGATGCATCGACCACACGCAGCCGCTCGATCCCGTGAACTCGCAGCTGCGAGTCGACAACCGCATCCTCGTCCGGCCCCATCCGACAGGTGCCCACCGGATGGTGCACCGTGGATGCAGCACTGCGTACGTAGTTCGCAAGTTCCGCCTCGCTATGGACGTTGGGCCCGGGAGCGACCTCGGTGGCGCGATAGCGGGAAAACGCCGCAGCTGCGAAAATCCTGCGCGACAGACGGATGCCGCGCACGAGCGGCGCGAGATCCTCACCCGCGCCCAGCAGGTTCGGGTCGATCAGGGGCCGCTCGCGAGGGTCTGCGCTGGCGAGCCGGATCCAGCCACGGCTCTTCGGATACAGATTGACGGTGCTGAGCGCAAAGCCGTGCCCGAGGGGAAACGGAAAGGTGCCCTTATTGCGGCGTGCCGGTTGAAACACGATCTGCACATCCGGGCGGGTGAGTTCTTCCGTGCCGCGCACGAAAGCGTTGGATTCGAAGACGTTGCTGGCTAACGGACCGCCGCGGTAGAGCGCATATTGCAGCACGTTCCACGCGCCGCGTGGCAATGTGCGCAACGAGATACCGTAGGATTCGGTATTGCGCGTCTCCATCAGCACGCCTACGGCGAGATGGTCGTGCAGGTTCGCGCCGACGCCGGGCAGGTGATGCTGGACCTTTATACCGAACTTGGGCAGCTCCGTGCCGGCGCCGATCCCGGAAAGCATGAGTACCTGCGGCGACTGGATGCTGCCCGCGCACAGGACGACTTCGCGGCGCGCGCCGACCCGCTGCGTGTTGCCTCCAAGCTCGACATCGACTCCGGTCGCGCGCGAATTTTCGATGACGACTTTCGACACGAGCGCGTGTGTGAGAACGCGAAGGTTGGCACGGCGCATGACCGGCCTGAGGTAAGCCGCTGCCGTGGAGGCGCGTCGGCCGTTGCGGATCGTGCCCTGGCGTGGACCATAGCCTTCCGGATCGGGTCCGTTGAAATCGTCGCAACGGCGAAATCGCCCGAGCGAGGCCATCGCCTCGAGGAACGCCCGATTGAGGGGGTTCGGACGCTGAATGTGAATGACCTCGATCGGACCCCCGACGCGATGCCAGGCAGACTGCGGGTAGAAGGAGTTGCTTTCCGAGCGCAGAAAATAGGGGAGCACTTCGCGGTGGCTCCAGCCTGGATTGCCGGCACGCGCCCAATCGTCAAAATCGGTCGGAAAGCCACGGTGGTACACCATGCCGTTGATGGATCCGGAACCGCCGACGACGTGACCGCGTGGAATCGGTATGCGCCGGCCGTTCAGATGGGGTTGAGGCGTCGTCATGAAGCGCCAATTCAGTGCGCGTGTCGCGATAGCCGCGCCGACGGTGGCCGGAATATGGATGAACGGGTGGGTGTCCGGTCCACCGGCTTCGATCAGGCAGACCGTGCAGTTTCGATCCTCGGACAGACGATTCGCCAGCACGCAGCCGGCCGTGCCGGCGCCGACGATCACGTAGTCAAATGACTCGGAGAATGACTCGCTCATAACGCCGCGGAAACGGCAATATCCGCAAGACGCTGCCAGCGCTCGATGTTGTCCGCCGACGTCATCACGCCCGTGCACAATCCGACAAAACTCATATCGAGCTCCGGGTCCACCCAGAAAATCGTCGTGCCGGCGCCGTAGTTGCCGAAAGTATGCGCTGAGGTGAGGGTGCCGAACAGAGTGTTGCCGATAGCTTCGCCTCGAAGCGAGAAGCCCAATCCGATGTAGGCCGGCATCACCTGCCAGCCGCGCGCGTAAGCGAGACGCTTGTAGACCTCGTTTGGCTTTTCTCCGGTCCAGCACTGGCGGGCGCGTTCGAGGATCGTGCGCGACACGATGCGTACGCTGTTGCTGTCTTCGCCGCCCCGACCTCCGCGCCTCAGCATTTCGGCGAACCGATGCAGATCGGCCGCGGTGGACACGATGCCGACCCAGGGCATTTCGGCGTGCTCCTCCTCGAATGCGCCGTTCGGTCCGAGATTGCTGTGTCCCAGGTGATCGATCGCCGAGTTGCCGCCGAATTCCGGAACCAGGTGGCGCGCCTGCAAATCGCGTCGCAATCCGACGGCCGTATCCTTCATCCCGAGCGGCTGCAGAATCTGCTCCTCGACCATCAGACGATAGGAGCGCCTGCGCGGATCCAGGCGTCGGACCGATTCACCCATCAGGGCGTGGTTGACGAGCGGGGAGTAGTCGACCCGCACCCCGGGCGCTTCCTCCGGGAAGACGTGGGCGCAGATCGCGGCGATCATTTCATCGAGTCGATCGATATACATGCCGGGGCGGGGCGTGTAGACGCTCGGCATTCCCGAGCTGTGCGTGAGCAGGTGAAAATAGGTCAAGGCTTCGCGCCCGCGTCCCTTGAACTCCGGAATGACATCGACCACCCGCGTCGTCAGCGCGAGCCGGCCGTCCTCGATGGCCTGGAACATGAGAATGTTGGTGAAGGCCTTCGTGATCGAGAACAGGCTGAACACAGAATCCGGGGCGACTGGACGGTTGGCCGTGGGTCCCGAACGGCCGAGGGCCTCCTGGAATCCGATCTCCCCGTGCCGCGACACGATGAGCGAGGCGCCGTAGTAGCGGCCCTTGACGATGTCCTCTTCCACGGCTCGTTTGAGCGCCATCAGGCGCGTGCGGTCCAGGCCCGGCTGTTCAGGCTTCGACATCGATCGTTCCCCTCGCAATAGGTCGGCACTTGCGCGGGAGTTTAGGCCAAACGCGGCACCGCGGCGGCCGTCCCAAAGAGGGGAGTGCCGCGTCCACTATGCCCGCCGCAGTTTCGGCCACGTGGCGGTTGGGACCTTGCCGGTTCACCGGCCCAGGGCCGGCCCGGAAGCGGCAAGGCTCTACTTCATCTGGAAACCGATGTGAAACCGAAAGCAGTTCGGCACGGGTACGGGTCCGCGCATCGACCGCGCGTACCTCCCGGCTCGGGCGACACTGAGAGCTCCCTGGTCGAGGCGGGGGTTTCCGGATGACTGCTCGACCTTCGGATTGCCTTCCCGGACTCCGTTCTCATCGAC
>FTEW01000544.1_pt1 | contig 20205 bp, 14 predicted proteins | sample 1640301 | NCBI WGS metagenome assembly FTEW01 (sample SAMEA3914816, study PRJEB12502) | metagenome | biome: forest; material: soil | place: USA | collected 2011-09-16 | depth 0.3 m
ACGTTCAGCCAATCCTCAGCCTCGGCGAGCGTCGCGAAATAACCCATGTGAAGACGGAAACGCTCGCGGCCCTCCTCGAGGCGGCGACTGACGAAGAAGGTGAAGCGCTTCAGCTCCGGAAGCTGCGTCTGCTCGAGCGCCATCGGCGTCGTCGAGGAGCATAGGTTCAAGACAAACGATTCGGCCGGTGATCCTTGAGTCGCGGCGTTGGCTGCAACCCCCCGTCCCGCTGGTACTCCGGCGCCGGCGCGTGCGACCGCACCGGATGCCAGTTTTGGCGTTGGTGTCATAAAAATTCCCCGGAACCCGCAATCATCATGGAAGCCCCGGGCAAAAGCTGCGCGGATTCGCGATTGGGGCGGGGAGTGCGTGCGGTCGCGCCTTGCGCGCGATCGTGGCAGCCCCGCCGTCATAGGAATCCGTCCTTTAGACCGGTGGCTTTGCGTCCCCGCCTTTCGACGGGTTTGCCCTTGTCACTACCAGACCAGTGTCAAAGCGTCGTGGATTTCAGTCAAGCCCTTAAATCGTGTCTCGACTCTCAAAACGTGCACAGTCGTTAGTGCTGAATGGTGGAAATATGTTTCATCTCCTCGTTATGTCTCAATGCGGCGACACAGCATCTGCCTTGGAACGCGACCAGAACCGGCCCGCGCCTGCAAAGCGCTTACGGTAGTACGGATCGTCGAGCGAGGCGTACGACACGACTTCGCCTCGCCGTGGAGCATGTACGAAGCGCCCGCGGCCCGCGTAAATTCCAACGTGATCCACGCGGTGCGCCGACATTCGAAAGAACAGCAGATCGCCCAGCTCAAGATCGCCACGCGACACCGGGTGGGCCGCGCGCTTCTGATCCGCTGCGGTGCGCGGGATCGCAAGACCGACGCCCTCGTGGGCATAGACGGCCAGGCCGCTGCAATCGAAGCCTTGGCGGTCGGCGCCACCGAACTGGTATGGCGTGCCAACGAGTTGCGTCGCGAGATGTGCAATCGTCGCCCCGCGAGCGTCGCGGGTCGAGGACGGATGCGGTCCGCCTGTGCAGGCGGATAAAATCATCATCACCGCGAGCGTAACCGCGATCCGCAATCTCAGGGGCCCTCACGTGACTCGAGCCGCGGTGCGCGGCGAGCGCGAGCTGAAGCTTTTCAGCCGACCTCGCGGATTTCAGCCGACCTCGCGGACCTCACTGACTTCCCGAGCCGCCATTGTGCGGGCCTGGAGCAATCCTGTCACCACGGGGCCCGCAAGCGGCCGGGCGAGATAGAAGCCCTGCGCGATATCGCACCCCCGCTCGCGCACAAAATCCAGCTGCTCGACGGTTTCGATTCCCTCTGCGACCACGCGTTTGCCGAGCGCATGGGCCATGACGATGATCGTCTCGACGAGTGTGGCGGACGCCGGGTTCTGCGGAACCTCCTCGAGGAACGTTCGATCGATCTTCACCGTACCGATCGGATATTGGCGCAGGTAGGACAACGACGAGTACCCCGTTCCGAAGTCATCGAGCGCCAGATGCACGCCCAGTTGTTGCAGGCGCCCGAGCGTTGCGCCGGCAGCCTCGTCCGCGAACACGCTCTCCGTCAATTCCAGCTCGAGCAGGTCCGGGGGCAGACCATACTTGTCCAACGCCCGACGCACGAGCTTTGGAAACTCGGCATGCTTCAACTGTTGGGCAGAGACGTTGAGCGCGAGACGCGGAGGAGCGATGTTCTCCTCGCGCCAGGCGGCGAGCTGCGCGCAGGCGGCATCCAGCACCCAGCCGCCGATATCGATGATCAGGCCGCTCTCCTCGGCTGCCGGCACGAACTCTGCCGGCTGACGCATGCCGTCGCGCGGCGTCTGCCAACGCAGCAGCGCTTCCAGGCCCGTGAGCGAGCCGTTGGAAACGGCGAACTGCGGCTGATAGAACAACGAGAATTCCCGCCGCCGCAGCGCGAGCTGCAGGCCGGTTTCCGTGGCGGGGACGGGCTTATCGCTCATGTCGGGATCGAAGAAGGGCGTGCAGCCCCGGCCGAGATCCTTGGCGCGATACATCGCCGTATCCGCGTTGCGCATGAGATCGTCAATGGTCGAGGCATCATCCGGGAACAGCGTGATGCCGATACTGGCGCACACGAAGTGATCGCGCCCGCCGATGTTCACCGGTAACCGCAGCGAGTCGATGATGCGCTCTCCGACGGCGCGAGCCGAGCCGGGATCCGCAACGTTTCGCAGGATGACCGTGAACTCATCTCCGCCGAGCCGTGCGACGGTATCGCCGTCCTTCACACACGAGCGCAGACGCTGGGCGACTATCGTCAGCATCTGGTCGCCGGCGATGTGCCCGACCGAATCGTTGACTCGCTTGAAGTGATCGAGATCGATGTACAGCAGCGCACCGCGGCTCAGGCCGGCCGTGGCATTGGCGATCTCCTGAGCGAGCCGGTCGCGAAACAGGATGCGGTTGGGCAGCGCCGTCAGCGGGTCGAAGTGAGCTTGTCGGTAAAGCCGCTCGTCGCGTGCGCTCTTCGACAGCGCAACCGCAAGGCGTTCAGCGAACTGCCCGCCGTTGCGCGCGAGGTACGGGTCGGCGGCGGGTGCCTCGCGGTAGCCGACTGAAAGTATGGCTTCAACGCGATCGGAGACGATGACGGGCCATACCCAGAAGAAGTCTGCGCCGACGTCCTTGAGAGGCTTGAGGAAGCTGTGACGAGAGTCCTCGCAACGCGCCACCGTCAGCCCGTGACTCTCCGTTGCCAGCGTCGTGAGCATGTCATCGTCCAACTCGACGCGGCTGACCGGGAGATCCGCCAGACCCTTCGCGGACAGATAGACGCGTGCACGGCCAGGCGCATCGGCATCCCTCAACGTGATACCAACACAATGACAGCGGGTGACCCCCTGCACGCGCGACAGAATGGCGTCGAGGACCTGCTCCAGCTCAACCGACCCGAGCAGCAGCTTGTCGATCTCCCCGAGCGTCTCGAGCGCATGAAACTGTTCGCGCAGGCTGGCGGCGGAGCGGTTGAACACTTCGATGAGGTCGCGCGGCTCATCGGCACCGCAGGCGGGAAGCGGATCGAATTGCCGTACCTGCAACGCCGGCAACCCCTGCTGCAGCTTCGACAAGGGGTCGCGGTAGCGGCGTCCCAGGTAGATTGCACCCATCCAGGCGCCGGCAAAGGCGATCAGGAGCGCGAACGGCAACATCACCCAGACCGCGGACGAGCGCGCGAAGAAAGGGACCTCGCGGCTGAACGCAACGACCGCCCAGGGAACTGCCGTGATGCGCTCATTCACCAGCGGAACGTGTGTCAGGACCCCATGCCATTCGGAGCCGCCGCCCTGCCACGAGAGCGATCGAACGGCGGCGCCCCGCTCGCCCGCCAGTGAAATGTGCGCGGCGAACATTTTGCCGACGTCGGCTGGCGGCGTTCCGACGGTATGCAGGACATTTCCGTCCGCATCCACGACGGCGACTCTCATGATCGACATCGTCGGTGCGGTTTCCTTCCACAGCCAGTCCGGTGCGAGCTCGAAGTAGGCAAGCCGACCAAAGCCCCCGGCACTGACCGCCTTGGCCATGAAAATGGAGATCAGCTGACCGTCCAGCGTGACGGGCATAAGGACGGTCTGTCCCGTCTCCAGCGCGAGCAGTTGCGCGGCACTCGGACGGAGCGCGGTTTCACCCCCGGCGAGCAGTCCGTCGCGATCGACCACGACCACGGACTTGAAGGCCGGCGAGTTGGCCGCCTTCTGCTTCAGCGATGAACCGTCGTAATCGACGTCGCGGTCCGTCAACGTCTGGACGATCGACCCGGCGGCGCCGAGCTTGGAACGAAGCACGACGGCATACAGGCTGCTGGCGCGGCCATACCGCTGCTCGATGGTGTCGGCGGCCGTCGAGCCGACCAGGCGGGCCGCTGCGATCGCAAACAGCACCACGGGCACCGCGGCACACAAGGCCAGCGCCAGGCCCATTCGCCTCACCATTGGAATCTTTGCGTCCGCCATGCTCATAGCTTCCTGCGACAGAACGTCCCTACGGCGCAAATGTATCGGCAGACTGCTCAGGTCCAGTGAGCGATACGTCAATTTCTGTAAAATTCTGTGGCTCCTGGTGTAACGGCAGGTGTTAACCAGCTCACGGTCCGCGGCGCGCTGCGAGCGCTCTGATCCCGGCGTACGTGTACCGCTGCAGGCCCTTGCGACCGGAGCGCGCTGCGGCAACCATGCCCGCGGCCACCGTGCGGGCGGAAATCGCCCGGTACGGTTCCCGCGCACCCGTCAATAGCGGATTCACGACAGGCATCAGGAAGCCCGCAGCCAGCTCGAGCGGCCTCATCTCGCGACGCCAGCCGAGGAGCAGTCCGGGCTGCAGGATATCCACGGCGGCGAAGCCCACGCCGACGAGCGCCCGTTCCATCTCTCCCTTGGTCCGCAGATAGAAGTTCCTGGACTCAGGATCGGCCCCGGCGGAGGACAGCACCACGAAGCGCTGGGCCTGGGCCGCCTTGGCAGCGGCGGCCAAGGCCAGCACGTAGTCCAGATCGACCTGGCGAAACGCCTCCTGCGAACCCGCCTGCCGGCGCGTCGTTCCCAGGCAACACAGAGCGACCTGGCACGTGATCCCCTTCAGCTGCGCGCCGAGCTTGTCGAACTGGACGATGCGATTGGCCAGCCGGGGATGCTCCCGACCAAGCGGCCGGCGCGTGACCGCAAAAATCCGCCCCAGGTCCGGGGCTGCGAGGAGCGCTTCCAGGACGTAGCCGCCCACAAAGCCGCTGGCGCCCGCAAGCAATGCCAGTTTCGTCTCGGCGACTGCCATGATTGGACCCGCTCCCGATCGTGTGCGGATGTTGTTTTCCGACAGCTTAGGTGTACGCGGCGTCTGCTACAAGCCTGCGGTCGCTTGTTGCGTCCCGGCCGCGCTGAGCGCGCATCCCCGCCCAGGCTGCGGAGTCCGCCGCGGCAGCGGCCGGCGCAACTGTTCCCGTGTCGCCACACGCGTCAGTAAAGCGCTACGATTCCTCACAATATGCGCTCTACTCTGCCGTTTCGGGTCTTGACGGTGGCACTGGCACTGGGAATGTCAGCGCAGCTGGCCGCCGTCACGGACGCAGACCGGGTGCAGGTCTATCAGGAATTCCGCACGGCCTTCGATGCGCATAATTTCAAAGACGCGCTCCCGATTGCGGAAAAGCTCGTGACCATCACGGAGGAGCAATACGGCGCGACCGATCGTGCGCTCGTCAATCCGCTCACCAACCTGGGAACGACGCAGTACCGGCTGACAGACTATCCGGCCGCAGAACAGACGTACCTTCGCGGCATAAAGATCGCCGAGGATTCCGGGGGTGCGGGGGACCGGATCCTTCTGCAGCCACTTCACGGTCTCGGCGCTACCTATTTTGCGAGCGGGCAATACGACGAGGCCAGTGTGACTCTCAAGCGCGCTTTGGACTTGAGTCGCAACCTGGACGGACTCTTCAATGCGCAGCAGATGCCGATCCTCGAGCCTCTGATCGCGAGTCTCATTCAGCTCGAGCGCCACGACGAGACGGAGCGTCAGTTCCAGTATTCAATGCGCGTTGCCGAGAATGCCTACGGCAAATCGGACGCACGCCTGTTACGGGTGATCGATCGGTATGCGCGGTGGATGGAGAAGATCGCACGGTATACGACGGCGCGCGCATTGTACGCACGGGCCTTGACGATCGCCGAGCAGGTGGGTGGGCAGGATTCGCTTCTGACCATCGATCCGCTGACGGGAATCGCGCGAACTTTCCGGCTCGAGTTCGTCAACGGTCCGGAGGAGGGAACGGATAAGCAGATGGACTCGCTCGATCCCGGGAACGATTTCTTTCCCACGTCTGCAACGCGGCAACGCGTGAATCCCGAAGGCGAGCATGCGTTGCTCCTGGCCATACAGGCCCTCAACAAGAATCCTCCAGTGGACCACACCCGTCGCGGGGCCACGCTGGTGGAGCTCGGCGACTGGTATATGTGCCTCGGTACGACGGCGAAGGCGATCGAGATATACGAGACGGCCTGGAAGGACTTCGTGACCGACGGATCGACGGCACCGCTGGCGGCGCCGCGCCAGCTTGCCTACCGCGCCCCGAACTCCTCGATCACGCGTTCTCAGCTGAACCCGGACAACGTCGAGGAGCGCTTCGTCGAAACCAGTTTCACAGTGACCCGGGATGGGCGCGTTGCCGATGCCACTGCGGTCTCCTCCGATGCACCCGAGTCGCAGCAGAAGAGGGTGCTGACGGCGTTGAAGAGGGCGCGGTACGCCCCGCGTTTCGAGAACGGTGAGCCGGTGGACACATCCGGCGTCACCCTGCGCGAGCGCATCGTCCTCAAGCGAAGCAAGAGCAGCGGCTAGAGGCTCTCCGGCATGGCCGGATCCGCCGTTCAGGGGACAGGATCGTCGATAGGCACCACGTCGATCGATGTGTTATCGGCCTCGGCCACTGTGACCTCGGACGCGATGGGTTCACGGCGTGCAAGGTGCTGACCGGTCGGTTGATCGGGGAACTGCACCAGGAATTTAGCCGCGGCATCGCGCATGGCGGCGATGGTCGCCCGCAGCAGCGGCGCGCCGGTCTTCATGCCGTTGGCCAGCGCGTTTCCGTAGCCGGTCAGGGTCAGCGTGTCGGCTTTCTCTCCCCGCGGCGTGTACACGTCGATCCTGTATCGGATCGTCACGGCGAAATACCGCCCGCCCGTTTCCCGCGAAGTGACGAACGAGTACTGATCGATGCGCGGCTCGAACAACGCCTCGAGGTTCGACGCGGCCTGCGCGCCGGCGAGGTCCTTGAACTCCTCGACGTGGCTGAACTCGTCGTTGAAGATATCCTCCATGAGCTTCTGATGACCCGCGCCCAGCTCGACCAGCCAATCCACCCCCCAGCGGGTTTCCTTGTGCCGGTACTTGCGCTGCTCGGGCGCGATGATGAGACCGACGTCGGCCTCGATCGGCACCAGCAGGGGCTTGGGGAGCTTTGGTTCCGGCTGCAGCGTGATGTCGCCACACCCCGCCAGAAGGGCAAGAGACAGCACTGCGGCGATCTTTTTCATGGACGACTACTGCTTCATTCCGACGAAGGTGCCGTTGTTCTGCTCGCAGACCCGCCGCATTAATGCCGAAAAGCGGATATTTGTAAACGGCGCCATGTCGGGCGCCTCGGGGAAGCCGATGGCGTGGATGCGCACCGGACGGCGCCCATCACGGCCGGGCTTGTTCAGGGCGGCGATCGAGTTGAGTGCGGCCTGGATCGAGTCGCCGGTGAACTCATCCCCGAGTACGAACAGGCTGACGCGCCTGTCCGCCGCCCAGTAGCTGCGCAACGCCTCCTCCATACCCGGCACGGGATTGGACTGGCTGAAGGCACGCCATTGGCGCGCGCGGGAACGGATTTCCTGCCGCTCCTGCGGTGTATCCGTCAACCACTTGCCGCGCGTGCCGGAGAACATGTACTTACCCTGATCGTTCAGGATCTGCAACCCCAACACATGCGGGTACAGGCTCAGGATCTCATCGACTATTGCCAGATTCACGTCCCAGTGGTTGCTGGTCATGCTCGAAGAGGTGTCGATGATGAAGATGACGTACTCGCTGTCGATCGGAATCCCGCCCACCGCCGCCGTGGGCGCGCGGCTGGCGCGTTCCCGCAAAAGGCGCTCCATCTCCGCAGTGAGCGTCTGATACGCCGAGACGAGCTCTCCTTCGACAGTGTTGGTGACGGAGGCATCCTTGCGGCTCGCGGAAAACTCGCCTTGAATGTTCGTCAGATCTCCGGACAGCCGGCTGAGCTTGCGCTGATCGCTCTCCAGGGTCGCCACCCGGCTGTTCAGTTCCCGTTTGAGCTCTTCGAGCTCGCCGCGAATGACATACAGCTGCGCCTGCAGATTGCGAACCTGACCGTTCAGATTCGCCCGGCTCTTCTCCAACTCGATGGGCTGGCCGATCTCGGTAAGCACCAGCAGCAGGATGATCGCGCCGAAGCCGCAGCAGATGCAGTCGAGAAACGACAGGCTGAAGACCTCGACTTCACGGCGACGTGGCATTACCGGGGTCCCCGGGAAATCGTGTGTCTGGTCACGCGGCGGTCGCTCTTTGATCGAGTCATACGCGATTTCCTGGGACGGTTCAGGGCCAGTCCTGTGCCGGCATGAGGAGGGTGCCGTCCGTGACCCGCGCCAGATTCCAGAAGCGGTGGGCCGCCTGCGTATCGCCGTTCATCGGCAGCAGAATGGTGTCGATCGGGACATGCTCGGGAATCTGCCCCACGGCTTCGTCGAACAGCCGCATCCTGACCCCGGAGTCGACATAGCGCCGCAACCCCGCGCTCTTGCCCTGCGTGGGCAGCCCGTCGGTGATCAGAATAATCTGATCGGGCAAGGGACTCAGTGTCCGCGTCGCGCTGAAGGCGTTGTAAAGGCTGGTCCCGTCGCGAGGCACGAGCTCCTTCAGTGCCTCCATGGTGCGTGCGAGCTGCGCGGCATCGCCTGCGGCAATCCATTTTCCGCCGGTATCGGCCAGCAGCGGCTGCGCCCGGGTGTTGAAGGTCAGCAGCTGGAAAGCACTTCCGGGGGGAAGCTGAGTCAACAGCCAGTCGACGGTCTCGACTGCGCGGCGCCACTTTGCAGCCTCGCGCTTGTGAGCGTCGTCGAGATTGCGCATGCGGATGACGGTCACCACGTCCTCATGAAGCATGCTTGCCGACACATCCAAGAGAATCAGGATGTGCTTGCCGCGCAAAGTGATACCCGTGATGTAGTGCCGGTCACCGCCTGTGGAACGGAAGCTGTTGATCTGTTGACCGGCGGGACCGTGATCTAGACTTCCGGCTGCCAGCCTGCGTATGCCCTCCTCCAGAGAGCGAACGTCGGCCTTCAGTCGATTGATATGCTCGCGGCGCGCGATGTTCTCGGCGTCGTACGTGGAGACGTCCTCGTTCCGGTTCTTCAGCTCGGCAACGATCATGGAGGTACGAGCCAGCGTGCTCTGCGTGTCGCTCTTCGTTTTCTCCAGCGCGTTACGCAGCTCGGCAAGATTCTTGGCACCGCTGAGCACTTCGTCGGCGAGGCGGCTGACCTCGGCGGTCATGTCGTCGGCTTTCTTTATGCGCACTACGCCCGCCTGCGCACTGACGATCGTGTAGAACAGGATCACGGCGCCGAATCCGCAGCAGATGCAGTCCAGGAAGGACAGCGTAAACACCTCGATCGTGCGACGTTTCCTGGGCACAGTGCTGGCTCTAAGGTGCGGGTGCAGCGGCCTCGCCGACTGCGATCAGCGCGAGCTCGACCCCTGGTTCGCCAAGCCGCACGCGATCTCCGGCATACAGGCGTACGCGCTCGGCAACGCGTTCGCCATTTACAAACGTTCCGAAGCTGCTGTGATCGAGGAGAACGACCTCACTGCCGTCCCGCACGAACGTGCAATGCCTGCGGGAAACGCCTGCGAGGCCGTCAGCCAGCGTGATGGACCGCGCTTCGCCGGGAGCGCGACCAATAACCATGGCATCCGCATCGAGCGCGAGCGCTCGTCCATCGAAAAGCACGTGGGTCGGCGATGCCGCGCCGGACTTGCGCACCTCGAGACGCTCCCCGAAGAGCTTGTCGGCCAGACTCCCGTGCGTCAGTTGCGGCAATCTGCGAAGCAGCTGGGATGGCTGCTCGGCGCGCCGCTCCGGAAAATCCACAGCAGACAGCGCCGCAGCAGCGAATCCGTCGGCAAGGCTGAGCAGCTCGCAGCCGACGAACTGTGCGAGGTCTGCGCGCAAACCGGGAATTCCCAGGGCCGCGCTGGGGAATGCGAGGGAAACCGGAGCGCCGGCGGGTCGCAGCTCGTGCACGAGCCGCAGAAGCTCGCGGCGCAGCGAATGTGCCGCCAGCGCGAATTGATCTTGACTCAACTCAACCTCGAAGGCATCCGCGCCCCTGCTCACGATCGCTCTGGCGGACCCGCCTGCTGCGATATCGCGGACGAGCCCCCCAATCGCATCGAAGAGCTGTTGCTCGGTCGCGGCATCGTGGCGGGGATCGAAGCGGGTGCGCTTGACAAATGCCGTGCTGATGAACTCGATCCATGCCTGGTACAACTCGAGGAGGCCCCCGCGCTCGCTCACTACGGAGCGGCGCCGTCGCACCATTCCAGATCCGACATCCAGGGCCGTTGCCGCGACGTGATGCAGCCCCAGCTCTACGACGATGGTGCTGGGTCGTACATCCAGCGCGGCAACGGTCGCTACCGCTGAGTCGACGAATCCGTCGATCGGCAAAGACAATGCGCGGAGGATTCCCAACACGTTCCCCAAAGCGCGCGGGTCCGCAAACGCCGGAGATGCGATCCAGACGCGTTCGCCCTCCTGCGGTTTGATTGCGGCGACCCGCCGTGCCAGGTCAGCCACAACGAGTGACAGAGTTCTGTCGGTCGCTTCCGGTTGCGTCAGTGCCAATTCCAGATGGCGCGAAGATGTTACGGTGGGATGGCTGCGCAGCGCGTGCCATGCGTTCGTGCCGGCGAGCTCGGCGGAACCGCCGTCAAAGATCACGCTCGCTGCGGATGCGAGTACGGTCCCCGCCCTGGCCAGACTGACGGCACGATCGTCCAGCTCGATGGTGAACGGCTTCATGCGCGGACGATCCTGTCAGATATCCGCGGGAAAAATGACGCTGTTGTCGGCGGACTCGCCGGAATCCGGCGCCGTGGTCGGATCGTCGTGAATCGTCGCCGAGTCCTTGACGGTCGAGCGTGTCGGCTTCCGTGCGGATGACGCCTTGTCTTCCGGCGGCGCCTTCTTCGCAGCGTTTGCGTCTGGAGAATCCGCCGGCAGACCGGGAGAGCTGGCAGGTCCGGATTCGGCCGGAGCCGTCGGCTTCTGATCAGGCGGTTCGGCAGCCCGCAGCGCAGCAAAAGCGCACGTCGCGCAGACCAGCGCACCGAGGGTGCTTACTCGAATTGATCGCCATGCAGTGTTCATAGTGGCCTCGCTCGTCCATCACTCGGCGTAGCGCGCGATGCGAAAGCCGAGAGTCGGACTAATCGCTTCTTCGGCATCGCGCCACGCGAGACGTAATTCCGTGACCGATGCTGACTTCCAGTTCGCTCCGCGCACTACATGGCGGGTCCCATCGTCCGGACCCAGGGGGTCGCTAACGGGAGCGGAGTCGGTGAAAGAGAAATAGAAGTCATTCACCCATTCGGAAACGTTGCCGGACATATCGTGCAGTCCGAGAGGAGTCGGTTTGAATTTTCCAACGGGGGCCACGACGGGATAGTCATCTATGTAGCCCGCGAGGGCAGCCGGCAGCGCCGCCGCAGCCTCGGTACCGGCGAGATTTCCGACTTGCTCCTGGACCGGCAGCGAATCCCCCCAGGCGAAGCGGCGGAACTGTCCGGGAGCGGCGTATCGCGCGGCATACTCCCACTCGGCCTCGGTCGGCAGTCGATAGCCCGTCGTCACCGGCCGCTTCAAACGGTACTGCGTATCCTTTTTCTCATACGCGGGCGGCAGCGAGTCGCGCTCGGACAGCCAGTTGCAGTATTCCGCCGCGTCGGTCCAGCTCACCTGCGTCACGGCCTGGCTGTCGAGATCGATCGAATGCGAGTCGATGAATCCGGACGCGTGCTCGGCACGGAACTTTCGGAACTCACCATTCGTTATCTCCGTTACACCTAGGTAAAAGGGTCGCTTGAAGCTGACCTGACGAAGCCCCTCGTTCGGACGGCGCCCCTGCTCCCGGCGATCGCTCCCCATCGAAAAGGTCCCGATCGGAATCAGTCGCATGGCGTAACCCGTGCCGGTCGCGATCGTCGGCGCCGACTCCTGAAGCGCAATCGCGGGGTCCACGGAGACCAGGTGGTAATGGATCGCTCGCTCGAAGCCTGCCGCCGGTGTCACCGTTCCAGTGAACGAAACAAATCCCTCCTTGCGTACTTCGACACGATGCTCGATGGCAGAGAGCTGGATCGTCTGCGGGGTGCGGCCGCGATCCGCGCCATCTATCACAAGCTGAGCCTCCGTCGGCTCGCCTTGCACCGTCACCCCCGCCACAACAGCCTCCAGCCGCGCCTCGAGCCCGATGGGGCGGCCTGGATCCGCGAACACGGATTTGCTCCAGCTCGCATAACCGGGCAGATCGATGACCACGTCGTGCGCGATTCCCGCCGGCAGCTCGACCTGCAGCGGGGTGCGGCCGCGATGCGTACCCGCGACGGTCACTTCCGCACCCGTCGGGTCGGACTTCAATGTCAGGTGGGCATCCGCCTGCCCAAGGGTCACCGGACCTAACGAAAGCCTTTCACCGCCCCTGAGGACTACGCTGCTCTCCCACGTTTTCAGCCCCGGCGCCGAGATTTCAATGTGACGCACGCCGGAAGGCGCGTCCAGCGTCAGGGGGGCCGGACCGGAATCCGTGCCATCCACTTTGACCCGCGCGCCCGGGGGTACCGTCGAGATAGCGAGCGATCCCCACGCCGGTTTGAGCGCCGCCGCGAGCTCCTGTCGCCTCCCCGCCCCCTGGACGGATAGATGAGTGATGTAGTCAACGTATCGCGGAGCGCGCAGTGTGATGGTGCGATCTCCCGCCGACATCGCGACGTCTCCGGGAGCTCGACCCACTTCTGCCCCATCTACGATTACCGTGGCGGCTATACCGTGTGTGTCGATGTGCAGTGTGCCCGGCAATTTCGCCAACCGCAGTCTCACATCCTCGTGGCTCCCGCCGTTGACTTCGATCTCAGCCTGCGCGGGCGCGTAACCCTCACGCTCAGCTCTCACCACGTGCTTTCCCGGCAGGACCAACAGGCGCCCGCGCGAAAGAAAGGACAGGAGCGTGCCCGGAGTCTTTACGCGGGCATCACCCGGCACGATGTCGAGTGAGACGGTCTCGAGTATGGACAGGAGCGCAACTGCAGCCAGGGCTGTCGCAAGTACGCCGCAAAGGAGCCACACCGTGCGACGTCGTCGCGTCCGCTGTTCTGGTATCAGCTCGTGCGAGTCGGACGCGCGCACCACGTGGCTCGACTTGGAGATGAGCGGTATGCCACGGGCGTGGATCTCGAGTTCTTCGTCTCCGCCTTCGCCAAGAGCCAGAGCCGCGAGTGTGGCGGCTGGAGCGAGGGTTGCGTTTCCGACGAGATGTCGCACATCGAGCCGCAGCAATGTGCGTGAGACATCCGCCACGAGGAGTTGCGCGTCACCCAGCGCCAGGACATCGTTGCGACGAAGATCGCGGTCACTGGTAAGAGGACGGCCGTCGAATCTCGGCGTGCGCGGCGAGGTCTGCAACGGCGTGCGCGGCCCGGCAACTCCGGGATCGGGTTGCACCACCCAAACTCCCTTGCGCCGCTGGATCCTCAGGCTGGGCCCATCGGCAACGCCCGGAACCACAATGTCGGCTCCGACTCCGCCCACCGAAAAAGTCTCGCCCAGGGTGCGATCGCCGGCGGGCTCCCTGATGCGTGCCTCCGCATAGGGTACCGGCTTGGCCGCCGCTTCGTTCATATCGGCTCAGAGCAAGTGATATTGACCGTCTGTGTTGTCTGGCCCGGAGCTACGGTGATGTCGCGGCGGACATCGCGATAGCCGTTGCGGGTGCCGATGAGAGTGTACCTGCCCGGCTTCAGGTCGATCTCGCGGCGCGCGAAGGTTCCGAATGCTCCGATGCTGGGAATCGCGACCTGCGTGGCATTGTCCGACACCAGCGACAAGCGGACCGGTTTGTCGAAGTCGGGGAGGAGAATCTCCAGCCGCGTTACCTGGGACCTCAGAACCGGCCCGGGCGAATCCACCGTGCGCGCCGTTTGGAGCAACGTGCGTGCCTCGTCTCGAACGGGAGGTGCCGCCAGGCGCTCCGGACGATCGATGAGCGCCTGCAAACGATTCGACAGGTCCGCTCTGGCGGCCGCACGAACCTTTCCCTGCTGCGCAAACTGCAGCGACGGATCCGCTTTCAGCGCGGCATCGTATTCCTGCATCGCATCGTACCAGCGCTCTTGAGCTTCCAGCTCCGCAGCGTGCTGGCGGTTGCTTGCAAATCCGCGCGCCGTCAGTACGGCGCCGACCCGTCGCAGACCTTCCGCCGCCTCCGCTCCATTCGCCTTGTAGCTGCGCGCTTTTTCGAAGGAATCGTGCGCTTCGTCCAACCGCCCCGCTCCGAGCGCCGCAAATCCGGCGCCCACCGCCTTGGCATAGTTGTCATTGCCGAAAGCCGCGTTGGCCCGCGCCAGGCCCTCCTTCGCTCGAACGTCCGTGGGATCCAGCGAGGCGGCCTGGCTGTAGTCCTGGACGGCGCGTGCGAAGTTGCGCGCGCGCTCTGCATTTTCCGCATCGGCGAGCAGCGGCAGTACGCCATTCAGAGTGCGCACTCGCCGCAGCCCATTTGTCACCCGGCCGTCGTTGGGATCGATGCGCCGTGCGAGGGCAAAGGCCTGGCTCGCCACCTCACCCTGACCCGCGGCAAGCGCCTTCTCCGCGGTGTCCAGCTGAGCCGCGAGCGCCTGTCCGCTACGACGCTCGACCTTGTCGAGCAGTTCGGACGAGGCATCCAGACGCGCCTGGGCAAGCGGAATGTCGCCCGCGTCAGAAGCGCCCACGGATTCCGCCGAAAGCATCTTCGCGTCGGCAAACTCGCGACCGCCCCAGACTCCGGCGCCCCGGGTTTCCAAAGACGCGAGCCGGGCTTCGAAGCTCGCACGCGCAGCTTTGAATTTCCTCTCGGGCTCGGAGCGGCCCCCGGAATTCGCAGGATGCGCTCCGGGAACCGCGGCAGTACTGGCGGCCGGGGCATTTGCGGGAATTCCCGCGTGGACAGACGCCCCCGTGGGTGTTGGGGGTGATGCCACTGGCGATGTTGCCGCAGGGGCGGGCACAGATGCGGGCGCGGCAGGTACAGGCAAAGTGAGGGTCGGCGAACCGGGCGCGCCCACTGATGCCGCCGGGCCGCGGCTCGGAGAAATCAAACTGGATAATTGGGGCGGTATCAGATCCGGCGCATAGCGAGGTAGCCAGTAGAACAATGCGGCGGCGATACCCACGACCAGACCGAGCATGACCCAGGGCCAGCGTCGCGGCCGGATCGGTTGGAGCTTGGCGACCCGCGGCACGTATTCCAGCTGAAGATCGTCGAAGGCTGAACGTGACTTCGGAGGAAGCCGGCCGGGAGCGGCTCCGAGATTCAAAGGCGGGTCCACTCTCGCCGACGTTCGCGCGACGCCGATCTGTGAACGCTGTTCGCGGACCGCAGACGGCAGCTCGGTACCCGCAGCCCAGTCGGGCGCCTTCGGCACGCCCGCGGCCACCGTATCACTCGGCGAGGCAAACTCAGATGCCAGCGCCGAGGACGCGCGCGCCTCCCCCGAGGTCCCGCGCGAGTACGCGAAAGCGCGGCTCGACGCATCGGCGCGGGGGTCCTCGACGACCCCTGCGCCGGAACTAGCGTGGGCGCGAGTATCTGGAAGGACGGTGGCTCGCGGCCCGCCCGGTGCGCGGCTATCCGCAAAAACCGCAGCTCCGGGCTTGTCGGATGCACGTCCGTCCGTAGCAGCCGGGGCTCGGGGCGCGTGGGGCGCACGTGTGTCCGCAGCAGCCGTGGCACGGGGAGTGTCGGGTGCACGTGCGTCCGCAGCAGCCGTGGCACGGGGAGTGTCGGGTGCACGTGCGTCCGCAGCCGCTGTGGCACGGGGAGTGTCGGGTGCACGTGCGTCCGCAGCCGCTGTGGCACGGGGCATGTCTGGGGCTCGCTCGAATTCGAACGCGAGTGTGTCGTTGAGCGAGGCATCCAACTCGTCGATCACCTCGCGCATCGAGCGCGGCCGATCCACCGCGCGCTTCGCGAGCATCCGCATGACGAGCGCGCCGAGCAAAGGAGGTATCTGCCGGGTCGGAGCAAGGTCCGCCACGGGCTCTTCCATCGCCCGCTTCGCATCGAAGTGGGGGTAGTACGGCGGGTACCCGGACAACAGTTCGTATGCCAGCGCACCGAGACCATAAACGTCGTCCGCCGGATGTGGCGGCTCGCCGCGCAGCTGCGCCGGACTCGCCGTGAAAGGCGACAGCCCGAGATTCGCCGTGGCGGAAGCCGTCGGCGCAGTGGGCTGTGCGGACGGTGAATCGATGTCAATGGTGCCTGCCACCCCGAAATCCGCCAGTTTCACGCGCCCCCGGGAATCGAACAGGATGTTTCCAGGCTTCAGGTCGCGATGCACGACCCCGTGCTCGTGCGCATATTCCAACGCCTGCGCGATCTCGATCAGCACCGGGACGATCTCGAGATAGCCGGCGCCGCGGAAGCGACGCAGATCCCCGCCTGAAGCCAGTTCCATGGGGAGCGCGACGACATCGCCGGAGCGTTCGGGAGGAAATACTTTCAGAATCGCGGGGTGGTTCAGCCGACTCGTGATCTCGTACTCGCGCTGCAGAGCCGACCAGGCCGCTTCGTCTCGTGACAGCACCGGGCTGAGGATCTTCAGAGCAACGTCGACACCGCGAAGCTCATCGTGCGCCCGCCGGACCTCGCCTTGGCCACCGGCACCGAGTCGTTCGAGGAGCGTGTAGCGGGCGTCCAGCCGGCGTCCAGTTGTGGCAGCGAGAACCTCTGTCATGGCCTTACGTTGGCGACGCCGAGCCTAGTGTGCCGGCCGTTGCGCGACCGGCTGATCGGCCGCGGGGGGTTGTGTCGGTGTCACAGATGGTGCTGCCCGTGATTCGCTCGCGCCTGCCGCCGGCGTCGCGCCTACCGCCGGCGTCGCGCCTACGGCCGGCGTCGCACCTGCCGCCGACATCGCGTCCACCGCGGGCGTAGCAGCTGCCGCGTTCGAATTGGCAGCGGGTGAGGAGGGAACGATGTCCCCGGAAGCCGTCAGGGTGCCGTTCTCTTCGAGGTACATCTGGTGCAGAAGCTTGCGCCACTCGCGATACTGCTCCTCGGCGGTTCCCGTCAAACGCAAGGTGCGTCCCTCGACGTCCACGACCTGCGGCGCGACTTCCGACTTGAAGGAATCCGACAGCTCCTTCAGTGCCTGGGTATGGATTTTCACGTCTGAGTACTTCTTCAGACCGGACAGGATCGCCGCCGTTCCTCCAATAGCACCCGCCGTGCGCACCGCGCTTTCCACCCGTCGGCAGTTGTAGTCGTAAGCGTTGCATTGTCCCGGGACAAAAACACTCGCAAGGACCGCTGCCGCACCCAGGAACGTGCGCATGCGCGCTTGGTTGCGTGAGCGATCCTCTTTTTCCAACTCTTCGAAGCTGGACCGTCGCCACTGCCCGTACGACATGCTCATCTGGTCGGCGAAATTGGCGTAATAGCCGTTCTCCGTATCGATCACCGTGGCATCCCGCTCTCGAATGCGCTCTATGCGGGTGTTGATCGGGTCGTCCTGTGCGGGCAGGCGCGAGACCTTGAGGAGCCCGTTCGGCTCGCGGTCGAGGTACCCCTGCATCGCCTGGGGTGCCAGGTCGCTGGCGAATTCCAGCTGCGTAACTCTCCGGATATCGCGACGGTCGGTCTGCGCCAGCCTCTCGCGGGCGGCGACCATGTCGTTGGCGATCTCCGAGTAAACGTTCTGGAACGGATCGCGCGCCTTGAGGGACGCATCCGTCTTGTACGACCCGGTGTCCGCGACACTTTCGTATCGCTTCCCATTGATCCATAGCCGACCCATGGAGTCCTTAACCGTAACCTCAAGAGCAAGCTTCGCTCCCGTGGACTCCAGAATCTTGCCTGAGACCTGCACATCGATGAATTCGACGCTGACCGGCACCACGCGCACGGCTCCCCACTGACCGGACGACTCCAGGGTGCTGCGCAGCATCGTCGCAGCGAAATGCCCCTCCGCCTGGCGGATCTGGGGGTCGATGTGCTTTCTGGCGAGCTCCTTCTCGTCCTTGGCGACCTCGGGCGGCACCCCGGGATCGAGCGAGTGGATACCCACGTCGAGGCGTTCGTCGTCGGCTATCTGCCGATTCGCCTGTACCGCATTGATTTTGGCGAGCGGCTTCGTCTCCTTGACGACGCAGCCGCCCAGCACGGCCAGCAAAGCCAGGCCGCAGAGTGTCCAAACCGATCGCCCTGTCATCGCATCACCTCGGTCACTTCCCTGAGTTCGTCTTGTAGTCGATGTATTCCTTCCACAGCTTGTCCTTGAGCTCGGGATCGGTCTCCTGCTCGGCAGCCCTGCGCAGGCGCCGCGCCACGACGTCGTCATCGCTTCCATCCGGAATTTCGCGAGCGGTCGCGCCGTTGCTGCCCACACCGCCGGCTCCGGTGCCCGCACCCTTGTCCGATTTCAGATCTCCGGCGCGGGAGGTTCGCTTGTCGGAGTCGCCCCGCTTGTCGGAATTACGCCGCTTACCGGAGCTCTCGTTCGCCTCGGAGTCCTCCTTGTCCGGCGTCTCGGTGGCGGTCGTCCCGGATTTGTCGGCGCCCGCGGCCGGATCGGAGGTCTGCTCGGTGGTGGCGCTTCCATCTGCCCCTGCCGCCTGACGCGCGTCGCGCTCTTTCGCGAGCCGCTCCTGCTCCTTGCGAAGCTCCGCGTCGAAGGTGCCGAGCGAATCGTCGAGCTTCCGGTCGATTGCCGCGCGCCGCTCGTCCGGGGTCTGCGCCGTGCCCGGCGGCAGGTTCGTTCCGGCGCCGCTTGGAGTAGAACCCGTCGAGGAGACAGAGCCGGTCGGAGTGGTCGAGCCGGTCGGGGAGGCCCCGGTCGGTGAGCCGGGCATTCCGAGGGGGACGCTAGTGCCGGAAGTCCCGGTGGTGCCGGCGCTCCCGGTGGAGCGGGAGGTCCCCGGACTGCCAGCCGTACCGGGGTTGTCGGGAGTACTGGCCTTCCCCGGAAGACCCGGGTTGCTCCCTGGAGCACCGGGGACACCGGGAACGCCGGGCCTGCCAGGGGCGCCGGACGACGCGCAGCCGCCCACCACGAGCGTCGCGGCGACAAGTACCGCGACGGCGGAAAGGGGCGAGGCACGTGACGGGCGCATGTTTGGAGTCCTCAGTGGGCGGCGGCGCTTACTTTGGTCGCCTTCGCGCTGGCCGTCTTTGGCTTGCCGTTGCTCGCGTTGAGGACCGGTTGAATCGCGTCGGTGTCATCGCTTCCGGTAAAGAAAGTTCGCAGCTGGCCTGCCATGCGGTTGCAAGCGAGATTCTCCACGCGAGCGATGAACGGCAGCGGTACCACGGCACCGATGATCGCCGATGTACCGGTGACGTTCGTATCGACGCTCCCCGCAGACTTCGCCTGCTTCAAGTCCCACACCGTCGCTTCGTAGTTGGATTCGTTCTCCCACCACCCGAATCCGATGCAGCCTGCGGCTCCCGGAGCGGCTCCGCATGCGATGCTGCCACCTCCGTCCGTCTTCTGCGTGCCACCGTCGAGCCACACGATGTAGCGCACGCCGGATGCGGCAACACGCTCGCTGACTCCCGGCCGAGTCAACAACGTTGCAACAGCCTCCGGTCGGGTAGGCGCTGTGCCTGGCTCGAACCAGGGAAACATCGAGTCGACAAATTGGACGTTAGGCCGAACCGCGATCGCGCTGTTGCCTCTTCCGGCAAGGCTATGACCGACGCAATCCATGAAACCGTCTTCGGCGGCGGCCCCTTCGATCTGCGGCTTGGCCAGAATCACTACGGCCTCGTCCTTCTGGATCTTCGTATGCAGCTCCCGCGATTCTTCAACGCGCGATTGCATGCATCCGGGCAACGCAACGAAAAGCACGGCAGCGGCGGCGCAGTGGGACCCGAGGTGGAGACCTTTCATGGGGGATCCTCGTCTGACGTGGGGGGCCGAAGAGGTCACGTGATCGCTTCTCTTGAGTATGCCACCGCTGCCGATCGTATGACTTGTAGTCGAGCATCGGGTTCCTGCTTCCGCGGGAACGGAAGGCGCGGGGCCCGGAGCTACCACCGCGGCCGTGCCGACGGGAAACCCATGGGCTAAGCGTAATGTCGGGCGTTACCGTTCGTTCCTGATCCAAGCCCTTTCGCCAACGCCGCGATCTCGAAACGATGCTCGAGGGCTCGATCGACGGTCCAGTCGTCGCGATCTTGAGACGCCGGCGGCGCGGCTCGACGGACGGTCAAGTCGCCGCAATACATAACCGACCCGTTGAGCTCGCACCGCCTCGCGGAGAACTCGCGGCTCCGCTTCAACCTCACCTGGGGCGAGGCCGCTGTCGGCTCGAGCGAACACCCGCCGTCTAGTCCGCGCGA
>FTEW01000386.1_pt1 | contig 20110 bp, 17 predicted proteins | sample 1640301 | NCBI WGS metagenome assembly FTEW01 (sample SAMEA3914816, study PRJEB12502) | metagenome | biome: forest; material: soil | place: USA | collected 2011-09-16 | depth 0.3 m
CACGCGTGCACGTGCACGCCGAGGCGTATACGGGCGCACCGCCGATCGGGAATGCATCCATGAGCCAAGTCGAGCTGATCGCCTCCTACTGGACCCTCGCCGGCGGGGCACTGCCGCATACGGATCGGGAATACAGCACCTTCGAGTTCAAGACCCGCGTGGAGCAGGCGGCGAGAGCCGGCTTCAAGGGGCTCGGACTGTGGCACGCCGATCTGCAGCACGTGACGAAGACGCGGACGCTGAAGGAGATGCGGCAGATCCTCGATGCGAACGGGATGAAGTACGTCGAGATCGAATTCCTCGCGGACTGGTTCCTGGAACCGGGCCAGCGGCGCACGGACTCGGATGCGACGCGGCGCCGGCTCTTCGACGCCTCCGAAGCGCTTGGCGGGCGTCACATCAAGGTCGGCGACTTTTTCCGCACCGAGGTGCCCATGCCGAAGCTGATCGAGGAATTCGCAAAGCTGTGCAGGGAGGCTGAAGAGCGCGGTGCGAGGATCGCCTATGAATTGATGCCCTTCTCCAAGATCGATTCGCTCGAGCGCGCGCTCGAGCTGTGTAAAGGCGCCGGCGCGAAAAACGGCGGCATCATCTTCGACCTGTGGCACATCGTGAAGCTGGGCATCCCCTACGAGCGGGTCTGGCAGTTTCCGAAGGAGTACTTCCTGGGCGTCGAGATCAACGACGGCTACATCAGAAATCTGCCGACGCCGGATCTCGTAGAGGAAACCACGCAGTATCGCCGGCTATGCGGCCAGGGTGAGTTCGACGTCAAGGGCTTCACTTCCCTCATGCCGAAGTCCCATTACAGCGGCCCGGTGGGAATCGAAGTGCTTTCGAAAGATCTGCGGGCGTGGCCGCTCGAGAAGACGGCGCGGACCGCGTTCGAAACGACGGCCGCGCAGTTCGTATAACTTTCGCAAGCGGCCGCACTCCCGGCCAGTCAGTCCTGGGCCGACGCTGCCGCGCGCCATCATCCGATCTTGCCGATCACCGTGCCCTTGCGCACCACCGTGTCGGCCGGCGCCAGAATGGTCAGCTTGCCGCTTGCGGGGGCGACAATTTCCAGCTGCGCCTTCTCGACCATGAGCTCCGCCAGCACGTTTCCCTTCTCAACCGTTGCACCGCTTGCGTAAATCCAGGTCAGGATCACTCCCTCGTCTTCGGTATCCCACAGGTCCCCGGGGACGGTGATGTCGGTCATGAGGCCTTCAGTGTGGACTTGGCGGCGGCAACGATTTTGTCGGCATCGGGCAACGCGAAGTTCTCCATCGGTCGGGAAAAGGGGATCGGCACGTCCGGATTGGCGACGCGCACGGCCGGCGCCTTCAACGCCCTTGGATTCCGCTCGGCAACTACGGCCAGCACTTCCGCCGTGACGCCACAGTTCATGTAATCCTCGTCCGCGACCACGAGGCGCCCCGTCTTGGCCACGGATTTCATGATGGCATCCCGGTCTAGCGGCACGATGCTGCGCAGATCGAGCACCTCTGCGGAAATGCCCTCCGCAGCAAGCCTGTCCGCGGCGACGAGCGCGTGATGCACGGTGATCCCGTAGCCAACCAGCGTAACGTCCTTCCCCTCGCGCCAGATTCTGGCCTGGCCGAACGGAATCGCGTATTCCTCCTCGGGGACGACGGCGAGAGCGGTCTTGATGGGCAAACCCAGCCAACCGAGGCCCCAGATGGACTTGTGCACCATCCAGATCGTGAGGTTGTCGTCACGCAGACACGTGTGCATCAGTCCCTTGGCGTCGTACGCATCCGCGGGGGTGACGATCCGGATTCCGGGCACGTGCGCGAGGGTCGCGATGAGGCTCTGCGAATGCTGCGCCGCATCGTTATAGCCGCCGCCGTATCCGATCATCATGGTCAGCGGCACTTTGAATTGACCGCCGGACATGTAATGCGTCTTGGCCGCGAAATTGAAGATCTGGTTGAAACACACGCCGATGAAGTCGACGAATGCGATCTCGATGATCGGACGCATGCCCGCCATCGCCGCACCCGTCGCGATACCGATGAAGCCCGTCTCCGAGATCGGCGTATCGACCACGCGCTGGGCGCCGAATTCCTCCGCCATCCCGACGGTCGTGCCGAAGACGCCGCCGAGCTTGGCGACGTCCTCGCCGATCACGAAGATGTTCGGGTTCTTGCGCATCTCGGCGATGACTGCCTCGCGCCCGGCGCGGGCCATCGTAAGCGTGCGGTCAGCTTTCTGCGCGCCGCTGGTGCTGGCTGGTTGTGCCATGTCGGGACCTCTGGGTTCGAATTTCTTAAGCCTGGGCGAAGACTTTTTCGAGCGCTTCGGCCGGTTGCGGATACTCGCTGTCGCGTGCGAACTGGATCGCCTCGTCGACTTCCTTCTTCACGCCGGCATCCAGCTTGTCGGCGTCCGCGGCGCTGAACACCCTCTCCTCGAGCAGCCGCTTGCGATACAGCGGAATCGGATCCCGCTGCGCAGCAACCTCGTCCTTCGAGCGGTAGCCGGCGGAATCACCGATAAAATGCCCGTGCAGACGCTCAGTCTGCAGCTCGAGAATGCTCGGTCCCTTGCCGCTGCGTGCATGCTCGATCGCACGCCCCGCCGCCTCGAAAATCAGATCGGGATCGTTTCCCTCGACGTACTCGCCGGGGCACGCGTACGCGGAAGCGCGCTGCCAAGCTCGAACCATGGTCGACTCTTGCGTGGTGACGGAAACCGCGTACTGGTTGTCCTCTATGACGCACACATACGGCAGCTTCCACAGCGCGGCCATGTTCATCACCTCATGGAACGCGCCCTGGTTCACGGCTCCGTCGCCGTTGTAGCTCACGGCAATGCCGGGCTTGCCCTGCATCTTGCGCGCCATCGCGATTCCGGCGCCCGGTCCCATGCCCTCGGCGATGATGCCGCTGCAGAAGAAGTTCACGCCGGCATCGTAAAGGTGCATGTGACCGCCGCGGCCTCCGGAAAGTCCCGACTTCTTGCCGAACAGTTCGGCCGCCATGCGCTTCAAGTTCACGCCGCGGGCGATGGCGACGTGGTGCGGCCGGTGGCCGGCGCCCACCGCATCGTCCGGCCCGAGATGCGCACAGACGCCGACGGCGGTTGGCTCCTGGCCGAATGACTGGTGCATCTCGCCGGGCAGCGGACCCTTGCCCATGTGGAAGATCGGCTTCTTGCCCTCCCAGTAGGCATTGAAGACGGCGTCGTCGAACAGACGGCTCTTCAACATCGCCTCGTACATCCAGATCCGCTGCTTCGGTGTCGCTTTCATTGGAATACCTCATGCGCCTCGAGCTCGCCGATGCAAGCCGGCTGCGGCGCGGACGGCTAGAATACGCTCAGGCCGTGAGGTGATCGAGAGTCGGTGCACTCGCGGAACACTTCCATTTCCCTGACGGAAAGAGGGTACACGCCATCGCCCGCGCCACCCCGGCCCGTCACATCGCGAGCGCACGCTTTGCGCCCCCGCCACAGGGTGCGACGCGTGGGTCGCACGGCGAGTTCGCGAGGAATCGCCCTGGATCGATAGTGAGCAGGCGAATGCCTGCGTAGATGGAGAATTCAGCGCATGCGCATGAAAAAGCTCGGTAATACCGGCCTCCTCGTTTCGGAGATCTGCCTCGGAACGATGACCTTCGGCGACGCGGAGGGCATCTGGGCCGCGGTCGGCAGGCTCGGCCAGGATGCGGTGAATGGCATCATCCGTGCGGCCATCGATCGCGGTGTGAATTTCCTGGACACGGCGGACGTCTACCATGGAGGCCGCTCGGAAGCCTTGACCGGTCAGGCGCTCAAGACGCTCGGCATCGTGCGCGATCAGGTCGTGGTCGCCACCAAGGTGCACGGCCGCATGGGTCCGGGCCCAAACCAGGCGGGTCTCTCGCGAGCCCACATTCTTCACGCGGTCGACCAGAGTCTCCAGCGCCTGCAACTCGACTACATCGATCTCTATCAGATCCATGGGCGCGACCCCCTGACTCCGCTGGAGGAAACGCTTGGCGCGCTCAATGACTGCGTACGCTCAGGAAAGGTCCGTTACATCGGACTCTGCAACCTTTCTGCGTGGGAGATCACCAAGGCCCTGTGGATCTCGCAACGCGAGGGATTCGCGCGATTTGAAAGCGTGCAGGCCTACTACACGCTTGCGGGTCGCGACCTCGAGCGGGAAATCGTGCCGCTCGCGGGTGATCAGAAACTGGCGATCCTGCCGTGGAGCCCGCTCGCGGGCGGCCTGCTCTCCGGGAAGTTTACCCGCGACGGCAAGGGTCCGGAGGGCGCACGCCGCGCGTCATTCGATTTTCCGCCGGTGAACCGGGATCGTCTGTTCAACTGCATCGACGCCATGCGTCCGATCGCGGAAGCGCACGGAGCCTCGATCGCGCGAATCGCACTGGCCTACCTGCTGCACAAATCTGCGGTCACGTCGGTGATCATCGGAGCGAAAACGACCGAGCAGCTGCTGGACAACCTCGCCGCGTCGGACTTGAAGCTGAGCGAGCAGGATCTCGCCACGCTCGACAGGGTTTCCGCCCTGCCGTCCGAGTACCCCGGCTGGATGCTGGATCGAATGGGCGCGGACCGCCTGGCGCTGCTGAATCCCAAGTGACCTGCCGACGGCTGGCCTGAAGGACAGCGTTCGGCGCGTACTGCCTACCGTGAGCGGCGCGTGACGAGTGCCGCGCGGCAGATCCGTTCGCAGAGTTTGGGAAACTCGATGCCGGCGGCTTTAGCCGCCTGAGGTAACAGGCTCGCCGCCGTCATTCCCGGCAGCGAATTCGCCTCCAGGCACCAGAAATTTCCCTCGGGGTCCAGGCGGAAATCGATCCGGCTGTAGACGCCGAGTTTCAGAGCCTCATGGGCCTGGACGGCGAGTTGCTGCACCCGCGTTGCCGCGTCCGCAGGCAGGTCGGCCGGAAAAATCTCCCGAACGCCGCCTTGCTGATATTTCGCCGCGTAGTCGAAGATCTCACCCTTGAGGAGGATCTCGCCAACCGGTAGAGCGCGCCCATCCAGAATACCCACCGTGAGCTCCCGACCTGGGACGAATCGCTCGACCATGACCTCGTTGTCATATCGACCCGCGCGCTGCAGCGCCGCAGCGAGATCGTTCGCTTGGCGAACGATCGTGAGCCCGACGGTAGAGCCTTGTTTGTTAGGCTTCACGACGACGGGCCAGCCGAGTGTCTCGGTTACGTCGTGCTCCAACACAGGCGCCATCAGCCAATCCGCGGTGGGGACGCCGGCTGCGCGAAACAGCCGCTTGGACAGATCCTTGTCCATCGCCGTGGCGCTCGCGATGTGGTTGCTCCCCGTATAGGCAAGCCCCGCGAGGTCGAGGACGGCCTGCGTCCTTCCGTCTTCCCCCGCGCCGCCGTGCAGCGCAATGAAAACGATATCGACGTCGCGAATGTCGGCAGCGTTCGTGGTGAGCGCGAGAGCCGCATCACGCATGTTCGCGAGCACTGAATCGGAGGGCGGCTGCGCAGCTACGCCGCTCCTCAGAAGCTTCTGCTCTTCTGCGGGAGGTAGCCTTCCGGTTGCGGTGTCCACTGCGATGACCTCGTGGCCAAGACCGCGCAGGGCCGGAATCACCTGGGCCGCGCTCGCGATGGAGACGTCCCGTTCCTCACTCGTGCCGCCAAACAGTACTGCGATCCTCATGACTCGCATTCTGGCAGACGCGACGCCCCTTGAGGCGACGCCCTCAGGAGGCGTCGCCCCAAGGCGACAGGAACCTCAGAACGGATAGTGGCGCGGGGTCGTCTGGATCGTGATCCAGCGCAGCTCCGTGAACTCGCTGACGCCGGCCTTGCCGCCGAAGCGCCCATAGCCCGACCCCTTTACTCCGCCGAACGGCATCTGTGCCTCATCGTGGACCGTGGGGCCGTTGATGTGACAGATGCCTGATTCGACCCGCTTGGCGAGTTCCAGGGCCCGCGCGATGTCTTTGCTGAAGATCGCCGCCGACAGACCGTACTCCGTGTCGTTGGCGACCTTTACGGCCTCATCCGCGGACTTCACACGTGTGATCGACACCTGGGGGCCGAAGGATTCCTCGCGAAACAAGCTCATGTCGGGCGTCACCTTGTCCACGACGATGCCCTTCATGATGGTGCCGTCGCTCTCGCCCCCGCACAGCACTTTCGCCCCCTTGGCGACCGCCTCCTTGACCAGCTGCTGGACGCGCTCGACGGTCGGCTTGCCGACCACGGAGCCCAGAACGAAATCGCCCTTGCGCGGGTCTCCGGTCGGAAGCGCGGCCACCCGCTTCGCCAGCTTCGAGGCAAACTCATCGGCCACCTTCTCGTCGACCACGACCCGTTCGGTGGACATGCAGATCTGGCCCGAATTGGCGAATGCGCCGAAGACGGTCGCGTTCACCGCGGCATCGATGTCAGCATCATCGAGCACGATCAGGGGAGCTTTGCCGCCGAGCTCGAGCAGCACCGGCTTCAGATACTTCGCGCCGAGGGCGGCGACAATCTTGCCCACACGCGTTGAGCCAGTGAAGTTGACTCGCTTGACGGCAGGATGAGAAACCAGCGCTTCCGCAATCGCGCCGGCATCCTTCGCATCATGCGTCACGACATTCACGACACCTTCCCCGAGCCCGGCCTCGTTCAGCACCGCACCGATCAGCCGATGGGTGGCGGGGCAGACCTCGGATGCCTTGAGGACGACCGTGTTGCCGCATGCAAGCGGCATCGCAATCGAGCGCACGCCGAGAATGATGGCCGCGTTCCATGGCGCGATGCCGAGGACGACGCCGACGGGCTGCCGGAATGCCAGTGCCAGGCTTCCCGGGACATCGGACGGAACCACCTCGCCTTGGATCTGGGTCGTCATCGCAGCCGCCTCACGCAACATGCCGGCAGCCAGATGACAGTTGAAATGACCCCAACCGAGGGTGGCGCCGGTCTCCATCGAGCAGATGGTCGCGAACTGGGCCGCTCGCGCCTCCAGCAGATCCGCCGCCTTCGACAGCTTGGCGCGCCGCTCGCCTGGGCCGATGGCTGACCACTTTGGAAAGGCCGCAGCCGCGGCGTCGGCTGCGGCCTTTGCATCCTCCACGGACGCTGCGGCCGCGCGAGTGGCGACTTCGCCTGAGATCGGATTCAGCCGATTGAACGTCGCGGACTTGGCGGCGGGAACATCGCGCCCCGCGATGAGCAAATTGATGTCTTCCATAATCGTCTCCGGGTCTGTCAGGCTGTTAGTGAGTAATCCGTCTGATTCTTGGCGTACGCGATGAAGTAGTCCAACGCATGCGGATTGGCCACCGCGTCGCGGTTGGCGGCCTTCTCCGGAGCCACGCCCATCAGGATTCTGCGTACCGGCACCTCCATCTTCTTTCCCGTCAGCGTGAAGGGGATGGCCTGCACCTGATAGATCTTGTCGGGCACGTGTCGCGGCGAGTATTCGCGCCGCAAGGTCGCGCGGATCCGTTCGGCCAGCGGCTCATCGAGCACACTACCCTCCTTGAGCTTCACGAACAGGGGCATGAAGAACTTTCCGTGCGGCAGGTCCAGATTGACGATGAGCGAGTCGTCGATTTCGGGAAGGGTGCCCAGCGAGCGATAAACCTCTGCGGTACCGATGCGCACGCCATGCCGGTTCAGCGTGGCATCCGAGCGGCCCAGCACGAAGCTGCCACCGCGAGCGTTGATCCGAAAAAAATCCCCGTGGCGCCAGACTCCCGGGTACTCCTGGAAATAGGATTCCAGGTACCGCTGGTTGTCGGGGTCATTCCAGAAACAGACCGGCATCGAAGGCATGGGTTCCGTAATGACGAGCTCGCCGACCTCGTTGACGACACTCTCGCCGCGCTCGTTGAACGCATACACGGCCGCGCCCAGTGCCCGGGCCTGGATTTCCCCGGCGTACACCGGCAGGATCGACACACCCGCGACGAACCCGGTGCACACGTCGGTTCCACCGCTGCCGGAGGCCACCCACAGGTCCCGCTTGACGTTGCCGTAGAACCACTGCATGGCCTCCGGCGTCACCGGCGATCCGGCCAGCGTGACGCCCTGGAGAGTGGTCAGCTTGAACTTCTCGCGCGGCACGAATCCGCCCTTCTGCAGTCCTGCGACGTAGGTGGGACTCGTCCCGAACAGCGTGGTGCCGCTGTCGTCGACCATTTTCCACAGCACATCCGGGGCGGGCCACGCCGGATTGCCGTCGTACAGGACCGGAACCACGTCCGATAGCAGCGAGCTGACGAGGAAGTTCCACATCATCCAACCGGTGGTCGTGAAGAAGAACAACCGCTCGCCCGGATGGACGTCGAAGTTGAAGGCCAGGTGCTTGAGCTGCTCAAGAATGATGCCCCCGTGCCCATGGCAGATCGCCTTCGGCAATCCCGTCGTGCCCGAGGAGAACAGGATCCACAACGGATGATCGAACGGCAGCGGCTCGAAACGGAACTCGGCGGCGGACACCGGCGGGTGATCCAGCAAATCGCTCCAGAAAACGGTGTTGGCCGTCAGCGGCTCGCGATCCGCAGCGTCCAGATACGGCAGATAGATCACCCGCTCGATCGAGGGCAACTCGCCAAGGATCTTCTGCACCTCCGCCTTACGGTCGAACGCCTTGCCGCCGTACTGGTAGCCGTCGACGCAGAACAGCACTTTCGGCGTCAGCTGGGTGTAGCGGTCGAGCACCCCACGCGTGCCGAAATCCGGTCCGCAACTGGACCAGATCGCTCCGAGGCTCGTCGTCGCGAGCATGGCGATGACGGCCTCCGGAATGTTGGGCAGGTATGCGACGACCCGGTCGCCGCGCTGTACACCCAGCCCCCGCAGCTGGGTCGCCAGAATGCGCACCTTGCCGCCGAGCTCCTGCCAGGACATGCGGGCGAGGGGCCGCCGCTCGTTGAGAAACATCAGCGCATCCGCATCGGGACGCTCATGCCGCAGCACGTGCTGGGCATAGTTCAAGCGTGCGCCGGGAAACCATTTCGCGCCCGGCATGCGCCGGCTGGCGAGCACGCGCTCGTGCGGCGCCGACGACTCGACCTTGAAGTAGTCCCACAGCGACTGCCAGAAGGCCTCCAGGTCATCGACCGACCAGCGCCACAGCTCCTCGTAGCTGGCGAAGCTGCGTCCGCGCTCTTTCTGCAGCCAGCCCCGGTAGGCCGTGACATTGGACTTCATCACTCGGTCCGGACTCGGTGTCCACAACAGATCACCCTCATTCAACATCAGGATCTCCACTCGAGGAAAGGCGGCGCCCCGCCGAACCGGTGGCGGAGGCCGCCGCAGACCGGAATGCCGGCAGCGGGCATCTGGCAACCGCCTACACTCTCTCGATGAGCATCGCGATTCCCTGGCCTACTCCGATGCACATCGTGCACAGCGCGTAACGGCCGCCCGTGTCCACAAGTTGATAGGCCGCAGTCGTCACGAGCCGGGCTCCGGACATGCCCAGCGGGTGCCCCAGGGCAATACTGCCGCCGTTGGGGTTGACTTCAGGTGCGTCGTCTGCGAGACCCCACTGGCGCAGGACGGCGAGCGACTGGGACGCGAACGCCTCATTCAGCTCGATCGTGTCCATCTGCCCGATGCCGAGGCCCGCGAACGTCAGGACTTTTTGGGTCGCCGGCACGGGCCCCAGCCCCATGATTCTCGGCTCCACCCCCGCGGTTGCCGTGGCGACGACGCGCGCGCGTGCGGTCAAACCGAACCTGCGCGCGGCCTGCTCGGAGGCGAGCAGAATCGCGCAGGCGCCGTCGTTCACCCCCGACGCATTGCCGGCTGTCACGGAACCGTTCGACCGGAACGGCGTCGGCAGCTTTGCCAATTGCTCGAGCGTCGTTTCCGGCCGAGGATGCTCGTCGCGGGCCACGAGCAGGGCCTTGCCTTTGCGCTGCAGAATCTCCACGGGCAGCAGTTGGGAATCGAAAAAGCCCCGCGCGTACGCGGCGCCGGTCCGCTGCTGGCTGCGCAGCGCAAACCTGTCCTGGTCCTCACGGGAGATCTTGTAGTCGGAGGCGACATTCTCGCCGGTCTCCGGCATGGAGTCGGTGCCGTAGCGGCTCTGCAGGAGCGGATTGACGAATCGCCAGCCGAGCGTGGTGTCGAAAATCTCCGCGCTGCGACTGAAAGCCGAGTCCGCCTTGGGAATGACGAACGGAGCCCGCGACATCGACTCCACGCCGCCCGCCACCACTACCTGCGCTTCGCCCGTCTTCAGCGCGCGCGCGGCTACGGCCACTGCATCGAGACCCGATCCGCAGAGGCGGTTGATCGTGGCCGCGGGCACCGACACGGGAAGGCCCGCGAGCAACGCCGCCATGCGGGCCACGTTGCGGTTGTCCTCGCCGGCCTGATTTGCGCACCCTAGAACGACTTCATCCACGGATGCGGGCTCGAGCGACGGATTGCGCGCGATGAGCGCGGCGATCGGCAATGCGGCCAGATCATCCGGACGCACGGACGAAAGAGCACCGCCGTACCTCCCGATCGGAGTCCGCACGGCGTCGCAGATGAAAGCCTCGGGCATCGGTCCCCCTGTCAGTCACGGATCGTCACGGAAATCCAAGGTGCGCGTCGACAGCGATGAAGTTTCGAATCATAGCGCCGGAACGCCCTTTGGCCGCCAGCGCTTCGCGCGCTCCGCAGCTTGGGCGGGCCGGCCCCTGCCGGCGCGCATGACAAGTGCATCGCGGACAGGTACGATTACCGTACCCCAATCTTATTCTGTACTATAAAGCCGTGCTGCAGTCTAAAGCGTTCCCGAAGAGTTCCGGTTCGTTTATCGCGCCACGCGTGATGAGCGCCACCGATCCCGACAATGCCCTGTTCCGCGGGGGCGACCCGGACTTCATGACGTCGCTGGCGCGCGGCCTGCACGTCATTCGTGCGTTCGCGGGCGTTGATCGGCGACTGACGATTGCCGACGTCAGCCGGGCGACCGGACTGACGCGGGCCGTGGTGCGGCGCTGTTTGTACACGTTGCGCGAGCTTGGCTATGCGGCGACCGACGGCCGCACCTATTTTCTGCAACCCCGGATTCTGAATCTCGGCTATGCCTATCTGTCCACGGCGCCCGTGCCGATCGCCGCCCAGCCCGTGCTCGAGGAGATGAGCGAGCTGCTCGGGGAGGCCTCGTCCGTCGCCGTACTGGATGACGGAGCCGTGGTCTATGTCGCACGGGCCGCCACCAAACGGATCATGTCGGTCACGCTGGGAGTAGGCAGTCGCCTTCCCGCCTATTGCACGGCGCTCGGCCGGGTAATGTTGGCGCATCTGAACGAGGAGCAGGTCACGGCGGAGCTGGCAAAGGTGGAATTCGTACAACATACGAAATACACCGTCACCTCTCGCAAGAAGCTGGAAGAGGTACTGGCCAGCGTCAGGACCGACGGCTACGCGCTCAACGATCAGGAGCTCGAAATAGGCTTGCGCTCCATCGCCGTTCCCGTCCGAAATGTCGTCGGCACGGTCGTGGCCGCAATGAATGTCAGCGCCCAGGCCTCTCGCGTATCGCGGCGTGAGCTCGTGGAGCGCTGCCTCCCCATTCTGCTCGCCGCCGCCGAAAAGCTGAGCAGCCAACTGCCGCCGCCTCGCTAACGCATCCTACGCAGAGGCTCAGGCGCGATGCAGCTCCGCGATGCCAACAATGCCGATCTGCCGGGACTGCTCGCGATCTACAACGAAGTGATCGCGAATTCGACGGCCGTCTACTCGGACGTGGCGGTCACCCTCGAGGATCGGCGTCAATGGTGGAGCGCGCGAGTGGCAAGCGGATGCCCCGTACTCGTGGCCGTCGATGCCTCCGGGGTGCTGGGATTCTCGACGTTCGGGGATTTCCGCGCGTGGCCCGGCTACCGCTTTACGGTGGAACACACCGTCCACGTGCGCGCTGACCGTCGAGGACGTGGAGTCGGCCGCGAATTGGTACAGGCCTTGTTTCCGCTAGCGGAAGCGCTCGGCAAGCACGTCATGATTGCGGGCGTGGACGCCGCGAATCTGCCGTCGATCCGCTTTCACGAGCGCCTCGGCTTCCAGCGCGCCGGCGAGCTGCGCGAGGTCGGACACAAATTCGGGCGCTGGCTGGACCTGGTTTTCCTGCAGCGATGGATCGGGCCCCGGTAGACTGTCGCCATGTTCCGTTCCATGCCGCCCGCCACGCGAGCCATACTCGCAATCAACATCCTCGCGTTCCTGTTCGACACGTTGACGGGACATGCGCTTTCCGCCCGGTTCGCGCTGTGGCCTCTGGGGGCGGGCTTCCAGCCGTGGCAGGTGGTCACGTATGCGTTTCTGCACGCCAGCTGGCAGCACATTTTCTTCAACATGTTCGCGCTCGTCATGTTTGGCGCGGCACTCGAGCAATTCTGCGGCAGCCGCCGCTTCACTCTGTACTACCTTGCCTGCGTGCTGGCGGCGGCGGCGACACAACTGGCCGTGCAGGCGGCCACGGGGTCGATGGAAGAGACCCTCGGAGCCTCGGGAGGCGTCTTTGGCCTCCTTCTGGCGTTCGCGATTTTCTTTCCGCGCGAGCGGCTACTGATCTATTTCGCCATCCCGATGCCGGCCTGGCTGTTCGTGACGCTGTACGGAGTGCTCGAGCTGTACCTCGGTGTCACGGGCAGGCAGGGGGATGTGGCGCACTTTGCGCATCTGGGCGGCATGCTGGGCGGCGCGGCCGTCATCTTGTACTGGCGCGCGCGGGGAATCGTCCGGTAGTCGATTGGAAAAACGGCCTGCGGCCGTTTTTCGGACATGGGCTGCGTTACCGGCCGCAAAAGGCGTGGCTTTTGCGGCCTGCGGGGCCGCGCGACGATTTGTTCATCTGGGACGACTGTCGGCTTGAAATCCGTGGGGCGCACCGGCCACAATCCGCGCGCATTGGAAATGCCGCGGAACTTTTATGACCTCTCCCTATCTAGACCGCATCCTATGATCAAGACAGAGCATCTGAGCAAGCGGTACGGCGCGCTCACAGCCGTGGACGACGTAAGTTTCCAGGTAGGCCCCGGGGAGGTGCTCGGGTTCCTCGGACCGAATGGGGCCGGCAAGACGACGACGATGCGGATGCTCGCCGGCTTCGTCACTCCGAGTGCCGGCTCGGCGAGCATCTGCGGGCATGACATCGAGGCGGACCCCCTGGCTGCCAAGAGCAGTCTGGGCTATTTGCCCGAGGGCGCTCCGACGTACGGCGAGATGACCGTGCAGGGCTTCCTCGAGTTCATCGCGGCCTTGCGTGAGATCGAAGGTGCGCGGCGCACGGCACGCCTGGACTATGTCATCGGCCGGCTGCAGCTCGAGGATGTCCTCGAGCAGACCATCGAGACGCTCTCAAAGGGGTTCCGTCGCCGCGTAGGCCTGGCGCAGGCGATCGTGCACGACCCGCCGGTTCTGATTCTCGACGAGCCCACGGACGGCCTGGACCCCAACCAGAAGCACGAAGTGCGCACCCTCATCGATGAGATGGCCCGCGACAAGATAATCGTGATCTCGACCCACATCCTGGAAGAGGTGGAGGCGGTGTGCACCCGCGCGATCATCATCGCGCGCGGCCGGATCGTCGCGGACGATACCCCGCTCGGGCTCGCCGCCCGATCCCGTTATCACAACGCGGTCTCCCTCCAACTCGAGAACACCGATCAACTGCCGGCATTCCGGACGGCGGTCACGGCGTTGCCCTCCGTCGCCGGCGTCGAGGTCAATGAGCGTGATGCTCGTCTCACCGCCCTGCCGCGCGGCGGCGCCACGATCCTGCCGGCGCTGTCGGAGCTCGCGGCCCGCGAGGGCCTGAAACTCAAAGAGCTGCATCTTGAGTCCGGCAGACTCGACGAAGTCTTCCGCACCATTACGGTTTAGACGAACGTGGACCGTCATCATTCCCGGCGCGCTTCGCGCCGCCAATCGTACGGGGCTCGCGCAGAACGCGATGTGAATCGCACGGGGGAACCGCAGTGAAAATCGGCATCATCATGCGCCGCGAGCTGGCGAGTTACTTCGCGACCCCGCTGGCGTACGTTTTCATTCTGATTTTTCTGGTTCTGGCGAACCTGCTGACCTTCTTCCTCGGCGGCTTTTTCGAGCGCGGCCAGGCAGATCTGGCGCCCTTCTTCGGCTACCACCCCTGGCTGTACCTGTTCCTCATACCGGCCATCTCCATGCGGCTGTGGGCGGAGGAGCGCAAAACGGGAAGCATCGAGCTGCTGATGACTCAGCCCGTCACCCTTTGGGAAGCGGTGCTCGGGAAATATCTCGCCGCGTGGATCTTCACGGCGCTGGCGCTCGCCCTCACATTCCCGCTGTGGATCACGGTGAACTATCTCGGCAGCCCCGACAACGGCGCCATCGTCGCGGCATACATAGGAAGCCTGCTGCTCGCAGGCGGGTACCTCGCGATCGGCTCATGCATGTCGGCTCTCACCAACAACCAGGTGATCGCGTTCATCCTCGGCGTGGTCGTGTGTTTCATGTTTCTGCTGATCGGATTCTTTCCCGCCATGGCGAGCGACCTGCCGAGTTGGGCGCAGTCGCTGGTCGAGGCGGTCGCTTCGCTGTCCTTCTGGGACCATTTCAGCTCGATCTCCAAGGGTGTCATCGACATCCGCGACTTGCTGTACTTCGCGATGCTGATCGGCTTCTTCCTGTTCGCAACGTCGATCGCGCTCGACGTCCGCAAAGCCGATTAGGTGCAAGGAGCCCATCGGATATGACAAAACGCTCTAACCTCGGCGGTGGCGCACTCCTCGCACTCGCCCTGCTCTTCATCGGTCTGACCGTCCTGTTCGCCCACGTGTTGCGCGGATGGCGTCTCGATCTGACGCAGAATCATCTCTACACGACCTCCCCCGGGAGCGATCGCGTCCTGGCCGGCATCAAGGAGCCCATCAATCTCTACTTCTTCTATTCGGAGAAGTCGGCGTCGCAGATTCCGCAACTGAACACGTACGGTGTGCGGGTGCGCGAGTTCCTGGAAGAGCTCGCGTCGCGCTCCAACGGCAAAGTGAAACTCCATGTGATCGACCCGCAACCTTCGTCCGAAGACGAGGACCGGGCCTCCGAGCTCGGGGTGCGCGGGGCGCCGGTTGGCACGGCGGGCTCGCTGTTCTTCGGGCTCGCGGGAACCAATTCCACTGACGGCCATCAGGCCATCGAGTTCTTCGATCCGAACAAGGCCGAGTTTCTCGAGTACGACGTCGTCAAGCTCATCTATCAGCTCGCGAATCCGAAGAAACCGGTGCTCGCCTGGCTGTCCGGCATTCCGATGACGCCGAGCTTCGACCAGCAGTCCGGACAGATGCGCGAGGCGTGGGTCACGTACACCCAGGCCCAGCAGCTCTTCGACGTACGGCCGCTCGAGCCGAATGCAACGAAGATCGACGCGGATGTGAGCGTGTTGGTCCTCGTGCACCCGAAGAACCTTACTCCGGCGACCCAGTTCGCGATCGATCAGTTCGCACTGCGCGGCGGACACGTCGTCGCTTTTGTCGATCCGCTCGCCGAAGCCGATCAGTCCGGCGCCGACCCCCGCAATCCCATGGCCGCGATGACCGCGGACAAGTCCTCCCAGCTCGGGACGCTCCTCACCGCGTGGGGAGTCCAGTTCAACCCGCGCCAGGTGATCGGCGATCGGGCCCGGGCACTGTCGGTATCCACCCGCCAGGGTGAAGCGCCGGTACAGCACCTGGGGATCCTCGGACTGAATCACAGCTCGATGAATTCCGGCGATGTCATCACGGCGGGGCTTTCAAGCGTCAATGTGGAAACCGCCGGCTATCTGGAGCCCGTCAAGGGCTCGACGGTCCGGTTCGAGCCGCTGCTGCGCTCGAGCACGGAAGCGGCGCCCATCCCGGTCGAGAAGTTTGCCATGCTGTTCGACCCAGCGACGCTGCGCGACGGATTCAAGCCGACCGGGCAGCGCTACACGCTTGCGGCGCGCGTCAGCGGCAACGTGAAGAGCGCATTTCCCGGCGGCCCGCCGGCCGGAGTGACACTTCCCGCAGGACAGGCGGCGCTGAAGGAATCCGCCAAGCCGTTGCATCTGGTGGTGTTCGCGGACACCGACCTGCTGTCCGATTTTCTTTGGGTGCATGAGCAGAATTTCTTCGGTCAGCGCGTGGAGCAGGCGTTTGCCAGCAACAGCGATCTGCTGATGAACACGCTGGACAACCTGTCCGGGAGCACGGACCTGATCAGCGTACGGGGTCGCTCGACGTTCACTCGACCGTTTGAGCGAGTCGAGGCGCTGCGGCGCAACGCCGACGATCGCTTCCGGGCGAAGGAGCAGGAGTTGGAACAGCAGCTGCGCGAGACGGAAGAGAAGCTCACGACGCTGCAGACCAAGCGCAACGACAAATCGGCGGTGATCCTGACCCCGGAGCAGGAAAAGGAACTCGACCGCTTCCAGGACGAGAAGCTGCGCATCCGCAAGGAGCTGCGCGCGGTGCGCGCAGGCCTCAACGAGGACATCAAGGGACTCGGCACCGAGCTGAAGGTCGTGAACATCATCATCGTGCCGGTCGTCTTCGCGCTGGGCGCGCTGGTGGTCGGACTGTCGCGCCGGCGGCGACGCACGCAGCGGAGCGCACAGCGGCGGGCCGGAGCAACCGGAACGGCGCCTGTTCCGACGCCCCCCAACGAGGTGCGGCCATGACGCCGCGCCGGGTCGCAATTCTGTTCGTCGCAGGATTTCTCGTTATCCTGTTCGCGATCTGGCTGTCTTCGAAGCGGCATCTGGAGCGCGCAACCTCCGCCGGAGAGCTCGTGTTGCCCGGCCTGGACAAGGCGCTCAACTCGATTACGGAAGTGCGCCTCAGGAAAGGGGATGAAACGCGCACGACCCTCCGGCGTGGCGCCGCGGACTGGACGGTAGCGGAGCGCGGGTATCCCGCGGACTCGGGCAAGGTACGCAAATTCCTGCTCGATCTCGCCTCACTCAATATCGTGGAGGAAAAGACGCGCACTCCCGCCAACTTTCCACAGTTGGGCGTCGAGGACGTCAACTCCCCGAAATCGACGGGCGCGCAGATCGATGCTGTCACGCCGGGTAAGACCTATTCCCTCATCGTCGGCAAGTCATCCAGCGCGAAGTCCGTGTACGTTCGCGTGGCCGGCGGCCCCCAAAGCCTGCTTGTGGCTCCGTCGCTCGCCGTGGACACGGATCCGCGGCGCTGGCTCGAGCGCAGTGTCCTCGACGTGGCGCAGGACCGGATAAAGGACTTCACGATCCAGCCGGCCGACGGGCCGGGCTACACCGCCTCCCGTCCCAGCAAGGATCAGTCGGACTTCACCGTAACCGACATACCCAAGGGCCGGGAGCTGGCGAACCCGACGGCCGCGGACCCGATCGCAGGATCGCTCGCCGGACTGACGCTCGAGGATGCCCAGCATTCCGCCTCTCCAGCCACCGATCCGAAACCCGGCGCGCACGCCACGTTCCACACCTTCGACGGCCTGCAGGTCGACCTCAGCGGCCGCAAGGACGGCAACCGGACTCTCGTCGCGCTCCTCGCCAGCTCGACCGACAAGGCCTCAGAGGCGCAGGCACAGTCGCTCCTCGCCCGTACTCGGGGGTGGGAGTATGAGATTCCATCGTACAAGTACGATGCGATCTTCCGGCCCCTGGAGGATCTTCTGAAGAAGCCGCCCGAGCCGAGCAAGAAACCGGCTCCCAAAGCGGCGGCTCCCAAAGCGGCGGCCCCCCAAGCGGTGGCCCCCAAGAAACCGCCGAAGGGGACGAGTTAGGGCAGGCGCTTTAGCTCACTATCTCGCGCGCGCGAGCAGGAGCATCGTCACCGTGGCCAGCAACACCGTCGGCAGCCACGCAAGAATCACTGGGTTCAGATCAAACACGATCGTTCCGCTTTCGATCAGTCGCTGCAGGGAAAAGAAGCCGATTCCGAGCAGCAGTCCGAGCAGCGCTCGCGACCCAGCACCCGCCGAACGCAGCGAGCCGAGCACGAACGGGATCGCCAACAGGACCGAAAACGCGATGGCCACGGTGCGGGCGATGCGTGACCAGAACGCAAACACGTACTCGCGCGCGTCCAGCGAATTGGCCTGAAAATACTGAATGATCCGCCACAGCGAGCGGCTCGTGAGCTGACCCGGATTGTCGACCGCAAGTCCCAGGAAGCCGGCGGTGACATTGGACTCGAGCGAGCGCTGGCCGAGCGGCAGCGTCGAGACGGAATCGTCGGAGAAACGGGACTCGGAGTACTCGCTCAGTGTCCAGCGGCGATTCGCTCCGGCAGTGCCGCGCGCGGCGTGGCCGATCGCCCGCAGGCGATGCTCGGGGGAAAGCTCGAACACCTGCATTCCGCCGAACTGCCGCTCACCCGACTGCCGGGCGACGTTCAGGATGAGATTGCCGTCGCGCACCCACGCCCCGCCACCGCCGCCGAAGCTGATGTTGGCGAACTTGCTGAAGGCCTTCTGCTCCTTGGCCGCCTCCTGCAGCGGGGGCGCAAGAAACTCCCCGAGCAGGATCTCCACGCCGATCAGCAGGAATGCCGCCATCAGCGCCGTGCCTGCCAGGCGCGCGACCGAGATGCCCGTTGCGCGGATCACCGTCAGCTCGCTGCCGCGCGCCAGCGAGCCCAGACCGAGGAGCGAGCCGATCAGAACGGTGATCGGCAGCAACTCATAGGCCTGCTGGGGAAGATTCAGAAGGGTGAACCACAGGGCGCTGAGCGCCGTGTAGCGGCCAACCCCGATGTCCTCCTGTTGATCGATGAAGACGAACAAGGCGCCCAGGATGAGCAACACCGACATCACCAGCAGCACGAAGCCGACGATGGTGCGGATCAGGTAGCGGTCCAGGATGCTCATCAGCGCGCCCTGTGCCGCAGACGCGCGATGACGCGGGGCATGAAGATCACCCCCAGAGCGAGCAGGACGACCAGCGCATGCGTCCACCACAGCCCGATCGATTCTGGCACGGTGCCCCGGGCGAGCCAGACTTTTCCCGCCGATATCAGGTTGGCGTACACGAAATAGATCAGCCCCGCGAGCCACACCCGCGCGTAGCGGCCCTGCCTGGGGTTCAAGCGCGACAAAGGCACTGCCAACAGTGTGAGCACGACGCACATGATCGGAAGCGCCACTCGCCAATGCAGTTCGGCCCGCTTGACCGGATCGCTCGATCCGTACAGCACGCGCGTGGGCTGTGCGTCGAGATTCTTTACAACATCAGAAAGCGCGGGCACCTGGACCGGGATGATGTGCTCGGCAAAGCGGACGATGCGCCATTCCGGAGTGCCCGGAACGCCCTCGAAACGCTCTCCGTCATAAAGCGTAATCGTGTGGGTCAATCCGTCCGGCGTTACCGTGTGACGCGCGCGGTCCGCGACAGCGACCTCGACACGCGACCCACGATTTTGTTCAACGAATACATTCCCGAGTGTCCCATCGGAGTTCACGTCTTCCGCGTAAACCACCGCGCTCCGGCCTCCGAACGTGCGGAATTTACCGGCGGCGATGGGTGCAAACTGACCCGCTCGGACAGCAGCGTTGCGCAGCGACATCGTGCGTTGGGTGGCTTCGGGCGCGAGCACCAGCGTGAGCCATGCGAGAAGGCCGGTTACGACGACCGCGAGCGCGGCAATCGGTAAGTACACCACCTTCGGCCCGACGCCGCAGGCAAGCGCCGCAGCCATTTCGCTGTCGTGGTACATGCGGCCGAACGTAAGGACCACTCCCAGAAGAAGTCCGACCGGCACGAGGATGCTCAGATTCTGCAACGTCCCCAGGTAGATCAGCTCGAGCACCACAGCCTGCGGAAATTGGTTCACCGCGGCGCGCTCGAGCACTCCGGCAATCTGCTGGGCGAGGAGGATGACGAGCAGCACACCTGTCACGAGGAGCCAGGCCGTCACGACTTCGCGCAGAATGTAGCGTCCGAGGATCGTCCCCAAGGATAGCGTCCGGGTGCTTGGCCGCCGGAACCCCGGCAGGTACTTGAGTTACACTGGGCGTGGCTTCGCGCCCTTCGCTTGAAACGTGCCCATTTCTGAACAAATCAACACGAAATGGAGTCTGGCGCAGGCGCGACAACTAAGGTAAAGCAATCGGGCGTCGACACCAAGCTCACTTTGAACCGGCGGCGCGCCCCGGGCAAAAACCTCGGCGGTCGCCGGGCCCGCGGCAGGCAGGCA
>FTEW01000543.1_pt1 | contig 19314 bp, 15 predicted proteins | sample 1640301 | NCBI WGS metagenome assembly FTEW01 (sample SAMEA3914816, study PRJEB12502) | metagenome | biome: forest; material: soil | place: USA | collected 2011-09-16 | depth 0.3 m
CGCGCCACTTTTGGGGGTCCCCCGCCGCACTCTTTCCGGTCGCTTCATGTTCAAACGCTTGCGCGGCTACTTCTCCAGCGATCTGTCGATCGATCTGGGGACGGCCAACACACTCATCTATGTCCGCGACAAGGGCATCGTGCTCAATGAGCCGTCCGTCGTTGCGGTGCAGGACGAGCCCTCGCGGGGCGGCAAAATCATCGTTGCCGTCGGCCAGGAGGCCAAGAACATGCTCGGGCGAACTCCCGGGCACATCACGGCCGTACGGCCCATGAAGGACGGCGTCATCGCCGACTTCACGTACACCGAGAAGATGCTGCAGTTCTTCATCAATAAAGTGCACGGCAACCGAATGCTCAAGCCCTCGCCGCGCGTGCTGGTATGCGTGCCGTTCGGCTCGACGCAGGTCGAGCGGCGGGCTATCCGGGAATCCGCCGAAGGCGCCGGCGCCCGAAACGTGGCGATCGTGAGCGAGCCCATGGCCGCTGCGGTCGGTGCCGGGCTGCCTGTGCACGAAGCTCGCGGATCGATGGTGCTGGATATCGGCGGCGGTACCTCGGAAGTGGCCGTCCTGTCGCTGAATGGCATCGTGTACGCGAATTCCGCCCGCATCGGCGGCGACCGCTTCGATGAGGCGATCATGAACTACGTCCGCCGCAACTACGGCATCCTGATCGGCGAGGCCACCGCCGAGCGCATCAAGATCGAGATCGGCTCCGCCTACCCCGGCCAGCAGGTGCGGGAGCTGTCCGTGAAAGGACGCAACCTTTCCGAAGGCGTGCCGCGCAGTTTCACCTTGAACAGCAACGAGATTCTCGAAGCTCTGCAGGAGCCTCTGCAGAGCATTGTCAGCGCCGTGAAGCAGGCGCTGGAACAGACCCCTCCGGAGCTCGGAGCGGATGTGGCCGAGCGAGGCATTGTCCTCACGGGCGGTGGCGCGCTGCTGCGCGACATCGACAAACTCCTCACCGAGGAGACCGGTTTGCCCGTCGTCGTCGCGGATGACCCACTGACCTGCGTCGCACGCGGGGGCGGGCGCATTCTCGAGCTGATGGACGAGCTGGGCCCCGGTCACTTCGGGCTTGAATAAGAACCGGCATGCTGTACGCGGGCCGCGGCGCCCCGGGCAACAGCCGCGCCCTTTGGGCGCGGGGCTGAACCTGTTGATCGGCCGGCCTGCCGAGGCGGCCGCAGGCCGCTTCAGCCGATAGACGCCCATGGCTGCCTTCGGCACAGGCGCCAGCCGACAGCTGCAAGGTCGTGGCGGCTCTCCGGGCTTCAAGTTCACGATCTATGCGGTGCTGTCGATCGTCGTCATGTTCCTCGACGAGCGCGGCCACTGGCTGGAGAGCGCCCGCTACGTCCTGCAGGCCGCAGCCTACCCCCTGCAACTCGCGGTCAGTTCCCCTTCCGCGGCCTGGGCCTGGATGCAGGAGAGCTTCGAGACGCGTGACAAGTTACGGAGCGAAAACAACCGCTTGCAGTCGCAGCAACGCTCGATTGAGATGCGCTCGATGCGCTTCGAGGCGCTCGAGCGCGAGAACGCCCAGCTCCGGGGCCTGAAGGAGGCGCTACCCCCGGTCACGGACCGCTGGCTCGTGGCTGAGGTCGTCAATGTCCAGCTGAATACCCTGCGCCAGCGCGTCCTTCTGAACCGCGGCAGCACCAACGGCGTGTTCAAGGGGCAGGCCGTTCTCGACGACAAGGGCCTCATCGGCCAGACGCTCCACGTCGGTCCATGGAGCGCCGAGGTGATTCTCATCACCGACCCGGAGCATGCCGTTCCGGTACAAATCGAGCGCAATGGACTTCGGACGATCGCCGTGGGCGCCGGCGACACGGCCTCGCTTGCGCTGCCTTACCTTCCAGCGAACGCAGATGTGAAAAGCGGCGACCTGTTACTGACGTCCGGATTAGGCGGGGTCTTTCCCTCCGGCTATCCGGTGGCCCGCATTACGGAGGTTCATCGTGACGCGGTCCAGCCCCTGGCCCAAGTGCGCGCGACGCCGCTCGGCCGCATAGACCTGGACCGGGAAGCCATGCTTGTGTGGTTTCGGCCGGATCATCCTGCGGCCCCGGGGTCCGCCACCATGGGCGACTTGGCCCATGGGAATCCCAAGATACAGCCGCAAACGACATCCTCTCGGCCGTCCGCGCCGGGGGCCGTTTCCCCGGCAACGGGCGCTCCGCCGGCCAAGCCGGCGGCCACGTCAACACCGGCGAAGCCGGCCACCACGTCAACACCGCCCAAACCGGCGGCCACGTCAACGCCGGCGAAGCCCAAGGCTGCAACCGCCCCCCCGGCGCCGAGCCCTGCCGGGCCCGCGGCCAATCGTGCGCCGGATGGAACGCAGGCGGAGGCGGGGCCCGAAGAGTCGCTGACACCCGCGAAGCCAACTCCGAAGCCAACCCCCGCGAAGCCGACGGCGACCCCACCCGTGCCGGAGCAGGAATGAGCTCGGGCGAGCCACGCTTCAAAATGCTGCTCACGTCGCTCGTGGCGCTGATCCTGACCGTGTTGCCCTTGCCGCCGTGGCTCGATGCCGTCCGGCCGGCCTTCCTGGTGCTCACCGTGCTGTCCTGGTCGATCGCCGCGCCGCGTTGCGGCGGCATCGCCCTCGGATGGTTCGCCGGACTGATGCTGGATGTGTTCCAAGGCCCGGTTCTCGGTCAGCACGCGCTCGCGCTCGCCCTGATCACTTATATTGCCGTCCGCGAGCATCAGAAGATCCGCTCGAAGCCCGCGTTTCAACAGGCGCTCATCGTGTTCGCGGCGCTGGCGATCTATGAGTTCATCGTGCTCGCGATCGATGGCTGGAGCGGGCATCTCGTGAGCTCGCCCACCCGCTGGATCCACACCCTGACCGGAGCGGCGATCTGGCCGTTCGCGGCCGGATTCCTGACGCATCGCTACGGACGCAGTTCCTGACGCTCAAACATGCCACACGGCGTACGCATCAAAGACCATTGGCGGGAACAGCGACTGTTCGAACAGCGCGCGTTGTTCGCCGGCGTGACGATTTTCCTGCTGACGCTCGGATTGCTCGCCCGCCTGTATACCCTGCAGGTCGTCAGGCACGACTACTATGCGGACCTGTCGCAAGGCAACCGCGTTCGGACCGAGCCCATCCCGGCCGCCCGCGGATTGATCCTCGATCGCAACGGCGAGGTCGTGGCGGGCAGTCAGCCGGCGTATCAGCTCGAGCTCGTACCGGAAGAAGTGCCCGACATGAAGGGCGAGCTGAAGGGCCTGCTCGGCTTGGGGCTGCTGCGCCCCGACGAGCTCAACGAGCTGCTGCGGACGATTCGCGTCCGGCGCAGCTTCGACAGCGTGCCGGTGCGCCTGAGGATGTCCGACGAGGAAGTGGCGCGTTTTGCCGTGCACCGCTTCGATTTTCCCGGGCTGGACATCAAGACTCGCCAGACCCGTTGGTACCCCAACGGCGATCTGGCCGTACACGCGCTCGGGTACGTGAGCGCCATCAGCGAGCAGGATCTCGAGCACATCGACCGGGCCGCGTACTCGGGCACGAGCCTGATCGGCAAGCTCGGAGTTGAAAGTGCGTACGAGACGCAGCTACACGGGACGAACGGATATCGCGAGGTGCTGGTGAATGCCCAAGGGCGCTCGGTCGAGCGCCAGGGCGCCTTCGTACCGAACCTGCGAACCAAGGCTCCCACCGCCGGCCAGGACGTGATTCTCGCGATAGATCTGAGCATCCAGCGCCTCGCCGAGGAGCAGATGACCGGTCACCGCGGCGCCGTCGTGGCGATCGATCCGGCCAACGGCAACATCATCGCACTCGTGAGCCGCCCGGGCTTCGATCCCAACACGTTCGGCCGTGGAATCACATCAGCCGAATACGGCGCCCTGAACTCCGACATCGATCGACCGCTGTTCAATCGCGCACTCCGCGGCACCTATCCGCCTGGTTCGACGGTGAAGCCCGGTCTTGCGCTCGCATCGCTGGTCTATCACGTGTTGGATCCGGACGCGAAGCGCTTCTGTCCAGGCTATTTCTATCTCCCGGGCAGCTCGCGCCGCTATCGCGAGCCGAACAAAGAGAAACCGCACGGGTATCTGAACCTGCAGGAGGCCATCGCGCACTCCTGCGACGTCTACTTCTATGGCGTGGCCGATCTGCTGGGCATCGACCGGATTGCGGAGTTCATGGCGCCGTTCGGATTCGGCAAGCTCACCGGTGTCGACATCAGCGGGGAGAAACCCGGTCTGCTCCCATCCAAGCAATGGAAGGCGAAGGCTTTCGCCCGGGCGGCGGACAAGGTGTGGTTTCCGGGCGAGACGGTCAACCTCGGTATCGGACAAGGGTACATGTCCGCTACCCCGATACAGCTTGCGCACTACGCTTCCGTCCTCGCCTCGCGAGGCGTCGAATGGCGTCCGCGCCTCGTCACCGGTCTGCGCGACACGTTGACGGGGCAGGTGAAGGCGATTGCGCCGGTCGTGAGCGGCAGGATCACGACGGCCAGCTCCGAACAGTGGCAACGGATCATCGCCGGGATGGTGGGGGCCGTGACCCACGGAACGGCGGCACGCATCGGTATCGGCGCTGCCTATCCGTTTGCAGGAAAAACCGGCACTGCGCAGGTTTATACGGTTGCCCAGAACGAGAAGTACAACGAGAAGACCGTCGATGAGCGTCTGCGCGACCATGCGTGGTTCATCGCCTTTGCACCGGCGGACTCGCCGCGGATCGCCGTCGCCGTGCTGGTCGAGAATGGCGGCTTCGGCGCAAGCGCTGCGGCGCCGATCGTCCGCAAGATCCTGGATGCCTATCTGCTCGGGCCCGACGGCAAGCTCAAACCTCCCGACACTCCGGCGGGAGTGCCGCCCGCGGCGCCACCGCCGGCCCAGCCAACACCCCCAGCGGTGCCGCCCGCTCCGCAGATACAGGCACTCCGGTCGCTGCCGCAGACATCCGGCTGAGATCAGATGATCTACGAAGAAATCAGTTCCGAATCACGCGCGCGGCGCACGCTTACCGGCACCGCGCGCATGTTGTCAGCACTCAACATTGACGGCCCGTTGGTCATAGGGCTCGGTCTGATCGCAGCTTTCGGGCTCGTAGTTCTCTACAGCGCTTCCGGCCAGAACGTCGCCACGGTCGTGCGCACCGTCGTGCGCCTCCTCTTGGGCACGGCAGCCATGTTGTTACTCGCGCGAGTCAATCCGAACTTCCTGCGCCGCTCGGCTCCCTGGTTGTTCGCGGTCGGGATGCTATTGCTGCTGATCGTCGATGGGATCGGCTACATCGGCAAGGGCGCCCAGCGGTGGCTGGACCTGGGGATCGTCAAGTTCCAACCGTCGGAGCTCATGAAGCTTGCCGTGCCGATGATCTGTGCGTGGTATCTGCGCGAGCGGCCGCTGCCGCCGACGTGGACCTCGTTGATCGTGCTCGCCGGCATCATCCTGCTCCCCGTGGGTCTGGTGGCCATGCAGCCCGATCTGGGCACTGCAGCCCTGATCGCCATTGCCGGCGCCCTGGTCATCATCATGGCCGGGCTGCCCGTCAGGGTCATGGGGGTTTTCCTTGCGCTGGGCACCCTGGGTGGGTGGTTCGGCTGGAGTTTCATGCACGACTACCAGCGCAAGCGGGTCCTCACCTTCCTCAACCCGCAGACCGATCCGCTCGGGGCCGGCTATCACATCATCCAGTCCCAGATCGCTATCGGATCGGGCGGCGTGTTCGGCAAAGGGTGGATGAACGGCAGCCAGGCGCAACTCGAATTCCTTCCCGAGCGCTCGACGGATTTCATCTTTGCCGTCATCGGCGAGGAGTTCGGGCTGCTCGGACAGGCGCTCCTGCTGCTGTTGTATCTGTTCGTCGTTGCGCGGGCGTTGTTCCTCGCCATGCAAACCCAGGACACCTTCGCGCGACTGCTCGCCGGCAGCCTCGCACTGACCTTCTTCGTGTACGTGTTCATAAATGCGGGCATGGTGACTGGACTCTTGCCGGTCGTCGGCGTGCCGCTGCCACTCGTCAGTTATGGTGGCACCTCGGTCGTGACCCTGCTCGCCGGCTTCGGCATTCTCATGGCGCTCTATTCGCACCGTAAGTTGGTCAGTTCTTGAGCAACCCCAGGTCGTGCGTTGGTTTCTTCGTCCTGGCGCTGATCGTCACGAGCGCGGCGCCCGCTCCTGCACATACACCTGCGTCTGCACGTGCCCATGCACACAAACACGCATCTGCCCCGGTCCCTGTCCCTTCGCCATCGAACGGTTTCGACCTCTCTCGCAGCGACATCGTCAGTTTTGTCGACGAGGTCACGGCGCGCAACTCGCTCGATCGCCGATCCGTTCTAGCGCTGCTCGCCAAAGCCGAACCGCAACCGAAGGTCATCGAGCGCATCACCAAGCCGGCCGAGCGGGTGCTCGAATGGTGGGAATATCGCGAGCGATTCGTGAACGAGAAGCGAGTCGCCGACGGCATCCAGTTCTGGGACGAACACCGGGCGTCACTGGAACGAACCGCCGCCGAGCGCAGTGTACCACCCGAATTCATCGTGGCGATTCTCGGAGCGGAGACGAACTACGGACGCGTGACTGGGCGGGATCGGGTGATCGATGCCCTTACCACGCTCGCGTTCGACTATCCGCCGCGTCAGGCGTACTTCCGCGCCGAGCTCGAGCAGTTCCTGCTCCTGGTGCGTGAGGAGAAGATTGACCCCGTCACCGTGTTAGGCTCCTACACCGGTGCCATGGGTGCGCCGCAGTTCATGCCGTCTAACTACCGGCAATTCGCGGTGGACGCCAATGCGGACCGCCAGCGCAACCTCTGGACGGATTGGGACGATGTGTTCGCGAGCATCGCCAATTATTTCGGTGCGTTCGGTTGGGTGCCGGGCGCGCCGGTCATCGCCCCTGCCCTGCTCGATCCGGACCCGGACTTCCAGTTCGATCCGCGCAACCTCGAGCTCAATGAGACCCTCGAAAGCCTCAACGTCAAGGGTGTCAGAGTGGGCGACGATGCGCCGCCGCCGGCCACGCCCGTGGTGCTCGTGTCGGCCGAGGAGAAAGACGGCCCCGCCTATCGCGTCGGCTTTCAGAACTTCTACGTGATCACCCGCTACAACCGCAGCGCGCGTTATGCCATGGCCGTGAATGATCTGGCGCGGGCGATCTCAGAGCGGATCCGCGGCATTCAGCCGCCGACGACCGGGACTCGATGAGGCGCGTCTACCGAATACTCGGCGCCATCTGCGAACTCGCGGCGGTGGGCACGTGCGCCACGCTGCTGGCGGGATGTACCGGCACTCCGCCGCCGCGCGAACAGCCGCTCCCGCCGCCGGTCCTTCAGCCCGTCCCGCCGGCCAACATCGATTCAATACCGGACGCTACGCCGAAACCCGAGCCGCGCAGCGCGCACGGCAATCCTCCGTTCTACGACGTTCTGGGGCGGCGTTATTTCGTGCTGGGCGCATCGCACGGATACCTCGAGCGAGGCGTCGCATCCTGGTACGGCCCGACATTCCACGGCGAGCGTACGTCGAACGGCGAATCGTACGACATGTATGGAATGACAGCCGCGCACAAGACGCTGCCGCTGCCAACGTATGCGCGTGTAACAAACTTGAAGAACGGGCGTAGTATCGTTGTCAGAATCAACGATCGGGGTCCGTTTGTTGCCAATCGTCTCATCGATCTGTCGTACACGGCCGCGGCCAAACTCGACATGCTGCGCGAGGGCACGACGTTGGTCGAGGTGCGCGCGCTCACCGCATCCGAGCCCGACAATCTGACCCGTTCGTCCGAAACTCCGCCGCCAACTCTGTATGTCCAAGTAGGAGCGTTTGCGGATGAACGCAATGCCAGAGGCGCGGTCGAACGGATTCATGCGGCTGGGCTGGCGAATGCTTTCATGCGCCCGCCTGCCGATGGGAGCGGCGAGCGCCTCTTTAGAGTGCGCGTCGGCCCAGTGACGAGTGTCTCCGAATTCGACCGGCTTGCCGCGCGGCTGGCCGCCATCGGTTTCGCGGACGCGAGGCTCGCCAACGATTGAGACAAACAGCACGGAGGCGGCATGCCCGTTCCGCAGCGTCGAGTCTTCTGGGCATTCGCCTTCGTCGCCACGCTGAGCGCGATTCTAGCGATTGGCTTCGTGAGCTATACGGAACTGTCCGCCCTGGTGAATTCCAGCGCCAGCGTGCAACGCTCCTATGATGTTCTTCAGACCCTGGACGACCTGGACGGCGCCCTCACCGGCTCGGAAGCCAATCACCGCGGCTTCCTGCTGACCCACGACCCCTCGTACCTCACGCAGTACGATGCTGCGATGGCGCAGATCCGGCTCGCCGTCAGCGAGTTGCGGCGTCTGTGCGCAAACGAGGCCTCCACGGCGACGCCCATGGCGCAGCTTGCCGGTTTGGCCGGTTCCCCGCTCGATGAGTTTCAGACGACGGTGCACGCGGCGCAATCGGGCGATCTCGTCAGATTGCGCCACCTGGTCGAGGGTGCAGGCAATCAGCTCATGACGGCCTTTCGCCGCTCGGCCACGGATCTCGATGCAGCGCAGCGCCACCTGCTCGAGACTCGGCGGCGGGAAGAACACGTTGCACGGGTAGTCAGTGAAGCCGTTCTGGTGGCCACCATCCTTCTGAGCCTGGTCTTCGTAGTGTCCGCCGCGGTCATCAACCGGCGCTTCGATGAACGCCGCCGGCAGCTCGAAAAGGAGGTCGGGGAGCGTCGTCGTGCCGAGGAGTATCGCGAAGCACTCCTCGTGAGCGAACGCGCCGCCCGCGCGGACGCCGAGCGCGCAACCCGCCTGAAGGACGAATTCGTGGCCACCTTGAGCCATGAGCTGCGTACGCCGCTGAACGCCATCGTCGGTTGGGCAAGCATCCTGCGCGCGGATCCCCACACCGCCTCGGTAGCGCAAGGCATGGAGGTCATCGAGAGGAACGCCAAGGCCCAGGCACAGATGGTCGAAGACCTTCTGGACATGAGCCGGATCGTCTCCGGGAAGCTGCGTATCGATCTGCAGCTGCTGGAACCCGCAGCGGTGATCAAGGCAGCGGTCGCTTCGATCCGGCCCGCCGCTGAAGCCAAGGGAATCGATCTGCGCGCGGCGATCGGCGCCACCGGGACGGTCAATAGCGATGCAAGCCGCCTGCAGCAGATTGTCTGGAACCTGCTCACGAATGCGATCAAATTCACCCCGCGCGGGGGCAGTGTCCGAGTCGGACTGCACCAGATCGAATCGCAGGTGGAAATCAGCGTGAGCGATTCCGGCCAGGGCATCCGCTCGGAGTTTCTCCCGTACGTCTTCGATCGATTTCGACAAGCAGACGCCTCCACCACCCGCCGGCACGGCGGGCTGGGCCTTGGTCTGTCGATCGTGAAAAGCCTGGTGGACATGCACCGGGGAGAAGTGCGAGTGCGCAGCGCAGGCGAAGCGCAGGGCGCGACGTTCACAGTTCGCCTGCCCTTGGTAGCGACGCAGACGATCGGCGGGGTTCCCGTTTCCTCGCCCGAGCCGCCCCGGCGACACGACGAGCCCCGCCTGAGCGGGCTACGAATTCTGATCGTCGACGACGAGCCGGATGCCAGCGCTCTGGCCCGGCGCGTCCTCGAAGAGCGCGGCGCCCAGGTCGTGACGGTCGCTTCGGCCCGCGAAGCCCTTGCCGTCGTGAGCAGTGACCTTACCCCCAGCGTCGTCGTCAGCGACATCGGAATGCCGGATCAGGACGGATACGATCTGATCCGGAAGGTTCGAGCCTTGCCCGGCGGCGCGGGACGCATTCCCGCAGTGGCCCTCACGGCTCTGGCTCGCGGTGAGGATCGCAGGCGCGCCTTGATGGCGGGTTACCAGGTGCACGTCAGCAAACCGGTAGACCCTGCAGAGCTGGTCAGCGTCATTGCAGATCTCGTCGAGCGAGCTCCCATGGCATTCGTGCGCAGCGCGTCAAACAATGCCGCGGCCCCTTGAGATAGACTCGCACTCTTCCTGACGCTTCATCGACCGCGCCCAGTGCGACTCTTTTGGGGGGATCATTACGGATGTTTCGTTTGTCCAGCCTGTTGTCCGCTGCGCTGCTTGCGCTGCTCACCGCCGCTCGCGCGGCGACACCTATCCCCAAGCCACCCGAGGTGCCCGCTCGCGCCTACATCCTGGTGGACCATCTCAGCGGACGCGTGCTTGCCCAGAACCATGCCGACGATCGCATGGAGCCGGCGAGCCTGACGAAGCTCATGACGTCCTATGCCATCTTCAAGGCCCTGAAGGAAGGACGTCTGAAGCTGTCGGATCAGATCACCATCAGCGAGCACGCGTGGCGGTCGGAGGGTTCGCGCACCTTCGTCCAGGTCGGGACCCAGATTCCGGCTGAAGTGCTCATCAAGGGGATGATCGTTCAGTCCGGCAACGATGCGACGATCGCGCTCGCTGAGCGCGTGGGCGGCACGGAGCCCGCGTTCGCCGAGATGATGAACGAATACGCAAAACGCCTCGGCATGAAGTCCACGCACTTCGTGAACAGCGACGGCCTGCCGGCGGCAAACCATTACATGACGGCGCGCGACATGGCCACCCTCGCCACGGCTCTCGTGCGCGAGTTTCCCGAGTTCTATCAGTGGTACCGCATCCGCGAGTTCGTATGGAACAACATCAAGCAGCAGAACCGAAACGGCCTCCTCGAGCGCGATCCGAGCGTCGACGGCATGAAAACCGGCCACACCGACAGCGCGGGATACTGCCTCGTCACCGCTGCGAAGCGCGACGGGATGCGCCTGATCTCGGTCGTGCTGGGCTCGCAGTCCATCAAAGCACGGGAAGATGCGAGCGAAGCCCTTCTCAACTACGGCTACAATTTCTACGAGACGACCAAGATCAAGAACGCGGGAGATCCCGTGTTGAAGCCGCGCGTTTACAAATCGGGTGCCGAATTCGCAACGATCGGAACCCCGTACGACATCTATGTCACCGTTGCGCGCGGCCAGGTGGGCGCCATCAAGACGGCCGCGCACGTCCTGAAGGAACCCTTGATCGCTCCGCTTGCAGCACGGCAGCCGGTCGGAGAACTTACCGTCAGCGACGCCAATGGCGAGGTGATTGCACACACGGCGCTCGTGTCGTTCGCAGCGGTACCGCAGGGTGGACTCTGGACGCGCGTGACAGACGACGTCGCGCTATGGTTTAAATAGAGGCGCGTGCAACAGGAGCGCGTAGCCAGGCGCTCGGGCCGCCGTGACCGGCCCCGCGCAACGGGCCCGAACGGCCGGCGCTTGGCGCGGCGGGCGTGAAGCATCGAGAAGGCGTACACGTGGCAGAGCCCTTCCCAATCTGTTATCTGAACGGCGCCTACCTGCCACTGGATGAAGCGCGCATCTCCCCGCTCGATCGTGGCTTTCTGTACGCCGACGGTGTTTATGAGCTCATGCCGGTGTATGCCGGCCGTCCCTTCCGTTTCGCGGCGCACTGCGATCGCCTGACGAACAGCCTGCGCGAGATCCGCATGACGGACCCGCACACACGCGAGGAGTGGCGCAACATCCTCGGAACCCTGATCGGCGGAAACGGCGCGACGGATCAGTACATCTATTGGCAAGTGACGCGGGGCGCCGAGCGGGGCCGCACGCACGCGCCGCTACCGAACATCCCCAGAACGATCTTTGCGTTTTGTTCACCGTTGCCCGTTCCTACAGCCGAGCTTCTGAAGGAGGGTCTGGCGTGCGTGACCGCAACCGACACTCGCTGGGCGCGTTGCGACATCAAGTCGGTCGCGTTGCTCGCAAACGTGCTCTTGCGTCAGGTCTCGATCGATGCGGATGCAGCAGAGACCATCCTGTTGCGTGACGGTGAGCTGCTCGAGGCTTCGGCGTCCGCGGTTCATGTGGTGATCGCCGGAGAGCTGCGCTCCCCGCCCAACTCGTGGAAGATTCTTCCGGGGACGACCCGAAGCGTCGTGGAACAGATGGCTGAGCGCGCTGGCGTTCCGTTTCGCTCGGCTCCCGTCAGTGAAGCCCAGTTGCGGTCAGCGGACGAGATCTGGCTCTCGGCTGCCACGCGCGAGGTGCAGCCGGTGACGCGGCTCGATGGAAAGCCAGTGGGTGCTGGAACGCCGGGACCCCTCTGGCGAGCGGTGTTCGATGAGCTCCAGCGCTACAAGCGCGAGGTTTCCGGTCAGCCGTGGTGAGCTTGCGACTCCATCAGTCCCATGAGCGATAGCGAGGGGCTGGTTTTCCCGACCGACTATCCGATCAAGGTCGTCGGTCGGCCGACGGCCGGGTTTCGGGCGCGCGTGCACGCCATCATGTTGCGCCACGCGCCGACGCTCGAAGCGGATCGGATCAGCGAGCGTCTGAGCGAGAACGGCAATTTCCTCTCCATCTCGTATCCGCTGCGGGCCGAGAGCCGCGAGCAGATCGTGGCCCTGGTCACTGAGCTCGAGGCCTGCGAAGGCGTGATGATGCTCCTGTAATCGGACCCTGGGGCGACTCGGATGCGGCGCTGATATCCGTTCGATCTGACCTGATAATCAATCAATAGGCGCGCCCCCGCCGCGTAACCCTATTGTTACCGCCGTGTCACCGGCCGGCCACTGACGTCGCGCCCCTCGGCCGGTAGCATGCACTACTTTTTTCCGTGGGTTAGCCAGCGTCGCAGCAGCATGTCCATCACACTCGATCAGGTCACCAAACGGTATCAGGGCGTGCCAGTCGTCAATGATGTCTCGTTGGATATTGGCGACGGCGAGTTCTTCGTTCTCCTCGGTCCCAGCGGCAGCGGCAAGAGCACCCTGTTGAGGGCCATTGCGGGCCTGTCAGGCGTCGACCATGGGCGCATCTCGCTCCACGGCCGCGACGTCACGCACACTTCCGCCCGCGAGCGTGGCGTCGGTCTGGTGTTCCAGAACTACGCGCTGTTCCTCCACATGACTGTCGCTGAAAACATCGAATTCGCACTCCGCGTGCGGCGGATGAAAGCGTCCGAGCGCCGCAAGCGCCGCCAAGAGCTCCTGCGTCTCGTCGCCCTGGAGGGCATGGACAATCGTCTCCCGGCGCAGCTCTCGGGCGGCCAACAACAACGGGTCGCGGTGGCGCGCGCACTCGCCCACAAGCCGGAAGTGCTCCTGCTCGATGAGCCCTTCGGAGCGCTCGATGCCAAGATCCGGGAAGAGCTGCGCCGCACGATCCGCCAGGTGCAGCGCGAGCTGGGCATTACGACGGTGCTCGTCACGCACGATCAGGAGGAGGCCTTTGCGATGGCCGATCGGATCGGCGTCATGAATCTCGGGCGTCTGCTCGAGATGGATGATCCGCACGAGTTATATACGCGCCCCGCAACCCGCTTCGTTGCCACGTTCCTCGGAGCCGCGAATCTGCTTCTCGCTCGCCAGACGAAAGACGGCGTTCACTTCGGAAAAACGGCGGTCAACGCGCCCTCGGCAGGGCCGACGCATGGAGGCCGCGAGCACGAAGTCGTCGCCGTGGTGCGACCGGAGGAGATCGAAGTCGCACCGACTCGCGAAGCGCTGAGCGCCTTGTACCTGGCGCGGGGATCCGTCGAAGAAGTGCTGTTCACCGGGGCACTCGAACGTATGCGCATCCGTATGGACGACGGTTCAGAAGTCGCGCCGCTTGCCAACAGTAACGGCTCGGGTGTCGCACTGCTCGATGTGACCCGCACGCAGCACGAGCAAAGAGCCTTCCATGTAATCCCAGGGCAGTCTGTCGCCATAGGCGTGCGGCGCATTCACATTCTGCCGACGCCGCTTTCCAGCTTCACCGCGTGCGCGCAAACCGAGACGCAGGTGGAAGCGTTGAGTCACCATCCGCTGCTCGTCGAGCTGGCGTCACGCATGAAAACGCGAGTCTCGGCGCGTGTAGAGCCACGGTTCGGCGTCTCCGGAGCCGTCTGTGAGGCCGGGGCGGGGTTCGCCGGAACGACCGTCATTGCCTCGGAGCCCGCGGCCGCACAACACGCCGAGTGGCTGCTGGAGCGAGGCGCGGATGAGGTTTTGATTCTTCCGCTGAACGCAGCCCCGCCGCACCGCGTGCTCATCCATTGGGCGGACGAAGCGGTGAGGCGGGCGACGCTTGCCGTTTCAGCCAGTGTGCTGCGCCACGTCTCGGCTGAAGCGATCTATGTGGGCATTCTTCCGGACCGCACTCCGGAGGCACAACGCCCCCACGGCGTGCGCGCGCTCCTCGACGCCCGCTCCGAAGCACAGGCAGTGCACGGCCTCGAGATGAGAACCGAGCTGCGATTCGGAGATGTGGCGAACGAACTGGCTCGCCAGCTGGCGGAGTCGCCGGGCCAGATGTTGATTCTCGGTGTTTGCGAAGTCACAGGCGTGGCCGAACGTTTTGGCTCCTTGCTGTCAGCCGCGCGCTGGCCCGTGCTCATCGTGCACCGGGAGCCCGATGGAGCTACGTCGTGAGCACGCACATCGCGCAGGGCGCGAGACTCGCAAGCGTGGCGGCCCTGCGCGCCGGCGAGCGGCTCCGCTCATGAGCATCAAGCAGCCGAGCGTGCTGCCCGGTTTCGGGCTGACCTTCGGGTTCACGACGTTTTTTCTGTGTGCGATCGTGCTGATCCCGCTCGCAGCCCTGGTCCTCGTCGCCGCCTCGATGACGTGGCATGATTTTCTGCGGCTGGTGTTGAGTCCGCGAGCGATCGGCTCCTACCGCCTGTCGTTCGGCGCCTCATTCCTCGCCGCCTCCATCAATCTCGTCTTCGGATTCATCATTGCTTGGACGCTGGTGCGCTACGAGTTTCCAGGCCGCAAGCTGATCGACGCGTTGATAGACATGCCCTTTGCCCTCCCGACAGCGGTCTCCGGCATCGCTCTGACGACGGTGTTTGCACAAAACGGCTGGATCGGGCGTTATCTGGAGCCATTCGGAATCAAGGTGGCCTACACCTGGATCGGCGTGACCGTGGCGCTCACCTTGATCGGCATGCCCTTCGCCGTGCGCACGATTCAGCCTGCGCTGCTGGAGGTGCAGCGCGATCTGGAGGATGCGGCGGAGACCCTCGGCGCCGGACGCTTCTACGTCTTCCGCCGCATCATCTTTCCGACCGTGCTGCCCGCCCTGTTGACCGGGTTCACTCTCGCCTTCGCACGCGCCGTGGGCGAGTACGGATCGGTGATCTTCATCGCCGGCAACCTGCCGATGAAGACGGAAATCACCCCGCTGCTGATCGTCATCCGCCTCGAGGAATTCGACTACAAGGGGGCCGCGGCACTCGGCTTTGTGATGCTGGTGATCTCGTTCGTGGTACTCCTCACGATCAACCTGCTGCAGGCCTGGGGACGCCGGCGGGTCGTACAGGCTGCCAATTGATGGCCGGCTCCAGTCGCATCGCATTGCAGGCTGATGTCGCCTCGCGTCCGGGGCGCGATACGATCGTGAGCTCGGTGACCCGTTGGACGTTCATCACGCTGTCACTACTGTTTCTCGCGGCGCTGCTGTTCGCCCCGCTCGCGACGGTGTTCGTCGCGGCACTGGAAAAGGGGTTGCAGGCGTACCTGCGAAGCTTCGCTGATCCCGACACCGCCGCCGCAATCCGCCTCACGCTGACGACGGCGCTCGTCGTCGTGCCCATCAACACCCTGTTCGGGCTTGCCGCGGCCTGGGCCATCGCGAAATTCGAATTCAGCGGCAAGAGTTTCCTGATCACGCTCATCGATCTGCCGCTGGCGGTCTCCCCGGTCATCTCGGGCATGGTCTACGTGCTGCTGTTCGGCCTGCACGGCTGGTTCGGGACCTGGCTGCAGGATCACAACATCAGCATCATCTTCGCGCTGCCCGGTATCATGCTCGCGACGATGTTCGTAACGTTTCCCTACGTGGCTCGCGAGCTGATCCCTCTCATGCAGCAGCTCGGCAACGACGAGGAGGAGGCCGCCATCACCCTCGGCGCCGGAGGCTGGCTGACCTTCTTCCGCGTCACGCTGCCCAAGGTCCGCTGGGGCCTGGTGTATGGGGTGATCCTGTGCAATGCGCGGGCCATGGGTGAATTCGGCGCGGTATCCGTCGTGTCCGGGCACGTCCGCGGGCTGACCAACACGATGCCGTTGCACATCGAAATTCTCTACAACGAGTACAACTTCATCGGCGCGTTCGCCGTCGCATCGCTGCTCACGCTGCTCGCCGTGCTGACGCTCGTGGTCAAGACGCTGGTGGAACGCACAGGTTACCGGCGCCGATGAAGCCGCTGCTAGAACGGGTCAGAGCCCTGTGGCAACGGGTATGGCCCGAACCGGGCAAGACCAGCCTCGGCTGGTGGCTGGTCGCAGTCCACGTCGCCATCGTGTTGATCGTGGGCGGAGGGATCTCCTGGTCCGCCATCGGAATGCTGCACGATCAGGCCGATGAACAGGGCAAGGCGCGCGTCCAGCTTGCCAGCGCGATGGCGCGGGAGGAGCTACGGCGCATGGGCGAGGACGAGGTCACGTCGCTGCGCGCGTTGGCGGACCGCCCGACCCTGTTGCGACTCGTTTCCGAAGGTCGCACGGATGCCATTCCGCCCCTGCTGCGGCGTTCCTGCGACACGGCAAACGTCGACGGCTGCGCGGTAGTGTCCGGGACGCAGATCATCGCGCAGACCGGTCCGACGCTGGATTGGGAATCAATCGTCACCTCGGCTACCGAGCAGGGCGCGAGCTTCCTCTCATTGCCGACAAACGTTCGCACGCCGGTTCTCGGCGCGTATGCCAACCTCGGCGATCCCGAAGGAACGCGGGTGTACGGCGTGCTGCTGTTGAACGCGAAGCTGGCGAAGGCACTGAGCCAGCGCGTGGACGTCGAGATTCACCTGGTCGACTATCGTTCGTTCACCAACGATCCTGTGAACGCGTACACGCCGTTGTATTCGGCCGCCCTGGCCGACGGCCGCTCGGCGGTGCAGCGAATCGGGTCCAGGAATGAATACGCGTCGATCGTTCCCGTATTCGCCTCGACGGGTGAGGCCATCGCGCTCCTCGAGGCCGTGCTGCCCACGGAGACAATCGACCAGTCCTCGAGTCGCCTGATCCGCAAGCTGCTCGTCACGGCCCTGATTCTCGCCGCTCTGGCAGTCTTCGCCGGTGTGCTGCTGAGCGAGTTCATCGCCGGCCCGGTTGAGGCGTTGACCGAAGCGGCCGTCCGGCTGGGACAGGGTGATTTCTCGACGTCGATTCCGGTCGGCGGCGCCGCCGAAGTCGGCAAGCTCGCCCGCACGATGGAAGACATGCGCCGCAATCTGGTGGACCTGACCGGGGCACTGCGGCGAAGCGAGGGGGAGGCGCAGGCGGTGCTCAGCGGAATCGTCGAAGGCGTATACGCCGTCGACAAGAGCCGCACGATCCGCTATCTGAATCCGCAGGCCGCCCGCTTGCTCGGGGTGAAGCCCGAAGAAGCCGTCGGGCGCTTTTGCGGTGACGTGCTCAAGCCTCGCAGCGAGGACGGACAACGACCCTGTGAGAACCGTTGTCCGATTCTGTTTGCGAGGCTCGACGGCAGCTCCAAGGCAGTCGAGCATCTGCAGGTCTCGGAAGCGGAGCCCCGCATCACGGTCATCACGAGCTCAGGGATGGTCGAAGGCCTGCAGGTCCAGGTGATCAGGGACGAGACGGAGCTGGAGGGCGTGCGCCGCGCCCGCGACTCCGTCCTCGCCAACATCTCGCATGAGTTCCGGACGCCGCTCGCCGCGCAACTGGCCTCGATCGAGCTGCTGCTCGAAGGGATGCCGACGATGCGCCCCGAGCAGCAACAGCAGCTCGTAAAGTCTCTCGAGCGCGGTACCCTGCGTCTCACCCGCCTGATCGACAATCTGCTCGAGAGCGTGCGGATCGAATCGGGGCAGCTCAGCATCCGTCACCAGAGCGTCGAGTTGCGCGAGATCATCGAGGACGCGCAGGGACTGATCGGCTCGCTGCTCGAGTTGCGGCATCAGCCAATCGAGCTGACAGTGCCCGAAGACCTGCCGCTCATCGAAGGAGACAAGCATCGCCTGACCCAGGTTTTCGTCAATCTGCTCGCGAACGCAAACAAGTTTGCGCCGGAGGGCAGCACGGTGCGGATCGGCGCGCGGGCGGACGGAGCGACAGTCACCGCATGGGTGGAGGATGAGGGTCCCGGTCCTGCGGCAGCGGACACCGACACCATTTTCGCGCGATTCAGGCGCGGCACGGACGAGGAGCCTGAGCCTGGCGGCCTCGGACTAGGCCTGTGGATCGTCAAGTCCATCATCGACCGGCACGCTGGTACGATCGCGCTGACCCGCACTGAGCAAGGAAGGACGAGGTTCGTAATGACACTGCCAACGACTGCAACGCATGCGTCTCAAGAGTGACCTGAAAGCGGGACCCTGGACCGCCGATGAGCGGGTAGCGCCCCCGCCAAAGGAGCGCCCTGCATGAAGATTCTAGCCGCCGACGATGATCGCGATCTGCGCGAGCTGATCGGATTCACGCTCAACCAGGCGGGCTACCTCGTTCTGAAGGCCGGTGATGGTCCGGGCGCGCTGAAGATGTTCGAAGAGGAATCCCCGGATCTGGTCGTGCTCGATATCAACATGCCGGGCGCGAGCGGATTCCAGGTGTGCGAAGCGATTCGCAGGCGCTCGCGTGTGCCCGTGATCATGTTGACCGTTCGTGGCGAGGAGGAGGACCTGGTGCGCGCGCTGGAGCTCGGCGCGGACGACTACCTGACCAAGCCCTTCAGCCCTCGCACTCTCCTGGCCCGAATCAAGGCGCTCCTGCGGCGCGCGGGGATGGAGAACTCCACCCCGCTCGCCTTGGGCCGCATCTCGCTCGACATCGAAGAGCACACGGTGAAGATCGGAACTGCCGATCCCGTGCGCCTTACGAAACTCGAGTTGCGATTGCTGCAAATGTTGCTGGCGAACGCAGGTCACACGGTCAGCTCCGACCGCCTGCTGATCCAGGTCTGGGGCCACCGCAACTCGGGCGATCGCCAGCTTCTGAAGCAGCTCGTCCACCGCCTGCGGCAAAAGATCGAAACCGATCCGGCGATTCCGCAGCTGCTGCAGACCGCATCGGGCGCGGGTTACAAGCTGATTGTCGACTGACGCAGCGGCGGCGCAGCCGTTGCCGTTGCCGTGGCCATGCCATTGCCATTGCCATTGCCATTGCCATTGCCGATCGGGCCGGTAACAAATCCGCCCTCAAGATGTCACCTCGACGCTACCGGCTTGATATCGGTCATCCGCTACGCTGATGACCGGTTCAAGCATGGGAAGCTCGACCTGTGAACTCAGTGACTCGCACGATCGTGATTGTCGGTGGTGGATTCAGCGGCACGACGGTGGCCGCGAACCTTTTGCGCCTCCGCAATTGGGGACCCGC
>FTEW01000496.1_pt1 | contig 19041 bp, 17 predicted proteins | sample 1640301 | NCBI WGS metagenome assembly FTEW01 (sample SAMEA3914816, study PRJEB12502) | metagenome | biome: forest; material: soil | place: USA | collected 2011-09-16 | depth 0.3 m
GGACGGGATGCCGTCAACGAACACTTCAAGGACTACATCACCGCGCTCTCCTTCGCTCCGCGCACCCCGGAGTTCCTGCGCAAGCTGGGTTTGAGGCCTATGCCGCTGGGACTGGATCTGCGCGGTGGCCTGTACCTGTTGTATCAGGTGGACGTGAACAGCGCAGTGAGCCAGCTTCTTGATGGCTACGCACAGGACGCGCGCCGCGCCTTGTCGGCGGCCAAAATTCCCTACAAGGACGTCACCGTGGCCAACGTCGGCAGCGACCGGCCGAATGCGGTCCGTATTGTGCTCCCACCCGCGGCGGACGTTGACGCCGCACGCGCAGCGCTCACGCCGGCTTTGCAGGGTGTCAGTTTCACGACGGAGAGTCTCCCGAGCGGCTCGGCGATCTCGGCGGTGATCACTCCTGCGACGATCCGCGAACGTCAGGACTACGCGATCCAGCAGAACATCACGACCCTGCGCAATCGGGTGAACGAGCTCGGCGTTTCCGAGCCGATCGTCCAGCGCCAGGGACTCGATCGCATCAACGTCCAGCTTCCGGGTGTGCAGAATTCCGCGGAAGTGAAGGACATCCTCGGCAAGACCGCGACTCTGGAGTTCCGGCTCGAGGACGAGGAACACAATCCCCTCGATGCGGTGCAGAGCGGGCACGTGCCGATCGGATCGAAGCTGTATACGCACACTCGCATCGGCCGTCCGATCCTCCTGAAGCGCGAGATCATCGCGACTGGCGACCAGCTCACGAGCGCCACCTCTGCCCAGACGCAGGAGGGGCCGGCGGTTTCCATCAAGCTCGATGCCCGCGCCGGGGATGCGATGCTGAAGACTACCCGGGCGAATGTGAACCACCACATGGCCGTGGTCCTCATCGAAAAGCGTCGCGAGACGACCGAAGTCAATGGGAAACAGGTCTCGCGTGACGTCACGGACGAGCAGGTGATCAACGATGCGACGATACGGGGCGTGTTCAGCAACCGCTTCGACATTACGGGGCTGTCTGGGGGCGAGGCACGCGATCTGTCACTGTTGTTGCGCTCGGGATCCCTGGCAACGGTGATCTACGTCGTGGAAGAACGCGCGGTGGGCCCGAGTCTGGGCCGAGACAACATCGACAAGGGTGTCCTGGCCCTCGAGATCGGCATGGCCGGCGTCTTCGTATTCATGGCGTTGTATTACAAGGTCTTCGGCCTGGTCGCCGATCTGGTGCTCCTTGCGAACGTCGTGCTCCTAAGCGCGCTTCTGTCGATCATGGGGTTTTCGCTCTCGCTGCCGGGTATCGCCGGTATCATTCTCACGGTCGGCATGGCCGTCGATGCGAACGTGCTGATTTACGAGCGTATACGAGAAGAGGTTCGCAAAGGCGTATCGCCTCAGGCGGCGATCCGCGCCGGTTTCGAGAAGGCCTTTTCCGCGATCGCAGACTCGAACATCACGACCCTCATCGCAGGGGTGGTGCTCTGGATCTTCGGGGTGGGACCGATCCGCGGCTTTGCCATCGTCCTCACTCTCGGCATCGCGACGTCGATGTTCACATCGTTGATGGGTAGTCGGGCCGTAATCACTCTCATGTACGGCGGCCGGCGCAAGATCGCCCGCCTTCCTATCTAGAGGTTGCGCCGTGGAATTCTTCCATAAACAGACGAACTTCCCGTTCATGGCCACACGCAAGGTGTGGTACTCGTTGTCCGCGTTGCTGATGCTCGTGTCGCTCGCGTCGCTCGCGACCCGCGGGCTCAACCTCGCGATCGACTTCACCGGCGGAGTCAACGCGGAGGCGAAGTTCTCCACCGCCGTGAATGTGGACGAGGTGCGCGCGAAGCTCGCGGCGGCGGGATTCCGCGACCCGCAGGTGCAGAACTTCGGTTCATCGCGTGACATCTCGATACGGCTTCCTCCGGATCCCTCGCAGAACGCCACGATGATCAGGGCGAAGCTTGAGCCCGCATTGCGGTCCCTGGATCCGAGTGCGGAGGTGAGTCTCGATGTCGTCGGACCCCAGGTCGGCAGCGAGTTGCGGACCAGCGCGATCTACGCGCTCGGGGCCACACTGTTCCTGATCTTTCTGTACATCGCATTCCGCTTCCACACCTGGCGGCTTTCACTTGGCGCTATTCTCGCGGTGTTGCACGATCCTATACTGGTGCTCGGACTCTTCTCGGTCACGCAGACTACCTTCGATCTCCCCGTCGTTGCGGCGGTCCTCGCGGTCGTCGGTTATTCTCTGAACGATACCGTCGTGGTGTTCGATCGTATTCGCGAACGGTTCGAGACCAACCGTCGCCTGCCGTCGGATGTCGTGCTTGACCAGTCGATCAACCAGACGCTGTCGCGAACGATCATGACCAAAGTCGTGACGTCGATCGTCGTCGTGGCGCTGTTGTTCCTCGGCGGCGCGGCCCTCAAGGGGTTCTCCGAGGCCTTGATGATCGGCATCATCGCCGGCACATACTCGTCGATCTACATCTCGAGCGCGATCGCACTGGATTGCGGTCTTACGGCCGAGCACGTGTTCCCGACGATCAAGAAAACGGCCGGCGACCACCTGCCCTAGACGACGCAGCAAATTCATGCTGGCGCTGCTGTCCGATCCGCAAAGCTGGCTTGCCTTCCTGACGTTGTCGCTGCTCGAGATCGTTCTCGGGCTCGACAACATCATTTTCATCTCGATCCTCGTGAGCCGGCTGCCGATCGACCGCCAGCCGACCGCGCGCATCTCCGGCCTCGCGCTTGCCATGCTCACGCGCATAGCGCTGCTGTTCTCGATCGTCTGGCTCACCCGATTGATTCAGCCTCTGTTTCACGTCGCCGGCCAGAGTGTGTCGGGACGCGATCTCATCCTGTTTTTCGGCGGACTGTTTCTACTGGGAAAGAGCGTGCTCGAAATTCACGGTACCCTGGAGGGAGCGAAGGAAGTCAGTGCCAGGCGGCGGGTTTACGCGAGCCTGCTCATGATCGTCGTACAGATCGCAGTCATAGACATCGTCTTCTCGCTCGACTCGGTATTCACGGCGGTGGGCCTTGCGAAGGATCTGCCGATCATGGTGGCCGCGATCGTCGTCTCGATCCTGGTGATGATGGGAGTGTCCGGCTCGCTCAGCGTCTTCATCGAGCATCATCCGACGATCAAGGTGCTGGCGCTCGCCTTCCTGATCCTCATCGGCATGGCGCTGGTCGGGGAAGCTCTGCACTTCGAGATACCGAAGGGTTACCTCTACTTCGCGATGGCGTTCTCCGTGTGCGTGGAGATGATCAATATCCGCCTTCGCAAGCTTCTGGACTCGCGCGCGAAACCGGATGAAGACGAAGGCGGTTAGCCGTGATGCGTGACCGTTGCGGCTCAGCCGTCGCGCACGGCTAACCGTAGTGCAGGCGCTCTAGCTCGAAAGTGCAGCGCTTGGCGCCGCGCCGTTCATGGAAGCGCGGACCCGGCTGTTGCGATAGCCGTAGAACACGTACACGAGCGCGCCGAGGGCGGTCCAGACGATCAGCCGTATCCAGGTCTCTACCCCCAGGAGCAGCATCATCGCGAAGCAAACGAGAGCGCCCAAGGTGCACGTCACCCACGGCATCGGTGTGCGGAACGGCCGCGGCAAGTCTGGACGCGTTACACGCAGTACAAGAATGCCGATACAGACCGTGACAAACGCCGCGAGCGTTCCGATCGAGACGAGCTTGCCGAGCAGGTTCACGGGAAACAGTCCGCCGATGAGAGCACTCAGAATTCCGGTGATCGCGGTTCCGAAGCTCGGCGTCTGAAACCTGGGGTGGATGCGCGCGAACGGCGCCCAGATGAGCCCGTCGCGGGCCATTGCAAGAAAGATGCGCGCCTGCGCGAGCGTCATGACGAGCATCACGGAGGTCATGCCGGCGATGGCGCCCAGCTTGACCGGGTAACCCAGCCAATGAAGTTCGGGGTACTTGTCGAGCGCCAGCGCGACCGGCGCGGACACGTCGAGCTGCGTGTAGCTCACCATTCCGGTCAGGACCAACGCCACCACGACGTACAGAAACGTGCAGATCACGAGGCTCGAGAGGATTCCGATCGGCATGTCGCGCTGCGGATTGCGGGTTTCCTGGGCCGCCGTGGAGATCGCGTCGAAGCCGATGTAGGCGAAGAAGATGACACCGGAGGCGCTCAGGATCCCGCTGATTCCGAAATGACCCAGCTCGCCGGTGTTGGGCGGAATGAACGGGTGCCAGTTGGCGGTATTGATGTGGCTGACGCCGAACAGGATGAAGAGAATGACGACGGTCACTTTGATCGCGACGATCCAGGTGTTGAAGGTCGACGACTGTTTGATGCCGACGTAGCAGATGGTCGCGATGGCGCCCACGATGAGGACCGCCGGCAGATTGATGATCGCGCCGGTTCGCACTATGGAGAAGTGCCCCGACCCCTGATCGAGCGGTGCGCTGGAAAGGGCCGTGGGAATATGCAATCCCATCTGGTCCAGCAGACTGACAACGTAGCCGGACCAACCGACGGAGACAGTGCCGACCGCGAACAGGTATTCGAGGATCAGATTCCAGCCGATGAACCACGCTATCCCTTCACCGAGGGTCGCGTAGGAGTAGGAGTAAGCACTGCCCGACACGGGAATCATCGCGGCAAACTCGGCATAGCACAGTCCGGCAAGCGTGCAGCCGATGCCTGCGAAGATGAAGGCAAGCGCAAGAGCCGGCCCCGCGTGATTCGCGGCCGCCGTTCCGGTCAGCACGAAGATGCCGGTGCCGATGATGCCGCCGATCCCGAGCGCCGTCAGGGACGTCGCGGACAGCACACGCTTGAGCTTGACACCCGAGGCATCGTCGGATTGCAGATCGGCGATCGACTTGGTCGCCAGCAGCTGGTTCGGCATAGGACCCCCGGGACTGAATTATTGGCGCGGACTATAAGCAAACTGCAGAAAGTCGACTACAGCGCGTGATGGGCCAGCGCTTTCTGCCCGCGGGGCTTGTGCCCGCTACGGTTGGGCCGAATCCTCGCGCAACTCTTCGTGTATGAGAGGCGCGAAGGCCTCGAGCAGGGCGTCGTACACCTTCGGAGAACCGGCAAGGACGTTCGGCCCGAGGCGATACTCGTCGCCGGTCAGTGTTCCGATGCGGCCTCCGGCCTCCTGGATGAGAAGCGTGCCGGCTGCCGTATCCCAGGGGGAAAGACCGATCTCCCAGAATGCGTCGACGCGTCCGGCGGCGACGTAAGCCAGGTCGAGCGCGGCCGAGCCCGGCCGGCGCACTCCGGCGGTCTGCAGCATGACGCTCTTGAGCATCTGCAGATACACGTCGATGTAGCGTGCATTGGCGCGATAGGGGAAGCCCGTCGCGACCAGGGATCCTTCGAGTGTGCGCTGCTTGCTGACTCGCATGCGCCGGTTGTCCAGGTGAGAGCCGCCGCCACGCGTCGAGGTGAACAGCTCCCCCCGCATGGGGTCGTAGACCACCGCATGCTCCAGCCGGCCGCGCTGCCGGCAGGCGATCGAGACCGCAAACACCGGAAATCCATGCAGAAAGTTCGTGGTGCCATCCAGGGGATCGATGATCCAGACCGTCTCGTTGTCTCCGGAAGCACCGCTTTCTTCCGCCAGAAATGCGTGATTCGGGTAATGCTTGCGGATGATGCCGATAATCTCGGCTTCCGCGTTCCGGTCGACCTCGGATACGAAGTCGTTGCGGCCCTTTGAGGTCACGGTGAGGGATTCGAGGCGATTCAGGCTGCGGATGATGACTTCGCCGGCGCTGCGCGCGGCTTTGACTGCAATATTGAGAAGCGCGTGCACGATACTTAAGCTTGCGTGAGGACAGCGCCCGCGGCAATCCCGGCGCCCCTAGAGCTGAAAGGCGCGTAGCGTAACAGATGAAGTCCACAGACATTCGGATCGTCCTGGTAGAGCCCTCACACCCCGGCAACATCGGGGCGACGGCACGCGCGATGAAGAACATGGCGCTCGGGAACCTCGTTCTCGTGCGCCCGAAGCAGTTTCCCCACTCCGAGGCGACGGCGCGGGCCTCGGGTGCCGATGACGTCTTGCAGTGCGCCCGTGTGGTCGATTCGATCGGTGAGGCGATCGCCGACTGCGGATTCGTCGCGGCCACGACTTCCCGCGACCGCGATCCGAATATACGGATCGCCGACGTTCGCGCGGCTGCGGAGCGCATCGTGAACGAAGCACGAACTGCGCCGGCCGCGGTGCTTTTTGGCGCGGAGCGCACCGGCCTCACCAACACCGAGCTGGCGGCGGCTCACATTTTGATTCGGATTCCGGCGAACGAGGCTTATCTGTCGCTGAATCTTTCCATGGCCGTGCAGATCGTCGCGTACGAACTTTTTCGCGCCGGCGGAACCACGGTGGTGCGTCCGGAGCGCGACGTGCCTCTCGCAACGGGCGCCGAAATGGAGCGGCTGTACACACACCTTGCGCAAGTGCTCGAAGAGATCGACTTCCGTGACCGCACGCAGAGCGGGACTCACCTGATGATGCGCATCCATCGTTTTCTGCAGCGGGCGGAGCTGGACCAGAACGAGGCCAACATCCTGCGCGGAGTGTTGACCGCGGTGCAGAGCCGCCGCCGCCGAGCCGGTCCCGCAGATGACCAGGGTCCCCCAGATGATGGGGTTCCCGCAGATGAGGGGATTCCAAAGGACGGGGTTCCCGCAGACGACCGGGGCGGAAAATGATGGATCCCAATCGAGTTGTGTACCTCGACCATGCCGCAACCACGCCCGTCGATCCCGCGGTCGCGCAGGCGATGGCGGCCTGTCTGGGGGTCGACGGCGATTTCGGCAACGCAGCCTCGGCAACTCACGTGTACGGGATACGTGCCGCTGCGCGGATCGAGCGCGCGCGCGCGCAAGTTGCGGCCATCCTCGGCGCCGAGCCGGATGAAATTGTGTTCACTTCCGGTGCCACGGAGTCCGCAAACCTGGGAATTCTCGGGGCGGCGCGCGCCAATGCCGACCGCGGACGCCACATCGTGACTTCGCGAATCGAGCACAAGGCCGTGCTCGATTCAGTCAAGCGTCTCGAGAAGGAGGGCTTTTCGGTCTCGTGGCTCACACCGGGCCGCGGCGGCGGAATCGATCCCGACTCGGTATTCCGGGCTATTCGCGCCGATACCGTGCTCGTCACGCTTATGCATGCCAACAATGAAACCGGAGTCATACAGGATCTCGTCGCCGTCGGCTCCGCGTGCCGGGAGCGTGGCGTTCTGTTTCATACGGATGCCGCACAGTCGGTCGGAAAGATCCCAGTCGACGTGCGCCGGCAGATGGTCGATCTGCTGTCGTTCACCGCTCATAAGATCTACGGGCCAAAAGGAATCGGCGCTCTGTACGTCCGCCGCGCAAAGCGTGCCTATGTGCAGCCGGTAAGTTTCGGGGGAGGCCAGGAAAGGGGATTGCGCCCCGGCACCCTCGCGACGCACCAAATCGTCGGTTTCGGCGAGGCCTGCGAGATAGCCGGTGTGCGGCGCTCCGCGGAGAGTCTGCGCCTGGCCGCGATGCGCGACCGGTTGTGGACGCGACTCAGGCCGCTCGGAGGCGTCCACTGTAATGGCGAGGCCTGTGAGCGGATACCCGGAATCCTCAACGTGTCGTTTGAAGGAGTGGAGGGTGAAAGTCTCATCACTGCCCTGCCACAACTGGCGATATCGACCGGCTCGGCCTGCAATTCCGCCTCGGCAGACGCCTCATACGTGCTGCGGGCTCTGGGGCGTGACACGCAGCTTGCCCAGAGCTCGCTTCGCTTCAGCCTGGGACGGCTCACATCGGACTCGGATGTCGACTTCGCCGCCGCCGCCGTGGCCCGGGAGGTCGCAAGGCTTCGGGCGCTCTCGCCAGCGGCTGCCGGGTGCGACCCGGCGCAGCAACCCGTGGAAGGCGGCCGGGACGCCCTGATCATCGGAGAGGGTGGGGGGCCGGGGCAGGAAGCCTGGGTCCGGTTCGAGCTTGCCGTAGCGGGCGACATTGTGAAGGACGCACGTTTTAAGGCGTACGGCTGCCCCCATACTGTGTCTGTGGCCTCTTGGCTGGCCGCCCAGCTCCCAGGTCGGCGTCGGGATAACCTGATACCGGGTTCCCCGGCCGGCTGGGCGGAAGCTCAGGCGGTACCGATGGAGAAACTGGGGCGGCTGCTGACGGTCGAAGACGCCTTACACGCATGCCTTCGCCAGTGGCCGTGACGCGCTAGAATCGAAACGGGTTGGATCGCACCAAGCTGATGGCAATTTCCCTTACTGAATCCGCAGCGAATCGGGTCAAGACCTTTCTGTCTTCGCGTGGCCGCGGCGCCGGCTTGCGCCTCGGGGTGCGCAAGACGGGCTGCTCGGGTTTCGCCTACGTCATCAACTACGCCGACGATGTCCATCCGAACGACCTGGTCTTCGAGGACCGGGGCGTCAAGGTGTTCGTCGATCCGGCGAGCCTGTCGCTTATCGACGGGACGCAGGTGGACTTTGTGAAGCAGGGGCTCAACGAGGCGTTCCGCTTCCGCAATCCCAACGTCAAGGGAGAATGCGGGTGCGGGGAAAGCTTTTCGGTCTGACCTGACGGGAGGTTCGCGGTTTCCTTCTCGTGCCCGGGTGCGCGATCAGCCTCGGTCGCACCTCGAAAACCCTTACGGGACCGGGACTTCCCAAGGTAGACTTGCCGGCTTTCTTGCAGTCCCACGAAAGGTTCTCACCCCATGGCGCTCGAGCGCACACTCTCCATCGTCAAGCCCGACGGCGTGTCCCGCAATCTGATCGGCGAGCTCTACCGCCGCTTCGAGCAGGCCGGCCTGTCGATCGTTGCCGCCCGCATGCTGCATCTGTCACAGCGCGAGGCCGAGGGTTTCTATGCCGTGCACCGCGAACGCCCGTTCTTCAGCGACCTGGTGAAGTACATGACCTCGGGTCCGGTGGTCGTCCAGGTCCTGCAGGGTGAACACGCGATCGCCCGCAATCGGGAGATCATGGGCGCCACCGATCCCAAAAAGGCTGCCAAGGGCACGATCCGCGCCGATCTCGCCCTCAGCATCGAACAGAACGTGGTGCACGGATCCGACGCACCCGAGACGGCAGCGCAGGAAATCGCGTACTTTTTCCGCACCACGGAGCTGCACCCCCGCGGCTGAGGCCGCGCCATCCGCCATGACCACGGCCGCTCCAAGTCTCGAGAACCTGCTGGGCCTGACACGCCCGGCGCTCGAGGCATACGTGGAGCAGATCGGCAGCAAGCCGTTCCGTGCCCGCCAGCTCATGAACTGGATGTACAAGCGCGGTGAAGGCTCGTTCGAGAGCATGACGGATCTGGCGAAGGATTTCCGGGCGAAGCTTGCGGAGCGGTCCGAGATTCGTGCGCCGCAGATCGCAACGGTGCAAAGCTCCGCCGACGGAACCCGCAAGTGGCTGTTGCGGGCGGACGCATCGCAGGCGTTTGAAATGGTGTTCATCCCCGAGACGGACCGGGGAACGCTGTGCATCTCCTCGCAGGTCGGGTGCGCTCTCGACTGCTCCTTCTGCTCGACGGCGCAGCAGGGCTTCAATCGCAATCTGACGACTGCCGAGATCGTGGGCCAGGTGTGGCTTGCGAAGCGGGAACTCGCCGAATTCGATCAGCTGAGACAGCCGGGGGGCGATCGGATCGTCACCAACGTCGTGTTGATGGGTATGGGCGAGCCGCTGGCGAATTTCCGCAACGTCGTGCCGGCCATGCGCATTCTCATGGACGACGACGGGTTCGATCTGTCCCGGCGTCGGGTGACCCTCTCCACCTCAGGCCTGGTGCCGCAGATTTACAAGCTTGCTCAGGAAACCAACGTCGCGCTCGCAGTGTCGCTGCACGCGCCTGACGATGACCTGCGCAGCGAGCTCGTGCCGATCAATCGCAAGCATCCCATCGCTGAGCTGCTCGAGGCCTGCTGGCACTACCTCGACGAGCAGAACGGCCGCAGCGTAACATTCGAATATGTGATGCTCGACACAGTCAACGACTCTCCCGCGCAGGCGCGGGCGCTCGCGCGGCTGCTCGCGGGTCATCCGGCGAAAGTGAATCTCATCCCGTTCAATCCGTTTCCCGGGACACGCTATGGCCGCTCGCCACTGCCGGTCATTCAGAGATTCCGCGATGAGCTGATCAAGCGCGGGGTACTCGCGACCGTTCGCCGCACGCGCGGTGAAGACATCGATGCGGCTTGCGGCCAGCTTGCCGGACGGGTGATAGATCGCACAACGGTGCGACTCGGGAGCAAGGTCTTCGGCGTTGCGGTCCAACAATGAACGCACGGAAATTCGGCGGACAATCCATGTCGTGGTCCAGTGGCGTGATGACGAGCGTCGCGGTGCTGCTGCTCGGAGCGTGCGTACACTCCGACCCCGACCGGCCGATGCCCAAGCGCGGCAACGCGGCGGAATTCAACGTCCAGCTCGGCGTTGCCTATCTGCGTCAGGGCAATCTTGCACTTGCCAAGGAGAAGCTCGACAAGGCAATGGCCCAAGGTCCACGCGATCCGTCCGTACACAGCGCGATGGGGCTGCTTTACGATCGGCTCGACAAGCGTCAAGAGGCGGACGAGCAGTTCCGCACGGCGCTGCGGCTTGCTCCCCACGACCCGGACATTCTCAACAACTATGCCGTCTACCTGTGCCGAATCGGCCGAACCGACGACGGCGTCAAATATTTCATGGAAGCTGCGCACAATGCGCTGTACCGCACGCCGGAGGCGGCCTACACGAACGCCGGCGTTTGTTTGCGCGCCGCGAACCGCTTCGACAGGGCGGTAGAGAGCTTCGAGAAGGCGCTCTCGATCCGAGCTAACTATTCCGAGGCCGCGTATCAACTCATCGATCTTCGCTATACGCGCCGCGAGCTGACGGACGCACGGACGCAACTCGATCGCTATCTGGGTACCTTCGATCCGACTCCGGACCTGCTCTTGATCGGTGTGCGGATCATGCGCGCTCAGGGGGATCGGCTGGCCGCCGAGAAACTCTCGCGCCGTCTGCGGGTCGACTTTCCCAGATCCGATCAGGCTCGGGCGCTTTCCGACCTCGATCGAAATCCGGGCTGAACCTCATGGTCCTGCAAGCTGGCGGCGAGCCTTGCTGCGGCATCGGCACGCGCTTGCGAGCCGGTCGTGAGCGCAAGGGTTTCACTGTGCTGCAGGCCGCCGAGAAGATGCACGTGGATGCCAGGATTCTCGAGTCGCTCGAGGCCGAGGACTTCGACGCGTTGGGCGCACCGGTATTCGTTCGCGGCCATTTGCGCCACTATGCGGAGCTCGTGGGAGAGCAGCCCGCCGAGTTGCAATCGCTATATGCCAATAGCGCGCGCGTAACGCAGCCGGACCTGACGCGAATTCCGAAGGCGGTCCCGTCCAGCGACCCGCGCAAGCTGACGATTCCTGCGATAGTCGTGCTGCTCGGATTCGCGATCGTCGGCGTGGTCTGGTGGGTGGTGAAACTCCCAAAGGTGCATCCGCCGGTCGATCACGCGCAAACTGCGCTCGCCCCGCAACCACCGCAATCCCGTGCTCAGGACTCGGCGACCGATGCGGCGCAACGGCAGGGGGTGACGCAAGTCGAATCGGCGCCACGCAAGCCGGCCGTCGCTGCTCCAAGGGCACCAACGACGTCCGTTTCGGGGGGGCAATCGCGCGCGTCAACGGCATCGCCTGCCTCTGGGGCTCCGAGGGGGTCGGCGGCAGATGCCGCACCGGGGTCCTCTGCCCCAACCGCAGCTTCGCGAGCGCCGAAACAAGCGGAGCTCACCCTGCGTTTCTCAGCAGAAAGCTGGGCGGAAGTTTACGATTCGGCGGGGGACAGGTTGTTCTACGATATCGGTCCCGCGGCCTCCGTCCGGACATTCAAGGGGTCGCCGCCTCTGCGGATCGTTCTGGGCAATGCGCCGGGAGTGGCCGTTGAGGTCAACGGGCACACGACGGATCTGGCGAGCCTCACTCACCCGGACGGTAGTGCTCAATTTGTGGTCAATCGCGCCGGGCGTGCCACCGGCTCGCCCTAGGGTCAGCAGCTTTTTTGTGGAGTTACGAATTGGCGGAGCAAATCCAGCCTGTCCGCGGGATGAATGATGTGCTGCCTGCCGCGATCGGCGCCTGGCAGTTTCTCGAGGACACGATGCGCGAGCTGCTCTCGTCGTACGGCTACGAGGAAATCCGCGTACCGATCGTCGAGCAGACGGCGCTCTTCAAGCGCGCGATTGGTGAGTTCACCGACGTCGTCGAAAAGGAGATGTATACCTTCACGGACCAGGGAGGCGAGAGCCTCACTCTGCGTCCGGAGGCGACCGCCGGGATCATGCGCGCGGCCATTTCGAACGGCATGCTGCGCGGGGCGCGCCACAAGCTCTGGTGCGTCGGTCCGATGTTCCGGCACGAGAAGCCGCAGAAGGGCCGCTACCGGCAGTTCTATCAGGTGGATGTGGAGGCAGTCGGATTTCCCGGCCCGGACGTGGATGGCGAGCTGATTGCGCTTACGGCACGTCTATGGCGGAAGCTCGGAATCGAGCGTGTGCGGCTGCAGATCAATTCCCTGGGTACGCCCGAGGCCCGACGCGCTTACCGCGAGAGGCTGCTCGGATACTTGCGCGGGCACGAGTCGCGGCTCGACGCCGATAGTCGTCGACGGCTCGAGGGAAACCCGCTGCGTATTCTCGACAGCAAGAACGCCGAGATGCAGGAAGTGATCGCCGGAGCGCCTTTGCTCACCGATCATCTGGATTCCGAGTCCAGGGAACACTTCGAGACGCTTTGCAGCATGCTGCGTGACGTCGGTGTGGAGTATCAGATCAATCCGCGCCTGGTTCGCGGGCTGGATTACTACACCCGGACTGTCTTCGAATGGACCACGGACGCCCTCGGTGCCCAGGATGCCGTATGCTCCGGCGGCCGTTACGACGGCCTGATCTCACAGCTGGGCGGCGAATCGACCCCGGGAGTCGGTTTCGCCATGGGCGTGGAGCGGGCGGTGGAACTGATCGCCCTGGCCCAGAAAACGCCGCCGCCGGCGGTTGCGGACGTATATGTTGTGGTTAACGGCGCTCGGGCGGCCTCGGCCGGCGTGGGGCTCGTGGAGCGGCTGCGGGAAGAGCTGCCGCATCGCCGGTTCGAGCTGAATCTGGGCGGCGGCAACTTCAAGACTCAATTCCGGCGGGCGGACCGCAGCGGCGCGGCCCTCGCGCTCATTGTCGGGGACGACGAGCTCGCACGCGGGGTCGCCGCGATGAAACCTTTGCGACTGGAGACGGGTCAGAGCGAATGCCCCTTGAACGGGCTCGCGGCAGGGGTCGAGGCTGCCTTGGAAGCCATGATGGGTGTGGCCGGGAAGTGAGGCGGATGCAGCACGTGATACGGGGGAACTGTGGAAGACTATTTGTCTGAAAAAGAACAATGGGAATGGATCAAGGGCTGGCTCCGTGAGAACACCGTGTGGGTCCTTGCAGGCCTCGCGGTCGGTGGCGCAGCCGTCGGTGGCTGGCGCTGGTATGGTAACCACATCGACCAGAAGGGCATCGATGCCGGCGCGAAATACGAACAGATCGTAGAGTCGTTCGACAAGGGCGATCGTACGACAGCCCTCGTCAACCTCGGTCAGATGGAGCGTGAGCATCCATCCTCTGCGTATCTCGATCAGGCGAAGCTCCTGGCGGCGCGCATGTACGTGGAATCGGGCGACCTGGAAAAAGCTCGCAGCGAGCTGCAGGCCGTCATAGATCACACGAAAGACAAGGATCTCGGGCTCATCACACGCTTGCGGCTTGCACGAGTCCTGATCGCGCAGCAAAAGCCTGACGAAGCACTCGTGACTCTGAACGGCGTGGAGGCGGGTGCCTTCACACCGCGTTTCCACGAAGTGCGCGGCGACGCCTACCACGCCAAGGGGGACAATGCGTCTGCCTTGAAGGAGTATCAGGCGGCTCGCACGGGCGATCCGGGAGGCGTAACGGATACGCGACTGCTCGACCTGAAAATCACCGATCTGCTGGCCGATTCCGGCAGTCCCTCCAAACCGACGCAGCCGTCCGCGGCCGCGACAGCGAAGTAGTCACATGCGACGTTGGTTAATCGTTGCCGCCTCTCTGGCCCTCAGCGCCTGCTCGAAAGACAAGGATATCGACAAGCCGGCGCAGCTGATGCCGTTTTCGGCCACGTTGAAAGTCGATCGCGCATGGACCGCGCAAATCGGGGACAAGAAGGCTATCCCGCTGCGGCTCGGTCTCGGGCTGGCCGTTGACGACGGGCGTGTGTACGCGGCCGGCCGCAAGGGTGACGTCGGCGCATACGATTTGAAATCCGGGCACCAGATCTGGCGCGTGCGAACGAAGGCGCAACTTGCAGGCGGCCCAGGCGTCGGCGGCAACTTGGTCGTCGTCGGCTCGAGCCGTGGCGACATCATTGCACTGAACGCTGCAAATGGCGCGGCACTGTGGAGGATCCGGGTCAACGGCGAGGTGCTGGCGCCGGCAGCTATTTCAGGACGGTTGATTGCCGTACGCACCGTGGATGGCAAACTGCACGGACTTTCACCGACGGACGGGCACGAACTGTGGAGCCAGGAGCAGCAGGTGCCGCGCCTGTCTCTGCGCGGAACGGCCAGTCCGGTGTTGCGCGGTGATCTCGCGCTGAGCGGTTTCGACAATGGAAAAGTCGTCGCGGTGAACGTGAACGACGGGAGCGTCCAGTGGGAGGCGACCGTGGCCCCTGCGCATGGCCGTACCGAGCTCGAGCGGCTCGTCGACATCGACTCCGCGGTGGATGTCTCCGGACAGGACGTATACGCAGTTGGTTTTCAGGGACGCATCGCAATGCTCGCGCTGGACACCGGGCAGGTCTGGTGGACACACGACGCTTCCAGCTATCGCGGCCTCGGCCTGGACGAGGATGCACTGTACATGGCTTCAGCGGATGGCGAGATCATCGCCATGCGGAAGCGAACGGGCGCTGAAATCTGGCGTCAAAGCGGGCTCTTGCATCGTCGCCTGACGTCGGCGGTTGCATCGGACAACGCGATCGTCGCCGGGGACTTCCAGGGCTACGTGCATTGGCTGGATAAGGCCACTGGATCGTTCGCCGCGCGAGCCTCCACTGGGAAGATCCGGATAAGCAGTCCGCCGATCGTCAGCGGGAATATGGTGCTCGTCATCAACGACGGAGGAGGCATCACGGCATTTCGCACGACGCGAATCGCGGGCGCAAAGCCCTCAGCACCTGCCGTTGCGGCGCCTGCTGCTGGGGCACCCGAGCAGTCCGCGCCAGTGACGCAGCCCTCGACACCGGCTGTAGCGTCACCGACGACGCAGACCCCGGCACCCGCTGACACGGCACCCCCGACGCAGACCCCGCTGCCCGCCGAGACGGCACCGTCGACACAGCCCCCGCCGCCCGCCGAGACAGCACCGTCGACACAGGCGCCGCCCTCTGACGCGGCAACGTCGACACAGCCCCCGCCGCCTTCTGACATGGCACCATCGACACAGACGCTGCCCCCTGCCAAAGCCTCACCGCCGCAACAAAACTGAAACGGCGGCGCGGTTTTTGTCGGATGATGGCGCGGCTATCGTCTCGCCTTCAATCCTGGTGATCTTGCTGCCGCGGTTTTATGTTGCCTGTTATCGCTCTCGTAGGCCGACCCAACGTCGGCAAGTCCACGCTGTTCAACGTGCTGACCGGCACGCGTGACGCTATCGTCGCCGACGTTCCGGGACTCACACGCGATCGGCAATACGGCTACGGGAGAGTGGGTCCCGTTCCATACGTTGTCGTGGATACCGGCGGACTCATCGAGAACCCCGTCGGCATCGAAGCGCAGATGCGTGCTCAGACAGAGCGAGCCGTAGAGGAGGCCGACCGTCTGGTGTTTCTGGTCGATGCGCGAGCGGGGCTGACACCTCAGGACCACTTCGTTCTCAGAGAGCTGAGACGCTCGGGAAAGCCGGTTACGCTCGCCCTGAACAAGGCGGAGGGCCTGGATTCCGATGCCGCCGCCGTTGACTTTCATGCCCTCGGCATCGGCGAACCGCTGGCGATCTCCGCAGCTCACGGTCAGGGCTGCGACGATCTGATGGAGCACGTTCTGGCGGGTCTCGAGGCGGAACCCGAGCACGATCAGGACTCGCGAGCAATCCGCATCGCGGTGATCGGACGACCGAATGTTGGAAAGTCGACGCTCGTGAATCGCCTGCTGGGTGAAGAGCGCATGATCGCGAACGAACAACCGGGAACGACACGCGACAGTATCCTGGTGCCGTTCCACCGTGACGATCGCGACTTCCTGTTGATAGACACGGCCGGACTGCGTCGCCGTTCAAGAGTCGAGGACGTGATCGAGCGGGCGAGCGTCGCCAAGACACTGCAGGCGATTGACGGCGCGCATGTCGTCGTGCTGGTTCTAGATGCCCACGACACGGTTGCGGAACAGGATGCGAGCGTGCTTGGGATCGCTCTCGAGCGGGGTCGCGCGTTGATCATTGCAATCAACAAGTGGGATGGAGTTCCTCCCGATCAGCGCGAGACGATCCACCGCCAACTCGCCCTCAAGCTCGACTTCGTGCCGTTCGCGCCACTGCACTTTATTTCTGCGCGTCACGGCACCGGCGTCGGGGAGCTCGTTCAAGCGACAGTACGTGCGTTTGAAGCAGCGATGCGCGAGATGCCTACGCGCGAGTTGACGCGCGCTCTCGAATACGCGTTGACCGTACACCAGCCTCCAATGGTCCGCGGGCGGCGCATCAAGCTGCGTTATGCGCACCAGGGAGGGAGAAACCCTCCTCGCATCGTGATTCACGGAAACCAGACGACCGCGGTGCCGGATTCCTACAGCCGTTATCTTGCGAACGTCTTTCGCAAGCGGTTCGATCTGTTCGCGACTCCTGTCGCCGTCGAATTCCGAACCGACGGAAATCCGTATGACCGGCCCGGTCGCAAAAAGAAGCCGCCCACCGGGGGGTCGCGGAACTTCAAACCTCGACGTCGACAGGTCCGGTAGGGGAAGGCTCCGTGCGCGACGGGCTCTGCGGTCCGCGAGCACCAGCCGGTTTACGGTTGGCACCGGACTCAACCATCAGTGCGGCAAATTCCAACACGTCGAGGCTCGCCCTCAGACCGCCGATAACAATGACTTTCATGCTCTCGCGTTGGACGTCGTAGACCGTTTCTATCCGCAGCGGTCGATTGCCCCTGGTCCAGATATTGCTCGCACCCGCGAGTAGGTTGGTCAGGCGGCTCGCCTCTTCGGCACTGATCGTGTCGATCTGGACGATGCACGAGAGGTCAACGTATCGGCGGCGCGCAACGCTCTCGGGTCCGAGCGTGGATACGGGCTGCCCCGTGAATGCCTCCAGATCCTCCGCCGCAATGCGATATTGCTTGCCGATGCGTACTGCCCTCAGCCGGCCGTCCCGGACGTAACTGCGGACTGTCCGGACATGCAGATTGAGGCACTTCGCGACCTGTTCGAGCGACATGAGCTCTGTGACCATAGGGAAGCAGTATGCTCTCTCACAACGTAAGAAGACAATCTGCCGGAAAATTAGGAGTAAATAGGGAAAAATAGGGAGTAACAGGGTATTTTTGCGACGGAACAGGCCAGAGCTTGCTGCCGCGTTCATGTGTGACAGCCCAGACAGTTTTGAGCCCGGGCAGCGCCAGCACCCGCATTCGACGCCGATTCGGCTAAGGCTGCGACTGCGACTGCGACTGCGGCTGCGACTGCGGCTGCGACCGCGGCCTCGACTCCGTCTGCGGCTGTGGTTTCGATTCCGCTGGCGCGGGGTCGTTCGCGGCCGCCTGTGGGGGGAGGAACAATGCGGGGTCGACGAAGGTGGAGTTCAGCGAAACCCCCCAGTGAAGGTGAGGTCCCGTCACGCGCCCCGTGGCACCCACCTTGCCCAGAACCTGCCCCGTCTTCAGACGATCCCCAGGCTTCACGTTGATTGCGCTCAGATGGCAATACATCGTGATCAAACCTTCGCCGTGATCGAGAAAGACCGTGTTTCCGTTGAAGAAATAGTTGCCTGTATCGATGACCACGCCGTCTGCGGGCGCCTTGATCGGAGTGCCGGTCGGACCCGCAATGTCCATGCCCGTATGTGGGCTGCGGGGCTCGTTGTTGAATATCCGCCTCAGCCCGTAGGAGCTGGAGCGGATCCCCGGAATTGGCTGGAGCAGCCGCAGCGTCGCGGGAGGGTCCGCGGAATACGTCGACATGGCCCTCAGGATCTTCGGACGCTCCTGATTCACACGCTCGAGGTCCTTCCTGGAGACGTCGACCTTGGATGGGGCCACCTTCAGCGACTGAGTCACATACTGCTTGTCCTTCACTTCGAAAGGAATTTCGGACTCGGATGTGGGGCTGGCGCGCACATGAACGACCGAGCGGCCCACCGGAGTCGAAAGCGGAATTCCGACCACGGCGACCCAGCGATTCTCGGACCGCAACACCATCGACCGCTTGCCGTCGAACGTCACGACGGGGATTTGATCCGTATCGGTGTCGATCGGAAGGACCAACACTCCGCCTGGCACGAGACTCGCCTGTGGCAATGCCAGCGACGCCGACAAGGCCGCATGAACGGGCGTAAGCAACAGCGCGGCTCCAAACACCCAAGCCGGTGTCTTCGGGGTCATCGGCAGGTCGCTCGTGTGATCATTCGCACTTAGTCCTCATTCCCCGTTACCCGCGCTTTGAGTGTGCCATGCGCGAGCCGCGCCGCGATCTCTTCGCCGATGGCGACGGATTTCGCGTCAGCGACGAGTGACCCGTCCAACCGCGTTACCACTGCGAATCCCCTCGCAATCGTCGCTAGCGGACTCACAGCGTCCAACGTCCGGGCGGTCAGGTTGAAACGATTCGCCGCATCCGACAGACGAGCCCTGATGGCTCGGTCCAGTTGCGGGTCGAGATTGATTCGGTTGGCCATGCGGGAAAACCGATCCTTCATCGTCTGAGCGAGGCGTCCGGCCAGGTCCGCGTGGCGCAGGCGGATGTCGCGCACGAGACGATCGGGGGATCGCTGCACCAGGCGCGCATAAAGATCGCTCACCC
>FTEW01000519.1_pt1 | contig 18422 bp, 11 predicted proteins | sample 1640301 | NCBI WGS metagenome assembly FTEW01 (sample SAMEA3914816, study PRJEB12502) | metagenome | biome: forest; material: soil | place: USA | collected 2011-09-16 | depth 0.3 m
CTGCGCGGCCCGCTGCTCCTGCCCCGGGATGACGGATATGACAGTGCGCGCAGGATCTGGAATGGTGCGTTCGATCGCCATCCAGCGCTCATTGCGCGTTGCGCCGGCACGGCCGATGTCATACAGGCGGTGAACTTTGCCCGTACGCACGAGTTGCTGACGGCTGTGCACAGTGGCGGTCACAGTATCTCCGGACAGTCCGCCTGCGAGGGTGGACTGATGATCGATCTGTCACCGATGAAGGGTATTCGTGTCGACCCTGTCCACCGTACAGCCGAGGCACAGGCGGGTGTGTTGCTGGGGGAGTTTGACCGGGAGACGCAGGCGTTCGGGCTTGCGACGACGCTCGGAACGGCTTCGGACACGGGTATTGCCGGTCTCACGCTGGGGGGCGGAATGGGGCGCCTCGCCCGCAAGTTCGGATTGTCGTGCGACAATCTGCGGAGCGTCGATATCGTGACCGCCGACGGCCACCTGCGGCATGCGAGCGAGCAGGAGAATCCGGACCTCTTCTGGGGCGTCCGAGGGGGTGGCGGAAATTTCGGTATCGTGACGAGCTTCGATTACCGGCTGCATCCGCTCGGCCCTGTGCTTGCCGGCAACAGGGTCTATCCGTTCAGCCAGGCCCGCGCCATCCTCGCAGCGTTGTTGGAATTCTCCGTGGGAGCGCCGGACGAGATGACGATCTCGGCGTCCGTGACGAGTGACGCACCCGGGGTCCCGGCCGGACGGTATGTGGCCTTCGAAGTAGTGTACTGCGGAGCAATCAGCGAGGGCGAACGCCTGCTGGCTCCCTTGAAGAAGTTGGGCAAGCCGCTGTTTGATGACGTGTCCGCGAAGACCTATGTCGCGGCTCAGCAGGGCCTCAGTGGAGCCAGTCCTCCGCCGCTTCCCCCAGGGCTCAACGTCTACGTCAAGTCCGGCTTCCTGCGCAGCTTTCCGGCCAATCTGAACGATGAGATCGCCAGGCGCTTCGAGAGCGCGCCGCCGTGGGTGAGCGACCTGGGCTTCGGCCAGCTCGGAGGCGCGATGGCACGCGTGAAACCAGGCGCGACGGCCTACTGGAATCGCCTCGCGAAGTACGAGTTGCTTCTGGAAGGCGCGTGGCCCGAACGCTCTCAGGATGAGAAGAATCTGCAGGCGGGGCGCAGCCTCTGGGGAGCGTTCGAGCCATTCACTCAAGGCTACTACGTCAACACCGAGCCGTCCGCCGACGAGCAGCGCCTGCGCGCCACGTACGGCGACAACTATCCACGCCTGGTCCAGCTGAAGAACCAATACGACCCGATGAATCTGTTCAGACTGAACGCGAACATCAAGCCGACTGTCCAGTCCTGAATGTCGCAGGCTTCGCTGGCACTACAGCCGAAACTGTGTCCGCCAGAGCGTCTCAACACCGAAATCGGTGTGATTACCGCCCGCCCAGCTCCTGGGGCTCGAAGCGGCGAGGTGACCTGTCTCGAGGCGTACGTGTGGATGCGAGGTCATCCGCCCCGCCTCTCCAGATACTGACGCGCCAGAACCCGCAACCGAGCTCCATCGAAGCTAGGGTCATGACCCGCGTGAACCACACGGACGGGAAGTGACATGAGGCGGTGCATGGTCTGCAGGTAAACCTGGATATCGCTACCCGGAATTTCATCCAGCAGCGGGCCATCGTAGATGGCGTCGCCCGAAAACAGCGTGGCCGTCTCCGCCTCCCACAGGCCGATGCTGCCGGGTGAATGACCGGGAAGGTGGAGCACCTCGAAAGTGCGGTCGCCGAGGTCAAGGACATCACCCTCGTCCACCAACTGCGTCGCAGGGGCTGCCGGGCGCACGAACGTGCGCATGTCGAAACTGCGGTGCGGCAGAGCGGTGATGAAAGTGGCGCCGATTTCATACCCGGCGCGCTCCACGGAGTCGATGAACTCAACCGGTTGCTCCTCGCGGTACAGGCTGAAATTCGCGGAGGCTTCGAGCAGCTCGTGAGCCTCGGAACGGTGCACGATCCGATCGGAGAACTCGTGCAGCGATCCGACGTGGTCGATGTGAGTATGCGTCGCGACTGCGCTCACAGGCTTTTCAAACAGATGCCTGGCGGCCTCGTGCAGGCTCGCGACGCCGAACCCGGTGTCGATGAGCAAGTCGCGGTCGCGACCGCGGACGTGCCACATATTACATTGCATCAGGCGTGTGACGTGCGGCTCCAGGATGAGCGTGATGTCGTCGCCTATGCGCTCAAAAGCGAACCAGCGGTCGGCGACGGCGAATCCCATGAAGAGGCTCCTCGCGTCCTTCTAGACTGCAGTGAGGAACGACACCCCGACTGCGCCAATGAAACCGCTCGCGCGGGTGCCTGTTGCGCCCACGGACCCGTAGTCATCTGCCAGGACACGCGCAACGCGATGTCGATGGTAGCTGGCGATGAGATCGCCAAGCGGGAGGACCTGTGGATCGTTGTCCCCATAGAGCGCGGTGTGCAGCGATGGCAGGCGATACCACGGCGTGCCCGAGCGTGCGTGATGCGCGTTGTGGTAGGAGAAGTTGAGAACCAGAAGATTGAGCCAGGGCCAGCGCATCGTCAGAACATTGGAATAGGTATTCTCGTACTCGTAGCGGCGGGTACGGCGAGGGTCGGCCGGCGCAGGATCCAATGAGCGCGACGGGAATACCTCGTACGTATGTTGAAAGGCGTCCATGAAGCGCATGACGTTCAGAAACAGGAGAAAGGCGAGCACGTACAGCAGCAGGGCCTTCACCGATATCCAGGCCAAACCGGCAAAGAAGATCGCCCGGATCGTCAGCACCACGAGGACCCGGATGCGCTCGCGCACGCTGCCGTAATAGAAGGGTGCAGCGGCGACCATCCCCCTCATCATGAGCTCGACGGCCGGAACGTAAGCCCACTCGAGCATCAGCACGCCCGTTCGCAGCCCGGCAGGGGCGGACTTCAGGGCCGAGCGGTAATCAAAGGTCACGACGTCAAGCCGGTCGGCGTGATGGCGCAGATGCTTCGTCTTCAGTCTGGAGTAGCTGGCAAGACAGGTCCCGTTGAGCCAGCTCATCAGAATGCCGAGCCGATCATTGGCGGCAGCGGTCGCAAAGACGCAGTGATGGGTGCACTCGTGAATCAGATAGCCCGAATAAATGAGCGTGTGCGCCGTCAGGAGGACGCCTGCCGCATTCAGCCACGCTTCCGGCCGGGTCAGCATCCACACACCCGCAGGCCAGCCGATCAGCGTGTATCCGATCGCGGCCAGGTGTGGCCAATCGCGCAGTCCGTGGCGAAGAAAGCGACTCACGGCTTTACTCCCGGATGGGACTGCAGGGCGGCGACGAACGTGGCGTCGTACGTATCCTCTATCGGTGGCAGCTCGGCAATGTGTCCCTGCTTCTTCAACGTTTCTCCGATGATGCGGCCGCTCGCGTGGAAGGAAGGCAGGACGGCGGCCCTACCGAAGACATCGGCGAGCTGCGCCAGCGGCGGATTCTCGATGTTGCGCAATTGGGCCTGCACGTCATCCACGCTGATCTCCAGCGTCCTGGCAATGATCGCCGCCGCCTTGGCGGGCTCCTGCTGCATGAAGGCTAGCCCGTCCATCGTGCCCCGGATCAGCCCTTCGACCCGCTGCGGATTCTTGAGAATCGTACTTTGCCTGAACACCAGCACGTCAGTGATCATTCCTCTCGCCTCGCGGGAGGACAGGAGCACGTGGTACAGCTTGCCACCTCCCAACCTCCGAATCACCGAGACGCTGGGTTCGTACGTCACCCCGGCATCGGCGGCTCCCGTGGCCATGATCGCGACCACGCCCTCCGGGGTCGAATTCACCGGCTTGATGTCCTTCTCCGACAGCCCTGCCTTCGCGAGCATGTAGTTGAGTAGAAAATCCGATGGCGACAGAGGCTGGAAAGCCACCTTGCGGCCCTTGAGATCCTGCACGGTGCGCACGCCGGAACCTGCGAGGATCGCGTCTCCACCTACCGAGTAGTCGATGGGCATCACGACCTTGAGATTCCAGCCCTTGGCATCGGCCGTGATGACCTGATCGTAAGTCAGCGTTGAGGCGTCGAGCTCTTCGCCCTGCAGGGCACCTGACATCTGGGAGTTGTCGCTGAAGGTCACCAGCCTGACGTCCGCGCCGTATCTCTTGTAATAACCGTTCGCCGCCGCGCAGTAGATCGGTCCGTACCCGATCCAGTTGACGACACCGATCTTCACTGGAGCCACGGCGCTCGCGGGCTCCGAGGTCGCCAGCAGGCTGACGGACAGCACCGCGCTGAGAATGCGTCCCAACTTCATCACCTGCGGCCCTCCTGTGCGTTCATTCATCGGTGGAGATACCGGCCGCGCTCAACTGGCTTCGCAGCGGTGCAAGCTGGCACTCGTAGTGGCGCCATTGAGCGAGGGAAGTGTCGTACATCGGGCGCCTGACCTGGGCCGCGCTTGCCGTGGTCGTCGGTGAGGGATTCAGGTGGAATTCGATGCAGCCATGCTGCCATTCGAGGCCGCAGAACCTCAACAGCCTGCGGATCTCACCCTCCGGGTCCGCGATGAGATCCTCATAGCGCAGATCGAGAATCGCTCCCGGCAGTGTCGTTTCCCAGTGCTGCATCAGTCGGCGATACGCCGCGTAATACCGGGCGAGCTCGGACAGGTCGTAGGAGAAGGGATAGCCGTCCTTGAACAGCGTCTTGTAGATGGCGTAACAGGCGGCCATCGGATGGCGGCTCACGTGCACGATCCGGGCTGCCGGCAGCGCGCGCCGGATCAGCCCGCAATACAGATAATTCAACGGCATCTTGTCTGTGAAACGAGCACCGTCGAGGCCTGCGGCGCGCACTCTTTCCAGGTAGTCGCGTCCCAACACAGCGAAATCGACATCAGCCGAGCGCGCGACCAGCTCCCGCCTGGGCAGCTGCGCGGAACCGCTCTGTCGTCGCACCGCCTCAACGATGGCGAGGGCGAAGTGATGCGGCTCGCCCGCGGAGGAGATCTCCGAATGACTGCCGAGAATCCGCTCGACGAGCGTGGAGCCGCTGCGCGGCAGCCCGACGATGAAAATTGGCGCGGCCTGCACGGCTTCGTCCGCCTCTGGGGGAAGGGCGCTGGAGCGGCCCGCGGGCGTTCCCGCAAAAGCCGCGGACGTTGCCGGGAAGGACTGGATGATCCAATCGACTGTCGCGACATCGGCCGCAACGTCGTAGCTCAGATGATTTCGTCTGAGCTGCGCTCCCCGCTGCAGATGCCGGAAGGAGCGTTCATACTCTCGCAGATCCTCGTACTCCTTCGCCAGCGCATGCCGCAGTTGTACTTCGCCGCGCCAGTCGCCGATATCTGCAGCGAGCAGGGCTTCGAGCTCGGCGGCATGGTTGCTCTCCCGCGTCTGCGTTCGAAGCTGCGAACGGTTCGCATAGGCCTCATAGTCGTTCGGCCGCAGCGCGATGACCTGATCGTAGTCGCGCTCTGCCTCCGTCAGCTCGCCCAGGTAGCGGCGTACGGCGGCGCGATTGAACAGGAGGCGGGAATCGTTCGGCGCAAGGGCAACGGCCCGGTCGTACGCCGCAGCCGCGCGCGGCTGATCGTTCGCCCGGCTGAACAGCGTCCCGATCGCGTCGAGCAACACCGGGTCCGCAGAGGCGGTCCGCAGCGCGACCTGCGCCGCTTCACAGGCCTGCGGCATCCGGCCGAGCATCAGCATGCACTGCGCCCTCAGCAGCCAGAATCGGGAGTCGCGCGCCTCGAGAGACAATGCCCGATCGATATTCGCAAGCGCACCATCCCAATTCTGCGCCTCGATCTGGCGCACGACTTGCTGGTACGACGTGTTGACGGTTGCGTTCATGCGCCTAGCGGACGAGCCGCGCCTGTCGTGCCTCACTTCCCGCCGAACGAGTAGCCGAAGGTCATGCCAAAGGTGCGTGGGCGCGACACGATCGCCTGCGCGCGATTGCCGAAGATAGCAGGATCCTGATAGGAAGTGATGCCGAGGTTGTCAGTGAGGTTGTTGATGTAGAGCGTCGTGATCCACGCGGAGCGGGCGAAGCTGAGTCGCGTATCGATCATAGTGAAGCCGGGTACTGTCGGCACGGTCGCCGAGAGCGCCGGGAGGACGCTGCTCTGGTAGTGAGCGGTGATGCCATACCGCCATTCGCCGCCTAACAGCTCGACATGCCCATACTCGAGCGTGACGGCGGCGCTGGACTTCGGCGTTCCCGGCAACGGGGTACCCAGGGCCGGGGGAGGAGCCGTCACGTTGGGAAACACGAACAGTGGATTGATCGAAGTCAGCTTCGTTTGGTCGTAAGTGTAGTCGAGCTGGACGGACAGATGCCGCGTAATCAGGGCCTCGAGCTCGGTCTCGACTCCCCGGCTGTAGCCGTCGCCAATGTTGATTGCAGCGGGCAACACCAGGGGTGTGACTTGCACGCCTTCCTGGATGTTGTGCCACTGAATGTCAAAGACCGCCGCCGAGTAGCGGAACCGGTCCTGTAACGTGCCCTTGATGCCAAGCTCGTAATTGTCGGCCTTATCAGGCTGCAGCCGTGTGAGGCCGGCCGGAGTGGCGTAGGTGCCGCCGATTTCGCTTTGGGGCAGGGCGTTCACGCCGCCGCGCCGAAAGCCTTGCGACCAGGTGGCATAGACGAGATTGGTCTTGTCGAGCTGATAGGCCGTGTTGAACTTCCACAGCGCGCGGCGCCAGGAATCGCTCAGGGATGAGTTGGCTATGAAACCGGGCCCATCGAACAGAAGCCCGGTCTGCTGCTGCTGCTGCAGGGTCTGTTTGAACAGGCGCGTACCGGCGGTCACGCTCCAGGCTGACGTGAGATGTCCGGTGATCTCCCCGAAGACCGCCAGGTCCTTGAAGTGCGTCTCGAAATCGCCGATGTACGCCTGGTCTTTGACGATCGGGATGCCCTCGATAGAGGTGAGCGTGCCGGGCGTGTAAGCGGTCTCGCCGAGGCCGCAGTATGAGGGGATTACGCCGTCGCCCGCGCTCTGCCCGTAGATGGGGACGCAGGCGTTGTAGAAATCCAGGTAACCGGGATAGAAGTCATGCTCCTGGATGGTCGTTTTCTGGTCATTGTAGAAAAGGCCCGCCACCCAGTCGACGACGCCCCCCGTCTTGGATGCCAGGCGCAGCTCCTGAGTGATCGGGCGATCGTCCAGCGCCTCCAGACCCAGGATGTAGGTACGCGGATCCTGTCCATATAAACTCTGAAAGAAGGGGAAATTGATGTATTCCTGCGTTTCATCGGCGCGCGTGTTGTTGACGTGGTGCGCCCAGGCCGTCGCCGAGGTCAGGGTGGCGAATCCCATATCGTATGAGACGGTCAACGCCGCGAGGTCTACGTTGTCGTGGGTGATGTCAGCGCTGTATTCGGCGCTCGACAAGGAGTCCACCCCGGGGGGTACCGCTGAGTCATAGAGTTGGGTCGCCAGCGGAGGGTTGGTGAAGTTACCCGCCGGCTGGGCGGCCGGATTGATGGGCTGGTTGTAGGCGGCCAGGCTCGTGGCCGCATAGGGGAAGCCGTTCGCGGTGGCCCGTTGGTAGTAGTAAGACAGCTGCGCGTGAAAGGCCTCGTTCGGCTGCCACAGAGCGGCGACTCGCGCCGACCGGTAGTCGTAGGAATTGACGCCTTGCCGCGAATACTTCACGGGCGGGCTGAACAGACTTCCGGGCTGCGCCGCAACCGGGGCGCCTGCTGAATCGAGTACGTAGAGGTTGGGTTGATTGATGAAGCCCGCGTCGTGAGACCAGCCGGCGTTCAGGCGTACCGCAAAGGTATCGCCAAAGGGTACGTTGAGCATGCCGTTGACATCACCATTGGGTGAGTTCGTATGCCGGGTGTCGCTCAGACCCGCTTCGAGCTGCGCGTCGAAGGCGTTTGGATCGGGACGATTCTGCACGAAGCGTACGGTTCCACCGAGCGAGCCTGAGCCATACAACGTACCTTGTGGGCCGCGCAGGATCTCCACTCGTTCGAGGTCCTTCAAGCGCAGGCTGAAAAAGAGGGGAGTGTCATCGACATACGTAGCCACGGGTGGCACGACCGGCGAGGCGGCGGCCGGCAACCCCGATGTGGTCTCACTATTCAGGCCGCGAATGATCAGGTTGGCGCCGTTGACGCCACTGAACGGTCCCTTATCCGTGTAGCTGACGCCGGCCACGGATTGCGCCAGGGATGCTACGTCTTCAATTCCCCGTTTCTCCAGATCGTCGCCCGTGATGGCGCTGATGCTGATCGGGAGGTCCTCAACGGCAGCCTCGCGACGGCTCGCAGTGACGACGACCTGTTGGAGCCCACCGCCGCTGTCGCCTGCGGCATCGGTGCCTGCGTGCGAAGGCGTGCCGTACAACGCCGCCACGACAGCGGCTGTAATGGCTGAGATATCGAGCCTTTGGAGTGGGCGGCGCTGGGGATCCACGACCGGGGATCTCGCACCAGGAGAGCGAGAGGGTTTCGCTCGGATCGCGGACACATGGTTCGGTTTCACAGCGAGCGTCTCCTCAACTCGGATGCAGCCAACGCACCTTCGAGGAGCCTCGTGCCATTTACGGGATCATCCCCTGTGCGGAAGATCATCCCGAGGATGAGGTCTCCTCGACAGCAGATCTCCCGGGCTTTTATCCCGCCGTGTATCCGCAATCCGAAGCCGCCAGTGAGGCCGCGCGGATCGTGGACTGCCTCTCTCGGACCAGTCGCCCGCTTTACGCGGGCCGGAACCCTAGACGCACATTGTTGATTGCGTGGTGCAAATCGCGTGCCGACGGCAACGGCGCGGGCAGAACTCGCCAGATATCCTGAAAAACCCAACACTTGCGCGTATCGGGCGGCGACGTGTGCGCGCGTCTGAACGCCGCAACAGCGGCGCGTACGCACTGTTTGGGCGCGCGCCGGCGCAGCGTTGCCCGATTCGGAAGCTTACGGATCAGTCGGCGATGCGTTGCGAGAGCTTGCGCAACAGCTCCAGATCGGTGCGCAGCCCGGAGGTGTCGCGCACGCGTTCCAGGATCTGCGACTTCAGCTCCAGGAACGCCGCCGAATGCTTCATCTCCTGGTTGCGGCGTCGAGGGAGGGGCACTTCGTAGACAGAATCGATGCGGCCTGGACGCGGTGCCATCAGCACGACACGCTGCCCCAGGTAGACGGCTTCTTCGACATCGTGCGTGACGAATACCACGGTACAACGCTCGAGCGCGCAGACATACAGAATCAGATCGTGCATGACTTCCCGGGTCTGCGCATCCAGCGCACCGAACGGTTCGTCCATGAGCAGGATCCTGGGCCGGCTCATCAGGGCCCGCGCGATCGCTACCCGCTGCTGCATGCCTCCCGAGAGCTGCGCGGGGTAGGCGGAAGCCACCGAGGCGAGTCCCATCAGGCTCAGCAGCGCGTCGGCTCGGCCGGAGGCGGCCTCGACATCGGAGCTGGTTCGGTTGCGAGTGTGGATCGAGAGCTGACGCGTAAACTTGATGTTGGAGATCACGTCGAGCCAGGGATACAGGCTGTAGTTCTGGAACACCATGCCAAGGTCAGGGCAGGGGCCGCGAACGGGGGCACCCGCGGCATCGATGTCACCGGCGCTGCACGCCTCGAGTCCGGCCAGGATTCGCAGCAGCGTCGATTTGCCGCATCCGGAGGCGCCGACCAGCGTGACGAATTCTCCATCCGCCACCTCGAGGTTCACCTCTCGCAGCGCCTCGACCCGGCCCCGGCCGGTGCCGAAGACCTTATGGACCGCGCGGCAGCTGATCGCCATCCCCATGCTCAATTCCTCGCGTGCAGCCACGGGAAGGCGAGCCGGTGGGCCAGCCTGAAGGACTGGTCCATCGCCAACCCGATCGCGCCGATGAGCAGAATGCCCGCAAAGATCTTGTCGGTCTGCAGGAACCGCTGCGCCTTGATGATGGCGTACCCGAGGCCGGAATTCGCTGCCACCAGCTCTGCGACGACCAGATAGGTCCAGGCCCAGCCCATGGTGATCCGCAACGTGTCCAGCAGCGCCGGCTTCGCCGACGGGATGATGACCTTCTCGATCACTTCCCAACGCGTCGCTCCCATCGTCTGCGCCGCCTCGATCTGAGCCGCCGGCACGCGGCGCACGTCCTCGGCGACCATCAGGACCATCTGAAAGAACGTGCCGATGAAGATGATCGCGATCTTGGCGCTCTCATCGATTCCGATCCACAGCATCACCAGGGGAATGAAGGCGACGGCCGGCATGTAACGGATGAAGTCGGTCAGCGGCTCCAGCACGGCCTGGACCACCCGGAAAGTTCCGATCAGCAGTCCGAGCGGTAGGGCCACGAGCGCCGACAGTGCCCAGCCGGCGACGACGCGGAAGAAGCTGATTCCAACATCCGACAGCAGTGCGTCGTCCGTGAACCAGGTGCCGATTCGCCTCGTGACATCCAGGGGTCCGGGCAGGAACACACGGTTGACAGTCCCGAAAGTCGCCAACAGGGTCCATCCCGCCAGAGGCAGGGCCAGACCCACGGCCGCCAGGGTCCAGTAGCTGCTTTGACTGATCCATCCGCGCACCTTCCACGCCGCAGCCAGACCGCCACGCGCAATTCCCCGTTCTGCGGTGCGCGTGCTCACGGTTTCAACGCGGCGTCCACCAGAGAGCGATCGACGCCTCGGCTCGCGTCAGGCTGACCGTCGATCAGCTTGTTCGAAAGCAGGAACGCGGCGATCGCCGGCGCGACTCTGACCAGACTGCGCTCGCTACGGGGGTCGAACGCATCCTGGTTTGCGGCCGCATCGAAGAACCGCGTGCCGGGCAGGAATACGCGATATTGAGCGGCATCCATGCCTACGACTTTCGCCATGATCGCCACGGCGCGGTCCGGTTGGGTGCGGATGAACGATTCCGTGTCAAACCAGGCCCGCACCATCCCCGTCAGATCGCGGCGCTTGCTCTGGATCGCCTGTGCCTGGGCGACCAGCAGGTCGGGAATGAGACCCGGCATCTGCGCGGAAGTGAAGAGGGGCCGGCCCTTACCACTCTTCTGAATCTGGCTGATCCAAGGATTCCACACGACCGCGGCATCGACTCTCCCGCTGATGAAGGCCGCCGCGGCGTCTCCCGCCGACAGGTTGACGATTTTCACATCCTTCGGGCTGAGTCCGTTGCGTGACAGCGCGGTGTACAGGACGAAATGCGACACGCTGAACTGCTCGAGCGCGAGCGTGCGACCGCGCAGATCCGCGAAGCTTTGGATCCTGGGAGCGACCATGAGCGCATCATTCCCGGCGGAATTGTCATTGACCAGGATCGCCTTGAGGGGCAGTCCCTTGGCGAGCGGGCCGAGAGTGTCCGACCAGGTCTGACTGTTCGCGTCGAGCTGCCCCGTCGAGAGCGCCGCAATCGAGTCGCTGTAGTTGGCGAACCACACCAGCTTCACGTTCGCGCCGTACTTGCGGAAATATCCCTGCTCCTGCGCCACGTACCAGGCAACCCAACCGGTCCAGTCGGAAACGCCCACTTTCACTTCGGCTTGCGCCGGCGTGCAGGCTACCCAACACGCAACCCACGCGGCGGCGACCAGACGGCGTACCAGCCGGAGCGTGAATCGCGAAGAATGCAGTGCGGATCCCATGATGGTGCAAACCCTTTTTGCGAGTCAGCGAAACAACGGGTTGGTCAGCGCCTGGCCAGATAGGCGCGCCAGCCCCCTCCCGCCGTGATGTCGAGCGCCCCGATCAACGCCCGCGGCTCGGCAACAAAGCCATGTACGCTCGTACCGTCCTCGAGACTGACTGTGCCGATCGCAAGGGGCGCAGGCACTTCCGTGACGAAACTGCCGAACGCGCTCACGTCCAGCTCATATACCTCGAGCTCGATCGATGCGCCATCCGCTCCAGCGTGGACCAGCGCCGGTTTGGGCGGATCCTGATTGGCCATGGCATACAGACGGTAGACAGGCGCGGTGCGCGTGGCGCGTACCAAACGCGCATCACGTGACGTGAGCTGCCAGTTGAGGGGCATCCCGGAAAGATGCGCTCCGACGACCGCAAGCTGCACACGCGACGGGCGCGGTGTTCGATCCAGGTCGGGTGCCGAGGGAAGAGCGGCAGCCTGCACATAGCGTGCGGCAAGTCCCAGAAGGCTCACGTCTGACCACGCGGGAGCGATCAGGCTGAGCCCGAAGCCGGTGCCGGTGTCCCTGAACCCCGCCGGCACGGAAATAGCCGTCATGTCGAGGAGATTGACGAAATTCGTGTAGAGACCCAAGTGCGCATTGAGCGCCACGGGCTCGGCCAGCACCTCGCTGCGCCGGTAGATGGTTGGAGTGGTCGGAAGCGTCAGTACATCGACGCAATCCCAGAGTTCCTCGGCAGCCCGCGCGTAGTCCTGCAGCGCGTAGAACCCGCGGAAGGCCTCAACCGCCGAAACGCCTTTGCCCGCCTGCACGATCGCCCGTACCACGGGATGGATCGCCGTCGGCCGAGAGTTGAGGAGCGACTCGAGCATTGCCGTGCGCTCGGCGATCCAGGGTCCACCGTAGAGAAGGCGCGCGGCCTCCAGCAGAGGCATGACGTCCACTTCGACCGCCGTGCCACCAGCGGCCTTCAGGCGCGGCAGCGTGTCGACGAAGAGCTTCAGATCCTGCGGCGACAGATCCTTCAGATGACGAGCTTGAGGAACGCCGAAGCGAAAGGTCGTTCCGATCTGTGGACGAACCGGGGGCGTGCGCCGTGCGTAGGGGTCGAAACGATCGAAGTCCGCTGCAATGGAATCCACCAGCACAGCGTCCTCGACATCCGCGGTCATTGCGGTTACGCAATCGAGGCTGCGACACGCAGGCAACAGGCCGCGCGAGCTCCAACGGCCGCGGCTCGGTTTGAAGCCTATGAGATTGTTGAATGCCGCGGGCACGCGTCCCGAGCCTGCGGTGTCCGATCCTAGTGCGAGTGGGACCACGCCTGCCGCGACGAGAACCGCGGATCCGGCGCTCGAGCCGCCGCTGATGTACTCGCGATTGAACACACATCCGCAGCTCCCATAGGGGCTGCGGGTTCCTACCAGCCCGGTCGCGAACTGGTCAAGATTCGTCTTGCCGAAGATCACCGCGCCGGAGGCGAGCAACCGCTCGACCACATAGGCGGAAGTGGCCGCGCGGTAGCCGAACGCGGGACAGGCGGCCGTCGTTTCCAGACCGGCGACGTCCATGTTGTCCTTCACCGCGACCGGTACACCTGCCAGCGGCAGCTGCTGGCCGGCGGCGACGCGCTCATCGACTAGCCGCGCTCGCGCGAGAGCATCCTCAGGCGACACGCGACTGATCCACGCTTCCGGTTGGATCTCATCATAGGCGGCCGCCCTCTCGAGCGTCTCGAGAGCGATGCTCTCTGCGCTGCGGGCCCCCGTGCTGACATCCTTTGCAATACTTCGGACACTGGCAGAGCGCATCGGTCAGCTCCCCGGCGTGTGGGTGCAGGACTCGAGGGCGATCACGGGCATGCCCGGAGCAATCGACTGGCGTTCCTGGATATAGATCGCCCGCACGATGCCGGCTGCCGGACTGGGCACGCTGCATTCGGTCTTCATCGCCTCGATGGCAGCGATCACCGTGCCCTTTTCGATGCGATCCCCCAGGCGTACGTTGATTTTCCAGACGCTGCCACCAAGCGGCGCTTCGACGATTTCCGCGCCCGCGGGCACAGCGACGGAATCCTGCTCGGGGGAGCTTTCGGCCAGGGTGGCTTCACGCGACAGCTCGTTCCGACGCGTCCATTCATCACGTTCAGCGTCGAACGCTCGCCGGCGAGTCGACTGGAACACATCGATGGCCGCGCGGTGCTCGTGCAGGAAGCGCCGATAGTCGACGAGCCGGAACATCTCCTCCTCGATCCGCAGCTCACGCCGGCCAAAGGGGAAATCCCGCCGCCACTGCGTGAGCTCGGTGTGGGTCACGGGAAAGAAGCGGATCTGATCGAAGAAGCGCAGCAGCCAAGGCTTCTCATCGGTGAATGCGCGCGTGCGGCGATACGAATTCCACACTTGAATGGTGCGTCCAAAGAGTTGATAGCCCCCGGGGCCCTCCATGCCGTAGATGCACAGGTACGCGCCCCCGAGGCCGACGACATTGGGAGGCGTCCAGGTGCGGGCGGGATTGTATTTCGTCGTCACCAACCGGTGACGCGGATCCAGGGGAACCGCCACCGGAGCGCCCAGATAGACATCGCCCAGGCCCATCACCAGGTAGCGCGCATCGAAAACGATCCGTCGTACCTCGTCGACGGAGGAAAGTCCGTTGATGCGCCGAATGAACTCGATGTTATCCGGACACCAGGGCGCGTCGGCACGCACAGAGGCGGTGTAGCGCGCGATCGTTTCCGCCACGGAAGGATCGGCAAAGGACAGGGGCAGCCAGATGACCCGAGAGGGAATTTCGAAGCTCTCGAGCTCGCCCAATCGATCCTCTGCGTCGGTGAGGACACGCAGCACACGGGGAAGCGGAAGCACACGGGCGTCGTAGTGGACCTGCAGGGAGCGGATACCGGGCGTGATGTCGATGACGCCGGGGAGGTGCATCCCTTCGAGCTCGAGCATCAGTGCGTGCACTCGCAAACGCAGGGTGAGGTCGAGCACGTTGGGCCCATATTCAACGAGTACGTGCCGGTCCCCTTGCCGTCGATAGACGGTGCTTGGACGAGAGCCGCGCTCCTCGAGCGCGGCCAGTAACGGCGATTCAGTAGCGCGACCGTGCACCACGCGCACGGGTGCCTCGTATTTCTCCAGCCGACCGATGAATTCGTCCTGCTCGCGCTCGGCCAGTAACGCAGTGGCCTCATCCACCGCCTCGAATTGCACGGTATCTCCAGGTGCGAGCTGACCCAACTTCCACTGATCGGCTTGGATGACCACGAAGGGACAGACGAAACCGCCGAGCGAGGGACCGTCCGGACCCAGAATGATGGGCATATCGCCGGTGAAATCCACGGCTCCGACCGCATACGCATTGTCGTGGATGTTGGATGGGTGCAGACCCGCCTCGCCGCCGTCGCGCCGCGCCCACCGAGGCTTGGGCCCGATCAGACGCACCCCGGTTCGGTTGGAGTTGTAGTGCACCTTCCACGGCGCGGCGAGAATCGTGTCTATGTCCTCCAGCGTAAAAAAATCGGGAGCGCCCTGAGGACCGGACCGCACCCGGAGTTGCCATTCGTTCGCGAGTCGAGGGTGAAGGCGTGGAGGGAGCGCGGCTAGTGGCTTGTCCGCAGCTTGCTCGTTCAAGTGCAGTACGTCGCCTGCAGCCAGATTGCGCCCCGCGTGTCCGCCGAAGCGTCCGAGAGTGAAGGTCGCGCGGCTTCCGAGGTACAGCGGAACCTGCAGTCCGCCCTGAAACAACAGATAGGCGCGAATGCCCGGGCCGCGTATTCGTAAAAATTTGAGAGTCTGGCCCGCTGAGACTTTGATCGGCGTGTAGACATGGACGGGCCGACCGTCCAGAAGGACGTCGCAGTCCGCACCTGCGATGCAAACGGCCGTCGCTCTACCGAACGCAAGCGTCGCGCCGAGGACGGTGACTTCCAGACCCGCGGCACCTTCAGCGTTTCCCAGCAACCGATTCCCCAGCCGAAACGCGAGGCTGTCCATCGGACCCGAGGGCGGGATGCCGACGTGCCAGTAGCCGAGTCGGCCGGGGTAGTCTTGTACCGTGGTCGCGAGCCCGCCAGTCAATACTCGTACGCTCCGTGAGACATACGGGAGGCGTGCCAGCGCGCGTGTGGAGACCATTCCCCGGGCGAACATTTCGCTTCCGGCAATCTGCCGCAACCAGCCCAGATTCGTCTCGAAGCCGGCCACCCGCGTATCGTCCAGGGCACGCCGCAGGGCCTCCACTGCGGCGTCGCGATTTGCGGCCGTCACGATGATTTTCGCGAGCAACGGATCATAGTGGGTGCTCACTTCGCTGCCCGCCGTAATCCAGGTTTCGACGCGCGCGTGACGCGGGAACTGCAGGTCCGTCACCACGCCGTTGCTCGGACGGTTGTCCTGCGCGGGATCCTCGGCATACAGCCGCGCTTGCATCGAACAGCCCGCCGCACTCTCAAGAGCGCGTGACGCAGTCCACCGGTCCAGAAATGAGTGCTCGCCGGCAGCGCAACGCAGCATCCATTCGACCAGGTCCACGCCGGTCACTTCTTCGGTAACGCCATGCTCCACCTGCAGGCGGGTGTTGACTTCGAGAAAGAAGAACACGTCGCGCCGCGGATCAAAAATAAATTCGACGGTGCCGGCGGAGCGGAAATCCACCGCGCTCGCAAGTCGCACGGCGCTATCGATCATGCTGGCGCGAGTCCTCGCCGGCAGCGCGGGCGCAGGGGTCTCTTCCAGGACCTTTTGATTGCGGCGCTGCAGGGAACAGTCCCGCTCGCCTAGCGCAATCACGCGGCCGCCCCCATCGCCGAAGATCTGCACTTCGACGTGGCGCGCATCGTTCACGAAGCGCTCCAGGTAGACCCCCGCGTTCTTGAAGTGGTTGCGTGCGAGTCGCGTGACGATCGGATAAGCCTCCTCGAGGTCCGCGGCATCCCCGCACACGCGCATACCGATGCCGCCGCCCCCCGCAGTCGCCTTCAGCACGAGGGGAAAGCCAACGTGCAGCGCCGCGTCATGGGCTTCGACCACGTCCCTGAGAACCGTTGAGCCCGGCACGAGCGGCACGCCGTGCAATCTTGCCAGCTCGCGGGCACTGTGCTTGAGACCGAAGGCGCGTATGTTCTGCGGCGTCGGTCCGACAAACACGAGGCCGGCCGCGGCACAGTCTTCCGCAAACTCGGCATTCTCGCTGAGGAATCCGTATCCAGGGTGTATCGCTTGCGCGCCGGTCGCGCGCGCCGCCTCGATCACGGACCCGCCGTTCAGATAGCTTGCGGACGCGGCGGCCGGACCGATACAGACAGCCTCGTCGGCTTGCTCCACGTGCAGGGAGCCCGCATCCGCTTCGGAAAATACCGCGACGGAGCCGATCCCCATACGACGCAGCGTACGAATGATGCGGCAGGCGATTACGCCCCGATTGGCGATCAGGACTTTTTCAAACACGCCGCGCCCCAGCGATCGGCGTGCGCGCAGCCGCTCACGGGCGCATCACGCAGACGCATCATGAGTTTCCCCGCCGGTCGATGCGATGAGGACGCGTACCGGCGTCGGATTGAAGCCATTGCACGGATTGTTGACCTGAGGACAGTTCGAGATGACCGCCACGACGTCCATCTGCGCCCTGAGGTCCACGTACAGGCCGGGCGCGGAGATGCCGTCCACGATTCCCAGCGTGCCGTCCGTCTCAACGGGCACGTTCATGAACCAGTTTATGTTCGCCACGAGGTCGCGCTTTCCGCGACCGTGGCGCAGATTGGCTGCGAGGAAATTGTCGACGCACGAGTGCTGCGCCTTGGTGTGATGCCCATACCGCAACGTGTTGCTCTCGCAACTGCAGGCACCCCCGATGGTGTCGTGGTATGCCACCGTCGTGGCGCAGATCTGCGCCATCGGGTTGCCTTCGTTCGACATGAGGATCGAACCTGTGCGCAGGAAGATGTTCCCTTGCGCGGCTATCGTGTCCTGAGCGCTGTAGCGTTCGGAATCGTCGTGCGCTGAATAAAGGAGAAAGTCGACAGCCTGATTTCCCTCGAGATCGACGATCCGCAGAACCTCGCCCGCATGCAGGGGGTGATGCCACGCCGAGCGGGCAGGGACAATCTCATCGACCAATATGTTCTGCGGTAGGCCGGCGAGGGCGGGATCGTTCATCATGGACACTCGGTTGTGCGCTTACCTGCAATTTGTGCGCCATCGAATCGCAGCACGGGCGGCGTCAGCGGCCGAGGTAACTGTCCACATTATCAAAAGCACGGCGTGCCTCCGGCGTCGCATTGCGAATCGGGTCGTCCACCGGAGTGGTCGGCCCGCGCCACGCTGAAATGCGTACGCTGGCCACACTGTACTGGGCGCGAGAATCCAGAACGTGAGGGCAATTCGCAAGCACGACGATGACATTCATCTCTGCTCTGAGCAGCAGACTGCGGCCCCGGGCGAACGGTCCGGTCTGCAGCATCGTGGTGCCGTCGGGCGCAATCCGCACTCCTTTGAACCAGTTGATGCACGCGTGCAGGTCCTTACGGAGCAGGCCGAATCGGGCCGCAGCGAGCAGCAGTCGATCGCGGGCGCCGGGGTGGCGCCCCCAGTTGGCCCCATCGCCATACTTGCGGGTATTGCTGGCCTCGTTGGACGGGCCGCAGAAGGTGTCATGGGTTTGCGCGTTGTCCGCGATGAGACTCATGAGCACGCGCCCCATATCCGACAGCAGCAGGCGCCCCGGCTGAAGGTAGGCGTTCCATTGGACCTTCATGGTGTCTGCGACGTTCAGCCGCTCCGTGGGTCGTTCCGCGTTGAACACCAGCATCGACACGCAGGCGTCGCC
>FTEW01000554.1_pt1 | contig 17809 bp, 18 predicted proteins | sample 1640301 | NCBI WGS metagenome assembly FTEW01 (sample SAMEA3914816, study PRJEB12502) | metagenome | biome: forest; material: soil | place: USA | collected 2011-09-16 | depth 0.3 m
CGAGGCCATCGTGCAAAGACTGGATGTCGGCGAGGCGTACAAGCTGCCGTCCTGCGACGTGAGAGAAATGAATTCACCCCGCGACGCGCCGGTCAGGCCTTGACCTGCGCCATGATCGCCAAAGGGCGACCGTCGGGGTCCTCGAAAAACGCCATCCATTCCTCCGTGCCGTCGGCGTGCCGATGTATCAGGTGCGGGCTGGCGGAGAATTTCACTCCGCGCCCGAGGAGCTCTGCGTGCGCTGTTCGGATGTCCGCGACGCGTAGATACAGAATCGATTCGGGCTGCGCTGCGCTTTCGGTCAGGAACAGACGGGTGCCGGCACAATCGAAGAATGCGAGTTTGCCGGAGGTGTACAGGTGCTTGAGCCCGAGCACCTCGGCGTACCACTTTTGCGCCTGTCCGATATCGCTCACGGAGCGTGAGATCTGTCCGATCTGCCCGAGTGTCGGAGTGGAAGTCATCGACGTCTCCTTTATCGCGAGGGCGCTGTGTCGGGGTACTCGAAACCACTGACGAAGGGCGCGCCGATTGCTGAGACCCAATTTCGCCACAGCATTGGTCACATGATATTTCACAGCGTCCAGGCTGATTCCCCGCCGCCGCGCGATCTCCCGATTGCTCATCCCGTGCTGAACTGCGTGTACGACTCGCCATTCCGCCGGCGTTAGCAAGTCATTGTGAGGAGGGCGCCCTCTGCGATTCCGGTGGGTCATACACAATCGTAGCCTCCGAGGGGCCGATTTTCCCTCCCCCCGAGCTTATGGCGGAGTGCAGAATGACGTTCACGCGCAGTGAATGGGCGCACGGTCGCCGTCGTATCGCGTCCGACCTGCGGGCAGGGCGCGGATATCCACGAGGCGGTGTCGCGAGTACTCGCCAATCCCCGATCTGAGTGGCTACCATGCGGCCAGCTAGACTTTTGGAGGGTGAGATGCGTGGTGCGGTGAGCGTCCTGCTGAGTCTGGTCCTCTTGAGTGCCGCCTCTGCGGCTGACAAGAAGTCGGCCGCAGAGGCTTCCCCGCAGGGCGACACGTGGGCATCCATCGCCAAGCTGCCGGACTGGAGTGGGGTGTGGGATCTGGACTATCGGGCAGGCTCGGGAACCGGGGGAGGGGGCTTAGCCCGACCTGCTCCGCCGCACATGACGCCTGAATACGCTGCGAAATATGCCGCGTACCAGGAATCTCAGAAGCATGGCAAGGCGCAGCAGACCGAGACGGCCAACTGCGTACCGCCGGGAATGCCGCAGATCATGGCGCAGCCGTACCCGATCGAGTTCCTGTTCACGCCCGGCAAGGTGACCGTGGCGATCGAGGCTTACAGTCAGATGCGGCGCATTTTCACGGACGGCCGCAAACATCCCGACGACCCCGATCCGACCTTTCAGGGCCATTCCATCGGGCACTGGGAGGGTGACACGCTGGTGGTGGACACGGTCGCATTCATTCCAGCCTCGCAGATCGCACCGGGCGTCGGTCACAGCGACGACCTGCACATCACCGAGAGAGTCCACCGGATTCCCAACGACTACCTGGAGATCCAGACGACCCTCCAGGATCCGAAGGTCGTCACTGAGCCCTGGACGACGATCAAACGCTACAAGCGCCACACGGAATGGAACATCCAGGAATACATCTGTACGCAGAACAACCGTGATAGTGCCGATGCTGAAGGCCGCGCCGGTATCAAGATCGAGAGGTAGATGAACGTGCAAGCATCCATCGGCAAACTGCGAATGACCCTCTGTGCGGGAGCGGCGTCCGTGGTCATCGGCACAGCCGCAGTTGCACATCATTCGACGGCGATGTTCGACATGCAGCACCTCACGATCGTCACGGGCACGGTGACGCAGTTCGACTGGACCAACCCGCATACGTTCATCTTTCTGGACGTCTCGAATCCGGCCGGAGTGAGCGAGCATTGGGGAATCGAGGGCATGAGCCCTAATTACCTGAGTCGCAACGGCTGGACGCGTCACACGCTCAAGCCCGGTGACAAGGTCGGAATGGAGATCCATCTGCTCAAGGATGGCCGTAAGGGCGGCTTCTGCGCCACGGTGACTTTCCCGGACGGCAAGGTGATGTACAACCTTCCGCACCGACCGTCGTAAGAAGCACAGGCCATCATTGGAAATTGTCGGGCTGCTCGGCCCAAAAAGCGGTTGCTCCAGCTACGTCAGCGGTATTGAGTTGCTGATCATGGGCAGCTCGTACGGCGGATAGTCGTGCCTCGCCGCGTGCTGCTCGGCATGGATTCCTACATTCTTAAAGGACAACGGGCGCTGAGCACGGCGGGGGCAGACAGATACTCTCGATGCCGTTCAAACGCATGTGGGAGATATCCATGGCCCGTGCCAGAAAGAGCAGCAGCACCCGTAAGTCAGCCTCGCGGTCGCGGAGGGCGAGCGGTGCGAGACAACCCGACGCCATAGCGGCGCTCAAAGCCGATCACCGGCAAGTTGAGGCCTGGTTCGCGGAGTTCGAGAAGGCCCGCACCTCGCAGCGCAGGCTCGAGCTTGCTCGCAACATCTGCAAAGCGCTGACCGTCCATACCTCGATAGAGGAAGAGATTTTCTATCCGGCCTTCCTCGAGGCCACCGGGGACCTCGACACCCACCACGAGGCTGAGATCGAGCACGCCGGGGCGAAGAAGCTCATCGCCGAGATCGAAGGCTCCGGCCCGGAGGACGAGTATTACGATTCGCGCGTGAAAGTCCTGTCTGAAATGATCAAGCATCATGTGAACGAGGAGGAGCGGGCTGGCGGGATGTTTGCCGAAGCGCGCAAGTCACAAATGGATCTGCAGGTACTAGGCGAGGAACTGAACGAGCGTAAGCGGCAACTGATGTCCGCGGCTCCCCCTGCGAGCGGACGCCGCGAATCACGGCCGGGTGCGGTCAGTTAGCACGCAAGGTGTCTGTGAAGGGTGATCCGTGCGCTACCGCGCCGTTGAGGCGCGCCGAGGTTCACAGGAGCTGCGGTGTCAGCACCTCGGCGGGGGGTGGTGCGCGCACCGTCGTCGCTGAGCCATGTGGACGGTCCCACTGCGGGTCCAGAGTAGACTCGTAGATCATCACCGCGATACCCCAGAACAGCGGGAAGTTCTGTTCCACCCGGCTGAACCGGCCGGAAGGGGATGTCAGATGAGCATCCCCGGCACGAACGGCATCGCCGGTCGCGTCCCACAGGGAGTCGGCGAACGCCTGTTGGATCATCCATTGATAGGTCCGATCCAGCCCGCGGCCCGTGGGCGACACCAGATTCCCGTGTGGTCCGGAGCTGCCGAAGGTATCGTCGCGCGGATCGATCGAGCGAGCGATGAGAGGTTGGCGCCCGAGAACCATGCGTGCACGCCGCGCCCGCGCGTTTTCTGCGCACTCGGGATCGGCGGCGGAAGGCTGTTCCAAGGGTCCGCGAACCGGGCCGAAGTCGGCAACCTCCCGCGCGATTTGCCGCGCGCGGGCGTAGAGCACCGCTCGACCGTCCGCGCATCCAGCCTGATCGATCTCGGCCGTCGAGGTTGCGAGATCGGTGGCGGCTGCACGCCGCAGTTGCAACGGTCCTGCGGCCTGATCGGGAATGCGCAGATTCGCACCGGTTGCGAAGTGACAGGTGCCGCAGCCGGCCCCGTCCGCCGTGGCGAGGGTGTCCCAGAAGAGAGCCTTGCCGAGGATCCTGGCCCAGCCTTCGTCCTTGACGATTCCGGACAGATCCGGAAGCGTTGGACGCGACTGTGCGTGGGCGGTGCCGATGGCACACAGCACGGCGAGCAGGATCCATCGAGTCAGAGCGCCGACCAGAGCTCTGGCCGGCCGGTCGGCCGGCGCATCGGGCACTTACGGTCACCTTCGTTTGTTCTTCGGGCCGCGCGAGTGCGCCGGTCATCGTCCGGTCGCTCGCGCTATTGCCGTGCTGTCGAGGCAGATCCTACCAGCGCCACGCCATTGTGACGCGGTTCCGTTACATAACCGGGTAGTCGGCGGAAACGAAAAACGCCGCCCGAAGGCGGCGCTGAGTTTCCACGGTGGCCTGTGTGCCCGAGTGTTATCTCGCGCGTGTGAACCTGTTCCAGACCACGATGCAGAAGTGTCCGATCAGCAGCGTAAGAGAAGCTGCGATGGACGTGACGATCAATTCCATGGCCACGGTCCTCAAAATCATGCGTGTCGAGCCTGCCAGGCGCGCGCAGTTTACATATCGGTCATGGCAGTCGGGTGACCGAGCGCACGCTTCTGTCATATTTTCCCACTGTCCGGCGCAAGAGCACGCAGCCAAGGGCGAAAATCTGATCCACTGTCGCCTAAGGTCTTTCACGACAGGGGGAACCCTGACGACACTTGGGGTTTATCACAGTTGCAACCGTTAAATAGAGAGCCGGCGCGGCGCATCCCGCGCCCCGGCCGCGCTCATCGGACTGGGTCGGGTGCGCGGTGGGGTATCGTGAGCGAGGAGTCGCAAGAGGCGGCGAAGGCCGCACAGTTACGCTATGTCAGCGATACGCGCCCAGGCATCCGCCGCCGCATCGCCGGCACCGGCTTCTCCTACATCGACGCGCAGGAGAGGCTCATCGAGGACGAGACGACGCTCGCCCGGATCAGGTCGCTCGCCATCCCCCCGGCATGGACGGATGTGTGGATCTGCAACCTCTCATACGGACATCTGCAGGCAAGCGGACGCGATGCGCGCGGGCGCAAGCAGTACAAGTATCACCCCCGCTGGCGCAAAGCGCGGGATGAGACCAAGTACGGTCGCATGGCCGCCTTCGGCGCTGCCTTGCCACGCATCCGCGAGCGTGTCGAGGAGCATTTGAAAATGCCGGGTCTTGCGCGCGAGAAGGTCCTTGCGATCGTCGTGAGGTTGTTGGAGACGACCTTCATCCGGGTGGGCAACGAGGAATACGCGCGTACCAACAAGTCATTCGGCCTGACGACGCTCAAGGGACGGCACGTGAAGATCGACGGTGCGAAGATCCGCTTCCGCTTCCGCGGCAAGAGCGGCAAGGATCACGAGATCACGCTCGCCAATCGGCGGATCGCGCGGCTGGTCAAGCGGTGCCGGGATGTCCCCGGGCAGGACTTGTTTCAATACCTCGACGAACACGGCGAGCCGCAGCCGATCGACTCCGGGGATGTCAACGCGTATCTGCGGGAGATCGCCGAAGAGGATTTCACGGCCAAGGACTTCCGCACCTGGGCAGGCACCCTGCTCGCGGCACACAGTCTCGATGAGTGCGAGGCGTTCGAATCGATCACCGCCGGCAAGGCCGCGTGCGTGCGCGCAGTGGCGGAAGTGGCGGGGAAGTTGGGAAACACCCCTGCGATCTGCCGCAAGTGCTATATCCATCCGCTCATCCTCGAGGCGTTCTCGGACGAGAAGCGGTTCGTATTGTGGAAGAAGCATTCGTCCGCCGAGACCGGCGAGCCGGGCCTGAGTCCTCAGGAGCGCGCGCTGCTGCGCTTTCTTGCCGCGAGCGGCGTGTAGGACCCCTCGTCCGTCGAGTTCGGATTGCGAACCTGTCAATCGGACGGGCTTGCGCGTCACTCTCACCGTTTCCCATCAATCGAGCCGACGAGCGGTTATGCCGCAGCGCTGACGCAGAGTGACGCTCGAGCAGTAGGAAGGCACGAGCGACGCCGGCCGCAATCGGCTGCCGCTCGCACACTCACGAGACCCGAGCTGGAGCCGGGCTGCGCCCGCAAAGCAACACACTGTTGTAACAAAGCTTGGCAGTGAGCTCGGCGAGTTCTTCAGGTCCGCAGGAGTTATTTCATCCGGAATCGCGTTGGGATATAAGAGATGCGGGATCGCCAGAGAGGGCCGAATGCGTACGCCCACGCTCAAGCACTCTCGGCTCATGGAGGAGTCGGAGTCACGCGTTGAAGCCGCAGTACAAGACGGCTCACCGGATGAGAGGCTGGTGGCTTCCCGCGTGCTCGAGACGGCCACTTCCTACAGCCAGTGGGAGGCCGGGCACGATCGCCTTATGCGTGTCGTGGCCGAGCAATCGCGTGTCGAGAAGCAGTTGACCGTTCTGCGCGCCACGGCTTTCTCGTTGATGCATCGTAAGGCGCTGTTCGAGTACCTGCGGGAACGCAGCGTCACGGGCAGCAAGCGGCATCGACTGCTCGGGATCTTTTACGGTCCGCTGGAATACACCGGCTCCGTGGTTCGCGAGCACACCAACTACATCCGCTCGGGCTCGAGCTATCTGTGCACCCATCATCTCGGCTCGACGGTGATGAAGGATGCGGCGTTCGATGAGCCCTTGGAGCTGTATCAACGCTGGTATTCGGAGTACTTTCGCATTTTCTGCGACGTCGCCCTGGCCGACACGCCGGCGGAGCGGGCGGAGGTCGACTTCCTGGACGCGCTGAAGCCGATGCTCAAGAACCAGCTCACTCGGGCGCGCCAGGCGATCATCGCCATGCCTCACGATGAGGGGTACCGATGGCGCGAGGCCGAAATCCGCAAGCCCACCGGTGATACGCAGAAACTGCGATCCCTGTTCTCGGAAATCAGGATTGCCGAATCCGCTCCAGGCAAGCGCGAACGTTGACTCGCGGCGCCGACTCGAACCCCGGCAGCGGCCGCGGTGAGCGCGGCAAAGTCACGGTTGGCGGGCAGCGTTTGTCCGCGCCGCCGGAGCGGGTATTCAGGCACCCCCAAAAGTCCCGCCCCCCGGTGTTCGTGACCGAATATGATGCCGCCGGGTACGAGGCCGCGGGAGTTTAGAATTAGGCCGCAAGGGCCAGCTTTCTGCATCCCCTCCGGCGGCAGTAACTCTTTGATTTAATGGCGCTCCCTACCGGATTCGAACCGGTGTACTAGCCTTGAGAGGGCTATGTCCTGGGCCTCTAGACGAAGGGAGCGCGGTGCTTTTTTCCCGCAAACGGGGTGCTCTTCGGGAGCGCGGTATTATAGGGGACGTTCCTCATTGCTCAAGCCGAAAGCCCGCGAATTGAATTTTCCTCAGACCCCTGTCGTGGCGCCCACCGCCACGCCCCGGATCATCCCGCGATCCGACCATAACGTTTCCCGATCCCACATCTCGTCGAACGCGCTGCGTGTTCTGTACAAGCTGAGGGATGCGGGCTTCAAGGCGTTTCTCGTCGGCGGCTGCGTGCGTGATCTGCTGTTGGGCATCGAGCCGAAAGACTTCGATGTGGCCACGGACGCCTTACCCGAACAGGTCAAGAGACAGTTCCGCAACTGTCGGCTCGTCGGCCGCAGGTTCCGCCTCGCGCACGTCTTCTTTGGAAGGGAAATCATCGAAGTTGCGACGTTTCGTGCAGCGAGCGCGCCGTCGCAGGGCGAGGAACCGCTGCCCGACGCGGATCCCGAAGACGGTGAAGCCCCCGAGCTTGATGACCCGGATGTCCTGGAGCGCGCAGCCGGTCTCGACGCCGACCCCGCCGCGGATGACAATCCCGAGCGGGTGACGGATGAGACCGGGCGAATCATTCGCGACAACGTCTACGGCACGATCGACGCGGACGTGTGGCGCAGGGATTTCACCTGCAACGCGCTCTACTACAACATCTCCGACTTTTCTCTCTGGGACTACGTCGGCGGTAAGGAAGATGTCGCCGCACACAAGCTGAAACTGATCGGCGATCCCGAGACGCGTTTCCGGGAGGACCCCGTGCGCATGCTGCGGGCGGCGCGTTTCGAGGCGAAGCTGTCCTTCGAGATCGATCCGGCCACGGCGGCGCCCATTGCGCGGCTCGGAGATCTGCTGGGCGGGGTGCCGCCGGCGCGCCTGTTCGATGAGACGTTGAAGTTGTTTCTCACCGGGCACGGTGCGAGAAGCCTCGAGGTGTTGCGCCGGCGCGGACTGTTCGCGACGCTGCTACCCACCGTGAATGGCTATATCGAGTCGCATCCGGGGAGTCTCGTCGAGAAGCTGCTCGTGCAGGGCCTGAAGAACACGGACGAGCGGGTCATGGCGGACAAGCCGGTCACGCCGACGTTTCTGTTCGCTCTGCTGCTCTACGGACCGATCGCGGGAATCATCGAAGCCACGCCTCCCGAGCGGTGGCATGAGCTGGGAACGATTCTCGATGCCTGCGATCGGGCGGCGCGCGAAGCCCAGACCAACGTGGCTATTCCGAAACGCTTCACGCTCGGGGTCCGCGAGATGTTTGCGCTGCAGCCGCGCCTCGAGCATCCACGCGGTCGACGCGCATTGCGGGTACTCGAGCATCCGCGCTTTCGCGCGGCGTACGATCTGTTGCTCCTGCGAGCCGAATTCGGTCTCGCGTCGCGCGAGATCACCGAGTGGTGGACCCGGATCCAGGAAGTGTCAGCCGAAGAGCGCGCGACGATGGCCGACTCGCTGACCGGTCAGCCGCCGCGTGCGGAGAGCCCGCGCCGCGGCGGCAGGCGACGTCGCAGGCGCCGTCGCCCAACCGGCGCAGCCTGACATCCCGTGCCGCTGGAACTCTGGCAGCCCGCCTATGTCGGGGTGGGCAGTAATCTCGGCGACCCGCGTGAGCGAGTTTTGGCCGCCTTCGCGGCGCTCGCGAACATCCCACAGACCCGGGTGCTGCTCACCTCGCCGCTGTACGGGTCGCGGCCGCTCGGGCCGGTCGTGCAACCTGACTTCGTCAACGCCGCAGTCGGGATGGTGACACGGCTCGCCTCCGCCGACCTGCTGCGGCAGTTGCGCGCGATCGAGACCGCCTTCGGCCGTCCCGCCCGGCACCAGAAGTGGGGACCGCGCGTCATCGATCTGGACCTGCTGGTGTTTGGGCGCGAGCAGCAGCAGCAGGCGACACTCACTTTGCCGCACCCCGGGATAGTGGAACGCAACTTCGTTCTGTATCCTCTGGCGGATATCGCCCCGGATCTTGACATACCCGGGTTCGGATTCGTCTCCGAGCTCAAACGTCGCGTCGTGTCCGAGGGCCTGCAGCGGTTGCCGTGAGAGCCATGAAAAAAACGACCGAGGCTCCCCATCAGTTCGTCGTCGTCGAAGGGCCCATCGGTGTCGGCAAGACCAGCCTCGTACGGCGTCTGTGCACCAGCCTCTCGGCGGAGGGCGTGTTGGAGCAGGCGGCGCAGAATCCGTTCCTCGAGCGCTTCTATCGCAATCCGCGCGTGGGCGCGTTTCCGGCCCAGCTGTATTTTCTCTTCCAGCGCGCGCAGCAGCTGGCGGCGCTGCAGCAGCAAGACCTGTTCGCACGGGTGCGCGTTGCGGATTATCTTTTGGAGAAGGACCGGCTGTTCGCGCGAGTGACGCTGGACGATGCGGAGTACGCCCTTTACGAGCAGGTGTACGCCAAGCTGGACATCCAGACCCCGAAACCGGACCTGGTGGTCTACCTCCAGGCGCCGGTCGATGTTCTCCTGGAGCGTATCGCAAGGCGCGGCATCGACTATGAGCAGCAGATTGAGCGCGCGTATCTGGAGCGGCTGAACGAGGCCTACGCGCGCTTCTTCCACGAGTACGCGGCGGCACCGCTCCTGATCGTAAACGCGGCCTCCATCGATCCGATCAACAACGCGGCCGACTACGATGAGTTGCTCGTCGCGATCCGCCGGATGAAACGCGGCCGCCTCTACTACAATCCGCTGCGCAGCCGCGGCATCTAGTACTATCGGCGCGCGCGTGGAAACGGTCACCAAAATCGCTGCAGTCCGGCAACATGTGCGCGCCTGGCGCCGCGCGGGCCTGCGCATCGCCTTTGTGCCGACGATGGGAAATCTGCACGCCGGCCACGTGAGCCTGATCGACGCCGCGCGGCGTCATGGCGAGCGCTTCGTCGCCAGCATCTTCGTCAACCCGATGCAGTTCGGTCCGAACGAGGATTTTGCGCACTATCCGCGTACTCCCTCCCAGGATGAGCGCATGCTGGCCGCGGCGGGTTGCGATCTCATGTTCACCCCGGAGGTCGCCGAGATCTATCCCCACGGCGCGGGTCAGGCCACTCGGGTCGAGGTGCCCGAGCTGTCGCGGATTCTGTGCGGCCAGTTCCGACCCGGACACTTCGAAGGGGTGAGCACGATCGTCGCGACACTGTTCCACGTCGTCGAACCGGACGTCGCCGTGTTCGGTGAGAAGGATTTCCAACAGCTGACGATCATCCGCCGCATGGTCACGGACCTGTGCATGCCGGTGCAGATCGTCGGCGCGCCCACCGTCCGGGATGCAGACGGGCTTGCGATGAGCTCGCGCAACCAGTATCTGACCGCGGTGGAGCGACAGGTGGCTCCGGTGATCTACCAGGCGCTGCTGGATGCGGCGCAACGATTGCGTGCGGGCGACAGGGACTTTCCTGCCATTGAGCGCTTCGGGATCCGTACGCTCGAGAGCGCAGGATTCCGGCCCGACTATTTCGCTATCCGGCAGTCGGAGGATCTGGCGCTGCCGGAAGCGCCGTCGCACGAGTTGGTGGTGCTCACCGCAGCGCGCCTCGGCAAGGCGCGCTTGATCGACAATGTCAGGATCTCACTCAAGAACGGCTGAGCTGTTGATTGAGCGCCCACTCCACGTGCTCGCGCACCAGCGGCGATGGGTCTTCGCGTCGCGCGCTCAGCGCGGCCACGACCGCAGGCGAGCTCGGCGCATTGCCCAGAGCGACGGCGACATTGCGCGACCAGCGCTCGTAGCCGATGCGGTAGATCGCGGATCCGCGCATCCGCTCCTCGAACTGCGCCTCTGTCCAGGCGAACAGATCGGCCAGCCGGGAACGATCGAGCGCGTGCCGAACCTTGAAATCGGGATGCGCGGCCGCGCGCGCGAATTTATTCCACGGGCACACGAGCTGACAGTCGTCGCACCCGTACACGCGATTGCCCAGAGCGGTGCGCAACTGGGCAGGAATAGCTCCCTGGTGCTCGATCGTCAGATACGAAATGCACCGCCGCGCATCCAGGCGGTAGGGGCCCACGATCGCCTTGGTCGGGCACGCAGGGATGCAGGCCTGGCAGGTGCCGCAATGTGCGCTGGCCGGCTCATCAACCGGCAAAGGCAGATCGGTCAGGATCTCACCGAGGAAGAACCAGGAGCCGGCGTCCCGCGCGATCAGGTTCGTGTGTTTGCCGATCCAGCCGAGGCCGGCGTTGCGTGCAAGCGCCTTTTCGAGCACGGGCGCGCTGTCGACGCATACCCGGTATCCGCAAGCTCCGATCCGTTCGTTCATCTTGCCGGCAAGCTGCACGAGCGCGCCGCGCATGACCTTGTGATAGTCACGGCCGAGCGCGTAGCGCGACACGTAACCCAACATCCCGTCGGCCAGCGTTTCCTGCGCGGCCGTTGCCTCAGGGGGCCAGTAATCCATCCGCACGCTGATGACCCGAACGGTTCCGGGGACGAGCTCGGCGGGGCGGCTGCGTAGCGTCCCATGCCGTCGCATGTAGTCCATATCGCCGTGGAAGCCGTTCTCGAGCCATTGCAGCAGGTATCTCTCGTCCTCCGGAATCTCGATGCTCGTAACGCCAAGCTCGCCGAAGCCCAGCTCCCGGGACTGCTCCCGCAGCTGGCGTTTGACTTCATCGAGATCGATTGTCACTAGAGCTTCGACCATGGGCTTTCTACCGCGGTCAGTATAATCAGCGCATGGCTTTGCCGATTACCCTGTATTCCACCGCCCAGATCCGTGCCGTCGATGCCCACGCCATCCAGGTGCTGGGAATCCCCGGGTACACACTGATGAAGCGCGCCGGCGAGGCGGCGCTTCGCTATTTGCGGCAGCGTTGGCCGACTGCGCACCGGGTCGTCATCGTTTGCGGAGGAGGCAACAACGCGGGAGACGGTTACGTCCTCGCACGCTTTGCGCAGGCTGCGGGACTTACTGTCGCAGCGCTTTCAGCAATTTCACCCGAGTCGCTCGTCGGTGACGCGAAACAGGCTCACGACGACTTCAGGGCGAGCGGTGGCTCCATCCGGCCGTTCTCTGCCGAGCGGCTCACCGAGGGCGACGTCATCGTCGATGCGTTGCTCGGAACCGGCTTGCGCGGCGGAGTCAGGCCGGAGCTGGTCGCGGCCATCCGGGCGGTCAATGCGTCCGACCGCCCCATATTCGCGCTTGACGTGCCGTCGGGGCTCGACGCCGACACCGGCATGCCGCACGGCGAGACGATACGCGCCGATTGCACGGTAACGTTCGTCGGCCTCAAGACTGGGCTGTTTACGGGGGACGGTCCGGAGTACGCCGGGACCGTGTCTTTCGATGACCTGGAGCTGGCTCCCCCGGATTCCGCGACGTTCGAGCCTCGGCTCGAGCGGATTGTCGAATCCGATATTCAACGCGCCCTGCCGCGCAGGCGGCGCGCGGCGAACAAAGGCGATTTCGGTCGGGTGCTGATCGTCGGGAGCGGCACCGGCATGCCGGGGGCTGCCCGTCTGGCGGGAGAGGCTTGTCTGCGGGTAGGGGCGGGTCTCGTCACGGTTGCGGTGGCACCGGAGAACGTTGCCGCCATCGCCGCCGGTCGGCCGGAGCTGATCTGTTTGCCGCTGACCGACCCCAGTGCTCTGCCCGAGGCCGTGGAGCGCGCGAACGTTTTGGCCATCGGGCCGGGCCTCGGGCGTACCGCCTGGGCGCGAGCCGTTCTGGAAATCGTTCTGCGTTGCGAGAAGCCCGTGGTGGTGGACGCCGATGCCTTGAACCTCATTGCGGAAACGAAGTGTCGCGCCCGGGACAACTGGATCCTGACGCCGCATCCGGGCGAAGCGGGCAGGCTTCTGAATATTCGGACGGATGAGATCCAGAACGACCGGCTTGCGGCGCTCGATCGGTTGACCGAGCGCTATGGCGGTACGGTGGTTCTGAAGGGTGCAGGTACCCTCGTTGGCTTCCGCGGTCGGACGCCTGGCCTGTGCGAGCGGGGCAATCCCGGGATGGCCAGCGCAGGGACCGGCGACGTTCTGACCGGCGCGATCGCGGGCATCCTCGCGCAGTGCCGGGATACATGGCTGGCGGCACGGGTCGGAGTGCTGGTCCACGCAATGGCTGGCGATGCGGCAGCCCGCAACGGAGAGCGCGGGCTACTCGCCGGCGACGTAGCTCGCGAGCTTCACAATTGCGTGAACCTATAAGAGCGAAAGATGCTCAGGACCGCGGCGAGTGCAGAACAAACGGAGGCGTTCGGTGCGCAGCTGGCCAGAGCGCGTCTCGATGACGATGCCCTGAAGGTCGTATATCTCTCCGGCGATCTCGGAGCAGGGAAAACGACGCTCGCGCGCGGGTTCTTGCGCGAGTGCGGCGTACGGAGCCGTGTCCGCAGTCCGACCTACACGCTGATCGAGTCTTATCCGCTCGGGGCCACGACCTTTCTGCATCTCGATCTGTACAGGCTGAGGGAGCCTTCCGAGCTCGAGAACCTCGGACTGCGCGACTGGGCAACCGCAGGTTTCGTCTGGCTGGTCGAATGGCCGGAGCGCGGGACGGGGCGCCTTCCGGCTGCTGACCTGGCCGTCACGCTGAGCGCGCAGGCCGATCGGCACGTTCTCGACGTCGACGCTCGCTCCGCCGCCGGCCGCTCCTGGCTTGCGCGCCTCGAAGCAGTTGAAATCCACGCGGGCGACCCGTAGATTACGCGGCAGCTTATTCAGCGAACTTCATGATAAGAAAGGTCTTTTACATGTTTTCCTCCGCCGTGCTCCTGGGCGGAGCAACTGTCGTGTGCTCGGCACCGGCCGCGGAGTTGCGCAGGATCGAGGTCACGGTGGGTCCGCAGGGAGCCCAGATTGCCCTCGATCTGAGCGCTGTGACGACGCAGAAGACTTTCAGACTCCACAAGCCGGAGCGAGCGGTTGTCGATCTGGGAAGCACGCGACTCGCCCCCGGTGTGCGCCCGCCCTCGGGTGACGGGCTCGTAGAGGACATTCGCACGGGTGCTCAACCTGGCGGCACGCTGCGGCTGGTGATCCGACTGAAGACAGCAGTCACCGCTCGCTCCTCCTGGGTTGCAACCGAACACGCAAGTCTGCGTCGGCTGATGATCACTCTGGGCGAGGAAACCCCCGAAGCGATGGCCGGAACACTCAAGGTCGTTCGTCCCGCGCACGCGCCGGGAGATTCGGATCGCGATGTCGTCGTTGCGGTCGATGCCGGTCACGGCGGCGAGGATCCCGGCGCCATCGGCAGAGGCGGCACCCGGGAGAAGGACGTAACGTTGGCCATCGCGCGCGCGCTGGCCGAGCGGCTCAACGGCGAACCGGGCATGCGTGCGGTGTTGACTCGCAACAAAGACGAGTTCCTCGAGCTGCGGGAGCGGATCAGGCGCGCCCGGGTTGCGAAGGCCGACATGTTCGTCTCGGTGCATGCCGATTCGATTGCGAACCGGGCGATCTCGGGCGCATCCGTGTATGTGCTTTCGGAGAAGGGAGCGACCAACGAGGCCGCGCGCTGGCTGGCGCTGCGGGAGAACGCCGCGGATCTGATGGGCGGCGTGAAGCTGGACGACAAGGACAACACCCTGGCCTCGGTGCTGCTGGACCTGTCCCAGTCTGCGAACATCAGCGCGAGCATGACGGCAGCGGAGCGCGTCCTCGCCTCGCTGGACGGCGTCGGGCAGGTTCGCAAGTCCCAGGTCCAACAGGCGGGTTTCGTGGTGCTCAAGTCGCCGGACATTCCATCAATGCTCATCGAGACGGCCTACATCTCGAATCCGACCGAGGAGATCAGACTGCGGGCGGCTCGCCAGCAGGGCAAGCTGGCGGACGCGATCTTTGTCGGTGTGCGTAGCTACTTCGACCAGAGTCCTCCCCCGGGCACGCGTTTCGCGCAGGCGCGCCACAGCACCATTGCCAGTGTTCTGGCCAGTCCCGCCACGACTCCGTGACGGCCGCTCACGCGGCCCGCGCGCCTGACGACACCTTGGCTTCGCGGCACAGTAGACTCATCTGCCGTGGCGCCCGCCACGCAGCGAAGACCGCGCATGGCCATTCAGATCCTGCCGAGTGAGCTCGTCGATCAAATCGCCGCCGGCGAGGTGATCGAGCGGCCGGCATCGGTCATCAAGGAGCTCGTCGAGAACAGCCTCGATGCCGGCTCGCGTCGCATTGAGATCGACATCGAGCGCGGCGGTATCGGATTGGTCCGGGTGCGCGACGATGGCTGCGGCATTGCCTCCGAGGAGCTGCCGGTCGCACTTTCCCGGCACGCCACCAGCAAGATTGCCTCGCTCGAAGACCTGGAGTGCGTCGCCACTCTCGGGTTCAGGGGTGAGGCGCTCCCTTCCATCGGTTCGGTTTCACGGTTGCGGTTGACTTCCCGGCCGCGTGAGGCGCAACACGCCAGCGAGATCAGCGTCGAGGGCGGCGGTATTCCCAGGATCCGCCCGGCCGCCCATCCTCCGGGAACGACGATCGAGATCCGGGACCTGTTCTTCAACGTTCCCGCGCGGCGCAAATTCGTTCGAAGCGAAGCGACCGAGCTCGGTCATATCGTGCGGCTCGTCGAGCGGCTGGCGCTGTCGCGCTTCGACGTGACATTCAGGCTTCGCAACGGCGAACGATCGGCACTCGAGGCTCCCGCGGTCGCCGCTGCGGGTAGCGCGGAGGGGCGCCTCACGGCTGTTCTCGGCGCGGATTTTCCGGCCAAATCTGTGGTTGTGCAGCATGCGGCCGGGCCGGTCGAGATCACGGGCTGGATCGGCTTGCCGACCGCCGCGCGCGCGCAGCAGGATCGGCAGTTCTGGTTCGTGAACGGCCGCAGCGTGCGCGATCGCCTGCTGACGAACGCCGTCCGGCTGGCGTATCGGGACGTGCTGTATCACGGCAGACATCCGGCGTATGTCCTGTATCTGACCCTCGATCCGAGGCTGGTCGACGTGAACGCTCACCCGGCAAAACTGGAAGTCCGCTTCCGCGACAGCCGGCAGATTCACGAGTTCGTGTTTCGCGCGGTGCAGCGGGTTCTGGCCGGGACGAAGCCTGACCTGGCCGGTCCGACCAGCGCGAGCGCGGCGGAGCCACCGACGCGCACGGCGGGGTTCGCATTCGCGCACCGGAGCGCATCGGCTGATCCCTACAGCCCGTTGCGCAGCCCGTGGGCTCTGGCGGATACCATTCATGAGCCGGTGCCGACGGCGCCGGCGTCGTTCGGGACGGCGCAAGCGCAGCAGCCGGATTCGGAACATCCGCTGGGCGTGGCCATCGCCCAGCTCCACGGGATCTACATCGTGGCGCAGAATCGGGACGGATTGGTTCTCGTGGACATGCACGCCGCTCACGAGAGGGTTCTGTACGAAAGATTCAAGGCGGAACAGGGTGTCGCGGCACCGGCGTCTCAACAGCTGCTCGAGCCGATTGTCGTGGAGCTGAAGGCACACGAGCTGGAGGAAGTGCTCGAGGGCCGCGAGGAGTGGGAGCAGGCAGGCTTCGAGCTCGATTCGCTAGGCCCCACACGGCTGGCGCTGCGCCGCGTGCCCGCGCTGCTCGTCGGTCAGAACATCGGCGAGATCGTGAGCTCTGTCGTGCGCGACCTGGGAATGGACTCCGGCGCGCACCACCTCGAGGGCGCCGTGGATAAGTTTCTTGGGACGCTCGCGTGTCGTACCTCAATCCACGCGCATCGGCGCCTGTCGTTGCAGGAGATGAATGCTCTGCTGCGCCAGATGGAAGTGACGGAGCGCGCCAACCAATGCAATCACGGACGCCCCACCTGGGCGCGCCTGTCCCTCAGCGAGCTGGATCAGCTGTTCCTGCGGGGACGGTGATGGAGGAGCCGTTCGCCGCGCCGGTCCTCGTTCTCGCGGGCCCGACCGGCGCGGGTAAAAGCGACTGGGCCATCAGGCTGGCCGAAGTAGCGCCGGTCCAGATCGTCAGCGTGGACTCGGCGCTCGTGTACCGCGGCCTCGATATCGGCACGGCGAAACCTTCCTCCACGGCGCGCGAGCGAATTCCGCACCATCTCATCGATATCTGCGATCCGACTGAGAGTTATTCCGCCGGACGGTTCATCGTGGATGCGCTCGCGTGCATCCGCGACATTCACGCGCGCCGGCAGGTTCCGCTGCTCGTGGGCGGGACGATGTTCTATTTTCGGGCAATTCTGCACGGACTGGCCAAGTTACCGCCGGCCTCGATAGCTTTGCGGCGGGAGATCGACGCGCGCGCGGCGAGCGAGGGTTGGCCCGCTCTGCACACGGAGCTCGCGCGCCTGGATCCGCAGTCGGCTGCGCGCATCAGCCGGAACGATCCTCAACGAATTCAACGCGCGCTGGAAGTTTGTTACCAGGCCGGACAGCCCCTCTCGCAGTTGCACCGGGGCACCGTCAGTCCTTTGGCGGGCGCGAGCGTGCGGCAATGGGCGCTGGTTCCAGGGGACCGGGCCCGGTTGCACGAGCGCCTGGAAGGACGCTTTTCCTCCATGCTGACGGCGGGCTTCCTGGATGAGGTGCGCTCCTTGCGCGGCCGAGGCGATCTTCATCCCGGTCTGCCGGCCATTCGCGCGGTGGGCTACCGGCAACTCTGGGCCCATCTCGAGGGGGAGTGCAGTCTCGAGGAGGCGACGCGCCGCGGCATTGCCGCGACCGGCCAGCTGGCAAAGCGGCAGCTCACCTGGATCCGCTCGGAGCCTGCTTTCGAATGGCTCGACCCCGATGCTGAAGGCGCGGAGACGTCGTGGAATCGCGACGTCTGTCGCGGCTTGCGAGAGCTTGGGCTTTGATTGGGAGCGCATGATAAGATGCGACCCGTGTCGGGCCTCGCCGTCGGCGAGGTACGGAGCTTGCTGGATCGCGGGACAGGGATTTCGCTGGCGATCCGTTGTCGAACAACTAAAAGCTGTGAGAACAAGGAGAACCCGATGGCCAAAGGCCAGTCGTTGCAAGATCCCTTTTTGAACGCGTTACGCAAG
>FTEW01000534.1_pt1 | contig 17663 bp, 18 predicted proteins | sample 1640301 | NCBI WGS metagenome assembly FTEW01 (sample SAMEA3914816, study PRJEB12502) | metagenome | biome: forest; material: soil | place: USA | collected 2011-09-16 | depth 0.3 m
CGGTGGATGACAGGCCCTACGGCGGCGGACCGGGCATGGTGATGAAGCCCGAGCCGCTGCTCGCGGCGATTAGGGCTGCACACGCGCGGCTCCCGCCCGGGAGCCCGCGGATCCACCTCTCGGCGCAGGGCGAGCCGTTCAGTCAGGCGCGGGCACGGGAGCTGGCGACTTTGCCTGGGCTCGTCCTGGTGGCAGGGCGCTACGAGGGTGTGGATGAGCGAGTGGTCGAGCTCGGAATCGACCGCGAGCTGTCAGTTGGAGACTATGTGCTCTCGGGGGGAGAGATTCCGGCCCTCGTCGTGATCGACGCCGTGGCCCGGCTGCTGCCGGGAGCGCTGGGAGATGAACGGTCCAGCGAGGAGGATTCCTTCGCCGCGGGACTGCTCGACTGGCCGCACTACACGCGGCCCGAGGTGTTTGCGGGATTGTCCGTGCCGCCGGTGTTATTGTCTGGCAATCACGCAGATATTCGCCGCTGGCGCCTGACACAGGCGGTGGCGCGTACGTGGCGCCGCCGGCCGGATCTGATCGCCGGGCACGCGCTAGGCTCCGAGGCGAGCGGTTTATTGAACGAGTTTCTGGCTGCACGCGCGGCGGGGACTTCTGATCGGTAAGCGCCGCAAAAGGTGAGACGCCCGGCGTCGAACCCTTTTGCCGGCGGGTCGAACGGGCTGGCCCATTTTTGAGCGGCAGTCCGCTTTCGACCATAAACATAAGGATGAGATATATGAGCAAAATCATTCAGGAACTCGAGAAAAAGCGCATGACCCGTGAAGTCCCGGACTTCAAGCCCGGCGACACCGTGGTCGTGCAGGTCAAGGTCGTCGAAGGCGACCGTGAGCGCGTGCAGGCTTACGAAGGCGTCGTGATTGCGATCAGCCATCGCGGTCTGAACTCCTCGTTCACCGTCCGCAAGATCTCGCATGGCGAAGGCGTGGAGCGCGTCTTCCAGACCCACAGCCCCGCGATCAGCGAGATTGCCGTGAAGCGCCGTGGCAGCGTGCGTCGCGCGAAGCTCTACTATCTGCGCGATCTGTCGGGCAAGGCGGCGAGGATCGAGGAAAAGATCTAGCACGAATGCGACTCCTGCGTTCGATCCTGCTCGGACTGTGGCGCGGCCTCGACGGACTGCGCAAATTCCTGCACCTGCTGATCCTGCTCGTCCTGTGTGGATTCGTAATCGGCGCGCTGCATGTCTCGGTGCCGAGCGTGCCGCCGAAAGCCGCCCTGGTCGTGGCACCCGAGGGCCAGCTCGTCGAGCAGCTCAGCGGCGATCCTCTGGAGCGCGCCATCGAGGGCGCGCGCGGTCAGGGGCGTGCCGAGACCCTTCTGTGGGATCTGACCGACTCCATCCGGGTCGCCGCCAAGGACAAACGCATTGCCGTTCTGGCAGTCGACCTGGAAAAGTTCGAAGGCTCGGGCCAGCCGACGCTGGAGGAGTTCGCGCGCGCGATCCGTGAATTCCGGGCGAGCGGCAAGAAGGTGGTGGCGTACGGCACCGAGCTCACGCAGGCCAAATACTACGTCGCGGCCCAGGCGGATGAGATCTATCTGGACCCGCTCGGCTTCGTGCTCATCGACGGGTACGACCGCTACCGGATGTTCTTCAAGCAGGCTCTCGACAAGCTGGGAGTGGACATCAACGTCTTTCGCGTGGGGGCCTTCAAAAGCGCGGTGGAGGAATACACCCGCACCGACATGTCGCCGGAAGATCGACAGGAGAGTCTCGCCTATCTCAACGTGATGTGGTCGTCGTACCAGGGGGCGATGACCCGCGCGCGCAAGCTGCCTGCGGATGCAATCGCGACGTACGTCGGCACGTTGGCGAAGAAAGTGTCGGGCGAAGGCGGGAATGCCGCCCACGTGGCGCTCGAAGCAGGGCTCGTCACCGGGATCAAGACTCGCCAGGAAGTGGAGAAGCGGCTGATCGAGCTCGTGGGCCAGGAGGAATCGACCGGTTCCTTCAATTCCGTCTCGGAGCAGGACTACGTCCGCATCGCGCGGGCCCAGAAAAAGCTGCATGCGGACGGCAAGGCGCGAGTGGGCATCATCGTCGCGTCAGGCGAAATCCTGGATGGCGAGCAGCCCTCGGGCACGATCGGCGGCGACTCCACGGCGCGCCTGATTCGTCAGGCACGCCTGAACAAGGACATACACGCCGTCGTGCTTCGGGTGGACAGTCCGGGAGGCAGCGTGCTCGCCTCCGAGCAGATCTACCGGGAAATTCTCGCGCTGCGGGCGGCCGGCAAGCCGGTCGTCGTCTCGATGAGCGACTACGCGGCTTCCGGCGGGTATTACATCTCGGCGCCGGCCGATGAGATCTGGGCGAGCCCGGCCACGCTGACCGGCTCCATCGGCATCTTTGCCATCATTCCGACAGTCGACAAGACTCTGGGGAAGGTCGGTGTGACCGTCGACGGGGTGGGCACCACGCCCTTGTCGGGTGAATTGCGGATCGACCGACCTCTCGGCGAGGACGCAAGGTTGCTGCTGCAGTCACAGATTTCCCGGGGTTACGAGGAATTCCTGGGGCGGGTGTCCGCCGGCCGGAAGATGACCCGCGACCAGGTCGATTCCGTGGCCCAGGGTCACGTCTGGGCCGGCTCGGACGCGAAGCGCCTGGGTCTGGTGGATCAGCTGGGCTCCTTCGAGGATGCGGTGAAGGCGGCGGCGCGGCGGGCCAAGCTCAGCAACTACGACGTCGAGTTCATAGAGCCTGAGATGTCATGGGCGCAGGAGCTCGTGTTGAACACCAGGACGCGCGTGGCGCGTGCGCTGTTCGGGGCGTTCGCCGCCGACCGGCAGACGCGTGCGTTGGAACAGGTGGCGAGCCAGCTCGATCCGCTGCGACGTGAAGTCGAGCGCCTCAGCCGCTTCAGCGTGCGCAACCGGGTGTACGCGTATTGCTTCTGCGGTGCCGAATAGCGCCTAGAGACCGGTCCAGTCGAGGATGACCTTGCCGGATTTACCGGAACCCATCGTCTCAAAGCCTGATTGAAAGTCCTCCACACCGAAGTGATGGGTGACGATCGGCTCCAGTTTCAGGCCGCTCTGCAGCAGACTCGCCATCTTGTACCAGGTCTCGAACATCTCGCGGCCGTAGATGCCCTTCAAGGTCAGGCCCTTGAAGATCACCTGACTCCAGTCGATCGAAGTGTCATCCGGCGGGATGCCGAGAATCGCGATGGAGCCGCCGTGGTGCATCGTACGCAGCATTTCCCGGAACGCCGATGCGTTGCCGGACATTTCCAGCCCCACATCGAATCCTTCCTGCATCCCGAGTTCCTGCATCGTCTGGTCCAGCGATTCGCGTTGCACGTTGATGGCGCGGGACGCTCCCATGCGGCGCGCGAGCTCCAGCCGATAATCGTTCACGTCCGTGATCACGACATGGCGCGCGCCGACGAAGCGTGCAATGGCCGTGGCCATGATCCCGATCGGACCGGCTCCAGTAATGAGGACGTCCTCTCCGACCATGTTGAAGGCGAGAGCGGTGTGCGTCGCGTTTCCGAATGGATCGAGAATGGCGGCGATGTCATCCGTGATCGAGTCGCTCAGCTTGAAGGTGTTGACGGCCGGAATGGACAGTAACTGGGCGAACGCGCCCGGCCGATTGACTCCGACGCCGACCGTGTTGATGCACAGGTGCCGGCGGCCGGCGCGACAGTTGCGGCAGTAGCCGCACGTGATGTGGCCTTCGCCGGAAACGCGGTCGCCGAGGCTCAGGCCGCGTACCTCGGAGCCCATCTCGACGATCCGTCCGGAATACTCGTGCCCGACCGCCATCGGCACGGGAATCGTCTTCTGCGCCCAGGCGTCCCAGTTGTAGATGTGCATGTCGGTCCCGCAGATGGCGGTCTTGGCGATCTTGATCAGCACATCGTTCGGTCCGACTTTCGGCTCGGGCACGTCATCGAGCCAAATGCCGGGCCGGGCTTCCTTTTTCACCAGGGCTTTCACGTGATCACTCCAAGCTCACGGCCGACCGCCGCGAAGGCCTCGATGGCCTTTTCCAACTGCTCGCGGTTGAGAGCCGCGGACATCTGCGTGCGGATACGCGCCTGGCCCTTCGGAACGACCGGAAATGAAAACCCGATCACGTAGACGCCCCGCTGCAACAGCCGTTCGGCCATGCGTCCGGCGAGGGCGGCGTCCCCGAGCATCACCGGGATGATCGGGTGCTCACCGGGCCTGAGGTTGAATCCGGCCGCCGCCAGCCCGGCTCGAAAGAATTTCGTGTTGTCGAACAGCTTGGCACGCAGCTCCGGCGAGTGCTCCAGGAGATCCAGTACGCGCACGCTCACCGCGGCCACTACGGGGGGAATGCTGTTCGAGAACAGGTAGGGACGCGAGCGCTGACGCAGCCACTGCACGATTTCCCTGCGGCCAGACACGAATCCACCGCTGGCTCCGCCCAGCGCTTTTCCGAGGGTTCCCGAGACGATATCCACCCGCTCCATGACACCGCAATGCTCGGGGGTCCCGCGTCCCCGTTCACCCATGAAGCCCGTCGCATGCGAATCGTCGACCATGACCCACGCGTCGTAGCGCTCCGCGAGGTCACAGATGCCCGGCAGGTTCGCAACGCTCCCGTCCATGGAGAATACGCCGTCCGTCGCAATCAACCGGGTGCGGGCGGATTGCGCCTGTCGCAGGCAACCCTCGAGCTCCGCCATGTCGTTGTTGGCGTAGCGATGACGCTGCGCCTTGCACAATCGGATGCCGTCGATGATGCTCGCGTGGTTCAGGGAATCGGAGATCACCGCGTCCCGCTCATCGAGCAGCGTCTCGAAGAGTCCGCCATTCGCATCGAAGCACGACGAGTAGAGGATCGTCTCCTGCGTCCCAAGAAAGCGGCTCAGGCTCTCTTCGAGTTGCTTGTGAACGCGGTGGGTGCCGCAGATGAACCGCACGGAAGCCATGCCGTAGCCGAAGCGGTCGATGCCGCGGTGGGCCGCCTCCCTCATGGCCGCATGATTGGCCAGTCCGAGGTAGTTGTTGGCGCACAGATTGATGACTTCGCGCTCGTCCGTGCGGACTACGCCGCCCTGCGGGCCGGTCAGTACCCGCTCCTCCTTGTAGAGGCCTTGTGTGCGCAAGTCCGCAAGGTCGTTGCGGAGCCGTTCGATGAGAGCCTCTTTCATGCATTCAAATTATACTCGCATCGCCATGAACAAAGCTTCCCGCGAAGGCGACGCCACCGGCCCTGCCGCCTCCCGCATCGATCGCTGGCTGTTCTTCGTACGCCTGTACAAGTCGCGCTCGATTTCGGCTCAGGCGGTGACAGGTGGCAGAGTGCATGTCAACGGCGAACGAGTGAAACCATCCCACGCGGTGCGGCCGGGGGACGCGGTCACGTTCAGGCGCGGCACGGTTGAGTTCGAATGTACGGTTACGGCGGTTCCCCTGCGCCGCGGACCGGCGAGCGAGGCGTCGCGCTGTTATGATGAGACGCCCGCCAGCCAGACGCGGCGGGCCGAATTTGCAGCTCGCATGAAGTTCGCGGGCGGGCTGACGCCCCGCCCTGACGAACGTCCGGACAAACATCAGCGGCGGGAGTTGCGCCGCCTGCGTGGCCGCGGTTGATACCAAGTGAGCCGCAAACACCCCGGATGCTCGCGGGTCCCCCGCGCGCAGGCGCCTCTGCTGCATACGACGAGGCCGAGGACACATGACACTCAGCGTATTTGACATCTTCAAGGTCGGCATCGGTCCCTCGAGCTCGCACACCATGGGCCCGATGCGGGCCGCGCGGGAATTCGTTCTCGGGTTGCAACGCGACGGTCTGCTGCAGGCCACGAACCAGATCGCGGTCCGGCTGTATGGCTCGCTGGCGCTGACAGGAGCCGGGCACGGCACCGACCGCGCGATTCTCGTCGGCCTCGAAGGAGCTCAGCCCGAAACGGTCGATCCGGACAGTATCGAGCCCGCCTTGCTGCGCATCCGTACCAGCGGCCGAATCAACCTCCTCGGCACGCATGAGATTGCCTTCGACGAACCGATGCAGCTGCTCTTCATGCATCACGAACGCCTGGCGCGTCATTCGAACGGAATGCGCTTCACGGCGTTGGCCGCGAACCGGCGCACGCTGCGTGAGGACGACTATTACTCGATCGGAGGTGGGTTCGTAGTGCGCGGCGATGAAAGCGAAGCGCGCGCTACCGGTGCCGGCGCCACGCACCCGTACCCTTTCAGTTCCGGGGATGAGCTGCTCGCGCAGTGTCGAAGTCACGGGCTCGAAATATTCGAGTTGGTGCTGGCAAACGAGCGCGTCACGAGAACCGAGGAGCAGATCCGCACGGGTTTGATGCACCTCTGGAGTGTGATGCAGAGCTGCGTCGAACGCGGTTTCCACCAGTCGGGCGTGCTCCCCGGGGTACTCAAGGTCCGGCGGCGTGCACCGCGGATGTTCCGTATGTTGACGGAGAGCACAACCGCCCGGCCGCTCGATGCGATGGACTGGGTGAACGCTTACGCGCTCGCCGTGAATGAGGAGAACGCGGCGGGAGGTCGGGTCGTCACCGCGCCCACGAATGGCGCGGCCGGCATCGTTCCGGCCGTGCTGCACTTCGTGCGCCGCTTCGAGCCCGGGGTCAACGATGAAGGCGTGATCCGGTTTCTGCTCACCGCCGCTGCGATCGGCATGCTGTACAAGCGCAATGCGTCGATCTCAGGAGCGGAGATGGGCTGTCAGGGAGAGGTTGGCGTGGCGTGCTCCATGGCCGCGGCGGGACTCGTCGCGGCGCTGCACGGCTCGAACGAACAGATCGAGAATGCTGCCGAGATCGGGATGGAGCACAACCTCGGGCTCACTTGCGACCCGGTGGCCGGACTGGTCCAGATTCCCTGCATCGAGCGCAATGCCATGGGCGCCGTGAAGGCGATCAATGCGGCCCGGCTGGCGATGCGCGGCGACGGAACGCACAAGGTCTCGCTGGACCAGGTGATCGCGACCATGCGTCAGACGGGCGCGGACATGTCGACGATCTACAAAGAGACCTCGCAGGGCGGGCTCGCGGTGAACGTTCCGGAGTGTTGATCGAAGCCCTCACCACGACCGACCGGCAACCGTCAGGTCCAGAGCGATGACAGCAGCGGGACGGGCGGGGACTCGACCAGGCTGTCGAGCAGCGTGGCTGGAGCGATGCCCGACCAGGTGCGCGAATCGAATGTCATGGTACAGATTGCCCCCGTAGCCAGGTCCTCCGCCTCGTACTTCACTCCCAGGTCCTGCCCAGCCCGGGACAGGCCGGGGTTGTGACCGACGATCATGAGATGCGGAACACGAGGACCGGTTGCGCGAATCACCTTCAGGATCTCCTCGGCCTGCGCAAGATAGAGAGACTCCTCCGTCCGCACGTGCCTCGGGGACACGCCCAGTTCGCGCGCCACGATGTCTGTCGTCTGGCGCGCCCGGGCGGCCGGGCTCGCAATGATGAGAGCCGGCACCAGTGCCAGCTCCATCAACCGGCGTGCCATGGCCTCCGCCTCACCCGTGCCCCGACGGTTGAGGGGCCGCTCGAAGTCGGCAACCTCGGGATCATTCCACTTGGCGTTCCCATGACGCATGAGCGTCAGGCGTTTCACTCAGGGCCTCTTCAGAAGGAGGCGGCCGTGCTGTTCGCGAACGTCATATTGCCGTAAGGGCCCATAAGCCGGTGGAGTGAGTGCTTCGCCGGTGCGAAGGCAGAATCGCGCGCCGTGGCGCGGGCATACGATCTGGCAATCTTCCACTTCCGCTCCCCCCAGAGGCTCGCCGTCGTGCGTGCAACGGTCCTCGACGGCATAGAACTGCGTGCCACAGCGTACGACGACGACGGGTGAGTCGTCGACCTCCACGATGAGGGGCGTCTCGTTTCCGAGGGAATCGGCGGCACCGACGTCGATCCAGTCCGGCCTGTCTGCGGCAGTCTCGGTGGAGGCTTTGTCAACACTCATGGCACTGAGGAAACGTCTCCGCGGTTCGAGCTTTAGAACATGCCGGTCTGCAGCCGTGCCGCCTCGGACATCATCGACTGGCTCCAGGGAGGGTCGAACGTAAGGGAGACGCGCGCTTCGCTCACGGTGGGAATCCGCCCGATCTTGTCCTTGACATCATCCACCAGTACATCGCCCATTCCGCAACCCGGAGCCGTCAGGGTGATCTTCACGTCCACAGTCCGCGTTCCGTCCTCGTTCGCCGCGACCTCGCACTCGTAGACGAGCCCGAGATCCACGATGTTGATGGGGATCTCCGGATCGTAACAGCTGCGCATCTGATCCCACGCCAGCTTGCGCACATCCTCTTCGGTGGCATTCGGAGGCAGCGCGGGAGGCTGCACCGATTCCTTTCCGATGGCTTCCGCATCCTCCCCGGCAATGCGGAACAGATTGCCCTCGACGTAGACGGTGAAGCTGCCACCGAGCGCCTGGGTGATATAGCCGGCCTGCCCGGGCCGCAGCTTCACTTCGACGCCGGCCGGAACGAGCACGGCACGCACCTCACGGTTAACGACGAAGGGTTCGTTCTCGTGGGAACGCATGAATCGACTACTCCGTGGAAACGGTGGCCGCGCCCTTGTCCAACGCGGCATTCAACGTGTGCCAGCACAGGCTCGCGCATTTCACACGCGCGGGAAATTCACGTACTCCGGAAAGCGCGGCAAGCTTGCCGAGCCCCGGATCGGCGACCGCTTCCGGCTGGGTGAGCAGGGCATGGATGCGGCCGAACAGGTCGGCGACCGCACTTTTGTTCTTGCCCTTGACGGCTTCCGTCATCATGGATGCGGACGCGGTCGATATCGCGCACCCCGCGCCGTCGAAACGCACGTCCTCGATGCTGTCGCCGTTCATCCGCAGCGATACCCTGAGCCGGTCTCCGCACAGGGGATTATGTCCGTCCGCGTGCGCATCGTCGGGCTCCAACCGCCCGAAGTTGCGCGGGTTGCGGTTGTGGTCGAGGATCACGTCGCGATAAAGGTCTTTCAGATCCATCAGCGGAACACCTCACGCGCCTTGCCGAGCGCCGCCATCAGTGCGGCGACGTCCTTTTCCGTGTTGTAGCAGCCGAATGAGGCGCGTGCGGTCGCCGGAATCCCGAAGAATGTCATCACGGGCATCGCGCAATGGTGGCCGGTGCGAATCGCCACTCCTTCATGATCGAGAATGGTGCCGAGATCATGGGGATGAACCCCCTGCATCGTGAACGAGAGCACCGCGGCCTTGTGGGCGGCCGTACCGACGAGTGCGATACCGGGAATACTTTGCAGTCGAGCCGTGGCCAGCTGCAGCAATCGCTGTTCATGCGCCGCGGCCGCATCGATGCCGATGCTTTCGAGGTAGTCCATTGCGGCCGCCAGTCCCACCGCGCCGGAGATGTTGGGCGTGCCCGCTTCGAATTTCCACGGCAACGCGTTGTAGGTCGTCTGCTCGAATGAAACCGTCAGGATCATGTCCCCGCCTCCTTGCCACGGAGGCATCGCAGCGAGCAGCTCTTCCCGTCCGTACAGAACCCCGATCCCCGTGGGGCCATAAAGCTTGTGGCCCGAAAACGCATAGAAGTCGCAGCCCAAGGCACGTACGTCGACCGTGGAATGCGGGATGGCCTGCGCGCCGTCGACCAGCACCACGGCACCGACGGCATGAGCCGCATCGATGATCCGCTTGACCGGCAGAATGGTTCCCAACGCGTTGGAGACGTGGGCGACGGCTACGAGTTTGGTGCGCTCGCACAGCAGGTGGAGGTATTCGTCCAGGATCAGCTCGCCGCGGCGGTCGATCGGAGCCACCTTCAGAGTGCAGCCCGTCTGTTCGCAGACCATCTGCCAGGGAACGATGTTCGCGTGATGCTCGAGTCCGGTAATCAAGATCTCATCGCCCGGCTTGAAACGGGGCCGGGCGTAGGATTGGGCGACCAGATTGATGCCCTCCGTCGTGCCGCGGACAAAGATGATCTCGCGCGTCGACCCGGCGTTGATGAAGCGGCGAACGCGTTCACGCGCTCCCTCGAACGCCTCGGTGGCAGCCTGACTCAGCGCGTGTACGCCTCGGTGGACGTTTGCGTGTGTGTGGGTCTCGTAATTCTCCACGGCACGCAGCACGGCGATCGGCCTCTGCGATGAAGCCGCACTGTCCAGGTACACGAGCGGGCGGCCGTTGATGCTTCGTTCCAGAATCGGAAAATCGCGCCGCACGCGCTCCGCATCGAAGGCAGGCAGGGGCGCCGGCGACGATCCTGAGAGATCCGCGGAGTCCGCAGTGGACGGATGCGCCGCCTCCGGCAGGACTTGCGAGGGGGTACCGGCCATCAGAGCCACTCCGGCAACGCAGCGGCCTCGTTCAGGTGACCGGCGAGGCTCTGCTCGATCTGCCGTCGCAGCTCGGGCACTTGGATCCTGGAAACCACATCCTCGAGGAAGGCCCACTTGAGCAGCCTTTGCGCCGTGTCCCGGTCGAGCCCGCGCGACAGCAGGTAGAACAGCATGTCGTCGTCCAGTTTGCCCGCGGTCGCACCGTGGCTGCACTTGACGTCATCTGTGTAAATTTCGAGCTGGGGGCGCACGTCGATCTCCGCTTCCGGCCCCGCAAGCAATCCTTTGAGGGACTGGCGCGAGTCCGTACCGTGTGCATCCTTGCGAACCACGACTTTCCCGTTGAATGCGACGCGCGCGCGGCCTGCGGCAACGCCGCGAAATGTCTGCTCGGAGTGAGCACCCGGAACCAGGTGATCCACCAGGACAAAGGCATCCTGGTTCTGCTGCCGATCCGCGACCGAGACGGCATAGACGCCCGCGTCCGCTCGTACTCCGGACAGCTGGATGTTGACGGACGATCTCGCGGACAAGGCGCCCAGGGTCACGCTGTGCAACCGGTATTTCGAGTCCTGCGCAAGGCTCGCCGAGAGCGTGTCGAGCCAGACCGCCCGCGCCCCCATTTGCTGCACGCGGTAATGCTGGACGCTCGCGCCGCAAGCGAGCTCGATAGTGACCACGCCGTTCACGAAATTCGCGTCGCTCGAGACGCTCAGGTGTCGCTCGACCAGTCCGAAACGTGCGCCGGCTTCCACTTTCAGCTCGATACGTGGATAGGACGCACCCGCTGTCGCCTCAACCGTGGACGCGAACACGATCTCCAGGCAGGTCTCGCAATCCGTGCCGGCGGCAACGCGAATGGAGGCTCCATCCGTAGCAAAAGCTTCGTTCAGGAGTGCGAACCGCGCGTCGGCGCCAGCGGGCGCGGCATGAGAAGAGCGGTGCGCCTCGGGCTGGAGGCGCAGTGAGCTCACGGTAACTCCCACCAGTGCGGCCGGGCGCGACAAGTCCGGTGCGAAGACGCCATCGACAAACGTGTAGCGCGCGTAGCCGGCGAGGGGAGGCGGCAACTGGCTCGCTTGCAGTGTCGTTGGCACGCAGTCCCGGGTCGGCGTGAACCTCACCTTATCGAGCGGCCGCAGATTGGCGTACTTCCAGTTCTCGTCTCGAGCGCTTGGCAGGCCGTGGGTCTCGATCGCGGCCAGGGCAGTGCGCCTGCGATCGGAGCTGATGACGCCGGGCGGCAGGGAGTCCGCCACGGCCGCATGGTCCTGGGAGATTCGGTTGGCCAGCGCGGAGCTCATGTCGTCCTCACGCCGCCTCGCCGGAAACCCAATCGTAGCCCCGCTTCTCCAGATCGAGGGCCAGCGTACGATCGCCGCTACGGACGATCCTGCCACGCACCAGCACATGCACGAAGTCCGGCGCGATGTACTCGAGCAGGCGCTGGTAATGCGTGACGAGCAGAAAAGTACGTTCGGGGGAGCGCAGGCTGTTGACTCCGTTCGCCACCACTTTCATCGCGTCGATGTCGAGGCCGGAGTCGGTTTCGTCCAGCACCGCGAGTTTGGGCTCGAGCACGAGCATCTGGAGAATCTCGTTGCGCTTCTTCTCGCCCCCCGAGAACCCTTCATTCACCCCGCGCGAAAGAAAACTGTCTTCCATGTGCATGAGCTGCATCTTGTCGCGTACGAGTCCGAGGAATTCGAACGCGTCGACCTCGGGCAGCCCGCGATGTTTGCGCGCGGCATTGATGGCTGCCTTGAGCAAGTACACGTTGTTGACGCCGGGAATCTCGACCGGATATTGAAAGCCCAAAAAGACCCCTGCCCGCGCGCGCTCCTCGGGCAGAAGCGCCAGGAGGTCGTTGCCCTCGAACGTGACGGTGCCCGAGGTGATCTCGTATCCCGGCCGGCCGGCCAGCACGTGCGCCAGGGTGCTCTTGCCGGAGCCGTTCGGCCCCATGATCGCGTGTACCTCACCCGCCTGCACTTCCAGGGTGAGGCCCTTGAGGATCTCCTTGCCGTCCACGGTGACGTGCAGATCGGAAATTTTCAACATGGCAGTGTCACGCAGGTCAACCCACCGCGCCTTCGAGACTGACGGCCAGCAGGGCTTGCGCCTCTACGGCGAATTCCATCGGCAGCTCCTTGAACACCGACTTGCAGAAGCCGCTCACTATCATGTTCACGGCGTCCTCCTGCGTGATGCCTCGCTGCAGGCAGTAGAACAGCTGCTCGTCGCTGATCTTGGACGTGCTCGCCTCATGTTCCACGGTGGCGGTGGGGTTCTTCACCTCGACGTAGGGAAACGTATGCGCGCCGCATTTCGTGCCCATCAACAGGGAATCACACTGCGTGAAGTTGCGCGCTCCGTGCGCGCTTGGAAGGATCTTGACGAGCCCGCGGTAGGTGTTTTGGCCGTGACCGGCCGAGATCCCCTTCGATACGATCGTGCTGCGAGTGTTGCGCCCGATGTGGATCATCTTCGTGCCGGTGTCGGCCTGCTGATGATTGTTCACCGTCGCCACCGAGTAGAATTCACCGATAGAGTTCTCGCCTCGGAGCACACAGCTCGGATACTTCCACGTGATCGCCGAGCCCGTCTCCACCTGTGTCCAGGAAATGTGCGAGTTGCGACCCCGGCAATCCCCGCGCTTCGTGACGAAGTTGTAGATCCCGCCGAGGCCGTTCGCATCGCCCGGGTACCAGTTCTGCACGGTCGAGTACTTGATCCTGGCGTCATCGAGGGCCACCAGCTCGACCACCGCAGCATGCAGCTGGTTCTCATCGCGCATCGGTGCCGTGCAGCCCTCGAGGTAGCTGACGTGGCTGCCCGCATCCGCAATGATGAGGGTGCGTTCGAACTGCCCCGTCTTCGCTGCATTTATGCGGAAGTAGGTGGACAGTTCCATCGGGCAGCGCACGCCTTTCGGGACGTACACGAAGGATCCGTCGGTGAAGGCCGCAGAGTTCAGAGCGGCAAAGAAATTGTCCGTGTGCGGCACGACGCTGCCGAGGTACTGCTCGATAAGCTGCGGGTGATTGCGCACCGCCTCCGAAAAAGGGCAGAAGATGACGCCGGCAGCAGCCAGCCGTTCCTTGAACGTCGTGGCGACCGAAACACTGTCGAACACCGCGTCCACGGCGACGCCCGCAAGGCGTGCGCGTTCGTGGAGAGGAACGCCCAGTTTCGCGTAGGTCTCCAGAAGCTTCGGGTCGACCTCGTCCAGACTCTTGGGGCCGTCGGTTTTCGCCCGCGGCGCCGAATAATACGAGATCGCCTGATAATCGATCGGCGCCACCCTCACCTGCGCCCAGTGAGGCTCGGGCATCTGCAGCCAATGCCGTAACGCCTTCAGCCGCCACTCGGTGAGAAAGCCAGGTTCGCCCTTCTTCCGGGAGATCAGGCGCACGACGCTCTCATCGAGGCCCGGCGGGACCGTGTCGGAGTCGATGTCGGTCACGAAGCCGTGCTGATAGCCCCGGGCGATCAGGCTTTCGATCGGGTTGGCGGTTTCACTCATGGCTTGCTTCATCACCGAACGGGTGCACGCGTCGCGATCTTCATCTCGCGCTCGAGTGTCGGGAGCCGCGCCTGGGTCGCGTCAATGCCCGCCAATTGCGCGAGACTGACCTCATACAGTGAGCGCCGGATCGCCAGATTCAACCGCTGCCAGACGCGCCCGACTCGGCAGTTCTCCTCGATCTCGCAGTTGCCCTGGCCGACGGCGCAGTCGGTCAAGGCGACCGGTCCTTCGAGGGCATCCAGGATGGCGGCCGCGCTGATCTGAGCGGGAGGGCGTGCAAGCTGATATCCACCGTGCAGGCCGCGCGTTGAAACGACGAACCCGGCGCGCTGCAGCTGCTTCAGCAGTTTGCTGACCGTCGGCGCTGCGATCCGCGTTTGCTCGGCCAACGCCGTGGCCGTCTGCACACGGTCGGGCCGTTCGGCCAGCACGGCCAGGATCACGGTCGCATAATCTGTCAGCCGACTGATGCGCAGCATGTACGGAGCCCTCGCGATTACCTCGGGTCAGGCGATGCGGAAAACACGATTTCCAAAGTAGGACTATTTTAGTACTAATTGACCACCAAACCAAGCGGTGTCTCCGGCACGAGTATTGCGGGACCGGTAGAACCGGCGATTTGGTAAACTGGCGGGATCGGGACCGAGCGGCTTCCTGCCGGAAATGATGTACGGCGCACGCAGGCGCGCTCCGCGGGTCCCGCACTGAAACCCGTGCCGGTGCGACGCGTGCGTCGCACGGGTGAGCCTGCAAAGGCTGCGCCCCGGATCACCATGAGCAGGCGCAGCCCTGCCTGAGGAGATGACTGATGAATCGCAGCGAGCTTGCGCGTATTGCCAACGCGATGGTGGCGAAGAACAAGGGTATTCTCGCCGCCGACGAGAGCACGGGCACGATCAAGAAGCGCTTCGACTCGATCAAGCTCGATTCCACCGAAGAGCATCGGCGCACCTACCGGGAGATGCTCTTCACGGCCCCGGGGGCAGCGGAATTCATCAGCGGCGTGATTCTCTACGACGAGACCATCCGACAGAAGACCCGGGACGGCAGACCGTTTCCGCAGTTCCTGAGCGGTCTCGGGATCGTCCCGGGCATCAAGGTCGACACCGGGGCCAAGCCTCTCGCGGGGTTTCCGAACGAGACCATTACCGAAGGGCTCGATGGGCTGCGCGAGCGGCTGGTCGAGTATCACAAGCTGGGTGCGCGGTTCGCCAAATGGCGCGCGGTGATCGACATCGGCGAGGCCATTCCGACTTCGTTCGCTATCCAGGCGAACGCCCACGCCTTGGCGCGTTATGCGGCCCTCTGCCAGGAGCAGGGAATCGCCCCGATCGTTGAGCCTGAAGTCCTCATGGACGGCAGCCACAGCCTCGAGCGCTGCGAGGAAGTCACGGACGCCGTACTGCAGGCGGTGTTCGATCAGCTGGCCGCGCACCGCATCTACCTCGAAGGGATGATTCTCAAGCCAAACATGGTCATCTCGGGCAAGAAGGCCGCCACCCGCGCCGCGCCTGAGGTGGTCGCCGAGGCGACCGTCCGCTGCCTGAAGCGCCACGTACCGCCCGCAGTCCCAGGGATCGCGTTCCTCTCCGGAGGTCAGTCGCCGACCGAAGCCACACTGCATCTGTCGCTGATGAACAAGCTCGGACCGCTTCCATGGACGCTCACCTTCAGCTATGGACGCGCGCTGCAGGACAACGCGCTGAAGGCCTGGGGCGGATCGCCGGCCACCTTTGCGGCCGGCCAGCGGGAGTTTTCCAGGCGCGCCAGGCTCAATGGACTCGCTGCCACCGGAGGCTACTCGGCCGACATGGAGAGCAAGGCCGCCTGAGCGGCCCCAACGCTCGCGTGACAAACACCGAACCGTCCGGCGTAGCGTCGGCGCCAAACGACGACGTGGTCGTGGACGTACGCGACGTCTCCTACGAGATCGATTCGCGATCGATTTTCTCGGGACTGGACGTCAAGGTCCGCCGCGGCCGCATCACCGCGGTCATGGGACCGAGTGGGACCGGGAAGACGACGCTGCTGCGCCTGATCACCGCCCAATCGGCTCCTTCGAAGGGGCACGTGGTCGTGTTCGGTCAGGATGTTGCATCGCTGGGCACCTCCGGCATCTATGCGATGCGCAAGCGCATGGGAATGCTGTTCCAGAACGGTGCCCTGCTGACCGATCTCGACGTATTCGAGAACGTCGCATTTCCCGTCCGCGAACACACCGATCTGCCGGAGCCACTGATCCGCAGGCTCGTGCTGACGAAGCTCCAGGCAGTAGGTTTGCGAGGCGCCGCGGAACTGATGCCCGCAGAGCTTTCCGGCGGAATGGCGCGTCGCGTGGCGCTGGCGCGCGCGATCGTGATGGATCCGGAGATCCTGATCTACGACGAGCCCTTCGTGGGTCTCGACCCGATCTCTCTCGGCGTCATTCTGCGTCTGATACGGCAGATGAACGAGGCACTGGGCATCACCAGCATCGTCGTTTCGCACGACGTCAAGGAACTTGCCGCGATCGCGCACGACAGCTATCTGCTCTCGGGCGGCCGCGTGGTCGCCGCGGGCCCGCCGCAGGAGCTTGCCCAAAGCGGCGAGGAAGTGGTGCGCCAGTTCATGACAGGCAGCGCCGAGGGACCGGTGCCGTTTCACTATCCGGCGCCCGACTACCAGACGCAGCTGATGACGGAAGAGCCATGAGCGGCATGGTGCGCAACGGCTACCTCACGGAGGGCGTCCGCCGCTTCGGCGCGGTCGCGATCTTTCTCATTCGGCTGTTGATTCAGAGCGTGCCCGCGCTGGCGCGGCCCCGGCTGATCGTCATGCAGATCTACAATGCCGGCGCCCGCTCGCTGATCATCATCATGCTGTCCGGGTTTTTCGTCGGTGCGGTGCTCGCGCTGCAGGGCTTCACGCTGTTGCAGCGGTTCGGCTCGGAGGAAGCGCTCGGTACCGCCGCTGCGCTGGGCCTGCTCAAGGAGCTGGGTCCGGTCGTCACGGCGCTCCTGTTCGCGGGCCGTGCCGGAACCGCGCTGACGTCAGAGATCGGTTTGATGCGGGCGACCGATCAGCTCACCGCGATGGAAATCATGGCGGTCAACCCGCTGCGTTACGTGGCTGCACCGCGCTTCCTCGGTGGCGTGATCGCGATGCCGCTGCTCGCCGCCGTGTTCAATCTCATCGGCCTCTTCGGAGCGCAACTGATCGGCGTGCAGCAGATGGGCGTGGACAAGGGCTCGTTCTGGTCGCAGATGCAGAGCGCGGTCGAGCTCCGGGACGTCTGGGAAGGCATCTCCAAGAGCATCGTTTTCGGAGTCACGTGCAGTCTCATCGCGGTCCACGAGGGATACAACGCAGAGCCAACCGCCGAGGGCGTCGGACTTGCGACGACCCGGACGGTGGTGGCCTCATCCGTCCTCACGCTGCTGCTCGACTACATACTCACGGCGATATTCCTGAAATGACCCTGTCAGCCTCTCACGGCCTCGCGGCCTCACGGGATTGAACCCATGCGCTCCAATCGCACTCTCGAGATCGGAACCGGCCTGTTCGTGCTGCTCGGCTTCGCAGCGCTGATCTTCCTGACGACCCAGCTCCCGGCGAGCGGGCTTAAGCTGGGCGGCGCGAAGGCCGGCTACAGCGTCACGGCCGAGTTCGACAACATCGGGGACCTCAAGACTGGCTCGCCCGTTACCATGGCGGGCGTGCGCATCGGCGAGGTCGGGGCCATCCGCTTCGATCCGAAGACCTACAAGGCGGTCGTTGCCCTGCGCATCGACCCGCAGTTCAACCAGATTCCCGAGGACAGTTTCGCGAACATCCAGACGCAGGGCCTGCTTGGCGGGAAGTACATC
>FTEW01000538.1_pt1 | contig 16681 bp, 12 predicted proteins | sample 1640301 | NCBI WGS metagenome assembly FTEW01 (sample SAMEA3914816, study PRJEB12502) | metagenome | biome: forest; material: soil | place: USA | collected 2011-09-16 | depth 0.3 m
GACTATTCCAAGGACGAGGTCCACCTGCTGAAGGTCCAGGGCAACGTCTGGATGTTGGTGGGGGCCGGCGGTAACGTGACGTTGCAGATCGGCGATGACGGGGTGCTGTTCGTCGATGCCGGCTTGGCGCCGATGAGTGAGAAGATTCTTGCGGCCGTGCGCAGTTTGTCCGACGGGCCGATTCGATTCGTGATCAGTACCCACGTGCATGCCGATCACACCGGCGGCAACGAGACGATCGCCAAGGCCGGCAGCACGATAGCGGGCGGCAACGTCGTGGGCGACATCGGCGCGAGTGCAGCGAATCAAGCCGCGGTGATCGCGTTTCAAACCGTCCTGGACCGCATGAGCGCCCCCAGCGGTCAGCAGCGCGCTATGCCGCCCGGCGACTGGCCCACCGAGACGTATACGACTCCCGAGAGGAAGCTCTACTTCAACAACGAGGGCATCCAGCTCATCCACGTCCCGGGGGCGCACACCGACGGTGACACCATCGTTTTCTTTCGACGCTCCGACGTCATCAGTGCGGGTGACATCTTCGTGACGACCGGCTATCCGATCGTCGATCTGAGCCGGGGGGGGAATATCCAGGGTGTGATCGCCGGCTTGAACAAGATCATCGAGCTGGCGATCCCGGCGGACCTCCAGGAAGACGGCACCCTGGTGATTCCGGGACATGGGCGGCTGTGCGACGTGGCGGATGTCGTGTTCTATCAGGAGATGGTGACGATCATCCGCGACCGGGTCCAGGACATGATCGGCAAGGGCATGACGCTCGAACAGGTCAAGGCGGCGCGGCCGACGCGCGACTACGACCCGCGATACGGATCGACCACGGGGTTCTGGACGACCGACATGTTCGTCGAGGCTGTATACAAGAGCTTGACCGCGAAGCGCTGAAGCGCTGCGCGCCACGCGGTGCTCCGGGGCAGCTGCTCTAAGGCTGCCGGAACGATTCTTGGAGGATGATTCATGAAGCGCACACTGTTGGTTCTATCGCTCGTCGGCGCGGCTCTCGCCGGGGGCGGGGTACACGCCCACCACTCCTTCGCGGCGACTTACTTCGTGGACAAAGAGATCACCGTCGAGGGCACGCTGACTCAGTTCCTGTTCCGCAACCCGCATTCTTTCATCAAGGTCGAAGCGCCTGATGACAAGGGACAGATGCAGACATGGGCCGTGGAGTGGGGCGGCGGCGCGCAGCTGAACCAGGAGCACGTGACGCGAGAGACCTTGAAGCCGGGCGATCACGTGACCGTCACAGGCAACCCCGGACGCGATCCTTCCGACCACCGCATTCGCCTGCACCGGATCATCCGCAAGTCGGACGGCTGGAAATGGGAAGGCGTGATCATGTAGGCGCGGCGGGACGCAACGATTGGACCTTTTGGGGGAATGAATGAGCTCGCTAGCAAGACGTGTGGCACGGTGGCCGGTGTATCTGGTACCGCTCTGCCTCGCCTGGGTCGCGCCGGTTTCCGCTCAGTTCGGGGGCGGACCTCCGCCGCCCCCCGCCAATCCACGCGAGGGCGCCCCGGCCGATCTCACGGGCTACTGGGTGTCCCTGGTGACGGAAGACTGGCGCCATCGGATGTTGACCCCTGACAAGGGCGACTTCGCCGGCGTGCCGCTCAATGCGGCCGGCCAGCGCGCCGCCGCCGCCTGGGATCCGGCGCAGGATGAGGCCAGCGGCAACCAATGCAAGTCGTATGGCGCCCCCGCGATCATGCGAGTTCCGACCCGTCTGCACATTCAATGGGAGGGCGACTCCGTGCTTCGCATCGACACCGACGCCGGTAAGCAGACGCGACGGCTGCACTTTGTGCCCCCGGCGGCACCGGTCGGCGAGCCCAGCTTGCAGGGCTATTCGGCAGCCTCCTGGGAGGGGTTGCGGCCGCGCGGCTTCGCTGGCGTCACGGCGACGCTGGGCTCGAAACCGACACCCGAGGGTTATCTGAAAGTGATGACGAATCAGCTCAAGCCGGGCTACCTGCGCAAGAACGGCCTTCCGTACGGCGCGCAGACCCAGGTCGAGGAGTACTTTGAAAGCTTCAAGGAGCCCAACGGTGACAGCTACCTCATCGTCACCACGATCGTGACGGATCCGGAGTTCCTGGACCAGTCCTTCATCACCAGCTCGCATTTCAAGAAGCTGGCCGGCCCCTCGGGTTGGAACCCGGCAGCCTGTGAGGCCAGATGAGACGGGCTCGCGGCCCCGATCACGGCAGTTTCCCGGGGGCGGCGGATGTCATTTGATCACTTCCTGCATTGGTTGTACGAGACACCGTTCAGCGCAACGATGCGCGAGTCGGTGTGGGCCGAGCCCATCGTAGAAACGATCCATGTGCTGACGCTTACGGTCTTTCTTGGCTTCGTGCTGCTACTCGACCTGCGCATGCTGGATATCGCGATGCGGCGCAAGAGAGTCTCCGAGATGTTCGAGCAATTGAACCCCTGGTTGTTCGGCGGGTTCGCAGTGATGGTCGTCACGGGCCTGCTACTGTTCTCGGCCGACCCCGTGGCTTTCTACAGTACGATCTTCTTCAAGCTGAAGATGATCATGCTGGTCCTCGCGGGCCTGAACGTCCTGCTGTTCAGCGTGACGGTCGGCCGGCGAATGGGCGAGTGGGATCGCGCACCGCGCACGCCGATGGGAGTCAAACTGACCGGCCTCGTGTCTCTCGTGTTGTGGATTTCGATCGTGGCGGCGGGACGCGGTATCGCGTACGCGCTGCCGCCGCCGTGATGGGAGGTCGCCCGGCATGATGTGGCTCAAGGCTTCCCTGCTGGCATTCTGCCTCTGGTGCAACAGCTCCTTCTTCGGCCACGGCATCCGCGATTCCGTGTGGCTCTTTCCGTTCGTTGAGATCTTTCACATCGTCGCGCTCAGCATCCTCGGCGGTGCGATACTTCTCTTGAACATGCGCCTCGTCGGGCTTCGCTTCCGGGGCGACCCCGTTTCGGCTCTCGCGCGGGATCTTCGTCCATGGATCCTCGGCAGCCTCGCGGTGATGCTGATCTCCGGCTTCCTGCTGTTCTCGACCGAAGCGGTGAAGATGTACGGCAACTGGGCGTTTCAGCTCAAGATGTCGTTCCTGCTGCTCGCGATCGTGTTCACTTTCACCATCCACCGCCGAGTCACGGCGCGCGAGGATGCGACCGCCGCGGTGCGCTGGGTGACTGCGGCCGTCTCCATGACCTTGTGGGCCGGCGTGGGGTTGGGCGGCCGTGCTCTCGGCTATGTGACGACCGCCGCCGAGGCAAACCTCTAGCGGACGCTCACCATCCCGGGCTCTGTCGATACGGTAACAGGGAAATATACGCAAAGATGCGATAGAGCTTGCCGCCGCGCACCTTGAACGCCTCGATAATCTGCGTCGTATTCGGATACGCGGAGAGCGCCAGCGGATTGGACGGCAATCCCGTGGCCGCCCAATCGGCCGCCGGCACATTGCCGGGATGCGCGAACATGAAAGTGCCGAAGACGATGCCGTTTTCCTCGTCCACGACCAGGAACCGGCGCTGCGTCACCTCCTTGATGTAGTTGAAGGCCTTGCTGTTGAATTGCTGGCGCGCGCTCATGGCGGGCCTTCCGGCCATCGCGCCAGCGGCCGCTGCGGTCGAAGGAGCGGTCTGTCGCCCGTTCTCGATCCGGACGCAGTCGTCATCGAAGGGCACGAGATCGCCGTTTCCCTGCTCTATCCCGTTGAAGTACTGGTCGGCGGCATGAATCATCGCCGCGCGCGCGACCCGCTCGGCAGGGGCGAGCGGCCGTGCCCAGACGGGATCCGACTGGGTCAGGGCTTCGAAAGTGCCATGGATCCCGGTGGCCTTGCGGATCACGAAAGTCTCGATCTCCGTGAGCTTGCGGTTCCGTTGCTTCAGCCGCACGGCGAACAGCGCGAGCTGCCCGTTCTCGATCGCCGTTCCGTAGTGGATGACACTGCCTTGCACGGCATCGGCGGCCCGCAGGGTGTAAGTGCCTATGCTGCTGATGGTCTGCCAGAGCCCATCGCCAAGCTGCAGCGCGTTGGTGTTCTCCGTGAACCTGACATGCGCCGACAGCGGCAACTTTGACGGATCGTGCGCCACGAGCGCCTGCAGATACTGATCCACCAGTCCATACAGGCAGGCGCGGTCGCAGGATTCGGCTGCGGCGGCGGCGTCTGCTACACCGGCGGAGAGGCCGGAGCCGGCGAGAAGGGCGCCCGCGAGGGCGACCAACAGGGTTTTCATTCCAAGCTGCCCCCTTAAGATATTGCTGCATGCGGCGAGAATGGTCGTTTCCTTCACGCGACCCGCCCGGGCGACGCTCCAAGCTTAAACGAGACAACAGCCCGGGTACATTTTTTGCGCCCAACCTGCCGACAACGAGAGCTTGAGCCTCGGGAAACCGTCCATGCCGCTTGGGGCGTGCAGGAGCCGAATCGAAGTGAACAATGCAGGCGGGCCCCGCGTGTTGCTGATCGGTCCGTACGATCCGCACTGCGGCGAATACACATTTCTCGCGCCTCCGCTCGGTGTGTGGCGCCTCGCCGGAGTCCTCGAGTCGGCCGGCGTACCGGCGAAAGTATTCGATCCTAACTGCTGCGGGGAGTCGCCGCAAAAGGCGTTGCAGCAAGAGCTTCTGAGCGACTCGTGGGATGTCGTGGGCGTTTCCACCACCGGCATGACCCTGCGGTACGACCTCGAGCTCGCCCACATTGTGCGGCGCGTCTCGCCCGACGCGCTGATCGTGGCCGGCGGGATGGAGGCAACCTTCCGCCCGGAGCTCATGTTCGAGCTGGGGCCGTTCGATCTGGTTGTGCTCGGCGAAGGCGAGCGCCCGCTTCTGGAGCTCGTGGCGCGGCTGCGCTCAGGGGCCGGTCGGGGTGGCATCGCCGGGACGGCAGAATTGACCCGCGACGGCAGAATTCTCACCCTGCCCCAGCGAGCCCTCAATCGCACCGAGTTGCGCGATGCGGTTTTCAGCACTCCGTACGAGAAGATGCCGTATTCGGCGTATTGGGAACGTCTGGAGAGCGCCTATCGGGTCGGGGGGTTGCCGAGCAAGGCGGCGCGGGAAGCGTACCTTGCGGAAATCCGCTCGGTCCGCCTGATCACGCTCAACTACTGCCCGATGGGCTGTACGTTTTGCGCTGCCACCAATTTTCTGCACGAGGCCCAGGGCAGCGTCGCGACTGTGGCACGGCTCGAGGCGGACGAGTGTCTGCTCATGATCGATCGAATCATCGCGGCGCATCCGCGCGCGCGCACGATCATCTTTCAAGATGACATATTCACATTCACCCGCGACCGCCGGATCCTGCCTCTGTGTGAAGGCATCATCGAGGCGAAGCGCACCGGCCGGTTTCCGCCGCATCTGCAGTTCATCAGCACGAATCGGATCGATGCGATGTCAGAGGAGCGCTTGTCGAGCATGCGGCGCGCCGGCTTCCGCGTGCTGGGATTCGGCATCGAGAGTTTCTCGCACAAGGTGCTCGGTGAGTTCAATAAGGCCCAGATCCATCGCCACATCGAGCCGATGCTCTCGGCCGCCCTGGCGACCGGGGTGACACCGTTTCTGGATCTGATTCTAAGCTCGCCGCACGCGACCCTGGAGGACGTGGCGCAGACACTGCGGGAGGCTTACCGCTGGCTGCGCGAGGGGTGCGAGATCGGCATGTATCCCTATGTCATCCCCTTTTCCGGTGCCGCGTTCGCGCGGGATCCGCGTTTGGCGCCTTACACCCACTACGCTCACCGGCATGTCGAGGGAACCGCCATCTCGTGGGAGCAACCGGCGAAGATTCTCCCCGTGGATCCGGTGGTGTGCGAGGTGATCCTGCGCATGGAGCGGGCCTTTGATGCGATGCTCGCGCGACTGGAAACGCAGGTCGCTCATCTGCCGTCGCGGGTGCGCTCGCTGTTGTGGATTCTCGCTTCGGTGCCAATTCTGGCAGAGCACGGTCAGCGGATCGCCGACGAAAACGAGGTTCGCGGGGAGTTGTTCGCACGCCTTCCCGCCAAGCCGCGGGGGCGCGCGCAAGCGGCGGCCGCGATCGCATGAGAGTCCGCGCTGCATGGACGCTGCTGCCTCCGCTGGCGGTGTGCGGGCTGCTCGCCGGCTGGATTGCGCTCGCCGTCGCCAATGCCCGGGCGGTGAGCTTCTCCATCCTGGCGTTCGCCGTCGCCAACCTCATCGTCTACACGGATGCCATCGATTTTGCGGTCCGCCTGTACATGCGACGGCGGCACACCGCTGCCGCAGGGGCGATCTCGGAAAGCACTCAGAGCGGCAACGTCTCGATCAATCTCGCCTCCATTCTGCCGCCCGAGGCGAGGCGCATGGTCCCTGCCTCGCCCTTTGCAATCATCGCATCGGTGTTCAATCTCGAAAACCAGCTCGAGGAATTCATCGAGGCGTTCGGGCCGTACCGCGATCGCGTGTGGCTGATCAGTGACGGCTCTACGGACAATACCGTGATGCGGCTGCGTCAAGCCGGATGGAGATGTTTCGACGACGGCATCAACCGGCGCAAACCGGCGGCGCTGCGCCGTCTCCTCGAGCGGCTGCCGACGCACATAGAGACGGTGATGGTGATCGATCCGGACATCCGCATCCGGGGACTGAATGAAGGCAGCGACATCGATCTGGAGCAGTTCGTCAGTGACTTTGAGCAAACGGGCGCCGCTGCGGCCTGTCCGCGGATCATGATCGAGCCGGACGGGTTTCTCGCGCGCTTCCAGGCCTTCGAATATGCGCTCGCATTCCGCGTCGGACGTGAGAGCCTCTCGAATTTCAGCATCACTTCGGGCGCATCATTCTATCGGCGCGCGGCTCTGGCGCGGACCCTGAACGAACACTCTCTGTCCGTGTACGCCGAAGACTTCGAGAACGCGGTGATCCTGCTCAGTCACGGTGAACGGATCTATTACGACGGGCGGCTGGTGGTGAGCACCGAGGGACCGGGGTCGTTGCCGCGTTGGTTCTCGCAGCGGGTCGGCTGGTATCACGGTTTGATCAAAGTCTACACGGAGCGCTTTCCACAGATCCTGCGCATCGCCCGCCGGACCCCGTTCGCCTTCTATCACTATCTGATCTATGTGGGCGGTCTGTCGCTCGCAATGCACCTGGTCAAGATCGTCGGCGCTGCGTTGTTGCTGCTGAGTTTCCTGAGCGGCCTCGATGCCTTGCTGCTGGATGATCTCGTGCCGCGCGGTGCCCTCAGTAACCCGGCGAATTTCGTTGCCGCGGTGAGCAGCTACCTGGCGCTCGGACTCATTGCGCTATTCACGAGCGTGCCGAAGGCCGAGCGCGCTTACATCGCACCCATCGTCCCGCTTTATCTGTGTTATGCGCTCACACACATCGTCCCCATGTCGGTCGGGTTCGGAAATTTCATCGCTCTGAGGCTCTTCGGACGACGCATCTACCAGGATCACTACGAGAGTCCGACGGATCCTGCTGTCCCCGCGGGCGGCGCGGCACATGACGTGAGGCTGTTCGAATGAACGCCCGAGGAATTCCGGCTCCGCGGTGCTACGCACCGAGCCTGTACTGGGAGGACCGGGCGCAACGCTTCGCGGGGGAAGGGCAGGGCCTCGCCGCCGTGTGTGCCTACGGGATGCCGGAGTTCTACAACCGCGCGATCCACCTGGAACAGCGCCTGGCGTTGCGCTCCTGGCTGACCATCCGACCGGGGACCCGGGTTCTGGACGTGGGCTGCGGAGTCGGACGGTGGAGTCGGCTCCTGGCCGCCCGCGGGGCGCTCGTTACGGGTGTCGACTTAAGTCCGACCATGATCGCGCAGGCGCAGCGCCGGGCCGCGGCCGAGGGCGTTGCGGATCGGTGCCGCTTCCTGGTCCGGGATCTGTCGCGTCTCGAGGTCGAGGGACCCTTCGATCTCGTTCTCGGCGTCACCGTGCTGCAGCACATCCTGGATCCCGCATTGCTCCGCGACGCGGTCGTGGCGATCACCAGACATCTCGCGCCGGGCGGAAAGATCGTCCTGCTGGAGGCGGCGCCGCAGGCGGTCATCGAGCGCTGCAACACTACGGTGTTCAGTGCGCGTCCGCGCGATGTCTATCTCAACCTGTTTCGCGATTGCGATCTGCGGCTGCGAGCGCTGAGCGGAGTCGACCCGGCGCCGTTCAGGACTCTCCTGCTGCCTCACGTCCGCAAGCTTCCCCGCACGCTCTCGTGGGGTCTGCTGGCCCTCGCAACGGCCCTCTCGTTGCCGATCGATGCGCTTTTCGGGCGCCACGCCAAGCGGCGCTCGTGGCATGCCGTGTTTGTCCTGGAGCGCAGCCACGGGGAGGGGCACTATGTCCGTTAGGCACCGCTCCATCATCGCCGCCGGCGTCTTTGTGCTTATCGGAGCCGCCGCAGTATTGGGCCGCTGGTACGGAACCCAACGGGCAGCACCCCAGAAGATCGAGGCGAAGACGGCCGTCGTGCACGTGACCAACGGCGGGGACCGAGGGCCGGGAACATTGCGCGAAGCCTTGTTCCTCGTGGCCGCAGCGACCGGGCCCACAACCATCTCCATCGAAGTGCCGAAGATCGATCTCGAGTCCACTCTGCCGGCCCTGGTCAACGGACGCGGAGTGAGGGTGATCGGACAATCCGCCGGCGCCCTGATAGAGGCGAGCGCGCTGCGCGCCGGACCGGTTCTGGACATCTCCGGTCCGAATACCTCGATCGAGGGAATCTCCGTTGCAGGCTGTCCTGCCGCCGCCATCCTCGTGCGCACGGTTCATTTTCGTCTCTCCGGATCGACGGTGAGTGGGTGCGATGTCGCAGTGGAAGTTGCCGAGAACGCGAGCGATACGCTGCTGGAGCGCAATCGCTTCGCAAAGAACCGTCTCGGCGTGCGATTCGGGGCGTCAGGTCACAATACCGTGGTGACCAGGAACGAGTTCTCCGAAGACAAGGATGCGGGGTTGTGGGCGGTGCGCAGTGCGCCCGATTCGCACGACGATGTCATAGGCATACACGACAATAGATTTACGGAAGACGGCACCGGCGTCGTGGCCGGCAACATTCCGGTGCTCGTGGAGCGCAACGATTTCATCAACGCGCACGAGGCGGACGTGCATCTCGTGGGAGCCGGCGGTGTGATCCGCGGCAACCGCATAAACGGCGGTGCCGCGATGGGAATCGTCGCGGAAAACGCCCGCGGGGCCATCATCGACGACAATGAATTGGAGGGACTTACGGCGTATGGCGTGATGGTGCGCGGTTCTTCGAATACCCTCGTGCGCGCCAACCGGCTGCACAGTTGCGGCTATGGATTGGCCTTCGTGCTCGGCGATGCCCGAAGCGTGAGCACGGCGGTCGACAACACGATCATCGAGCCGAAATTCAACGGCATCGACGTCATCGGCGACTCGCCCATTCTGCGCCGCAATCAGGTATTGCGCCCGCACGCGTACGCGCTGCACGTGGAGGACTTCCAACCTCCCGGCGGCCGGAAGGTTCAGTCGCAACCGTTCCTGGACAACAACAACTTCGGCAACAGTCCGGTGAGCCGCAGCGGTGCGGCGGTCGCGGCCCAGCCGAAACTTCGGTAGCGCCGATCCGATGAGACTCAACCTCGAACGCACGCAGTTGCTTCCGCGCCCGGTCTGGGAGAACCCGCGGGTACATCTGCTGGATGACATCTGGTTGATGACGATCGTCGCCATCGTGGTCGCAACCGGGGTGCCATGGTTGGTCAGTGGGTTCGAGATCAACCTCGGAACCGCCAGTTGGGGCCTGCTCGCCCTCGGCGGGATCCATCTCGCGTTCACGATGTTGGCGTCTCCCGCACGCTCACACGGACGCTGGCGGCATCGGATGTTGACTTTGCTGGACCTGGCGGGGGTAGTGTTGATCGGGGTCATCTGGCAGCACGTCGGCGCCCTGCAGAATCCGGCTTTTCTGGGCATATTCGCGCTTCCGGTCGTGGGATCGATCTTTCTGTCACGCTGGCATCCTTACCTCCTGGCGGCGGTCAGCGTCCTCATCGTCGGCATCGTCGCGCTCATCGAGGTGCCGGAGCTGCGGTGGTATGCCAGCGGACTGGTCGGCAGCGAGGCGTGGCTCGTGCAGCTGTTCGGCCCGCAGAATCCGCTTCCCCAGTCCTCCTTCTCCGGCTTCTATGCGCCTTCCGGTTACGTGGTCGTACTGCTCGAGGTCTTCGCGATCCTGCTATTTGCGTTTGCCGTGGCGGCGGAGTACGTCGGGACGATCTTTGCGCGCCTGAATTCCCACATTGTCGTGGCCAGAGTGGAAGCGGAGCGCGGCCAGGAACTGTGGGCGGAGCTCATCGAGCGGTTGCCGCTGCCGGCACTGCTGATCGATCCGGATACCCTGCGCGTCGTGGCGCCCAGCGAATCCGCCGTGCAATACCTGCAAGCCGCAGACCGTCCCCTGGAGGGCCGCAATCTCTTCGAAGCCGTCCAGTTCTCGTATCCGGATATCGTTCAGGAGCTCGTCATCGGGGCCGACGGCGAAGCCGCGGTCGCCGTGCTGCGAATCGCCGATCAGGTGCGGGTCTCGCGGGTACGAGTGCTGCACGTCGCCCACAAGGGACGCCGTCTGGCGCTTGTGACGATCGAGGACAGGACCGAATTGTTCTGCGTCAAAGCGGCGCTGGATACTTCGGAATACGCAGCCCTCGTGGTGGATGCCCGCAGCCGCGTGCTGGCGTTCAACAAGCCCGCGGCGGGTCTGTTTGCGGGCGCGGAGGTCGGCGCCGAAGCGGCGCAGCTGCTACCGCAGGCGAGCACGGGTCTGCCGTGGTGGGAGCCGGGAATCACGGGGCGCAGAAAGATGCATCTGGAGATCGGGCCGCGAGTCTATCAAGTCACCACCTCCGCCATCGCTCTGGGCGGAGAGGAGGAACGCATTTTTGCCGTCACATTTCTCCCGGTCGCCAAAGCCGGAACGAACGACCCTTTCGGCGCAGGCTCTACCATGACTGCGAGCACGCTGGGACACCTGCGATGAGGGCCGGACAATTCAAGTGCCTCGCGGCGGTTGCCTGCCTCATCTGCCCCACTCTGGTGTCAGGTGTGCCTTCGGGTGTAGACGATCGGATCGCGTTGAGCGCCGACGGTTCGACGCTCACGGGGACCCACGGTGGTGGGGGCGCGTCGGCCGGCTGGCTGCATAACTTCGACGCGGATTCGCTCGCCGGAATAGCCGTCGAGCACCGGGGGATCTCCAATGCGCAGTGGACGTTTGGCTCGCTCACCGGATCCATGACTCGAGGGTCGGGGGACGCGCGTTACAGCGTCTATGGCGAAGTCCACGAGGGAGCGGGAAGCAACGGCCCCAAATCGCTGCAGTATTCGATCGAGGCCGCCGGACTCATCGGTACGTATTTCCACCGGCTGTCCGTGCAGCTGGAGGACAAGGAGATCGATGTCGACACGCTGCACGGAAATCTTCCCAAGCTGGGCGTGTCCTACCAGTGGAGCCGGAGTCTCCTCACGTCGGCCTCCTACGCCTACTCGGTCAGTGGCAACCTCGGAACGCGTTTGGCGGCCGCGCGGATCGATACTTATGGGAAGTCAGTGAACTTTCTGGCGGGCGTGTCGGTCGGCCAGGCTTCACCCATTGTGGTGGGTCTCGTAGGCAACATCAGGTTCGCGGTCGCTGCGCATCATCTGAAGGAAGGTTACGTTGGAATGACAAGACTGCTGCCGCAGCGGCGCGGTGAGCTCACATGCGTCGCTGATTACCAGGACCTGGCCGGCAGCAAACGGGCAACATTGACGCTCAGCTATATCTTTCACGTCGGTGGTTCGGGTACTGCACGGTGACCGCATCGATTCGCGAACGGGATGCCGGATGGCTGCCCACTCTCGTGGTGCTGACGGTGGTGCTGGCGGTCGGAACGCGGCTCATCTTCCTGAGTGTCCAGCATCACACCGCCGAAGCGCGTCAGGCGGCGACCGCGACGGGCGCAGCGTTCGTCACGAAGATTGAGCCGGAACTGCGTCGCTTGAGCGGCGTCGCCGCCCGTCAGGCGGCACTCGCACGCCAGACGCCGTCGGAACCGGGCACTGAATCGTCGCCCCAGTTGACCCCGCCCGCCGGCACCTTCTGGATGGCGCCCGACGACAAGGTGCTCGGCTCGGCACCTGCCGAGGCGGATACCGCAAGCGGCATTGCCAGCGAATGGGCGTCGGCGGAATCCGCTCGTCCTGCTCCTGATGCAGCGATCCTCGGTCCGGTGCGGCTGGGGAGCCAGTGGGTGCTCATCAGCCGCGCCCCGATCGGGCTGCGCAGCGGGGCGGGAGAGCGCCCCGCACAAGGTTGGGCGGTCGCTTTTGCGGACCTGGACAAACTCATCGCGAGCAGCCGGCTGGCCCGGTTGGTGGACCTGGGTTACGACTTCGAGCTGGCACAGGCCGAGCCACGCAGCGCCCGCTCGCGCGTCTTCATCAGTTCCAGTCCTGAGCCGCTCGTCGGCGCCGTTGCCACCCGCATCCAGCTTCCGCCCGGGCAGGCGGCTGCGATCCCTGGAAGCTACCTGCAGCTGGCCATCCGACCCCGGGCCGGGTGGTTTCCAGCTACGCAACTGGCCTCGGACATCGGCCTGCTGGCCTTTCTGGCCTGGCTGCTGGCGTTCGGAACTCACGATCTGAGTCACTCGCTGCAACGTTCGCGCGCCACACTTGCCGCTGCACGGCAACGGCTATGGGCGATCAACCGTCAGCTGACTTCGGAGATGCAGAAGCGCTTGAAGCTGCAGGAGACCTTCGATCACGCGCGCTTCCATGACGCGTTCACGGGACTGCCGAACAGACGCTACTTCATGGATCAACTCGACCGGGCTCTGCGGGACGTGCGTACGAAGCGGCGGCAGCGCATTGCGGTCATCCTGGTGGATATCGCGCGGTTCAAACTCATCAACGACATGCTCGGGTCGACGGCGGGGGACGAGCTGATGGTGCAGGCCGCCCGCCGCTTCGAGAAGGTCACGTCGGAGTTCGAGGGAGTGCTCGCACGCTGGGGCGGAGACCAGTTTGCGCTGCTGATTCTGGACATCGCCTCCATTGACGACGCCCGCAACCTCGCCACCGCTCTCCAGGAAGCCTTGCGCGCTCCATTCGAGTTGCGCCGCCATCGACTCATCGTTGCCGCCACGATCGGCCTCACCAGTGCGGCATCCGGCCAGCAGCGGGCCGAAGATGTGGTCCGCGAGGCAGATATCGCCTTGTCCGTCGCCAAGCGGCAGGAGACCACGAAGATCATCGCCTACACGACCAGCATGGCCGGTCAGGCCGCGGACCTCGTCAGTCTGGAGGCAGATCTGCACGTGGCACTGGAAAAGCATGAGCTCAGATTGTTGTTCCAGCCGATCGTGGATCTGCGCAACTATCGAATGGTCGGAGCAGAAGCCCTCCTGCGCTGGCGCCATCCGGTGGAAAGCGTGTTGGCACCGGAGAAGTTCCTGCGAATCGCGGAAGATGCCGGACTGATGGTGCCGATCACGCGCTGGATCATCCTGCGAGTGTGCAAGCTTGCGGCGGATTGGCGCCGCCGGCTGCCGTCCGATGAGAGATTCTTCATCAGCATCAATCTGTCACCGAGCGCCTTGCGGGATCCCGGACTGAGCGACTACTTGGCGACGTTGATGCGGGAGACTCAGATACCGCCGTCGACGCTGAAGATCGAGCTGACCGAGGCGTCGCTCATCAGCAACGTCGGGGCGGCGCGCGAGACGCTCGATCGCCTGCACGCGCTGGGAATCCAACTCATGCTCGATGACTTCGGCACCGGGTACTCCTCGTTGAGCTACCTGCAGCTGTTTCCGTTCGACTTCGTAAAGATCGAACGGCCCTTCGTGAATCGCACGACCGCCGACCAGGTGAATACGGGAATGATGGCGGCGCTGGTCCAGATGGCGGGCAGCCTGAAGCTCACGGCGATCGCGGAAATCATCGAGACGGAAGCGGCCGCCAAGGCTCTCCAGGAGATGGGGTGCGAGTACGGGCAGGGATACTACTTCTGTGAGCCCATCGAGGCCGAGATGGCGCTGCAACGCCTGCAGTCCCGACGCCCCTTCCAGCCGCAACGCTCCACATCCCAGACCGTTGAGGTCCCGCCGCTGGAGTTCGACGATTCCCCGACCCTCATGATACCGGCAGCCTCCGTGCGCTACCCCCACGAAGAGGACTCGCACTAGCTGGCGCGTCTTGCCGGCGTCGAGCGCCCTTTGTTCGGCGGCACCGAGCAAATCACCGTCTACACCCCGCCGATGCGCTCGTCGATGCCCGGATGACCATCGGCTGTCTCCTGCTCGCCGACGCAAGCGTCACAGCCGCGCGGTCGAGCCGGGTGGTACGCTCCCCCGATCGAGCCTGAGGCGGCCAGGTTTTTGCATGCACATCGGTGCATCTGCGCCATGCTCGGCCCCCAGGCAGGAGCGAGACAAACATGACATCCGCCGCCAAACCCATCGCCCAGAACTCGGACATCCGCTACCTGGGAAAGCTGCTCGGGGATGTCATTCGGGCCTACGGGGGTGAGCGGCTGTTTGAGCGCATCGAAAACATCCGCGCCAGCTCGGTGGACCGGCATCGCGGCATCTCGGATGCGACCGCGATGGATCGCGGCTTGGATGCCTTGAGCCTCGATGACACGCTCGCCTTCGTTCGCGGCTTCATGTTGTTCTCGATGCTGGCGAACCTGGCGGAGGATCGGCAGGGCGGCCTCAACGAATCCGGCGAGGATGTCGCTACGGCACTGCAGCGTCTGGTCGCGCAGGGTATCGGCGTTGACCGGGCGGCGGCCCTCCTCGATAAGGCACTCATCGTCCCGGTGCTCACGGCACATCCGACCGAAGTCATGCGCAAAAGCATGATCGATCACCGCAATCGAATTGCGGAGCTGATGCGGCAACGCGATCTGGGCCGCACCGAAGCCCCCAACGGCGATGCCATCGAGCAAGCGCTGCTGAGGCAGATCGCGCTCTTATGGCAGACCCGCCCGTTGCGCCGCGAGCGCCTGTACGTGGCCGACGAAGTGGAAATCGCGCTCACCTACCTGCGGGATGTCTTTCTTCCGGTGCTGCCGATGCTGTACGCACGCTGGGAGCGCGGGCTGCCGCGCCGTCCGCGGAGCTTTCTGCGACTCGGTAGCTGGATCGGCGGAGATCGCGACGGGAATCCCTATGTCACGGCGGATTCGTTGCAACTGGCGCTGGGCCGTGCCTCACAGGCCGCCTTGGACAGCTACCTGGATCAACTGCACGCGCTGGGTGCGGAGCTTTCCATTTCTACGGAGCTCGCACAGGTGACCGGCGAGATCGAGAAGCTTGCGGACGTGAGCGGCGACCGGAATGCGGCGCATCGGGACGAGCCGTACCGGCGCGTGCTCACAGGCTGCTATGCGCGGCTGGCCGCGACCTACGAGCAGCTGACCGGGCAGCCGCCGGCGAGGCGCGCCTCGGTTGGCGGGGATCCCTACGGCCGGCCTGAGGAATTACGCACTGATTTGGTCGCGATCGCTCATTCCCTGGCCCAAAGCAGTGCAGGTCTGCTGGCCACGGGGGGCGCACTGGGACGGCTGATCCGAGCCGTGGACTGCTGCGGATTTCACCTGGCTACCCTCGACCTTCGGCAAAACTCGGACGTGCATGCACGCGTTGTCGCTGATCTTCTGCGCGTCGCCGGTGTCGAGCCGACGTATCTGGCTCTCGATGAGGAATCCCGCGTAGCGCTTCTGCGGCGTGAGCTTGCAAGCGCGCGTCTGCTCGCGAGCCGGTTCGCGACCTACGCGGACGAGACGCAATCCGAGCTTGCAATCGTGCATGCCGCCGCGCGGGCCCATGAGCTCTACGGCCCCGCGTGCATCACCGCTTACATCATTTCAAAATGCGAAAGCGTTTCCGACCTGCTCGAGGTGAATCTGTTGTTGAAGGAAGCGGGACTGTACCGGCCCGGGGAGCCGGCGGCGGCCGCGATCATGGTGGTGCCCCTGTTCGAGACGATCGGCGATCTGCAGAAAGCACCGCAGGTGATGCGTGCGTGGCTGTCTCTGTCGGAAATCCGTCAGGCCGCCGACCGGCGTGGTTACCAGGAAGTGATGGTCGGTTACTCCGATTCCAACAAGGATGGCGGCTACCTCACTTCGGTGTGGAGTCTGAATCAGGCAACGCGCTCCCTCGCCACCGTATTCGAGGAGATAGGCACGGCGATGCAGATCTTTCACGGTCGCGGTGGCGCGGTGGGACGAGGCGGAGGTTCCTCGTTCGCGGCGATTCGCGCGCAACCGGAAGGAACGGTTCAGGGCCACATCCGAATTACCGAGCAAGGCGAGATGATTGCTGCCAAGTATGGGACGCGGGAAAGCGCGGCGGCCAACCTCGAGGCCATCACGTCGGCGACTCTCCTGGCTTCCCTGGAGCCGGAGGCACGGTCGACGGCAGAAGTGACCCGCTTCGCGCAGGTCATGGATGTGATTTCGAAGGAAGCGTTCAGTACCTATCGCGAGCTGGTGTACGAGACCGCCGGTTTCAACACGTTCTTCAGACAGATGACGCCGCTCGCGGAAATCGCGGAATTGAAGATCGGCTCACGCCCGGCCTCGCGCACGAAATCGGATCGCATCGAGGACCTGCGCGCCATTCCGTGGGTCTTCAGCTGGGCTCAGGCCCGGGTGATGTTGCCTGGCTGGTACGGTGCGGGGCAGGCTCTGCGC
>FTEW01000435.1_pt1 | contig 16215 bp, 9 predicted proteins | sample 1640301 | NCBI WGS metagenome assembly FTEW01 (sample SAMEA3914816, study PRJEB12502) | metagenome | biome: forest; material: soil | place: USA | collected 2011-09-16 | depth 0.3 m
GATCTCGTTCTCGCCGGCCGGGCAGCGTGAGGCCCATTGGATCGCCTCTTCCTTCGACTTGACCTGGATCATCCAGTAACCCCCGATGACCTCTTTCACCTCTGCGAACGGGCCGTCGGTCACCTTTACGCGCCCGCCCGGGAAGCTCACCCGCGCGCCCATGGAGGGCGGATGCAGACCGTCGAGCGCCAGGAGGACGCCGGCCTTCTGGAGGGCCTCGTTGTACTTCATCATGGCCTCGACGGCCTTCGCATCCGGCATCGTTCCCGGCGTCGCCGTCTCGTACCCCTTGGGGATCATGATCATCATGAATCGCATGTCCGCGTCTCCTGCAGGCGTGGCCTGCGCTAGGGGAGCCGAGCTTGCCGGGCGGTTTTCGACCGGTCGTAAGCCCCTGCTCTATGGAGACGTCGAACCAGCGGGCTGCGGATCGACAGCGGCGGTCAACTCTTTTTGACCCAGGCCGCGCGCCAGGCTTGGCCGGCGGTTCCACCCGTCAAGCCCCCGCCTGGGGCGGGGCCGCTCACGGGTGGTCGAACGGACACAGTGATCTGGCCATTGTTCTCCAGCATGGCCAGATGGACGTGCGACACATCGTGACAGCCGACTGCACGCAGGGCCGCGGCGAGCTCGTGATGCGTTAGAAACTCGCTCCGCATCACTTTCTCGTTCGCGACCCCGTTGTGGATGATCGTGCGCGGCGTTCCCTCGATCCAGGCTTCGATCTTCTTATTCTTGTAGGTAAGGAACGCCACCACGTAGTGGAGGGCGATGAGCGTCGAGGCGGAAATGAGGCCCCCCGCCACTGTATTGTCGCCGCCGTTCATGGAGTTCTGAACCGCGTTGCTCAGGACCAGCAGCAGGATCAGGTCGAAGGGAGCCAACTGTCCGGTCTGTCGCTTACCCGTGATCCGCAGGATCACCATCAGGAACACATAGACGATCACACCGCGCGCGACGAACTCCCACCAGGGCAGGCTCAGATTCCACATGCACCCTCCGTTTGAATGAACCCGTGAAGCCTCACGCTTCGGGCTGCTACAGTTGCCGAATCAACAGGAGAAGTCGAATGACACGATTTTCATGTTTGGCCGCCGGTGTCCTGGCGACCGGTTTCGCCCTGGCCGGCAGTGATGTCCAGGCCGCGGGTGCATCGAAGGCGGTAACGGCCGCGGTTGCCGATTCCGCACGGCCGCAGGCGGACAAGGACCGCGATGCGGTCCGCAAACCGGCGCAGACCGTGGCGTTCGCGGGGATCAAACCGGGCGATAAAGTGGTCGAGCTGGTTCCCGGTTCGGGCTACTACACGCGCATCTTCAGCGCCGTGGTAGGCCCCAAGGGCCACGTGTTCGCAGTACCCTTCCCGAAGCGGCCGAATGCTCCTGAGGGTGCGCCGGACCCGGGCGCCGCATCAGCCGCCATTGCCGCCGATCCTCACTACGGTAACGTAACCGTGCTCGCACAGAGGTTCATCGAGCTCTCGCCACCGGAGCCGGTCGATGTCGTCTGGACCTCAGAGAACTATCACGACTTTCATAACGGCCCAAGCGCTGACATCGCGGCGTTCAACAAGGCCATGTTCAACGCGCTGAAGCCGGGGGGAACCTTCATCGTCGAGGACCATGCCGCCGAAGCCGGTTCGGGCGTCAGCGCGACGACGAAACTGCATCGTATCGATCCGGCGGCTGCCAAGGCGGAAGTCACGGCCGCCGGTTTCGTGTTCGTGAAGCAGGGCGATTTCCTGAAGAACCCGGACGACCCCCACACGGCGGCGGTGTTCGATCCGGCGATCAAGGGAAAGACGGACAAGTTCATTCTGAAGTTTACGAAGCCGAAGAAGTAGCGTTGCGTTGAGGCGGGGAGGCGCGGCGGCGCGAGTCGCCGCGCCTGTGAGGCAGCCTGACGAATCCGGCCGACCTTACGTCTCAAGGGGTGGAGGGAGAAGGACACCTGAAACCGGGGCGGACTGACTTGAAATTCCGATCAGCGCTGTTTGCGCTGGCTCTGCCGTTGTTCTCGGTCGCGGCTGACGCGGGCAGCGGTCCGGTCTTGCAGCAGCCGGGCCTCCCCAAGGTGATCGTCGACAGCAACAGCCCGGACAAGAGAGTGTTGCTGCGTGATCCCGAATACCAGTCGTACAGCGCGACCCCGTTCGGTCAGTCTTGCCGCGTTTGTCCTACGGACGTCATTCAGGGCGCGCTCAACGATTGCTCCCTCATGTCCTCGCTCGCCGCCGTGGCCCTCGCGAGCCCTGGCACGATCGAAAGTGCCATCCAGGACACCAACCAGACGGATGCGCAGGGAGATGAAATCTATCTGATTCGCTACTACGCCGATGGGCGTGCAAACCAATACCCCGTTTCCAGCTCGTTCCCCGCGGAGGCCAACTCGACCGCTGACCGACTCGCGGCCAATCTAGGGCGCGGCCTGCTGTCCGCCCCGCTCACACCTTTTTTTGCTTTTGCCATGCCGCCCGAGTCCGCCAACCCCACCTGGTGGCAATCGCTCACGGGGAGCAATTATGCGAGCTGGCCGATGCTCATGGAAAAAGGGTATGTGGCGATGCCCTCCATGCCCGGCGGCTATGCGAATGTTCCGCTCTATGAGAACGGGCTCGACCCTGACAAGACTTTGTCACAGATCACGGGCCTGGCAGGCGCTGTCTACACCGTGAATTCGCCGACGAACGGGACCGTTCTTGCGTCGGTGTGGATCAAGGATTCCCCCGCAGTGGCGGACTCCGGCAGCCACAGCATCCTGGGCGGATTGCTCCGGGGAGACTTGAACGCGGTGCAACCGAGTCTCAAGGTGTGCGTCACAGTGTCGGGACAGCCACACGCGGTCTGTACCCCCGTCTGCCACGAGAGTCATACTTGTCGCCGGCTTTTTATGGGCGGCGTGCCGCTGAGCGTGCGCAGGAAGATCCACATTCGGGTCATGGATGTCGAGCGGTCCGGGCCCGAGCATGAGATCGCCGCCTTTGACGAAGACCCGACGCAATGCACGGATGGCAGCCCTTGTACGATAGATGTTCCGGCCGGCCCCTGGGTGAGCGCCGGACCGCTGGTCATCGGTTTCGAGACGCAGCCCACCGCGGTCGACCCGCTGGCAGAGCTGGATGCCAGATTGGGCCAAATGCAGGCCACTCGCGCGGCTGTAGTCGTCGGCAGCGTCTTGGAGAACGCAGGGTGCCCCCCGACCGATTCAGTGTGCCTGCAGCTGCTGCCGCCCCAGGGACCCTTGCTGTGGGGGCACGCGTATTATCTGAAACGCTACACTCGATCGGCCGGCAACCTCGAAGCCGGCTCGATCGTTCTCGGAGATCCGCACGGCTCAGAGCAGGTGATTACGCTCAAGCAATTTCTGCATACCTTCATCAAGGTCTACTCCAACGAGACCAAGCATGAGTCTTCCCGGTGCGGCTGCTGAGCGGTGGCTCGACTTGGCGATCGGCGCTGCGCGCTGCGCCTCCGCAGACATCCTGGCCGTGTTCGAAACGGCCAGCCAACGGACCGAGCTCAAGGCAGACGGCTCGGTCGTCACGCAGGCCGATCGGGACGCCGAGCGCAGGATCCGGGAGTTTCTCCGGGGCTCCGCCGTGCCGCCGTATCCGGTGCTCGGCGAAGAACTGGGAGACGATACGCAGGGTTCGCCGTATCGCTGGGTGATAGACCCCATCGATGGGACGTTCAGCTATTCGCGCGGCCTCCCGAATTTCGGCACGCTGGTGGCCTTTGAGGATGCCCTCGCCGGGCGAGCGCTCGTGGGCGTGATCCATTTGCCGGTCTTCGCCGAGACGTACGCGGCGGCGCGGGGTGACGGCGCTTCATGCAATGGAAAAGCGATTCGAGTGGCACCCGAGCGTGAGTTGGCCGACTGCATCGTCTCGTCCTCCAGCCTGCGCGACTTTCAAACGGCCGGCCTCGAGGAGGGGTATGGCCGGCTCTCACGGGAAGTGGCGCACTTGCGCGGAAACTACGACTGCTGGACGCACGCAATGGCGGCGCGAGGAGCGATCGACGTCGTGGTCGAATTCGGCTTGCATCGCTGGGACATCGCGGCTACCGAAGTCCTCATCGAGGAAGCGGGCGGCACGTGTCTGATCCGCGCCTCACGCGCCGCCGCAGGAAAGTACGACTCCGTGTTCGGCAACAGCCGGGCGGTGGACGAAGTCGCCAGGCTGGTGGATTTCTGACAGCGAAGCGTTACTGCTTCTGCTGTTCCTGTTGCGCCGCCTCCGTCGCAGCCTTGGCATCCGCGGTCTTCTGGCGCATATCCCGCTTCATCTGCCGGTAGTTCACCGGCTGGATGGACTTGATCATGCACCGCCAGCCGCGCACTTTCACGAAGTCGAACTTCTGGTACACGGTGTGAGCCGTCTCGGTCAGGCCGATACTGTTGGCAAACATCAGATCCTCGCACGGCGGCTGCACCGTGATCAGGTACGCATCGTTGATATTCGTGAATACCACCAGCTCGTGCTTGCCGATCGCCGTCCAACCATCGTAGCGGCCCAGGTAGGTGATGTGGTCGACCGGATCCCCCGCGTACTGGTGATATCGGTCGCGCTGTTCGGCGTCCCGCTCCTTCAACGGTATGCCGGAGCAGGCCGTGAGCACGGCCACAGCGGGCAGCAACAGCCCTGACTTCAGTTTCGATCCTCGCTTCAACATGGCAGCCCTCCTGTCGAGCTCGCGGCCCATTCCTTGATGAGTGGCACCGGGACGCCTGGCGGTTCACATGCCTTATGTCAACGCCCGGGATGCTCCGCCGTTGACACTGATGGAGCCAACAGAGCGACGGGAAACGCATTCAAGGCGTTCCCGACCGCCAGGGTCGGCTCCGGACCGGGCTGGACGGTCACACCCTCCGAGCCGTCCAGTACCCCCTCGAGCGGAGTGCTCGCATCGTAGCCGCGGGGCAGCTCAATACGGGTGTCTCCCCAGACATCCGCGCCGAGCGGGGGGTCTGCCCGCTCGCCGAGAAGACGCAGATAGAGCCTGGGCGCGAGGATGATGGCGAGAGTACCGTCATGGCGTCGCGCGAAAGCGCAGATCTTGGCCGCGTGTTCGCCCGATGCCCGCAGGGGTATGTACTCGCCGCGCGCGAACAACGCCTCGTGGGCGCGTCGGAACTGGAGCGTTTTCCAGATCAGATACAGCTTGCACCGCCCGTCGTGCAGGTTGTCTACGAGAGAACGCACCCACCTCGACTCCGGCCTGGCTGCGTATTCGCCCTGCAACTGCTGCAGCATCTGCCGGCGCTTCTCGTAGTCCACTGGCCGGCGGTTATCCGGATCCACCAGCGAGAAGTCCCACAGGTCATCGCCCTGGTAGATGTCCGGGACGCCCGGCGCAGTCAACTTGCACAGTGTCTGGGTCAAGCCGTTGAGCAGTCCGAAGCGAACGACTCTGCGGTGAAAGGCCACGAAATCCGCGAGAAACAGGTTGCCCTCGCGCGGCTCGAGGATCGAGCGGATGAATTGTGTCAGCGCGTCCTCGTATTCGGCGTTGACGTTTGCCCAGCTCGTGCTGGCCTTGGCCTCGCGTGCCGCCTTGACCGCATAGGCTTCGATACGTTCGCGGTACGCGTTGGTAGCGGCTTCGTCCGGTACGTCCAACGGCCAGCTGCCGACCAGCGTCTGATACAGGAAGTATTCGGCATTCAGGGAGGGCGCCGGCCGGCCGGCCACCTCGCGCTTGCGCGACCGGTTGAACCGGCTCCAGCGCTCGATCGTCTGTCGCCACACGGCGGTCATTTCCGACAGTACGTTGATGCGGGCGCGGACGTCTCCGGATCGCTTCGTATCGTGCGTCGACGTCGCAAGCATCTCGTGCGGCCAGTTCTTGGCGCGATGCTGAGCGTCCGCATGAAAGGCTCGCACCGTAGATCCGTACGCCGCCGGTTCGCCGCCCACCTCGTTCAGGGAAACGAGGCGGTTGAATCGGTAAAGAGCCGTGTCTTCGACTCCCTTGGCGGTCACGGGCGCCGTGACCTGCTGAAACTTCATCGCGAATGTTCGCATCCGGCGGTTCATGGCCTCGGAGCTCGAAGGCAGTTCCATGAGAAGCGCTGACCGAACAAAGTCGAGCACGGGAGCTTCCGTCACTGACCGGCGATTCTTCGCTGACGCCACCGCCCATTCGATGTAGCCGCGATCTTCCCTCGAAACGGTGTCGGTCACGTAGGTGCGATACACCGGGAAGCAGGCGATCACCTCGGCCAGGGCGGCCCGTACGCCGCTGTAAGTGAAATCGCGTGTGCGGCGATCGGCCTGCGCGATACGCGCGAGCCGATTGGCGACCACGTTCAGCTCCGAGGCCAGCGACCTGCGCAGGACAAGATGCTGCGCCTCGTACGCCACGGTGTGCCACTCGAGAGTCTCGCCGACAAAGGACTGATAGACCCGATCCATGCGCGCCTTGGTCGCTGCATCGACGAGCATGCGATTCACGACATTCGCGAAGTGGTACCCCGTCTGCCCGTGTACCGGCCACGACGGCGGCAAATTCTCGAATGAGGCCGTGATCTTCTCCACGACCAGGTAGATGGGCAGATCGCGTTTCTCCCCGGCTACTCCGAAGCCCGGCTCCGACCGCGCTCCGGCGATTCGACTCTGGAGCCGGTGAAAGTACTGTGCCGGATCGAACAGTCCATCCGGATGATCCACCCGCAGCCCGTCGATCTTTCCCGCGGCCACGAGCTCCAGGACGAGCTTGTGGGTGGCATCGAACACGGCTTCGTTCTCTACGCGCAGCGCCGCAAGATCGTTGACGTCGAAGAATCGACGGTAATTGATCTCATCGGAGGCGACGCGCCAGTAGGCGAGCCGGTAGGCCTGTTGCTCGAGGAGCTCGTGCAGCGCATCGAAGCTTGCGGCCTCTTTCGGATCCCCGGCAAGGCTGCGCACAGCCGCCTGGATCGCAGTCGCGCACGCCTCGTTGCCGGCGCACAGGGCGGCGAGCAGTTTCTTGTTCTCCTCCTTGTTCCGATGCCGCTCGGCAATCTGTTCGGACGTGGGGTCGATGCGGTCGGGAAGCGCCGCGAACCGCCGCCTCAGATTCTCGATCGTGGTATTGGATACATGCGCCAAGGCACGATCGAGTACGCGCGGATAAGTGCGCGGATCCAGCGGCAACCGGTGCTCGTGGTAGAAGAACGCGAACGAGCCCCGATCCGGCTCGAAGCGCAGCTCGATTTCGCCGCGCTCGAGAACCACCCCATAAGGATCTCCCAGCACGGGGACGAGGACCTTGTGCGCCAGCGCCGGATTCGCCGGTGTCCAGTCGATATCGAAGTATTCCGCGTTGACCGACGCCTCGCCGTTCTCCAGCACGTCCATCCACCAGACATTGTCCGAGCCCATGATCCCGACATGGTTGGGGACGATATCCAGAACGTGTCCCATACCCTGCTCGCGCAGTGTCGCGATAAACGTCTCGAACTCATCCCGCGTGCCGATTTCGGGATTCAGCGAGTTGTGATCGACGACGTCGTAGCCGTGCAGGCTGCCGGCGCGTGCGCGGAAGTAGGGCGAGCAGTAGACATGGCTGATGCCGAGCGACGCCAGATACGGGACGATCGCCGTGGCGTCCCGGAACGTGAATCCCGCATTGAGCTGGATCCGGTAGGTGGCGCGCGGAACGTTCGGTTTGAGCGAGGAAGTGGGGTCAGTCCGTGGCAAGGCCTCGCTCCAGCAGCCAGGTCACGCTCCAGGGCGCCAGCTCGTTACGTTGCATCGCTCCACGAATGTCAGGGTGCGTCGAGAAGATCATCCGTCCCGCGGCGCGGCCGACTACCGGCACGCGTTGGTCGGTCAGATTGGCCATCAGGTGCAGAATGGAGCCGTTGTCCAGCGTCCAATCGACGGCGAACGCACCGTTCGATTCCAGCTTCACGCACGTTCCCGATTTGATCTGCGGGACGCACGGCACGATGTCACGCCTGCGGATCGCAAGCAGACGACGGTAATGATCCAGCCATTTACCGTGCTCCGGATCCGTGAGCTTGCTCCAATCGAGGCGGGCTGCTTCGCGCGTCTTCGGATCGGTGGGGTCCGGTATCGTGCCCTGGTGTTCCGGGCGGCTGAATCTTGTAAACCGGGCGAATTCGCGCCTGCGCCCCTCGCGCACCGCCTGGGCCAGCTGCGGATGAAAATCGCAGAAATAAGGGAACGGCTCGGGCGCCGCCCATTCCTCTCCCATGAATAGCATTGGCGGTGAGGGCGCCAGCAGCAGAACGGCGGCGGCGGCGCGCAGCGCGTCCTCATTCCTGACGATGTGGCTCAGTCGTTCGCCCAGAGCGCGGTTTCCCGTCTGGTCGTGGTTCTGCAGGAAGATCACGAACGCGGTGGGCGGAAGGTGGCGGCTCGGATGTCCCCGCTCGTGGCCTTCATGCGGGGAGAACTCTCCCTGAAACGCGAACCCTTCGGCGAGGCAGCGGCACAGCAGCGCGTGTGGCCGCTCGGAATAGTCTCCATAGTAGCCGTCGGTTTCACCCGTGAGGATCGTATGCAGACAGTGATGAACGTCGTCGTTCCACTGGGCGTCGAATTTGTCCGGCGAGCCTTCCGGCCCCAGACGGTCCGACTCGTTGGCGCCGTTCTCGAGGACGAGGTAGGTGTTTCGTTCCGCGCCCGGACCCTTGCGGACCGCCCGGGCGAGCTCCGTCAGGATATGCGGCTCGCTGCCGTCCTTGATGGCATGCACCGCGTCCAGACGCAGGCCGTCGAAGGCGTATTCCTCCAGCCAGTACAGCGCGTTGTGGATGAAGAAGTCGCGCACCGTGCGGCTGTCCTCGCCGTCGAAATTGATCGCGGCTCCCCACGGGGTCTTGTGCCGGTCGGTGAAGAACTGGCACGCATAGGCATTGAGGTAATTCCCTTCGGGTCCAAAATGGTTGTAGACGACGTCGAGCATCATCGCGATGCCGCGGCGGTGGGCGGCGCAAACGAGGGACTTCAGATCTTCCGGGGTCCCATAGGCGGACTCGGGCGCATACGGGAGCACGCCGTCGTATCCCCATCCCCGGGCGCCGGGAAAATCTGCGACGGGCATCAGCTCGATGACCGTGACACCCAGTGCAGCCAGGTGATCAAGCTTCTTCTGGGCGCCGGCGAAGGTACCTTCCTCGCTGAAGGTGCCGACGTGAAGCTCGTATACAACGGCTTCGTGCCACGGCGGCGCCCGCCACTCGGTGTCATTCCATGCGAACCCTTCCGCATCGATGACCTGGCTGGGTCCGGTGACGTCCTCGGGATTCCGGCGAGACGCCGGGTCGGGGACTTCCAGGTCGCCGTCGATTCGGTAGCGGTAGCGACTGCCGACGCGTGCGTCCTGCGTGATGAGCTCGTACCAGCCGCCCCCGACACCGGGCATCCTCAAGAGCTGCGGGGTCGAGGTCTCAGCGTGAAGAACGAGCTCCACTTCGCGCGCGGCGGGTGCCCACAGGCGAAAGCGCACACCACCATCGAGCGTGGGCTCCGCACCAAATGGCATCCGGTGCCGACGTTTGACGGGCGCCGCTAGCGCTTTCATCGGTACGCCGTCTCCCGCAACAAGACGAGGGATCGACCCTGCAGGGGATACTGAATACCCGCCTTCAGGCGTCGCGGCTCGAATGGATTGTCTTCGGCGGACGTGTCGAGCGCGGTCCACCAGGCCCTGTCGGACAGGAAATTCGGCATCGTGAACGGGATGGGCTCGTGATGGGCATTGAAGAGCAGCAGGAAGTTGTTGTCCTTCACCGGCCGGCCGCGGCCGTCGCTGCGCTCGATGGCCGCACCTGCGAGATAGACGCCCAGGCAGCGCGCGTGGTGAAGATTCCACTGCTCCTCCGTCATTTCCAGGCCGTCCTCGCTGAGCCAGATGATCTCCTTCAGTCCGTCCGCCGTGATCGCATCGCTTTGCAGGAAACGCCGGCGGCTGAAAACCGGATGACGCCGCCGTATCTGGATCATTTTCGCCGTGAAGTCGAGGAAACGGCGCTGCTCCTCGTTGAGACTCCAGTCGAGCCATGAGGTCTCGTTGTCCTGGCAGTACGCGTTGTTGTTGCCGTGTTGGGAATGACTCAGCTCATCGCCGGCCAGAACCATCGGCACACCCTGGGAGAACAGCAGCGAGGCGAACAGGTTGCGCTTCTGCCGGGCTCTGAGGTTGTGGATGATGGCATCGCTGGTCGGCCCCTCGGCGCCGCAGTTCCACGAGCGGTTGTCGTTGTTACCGTCGCGGTTGTCCTCGCCGTTGGCTTCGTTGTGTTTCTCGTTGTAGCTGACGAGGTCCTGCAGCGTGAAGCCGTCGTGCGCCGTCACGAAGTTGACGCTGGCATGGGGCTTGCGCCCGCTGGCCTCGTACAGATCGGCCGAGCCCGTGAAGCGCCGCGCGAAGTCCCCGATCAGGCCGCCGTCGCCCTTCCAGTAAGCGCGCATGGTGTCGCGGTACTTGTCGTTCCATTCGTTCCAGCCGGGGGGAAAGTTGCCGACCTGGTAGCCGCCGCTGCCGAGGTCCCAGGGCTCGGCAATGAGCTTCACCTGCGAGAGGACCGGATCCTGGCCGATGGTGTCGAAGAATGAGCCGAGCCGATCCACATCGAACAGCTCCCGGGCCAGGGCCGAGGCGAGATCGAAGCGGAAGCCGTCGACGTGCATCTCGAGCACCCAGTAGCGCAGGCTGTCCATGAGCAGCTGCAGAACCCGCGGATGCTGCAGGTTCAACGTATTGCCCGTGCCCGTGAAATCCATGTAGAAACGCGGGTCGTCGGGCATCAAGCGGTAGTACGAGGCGTTGTCGATGCCCCGGAAGCTGAGCGTCGGGCCCATCTGGTTGCCTTCGGCAGTGTGGTTGTAGACCACATCGAGGATCACCTCGATACCGGCCGAATGTAGCGTCTTCACCATTGTCTTGAATTCGCTGATGCGCCCCGTCGAGGAGTAGCGCAGCTCGGGAGCGAAGAAACCAATGTTGTTATAGCCCCAGTAGTTGCGCAGACCCTTGTCGAGCAGGTAGCGGTCATCCACGAACGCGTGCACGGGCATCAGCTCGATCGTCGTCACACCCAGTCTCGTCAGATGCTCGATGACGGGCGCAGTCGCGAGGCCCGCGTACGTGCCTCGCATGTGCTTCGGAATCCCAGGATGAAGCAGCGTCAGACCGCGCACGTGCGCTTCGTAAATGACCGTGTCATGCCACGGCACCTTCGGAGGGCGATCGTCACCCCACGTGAAGGCAGGATCGATCACCCGGCATTTGGGCGTGCCCGCGGCGCTGTCACGCTTGTCGAACGAGAGATCCTCCTTCGGGCTGCCCACCCGGTAGCCGAAGTGCGCATCACTCCAGTGCAGGGGGCCCTGCAGATGCTTGGCATACGGCTCGATGAGCAGTTTGTTCGGGTTGAAGCGATGGCCCTTCGCGGGCTCGTAGGGTCCGTGGACGCGATACCCATACAGAATCCCCGGCCGCGCTTCCGGCAGATAGGTGTGCCAGATCTCATCGGTGCGCTCGCGGATTTCGATTCTCTGCAGCTCGTGCTTGCCACTCGCGTCGAAAATGCACAGCTCGACTCTCTGAGCGTTCGCCGCAAACAATGCGAAGTTGACTCCTTCCCCATCCCACGTGGCGCCCCGCGGATACGGCTCTCCCGGCCAGACCGCCGTGATGGGATGCGAGTCAGTCGTTCGCGCCTCGACTGTTGTACCGGTCGTCGGTTGATCCATTCGTATTGTTTCCGTCAAATCAATTCATCGTCCGTCGCCGCAATCAGGCTGCGGATGGGGATCGACGCCCAGTCAGGACGGTTGCCGATCTCGTAGCGCACTTCGTACAGGGCCTTCTCGATCTCGAACAGGTGCAGCACAGGGCGCACTTCATCCAGCGACTTGTACAGTCCACAGGCCCGGGCGACTTCGTCATAAACGGCAAGGAAGGCGGCGCGCGTTTCGGCCTCCCACTTCTCGAGCAGCGGCTCCCACTTGCCGCAATCCTCGGCGGACTGGGCGGCACAGCGCTTCTGCGCCGCCTGCAGGGCGTACCGAAACGAGCGCAACATCCCCGCCACGTCACGCAGGGGCGAGCCCTTCGCACGCCGTTCCTCGAGCCGGCGCGCAGGCTCGCCCTCGAAATCCACGATGATGAAGTCGTTCCGCTTCAACAGAACCTGGCCCAGGTGGTAGTCGCCGTGGTGGCGAATCTTGATGCCCACCGGCGCAAGCCCCGGCTGCCTGACGAGCTTCCGCAACAACGGCTCGCGCCGGCTCAGCAAGGTCTGTACTTCGGCCATCAGGGAGCCCGGAAGCTGCGCGAGGCGGGAGGCGAGCAGATCGAATGTGGCTTCGGCTTGCGATCGGACGTTGGCGTGCCATGCGGCCACGTCGCTTTCGGTGATCGGTTCAGGGGAGAAAGCCACATCCGGGGTCGGGCTGGCGAGCGCGCAATGCAGCTCAGCGGTCCGTCTCGCGAGAGTTCTCACGAGTGCGAGATACAGACCGTGAACGTCCTCCGGCAGTTTCGTTCCGGTGCGTCGGTCCTCGAGGAAACGGACGAGATAGTTGACCGTATAGTCCCAGCCATCGCCCTGATTCATGACGAAGGCCTGCAGCAATGCAAGCGTCGATACCGTGCCGTCGTCGGACCGGTATTCCACCGAGCCCGCCACGGGCACGATGTTCGGGAAACGGACGACCTCGGTCAGGTAGCGGCCGATCTCCAGCTCCGGGTTGATCCCTTTCTGCACTCGCCGGTAGATCTTCAGGAAGAACGGATCGCCGATGCGTACGGTCGTGTTGCTGCTGCCCTGCGCAGGCGTCGGATTCACGGTCAGCGGCGTAGCCGGGTCGCCACGCAGTTCCGCGTACGCCCCGGTCGCCGAAAACCGGACTTGACCGGCGTGTGTACGAAGATCGGTCCCGACCTCGATCGCCTGGACCACCGAGCGGCAGAAACCCTCATCCGCGCAAGCATCCGCCACCACTCCCACGACCGCTTGTTGTCGGACTCGCGCAATCGCCGCAGACTGCAGTTTGTGCAGACGTGTCTCGTCCGTATCCTCGAACGCGATCGTAAGCGGGACGGTGTACCACGCGGTCTGCGCTTTGTTCTCGACCGCGAAGACGCAAAGCAACCAGCGCCCCTCGTGCGTTTGCCAATCCGCGTAGTCGGCGAGATGGGTTCGAAGGATGGGCTCGCCCTTGGCCCCGTACCATCTTTGCGCGGCGATGTACGCCGGAAGAATGCGGTTCTCCAACTGCGCGCGCAGCTTCGACGAAAACTCGGAGCGCCAGATGGGCAGTCGCTCCGGAAAGAAACTGTTCCACCCATCGACGAGCACCATCACCGGTAGATCCTCCGGCGCGAGCCGCTCGTCGTGCCACGCGGGTGCCTGCGCCTCGCGGCTGAGGCGGAACCAGTAGAAGCCATATCCCGGCAACGTCAGGAAGTAGGGCAAGTCGCCGATCGGCGGAAACGGAGTACTCCCGAGCAGCTCGATCGGAACCGCCCCCTTATAGTCGATGAGGTCGAGCTCCACCGGCTGCGCGGAGCGCGCCAGATTCACGACGCACAGGATCGTGTCTTCGGCGTACTGGCGCAGGTAGACGAACACCTTGCGATTGCCGGGACGGATGATCCGCAGCGTGCCGCGTCCAAAGGCTTGCGAAGTCTTGCGCACTTGCAGCATGCGTTTCATCCAGTTCAGCAGCGAGGAGCGGTCGCGGATCTGTGCTTCCACGTTCACCGCCTCGTAGCCGTAGATCGGATCCATGATCGGCGGCAGGTACAGCTGCTGCGGATCGGCGCGGGAGAAGCCGGCGTTGCGGTCGGGACTCCACTGCATCGGCGTGCGCACGCCGTTGCGGTCGCCGAGGAAGAAGTTGTCCCCCATGCCGATCTCATCGCCGTAGTAGATGATCGGCGAGCCCGGCATCGTCAGCAGCAGGCTGTTCATCAGTTTGATGCGCTCGAGATCGTTTTCGAGCAATGGCGCCAGGCGGCGCCGGATCCCGAGGTTCAGCCGCGCTCGCGGGTCTGCCGCGTACATCTGATACATGTAGTCGCGCTCTTTGCTCGTCACCATTTCGAGCGTGAGCTCGTCGTGGTTGCGCAGGAAGATCGCCCACTGACAGCTGTCCGGAATATCCGGCGTCTGCTCCAGGATCTCAACGATCGGATGGCGGTCTTCCTGGGCGATGGCCATGTACATGCGCGGCATCAGCGGGAAGTGGTACGCCATGTGGCATTCGTCGCCGCTGCCGAAGTAGTCGCGCACGTCCTCGGGCCACTGGTTCGCCTCGGCCAGCAGCATGCGGTCCGCATAGTGCTCGTCGATCACCCTGCGGATGCACTTGATGACGTCGTGCGTCTCGCGAAGGTTCTCGTTGCTCGTGCCGTCGCGCTCCACGAGATAGGGAATCGCGTCGAGCCGCAGTCCATCGACTCCCTGGTCCAGCCAGAACTCCATGATGTGGATCACCGCCCGCAAGACGTGGGGGTTGTCGAAATTCAAGTCCGGCTGATGGCTGAAGAAGCGGTGCCAGTAATACGCCTTGGCCACCGGATCCCAGGTCCAGTTCGAAGTCTCCGTGTCCCGGAAGATGATGCGCGTGCCGGTGTAACGATCCGGCGTGTCGCTCCAGACGTAGTAGTTGCGTTTGGGGGAGCCGGCCGGCGCACGGCGCGCCGCCTGAAACCAGGGGTGCGCATCCGAGGTGTGATTGATCACGAGCTCGGTGATGACGCGCAGCCCCAGGCGGTGCGCTTCCCTCACGAAGGCCTTGAAGTCTTCCCGGGTCCCGTACTGCGGGTGGATGTTGTGGTAATCGGCGATGTCGTAGCCGTCATCCTTCCCGGGAGACGGATAGAACGGCAGCAGCCAGATGGTATTGACGCCGAGCGAATGGATGAATTCGAGCTTGCGGGTGAGGCCCGCAAAGTCGCCGACGCCATCGTGGTTGCCGTCGAAGAAGGCGCGGACGTGCACTTCGTAGACGACCGCGTCCTTGTACCAGAGCGGGTCGCTGGCAGGCGGCTGATCGGCCCGTGCGTTCATCCGCGTACCACCCCGCGTCGTCGGCTCTTACAGAAAATAGTCAAAGTCCCGCTCCGTGCGCACCCGGCGCCGGATGCGAAAGAGGTGGGCGGGTGAATGCCGGGGGTCGAGCGCAACGAAGTTACGCGGCCCTCGCCAGAGGAATCTCGCTCCGGACAGCAAGTCGTGTACCTGGAAGCTGCCCTCCGCCGGGAGTCCGAGAGCGGCCAGATCCAGCTGCAGCCACCCCGACTGGGTGTGGTGCGGGTCCAGATTCGCGATGACCAGAACGCTGTCTGCGCCGGCAGAGGGTCCGGTGCCCGTGCCGGCAACCGTATCGGCGGCCGCAAGACCGCTCGATTTGCTGTAGGCGAGAAGACTTTCGTTGTCGACGGCATGAAACTGGAGCCCGTGGTCGCTCTGCAATGGTGCGTTGTCCCGGCGGATGCGATTTACCCGTGCAATGAATTCCTGCAGGCTGTCCTGGCGATCGCGGTCCCACGTGCGCTGCTCGTACTTCTCCGAATCAAGGTATTCCTCGCTGCCCGGTTCGCGCGGCCGGTTCTCCATCAGCTCGAACGGCGGTCCGTAGATGCCGTAACTGGCACCCAGGGTGGCAGCAAGCACAAGCCGTACCATGAAGGCGGGTCGCCCTCCGAACTGCAGGTACTCGGTGAGGATGTCAGGCGTGTTGGGCCACAGATTGGGACGGAAGAATTCGCTCACCGGCGGTCGGGTCAGCTCCGTGAAGTACTCGACGATCTCGCGTTTCGTGTTGCGCCACGGAAAGTAGTTGTAGGACTGGGTGAATCCCAGTTTCGCAAGCCGGTACATCACCTTCGGGCGCGTGAATGCCTCGGCAAGAAACAGAACATCCGGATGGGCGCGCTGCACTTCGGTGATCAGCCATTCCCAGAAGGCAAAGGGCTTGGTGTGCGGATTGTCGATCCGGAAGATCCGTACGCCGGCGGCGATCCAGTGCTCGACGACGCTCTTCAGCTCGTTCCAGAGCGCTTTCCAGCTGTCCGTCTCGAAATAAAACGGATAGATGTCCTGGTACGTCTTCGGCGGGTTCTCCGCGTACTGGATCGTTCCGTCCGGACGCTTGAGGAACCATTCGGGGTGCTCTTTGACGTAAGGGTGGTCCGGGGTGGCTTGAAACGCGATGTCGAGCGCAATCTCGATCCCGAGCTCGCCGGC
>FTEW01000408.1_pt1 | contig 15189 bp, 11 predicted proteins | sample 1640301 | NCBI WGS metagenome assembly FTEW01 (sample SAMEA3914816, study PRJEB12502) | metagenome | biome: forest; material: soil | place: USA | collected 2011-09-16 | depth 0.3 m
GGTCTGTGGGGCCTGTCCGGCTACCACTGGCTGGTGATCGCAGCCGGGTGGGCGGGCTGGGGTTTCGATGTCTTCGATGCCCTGCTGTTCAATTTCGTGTCCGCGAACTGTATTCCGGCTCTGCTGCATCTTCCCCGCGGCTCGCCCGCCGCACGTGCAGCGACGGTCTTCTGGACAGGCGCGATCACATCGATCCTGCTCATCGGGTGGGCCGTCGGGGGCGTCGTGTTCGGATGGATCGGCGATCGCATCGGCCGCAAGCGTGCCCTGTTCGCGACGATCGCCATCTATGCAGGCGGGACGGCGTTGTGTGCCCTCGCGATGAATCTGTGGCAGCTGGTGTTTTTCCGTACCGTGGCCAGTCTCGGAATCGGCGGCGAGGGGGGCATCGGCGCGGCGCTGGTTGCGGAAACCGTGCCCGAAAATCGACGCGTGGAGGCCGGTGTGATCATGCAGAGCTCCTCGCCGGTAGGCATTGCGCTGGCGAGCCTCGTGAACTATCAGATCGCGGGCGTCTGGTTTGCGAGCGAGCCCGAGAGCTCCTGGCGCTACGTGTTTCTCGCCGGGCTTGCGCCGATCGCCCTGGCCTTTCTGGTCAGGCTGTTCATTCGCGAGAGCGATCGCTGGCAGACGCGGGCGCGCCTCGGGGCCGGACCGTCGGCGCTCGAGCTGTTTCAACCGGCCATGCGAATGGTCACCCTCAGCGGCTTCATTCCGGCCGTCGCGTCGCTGCTCACGTGGTGGGCGTGCAATGCGTTCATCCCGCTGCTGGGTGGCACGCTCTCGAGCGAGCATGCGGCCGGCGCGGGCCTGTCGCCGGCCGCCGCAGCCCTGCTCGCGGAAAGCTGGAAAGCGCGCGCGTCGAATCTGTTCAACATCGGCGGCCTGGTGGGCACCCTCGCGGCGATCCCGCTGGGGCGACTTGTCGGCCGCCGCCCGATGTTCATGGCGTATTTCGTTTTCTCGGCCGGGGCGCTGTGCACCACGTTCGGCCTCGATCTTGCGCCGCAGACACGGCTCGCGATGTTGTTTCCGGTAGGCGCGGGGATCTACGGCGTCTTCGGCGCCTTCTCGTTCTATCTGCCGGAGTTGTTTCCGGCGCGTCTGCGCGCGACCGGAGCAGGCTTCTGTTACAACATCGGACGGGTAGTGGCCGCGGCCGGGCCGGTGATCGTCGGATCTGTTTCCGCGCGAGCCGGAGGATCGAGCAGCGTGATCATTCACACGTTGCTGTGGCTCGCTCTCATTCCTCTTGCCGCCGCGATCGCGACGCGCTTCTTCGTGCTTGAGACGCGCGGCCGACCTCTCCCCACGTAACGATCCCTCAGACGCCGAGCATCGACGCCAACTCGGTGCAATCGCGCACCACGAGATCCGCAGCAGCGATCTTCACCGGCCACTGCAGCGCACCGCGGTTCATCCACGCCGAGCGCATTCCCGCATCGCGGGCCGCTGCAACGTCGATCACCGGATCATCCCCGACGTACAGAATCTCTTCAGGCCGCAGCTTCAGACGCGAGGCCAGCTCCTCGAAGCCGCGCGGATGGGGTTTCGCGACCCCGACCTCCCGCGAGCTCAGCGACACATGAAACAGCGGTGCGAGCCCGATGCGGCCCAAATCCGCGTTGCCATTAGTCAGGCTCGCGAGCGAAAACCGGGAGCGAAGCCGTTCGAGAGCGGAGCGAACCTCCGGGTACAACTCGACCTCGTTGCGCGCGGCGTAGAACACTTCGAACGCCCGCGTCGCGACGGTCTGCTCGTATCCACACTCGCGGGCGTGCTGCTCCAGTGAGGCGATTCGCAGATAGGTGAAATCGTGTGCCTGGTGCGGCTCGTCGCGTGCCAGCTGCTGCCGCGCGGCGCGCATATCCTCGATGGAGTGCCGCTCCGGAATGCGTGGACAATGCTCGAGCAGCCAATCGAACGCCCGACGCTCCGCCCGCGCGATCACCGGCTCGACCTCCCACAGGGTATCATCCAGATCGAAGGCGACAGCTTGTAGACTCAGGGGCATGGCTGAACATCCGCGTGCCTCGGGCTCGAGCGCAGCCGATATCCTATCGCGAAGGGCGACCATGTCGGAGCTGACTCTCATCATCGGCAACAAGAACTATTCCTCCTGGTCGCTGCGACCGTGGATGCTCTTGAGCCATCTTGGCCTCGGGTTCAAGGAAGTCCTGATTCCCCTGGATACGCCCGAATTCAAGGACGAGGTGGAGAAATACGGCCCTAGCGGCCGCGTACCCGTACTCCACCACGGGACGTTTTGCGTCTGGGATTCTCTTGCGATCTGCGAATACGTCGCGGAGCTCACGGGACGCGGTTGGCCGAGCGATCGAAGCACACGCGCGGTTGCGCGCTCGGTGAGTGCCGAGATGCACTCGGGGTTCGCCAACCTGAGAATGGAGTGGCCGATGAACGCCCGCGCGCGCAATCGCCGCACACCGATGACGCCTGGCCTCGAATCGGACATCGATCGTATCGATGAGATCTGGAACGACTGCCGGGCGCGCTTCGGCGCGGGCGGTCCCTGGCTGTTCGGCGAGTACTCGATTGCCGACGCCATGTACGCGCCGGTGGTCCTGCGCTTCAGGGCGTACGGCGCACAAGTCTCAGAAACCGCGCGGTGGTACCTGGCGACCGTACTCGAGGATCCCGCACTGCAGGAATGGGTCCACGCCGCACAGAGCGAGCCGTGGAAGTTACCCGCCTCCGAAGTGGGTTGAGCAAGCGACAAGCCAAGCCTCCTGGGTCGCGCACCCGCAGATCGCGTGCAGCGTTTACGGGATAGAATCGAACCCTCACTGCGGTCGGAGTCGTTCATGCCCCCACGGATCCTGCTATCCGCGGCCTTCGCGATATGCTCCTGCGCCACCTCCCCGGTCGTGCCCGCAGCCTCCCCGGTCGTGCCCGCAGCCTCGCCGCGCACCGCCGCGAACGGCGATGCGCCGCTCGCCGTGGAGGATCTGGTTCGCCTCAAACGGCTCAACGATCCGCAGCTGTCTCCCGACGGCCGCTACGTCGCGTACGTCTTGCGCGAGACGGACATGGAAGCGAACCAGGGTCGAACCGACATCTGGCTGTTGGACCTGCACGCGAAACAGACCCAACCGAGGCGCCTCACGCAGAACGCCGCCAATGATTCGAGTCCCCGCTGGGCGCCGGACAGCCGCACGCTGTATTTCCTCTCGACGCGATCGGGCCAGTCGCAGGTGTGGCGCCTGTCACTCGACGGCGGCGAATCGATGCAGGTAACCCACTATCCACTGGACGTGGGTTCGCTGAAGGTCGCCCCCACGGGCGACCGCATTGCGCTCTCGCTGGAAGTGTTGCCCGAATGCGCGAATCTCAGCTGCACCCGGGAGAGACTCGAGGCTCGCGCGAAGGAAAAGGCGACGGGCCGGGTCTACGATCGCGTCTTCATCCGCCACTGGGACACCTGGAGCAACGGCACGCGATCTCACCTCTTCACCGCACGAATCGGAGCCGACGGCAAGGCTGACATCCCGGTCGACTTGTCGAAGACCCTCGATGCCGACGTTCCGTCCAAACCCTTTGGCGACGATGCCGACTACGCGTTCAGCCCGGACGGCGCCGCGGTCGTTTTCTCCGCCCGGATCGCCGCACGGACTGAACCCTGGTCCACCAACTTCGACCTGTATGAAGTGCCCGCAGCCGGGGGGGCCGAGCCGACGAATCTCACTGCCGACAATCCGGCTTGGGATGCGCAGCCGGTCTTCCTGAGGAATGGAGAGCTCGCCTGGCTCGCGCAGGAGCGTCCCGGATTCGAGTCCGATCGCTTCCACATCGTGATCCGGAATGCTCGCAGCGGTGTTGCGCGGGCATTGACACACTCATGGGATGCCTCCGTGAACAAGCTGGGCGTCACTCCTGACGGCCGCAGTCTGCTGGCGACCGCCGACGATCTCGGCCAGTTGGCGTTGTTCTCCGTCGATCCCGCGACCGGGACACCGCGCAAACTGGTCGGGACGGGTGAGATCGACAATTTCGCGGCGACCGCCGACTCCATCGTCTTCACCTGGGCCAACCTCGGGGCGCCTGCGGACCTGTTCACCGTGACCCTCAAGGGCGGCACTCCGCGGCGACTCACGCATGTGAACCAGGAGCTGCTCGGCCGACGGCGAATGGGAGAATTCGAGCAGTTCAGCTTCAAGGGCTGGAACGATCAAACCGTCTACGGCTACGTCGTGAAGCCGTACGGATTCGAGCCTGGCAAGCGCTTTCCGGTCGCCTTCGTCGTGCACGGCGGCCCCCAGGTCAGCATGCAGAATCTCTGGAGTTATCGCTGGAATGCGCAGACGCTCGCCGGCGCCGGCTATGCCGTCGTGATGATCGACTTCCACGGCACGCCCGGATACGGCCAGGCGTTTACCGACTCCATCAGCGGCGACTGGGGCGGCAAGCCGCTGGTGGACCTGCAGAAGGGCCTCGCGGCGGCGATCGCGAAGTACCCCTGGCTGGACGGTGAGCGCGCCTGTGCGCTGGGCGCCTCATACGGCGGCTTCATGATGAACTGGATCGAGGGAAACTGGCCGGACCGGTTCAAATGCATCGTCAACCACGACGGCGTGTTCGACCAGAGAATGATGTATTACTCCACCGAGGAGCTGTGGTTCATGGAGTGGGAGAACCGCGGCACGCAGTTCGAGAACCCGCAGGCGTACGAGAAGTTCAATCCGGTGGACCTCGTCCCGCAGTGGCACACCCCCATGCTCGTGGTGCACGGGGAGCAGGACTTCCGGATTCCGTATTCCCAGGGCATCGCCGCCTTCACGGCGCTGCAACGCCGTGGCATCGAGAGCCGGCTGCTCGTGTTCCCGGATGAAAATCACTGGGTGCTGAAGCCAGCCAACAGCGTGCTTTGGTATCACACGGTGCTCGGTTGGCTGGACCGGCATCTGAAGAGTTGAAACTTCGCCCCTACTTGCGTCCGCTCTTGCGGGGCGGTGTCACCTGATTGTAAGGATCGTAGCCACCGCCCGGGTCGCGATCCGACTCGATGCGCAGTTCCTCGTCCTTGGAGTCCTCGACTTTGAGCTCGGGCATTTCAAGTTTCCGCAACAGGCGCGACGTGCTCTCGATCGCGATGCGGCTGGTCTCCTTCAGCCAATCCCACACCGCATTGCCGCGCTCGTCATGTACGACTCGGCCGCGCCCGTCCTCTTTCGGTACCGGCGATGGCGCCTGGCCCGTTCGCACGGCACCCGGATCGGCAGGCGCCCCCGCGTGGGGCTTGCCTTGAATTCTGGTATCTCTGGAATCGCTCATTGGACGAATACCTTGCAACGGCCCCCAGTACGCCGCCACGGGAACCCACTGTAGCCTGCAACCGCGGCCCGGCAAAAATTCCGCCACCGGCGCATGCAGGATTTGTGTCAGGGATCACACATTGCCGCGTGGTGCAAGGCGGCGGGAGCGTCCGCCGGGCGGTTACGGGCCCTGTTTGCGAAACCGGTAAAACGGCTCGTCCGTGCGGCCCTGTACGAGTTGGCCCGCGGGGTCCGTGGCGTTTTCCGCCAGGGCGAGATTGGTGCCGTCCAGTTCCATCCGGGTATCGATCAGCATGGTGCCATTCGTCATGCGCGACGTCGCCCGACAACTCTTCGGGTCGTTCGAGGCCACGAAATGGCCGGCCGTCTTTTTCCAGATGAGATCGCAGCCATGCGTCTGCACGACATCATGATTCATCATGCCGCGCAGCAGATCAGGATCGCGCTGACCGTCGCGCCACCGCAATGGCTCCGCGAGCGTCCAGACAGTCTGCACGATGCCTTTGTCGGTCACCTCGAAAGTCCAGACCTTCTGAACCATGACCCGGCGTGGATCGTCGGCGGCCATCTCCTGCAGATAGAACACGTGCGCGCCGATCACGGGATCGTCCACAGGCGCGATGGCGAGGCTGAGCGCGTCGTGCGGGGGCTGAATCCCGCGACGTGCATCCGCCTGTGCCTGCGCGGTGTTGTCGTACTGTCCCGGCAGCCACTCCAGCAGTTGCGTGAGCTCGGTCTCGCGCAGCTTTTTCTGATCGGTGCAGGAAACGAGGAGCGCCGCAGCCACCAGACAGGCAATGCTGAACCTAGCCATAGAAGTTCCGCCATTCCGCGCGATAGGACAGGCCGAGCATCATGATCTTCTCCAGCAGCTCCTCGTAAGGGGTCCCGGCGGCGCGGGCGGATTCGGCCAGGTCCTCGGCCATCTCCAGATTGGGATTGGCGTTCGCCTCGAGGACATACACCGTGCCATCTGCCTTCACACGAAAATCCATCCGCGCATATCCGGACAGGCCCAGCGCGCGATAGATGCGGCGCGACAGCTTGTCCAGGCTCGCCAGCACGGGCGCGGGCAGATCCTCGGCCGCACGGGTCGTAATACCGTACTTTTCCTGGTAGCGCTTGTCCCATTTCACCTTGCGCGTCGCAATCGCCGCAAGGCTGCCCGGCATCGAGCCGAACACCATTTCCCACACCGGCAGGCGCGTGAGCCGCTCGTTGCCCATGACACCGACGTACAGCTCGCGCCCTTCGATGAATTCTTCCACCAGGGCATCCGAGCCCACCTGCTCGTGCACGAATGCGATGCGCTCCTTGAGTTTGGCCACGTCCTCAACGACTGATGCCTGCGCGATCCCGAGCGATGCATCTTCGACGGTCGACTTCACGAACAGAGGGAATTTTAGCCTGCGCGGCACCTGGATCCGTGCAGCGCGCCGGAATACGGTGAACAACGGTGTTGGAATCCGATGGTAGGCCAGCAATTGCTTGGAAAGCGACTTGTCCCTCGACAACAGCAGTCCCCGAGGGTTGCATCCCGTGTAGCGCTGCCGCATGAGCTCGAGAAACGCCACCACGTGCTGATCGTAAGTCACGATGCCATCGAATTCCTCGAGCAGATTGAAAACGATATCGGGCTTCCAATCGGCGATGGCGGTGCGCAACTCGGTCAGGCTGTCGAGCACACCGACACAGCGCACATCGTGACCGCTCTTGCGCAGCGTGGAGGTCACGTCGTACTCGGTACGCCACTCTTCGATTTCCTTGTCGGTTCTTCCCTCGAGACTCTCCGGTGGCACCAGACTTGCGTGTACTACGACGAGCGTGCGCAATTTCTTGTTCATGGCAAGCAGTCGCCTGCGGCCCGGGATGGGCTGGCGCATACGGGGCCAGCGTTGTTCGCCCGCAGGGCAAAAGGCGTGGCTCTTGCGCCGTTCCTCATGGCAAAAAGCCGTCCGCGGCCGGGGATCGGCTGGCCCATCCGGGGCCAGCGTTGTTTGCCCGCAGGGCAAAAGGCGTGGCTCTTGCGCCGTTCCTCATGGCAAAAAGCCGCCTGCGGCCCGGGATGGGCCAGCGCTTTTGCCCTGCTTGTCATAGGGGAAGCTGGGGAGTCTCGCCTTGCGCGTAGAAACGCGTGATCCGTTCCAACATCCAGCGCGAATGGCGGATCGCCTCGCGCTTGCCACCGCGGACGTAGAGCTTCAGCGTCTCGCTACGCTCGATGAGCATGCGAAGGATCTGCTGTACCGTATAACGTTCCGTGGACAGTTCGCGAGCGACGCTCGCGATTAGAGCAGACCTGTGTGCACGCAACAGCGTTGCTGCGCGCGTCGCTCGCGGGCGCAATCGCTCCACGCTGAAAACCTTCTTCAAGAATTGATCGGAGACGCCGCGGCGGCTCGAACGGTTGTGCGCGAGCTTGCTCCGGTAGTGCTCCGCCAACGTGCGGGTGTTCAGATCGATCGGTTCGATCCGCAGTCGGTTGCGAACGGGCGGGCGCGTTTCCCGCACGTTCGCCACCAGCTCATCGACGGCATTCAACTTGTGAAAGGCCGGCCAATCCGCATAGCTCGTGCGCCAGCTTGATTTGGGTTTCAGCCAGACGGCGAAGGTTTCCGCGAAGTCCTCGGTCGGATGCGCCTGCGCGTACCACTCCCCCAGATGATGAACATAGCGGCGGCTGCCGGGGCGGGCCCGGTAGCGATTCGGATACGGCAGCGATGCGGGACCGAAAACCTCGCGCCAGCGTCTGCGCCTGCGCAGGCGGTACGCGTTGTCCAGCGCGTGCCCCGCTTCATGACGAAGGATGCGCATGAGCCAGCGGCTGTTGCCGCCTTCCGCCGCGCGCATGATCCGACGCTCGAGCCGCTCGAGTCGCGGGTGTGCCAGAAAGAACGGAACGGCGATACCGGGAACGCCATCGGGAGAGAACCACTCCTCCGAGAGCCAAACATGCGGCTTGAAATCCAAACCTCGATTTTCCAGCTCGCTGTACAGGCGCTCGACGTGGCGACGCAGAGGTGAGCCCTCAACGGAGAGTTTCAGATCGCAGAAGCGAAGCGACAGGAGCTGTTCATCGGATAACCGCGCCCAGGGCTGCGCCTTGCGGCGCCGTCTTGCGCGTATGCGAGCGGCGTGTTCCGACGACATTTCTGGTCAGCCTTAGCGAATCTCGAGGAGAACACCGAGTGCTCGGGCGCTTGGGCGCCGGCGCGGTTTGGTGCGCAGCTTATCAGCCGCGTCGACGAAGGGTAACGGGAGCCGGCGGTCTTTTTTCAGCCACCGAGGCCAAGCAGCGCATGTGCCAGCAGACGATCGGCAAAGCCCTCGATCAAGTCCTTATGCATCAGACCGTTGCGCCAGGCGACGGGAATGGCGGAGAGCGTGTAATGCGCGCCGGCGAGCTGTCCGCAAACAGCGCCGACGACGTCCGAATTCCCGCCGAGATTGACCGCGCGCAGGACGGCGTCCCGGAAATTATCTGTCGTGCCGAATGCCCAGAGCGCAGCCCCCAGCACCTCGGCGGCGGAGCTCGTGGATCTGGGATCAGCCTGCGCCAGCCCCGGAGCGTCCGCGAGAATCGCGGCCTTGGATTGACCCGACAGCGCCGCGTGCAGAACGCGGGAGAATGACCGGCACGCCTCCAGAACGGAGGGCGCCTGACACGTCGGGCGCGCTGATTCGCTCGCCTGCTGCGAGGCTTCACCCGCGGAGGCCAAGTAAAACATCGTCACCGGACCTACCCGGGAAAGGGGCTCAGGATCGATCTGGCTCGGGTCGTGGGAGCCAGAGAACACCTGGCGGCGCCATTGAGCCTTGGCCAGAGCCCGCGCCGTGCTTGCCGTAATGCCGAGGCACTGCCCGGTCGCGGACAGGTAGCCCTCGCTCTGCCAGCGACGATAACGCTCCACCTGGTCACGCGCATCGAAACCGCCTCTTTCCAGCAGGCTCTCGGCGAGGCACAGCGCCATGGCCGTGTCATCGCTCCAGCCCCCGCGCGGCAAATCGAATGGACCACCTCCCAGCAGGTCTCCGACGGGGGCAAATGTTCCGGGCCGTCGATATTGGGTAGGTGCAGCCAGCGCATCCCCCACTGCCAGCCCGATGAGCGCACCCAGGAACCGATTACGCAAACCCCGCGCGGCCGACAGCGTCGTTTCATCGAGGAGTGGATCAGCTTCTACGCCCCGGACGGCCGCCGAACGGACCGCAGCGCGACCCAGGGAGCCCGCGTGGCCGGCTCCTCGGCTGGGCGTCGGAGGTGCCTGCTGGTTCGGCGGGGGAGGCCAGTTGCGAACGTACTGAGTCTGATCGGTCGTCTCCGGAACCCAGTCCCAGCTTTTCGAGCGCTCGGATTGCTGCCAGATACGATTGAGCTCATCGAGGGCGGCATCCCCGGTGAGGCCCCGCTCCACAAGCAAACATCCGATTACGGTCCCCGTGCGCCCGATCCCCGCACGACAATGTACATAGACTTTGCGCCCCGACCGTAAGGCGTCGTGGATGCAGTCAAGAATCTCCCGCATATGCGCCGGGTGTTCCGGCAGTTTGTGATCCTTGATCGGCTTGCGCAGGTACTCGAGTCCGACGGGCAGGTCGATGTCGTAGCGCCCGAGCTCGGCCGGATGAGTGAGGTCGACGAAACATTCCACGCCCGCGTCCAGCAGACGTTTGACCCTATGGTGCGTCTCCTCCCTGGATTGGCCGCTCGGATGCTCGCCGGCGAGCAACTGTCCGGGCAGCACCCAATAGCAATTGGGCAGAGGTAGCGCAGGAGCCTCGGAGGCGGCAGCGGGCGAAGGCACGCGCGTCATACGGGTACCGGCATGACCTCGAATTGAGTGGCGAGGATGTCTTCTTCGAACTCACTCATGGCCGTGACCCGGCGCGCGTCGAGCCCTGCGAAGTCGAAGTGTCGAGTGTCGGCCAGGTGGGCCGGCTCGAGGTGGCGCAAGGCCGAGAAGATCGTCTCCGTGCGGCCTGGAAATTCGCGCTCCCAATCGGCCAGCATCCTCTTGATGGCCGCCCGCTGCAGGTTGTCCTGCGAGCCGCACAGCTTGCACGGAATGATCGGGAACTGCCGCGCGCGCGCATAACGCTCGATCTCACGCTCGCAGACGTAGGCGAGAGGTCGGATGACGATGTGCCGTCCATCTTCGGACAGCAGTTTGGGCGCCATCGCTTTCAGCCTTCCGCCGAAGAACAGGTTGAGGAACAGGGTCTCGACGATGTCGTCGCGGTGGTGGCCGAGAGCCATTTTGGTGATCCCGTTTTCCGCCGCAAACCTGTAGAGCGCGCCGCGCCTGAGCCGGGAGCAAAGGCCGCACAGGGTCTTGCCTTCCGGGATGACACGCTTCACCACGGTGTAAGTGTCCTGCTCGATGATCCGATACGGGACTCCCAGCGCCTCCAAGTACCGCGGCAGAATCTCCTGGGGAAAATCCGGCTGCTTCTGGTCGAGATTGACCGCGATGAGATCGAAAGCCACCGGGGCGCTGCGTTTCAACGACAGGAGGATGTCGAGCAGCGTGTATGAATCCTTACCGCCGGAGAGACACACCATGACACGATCGCCGGCGGCGATCATCCCGTAGTCCTGAATCGCTTTGCCGACGTCGCCACGCAGCTGCGCCTGCAGCCGCTGAAACGTGCGTGAAGGTTTGACCGAGATCACGAAGTTGAGATGATCAGGCGGCGGCGCTATTGGCGATAGTCTCGAGATACTTCGACTCGACATAGCGGATGAACGAGGTCGCCGAGAGCGGCTTGCCTGTCGCGCTCTTCAGCAGATCCTGAACGGGAACCTTCGCGCCCAGGCCATGGACGTGGGTGCGCAGCCAGCCGAGCAGTCCCGAAAACTCACCCACCGAGAGCTGCTCGTCGAGCGCGGGCACGTCCGAGCGCAGGCTCTCATAGAGCTGAGCTGCAATAACGGCGCCCAGCGCATACGAGGGGAAATACCCGAACGAGCCGACGGCCCAATGAATGTCCTGCAGGCAGCCCTCCACCGGGTTCGCAGGACGAATGCCCAGACGCTGCTCCATGCCTGCGTTCCAGGCCTCCGGCAAATCGCGCACGGCCAACTCGCCGTTCAACAACTGTTTCTCCAGCTCATACCGCAGCATGATGTGCAGCGGGTAAGTAAGCTCATCCGCATCGACTCGGATGAAGCCCCGTTTCACGCGAGTCAGGTGCGCGTAGATGTTCTCCTGCTCCCACTCCGGGCCACTCACGCCAAAATGCCGCAGCAGCAGCGGTTGTACGTAGCGGACGAAGGGCCGGCTGCGGCAGACGATCATTTCCATCAGCAGCGACTGGCTCTCCTCGAGTGCCATGCCGCGGTCCCGACCGACAGGCTGATCCCGCCAGTCCTGCGGCAACCCCAGGTCGTACATGGCGTGCCCGGTCTCATGCATCGCGCCCAGCAAGCCGGACCAGATGTCATTCAGGTCCAGCCGCGTGGTTACGCGGATGTCACCCGGGACACCTTCCGTGAAAGGGTGCTCGCTTTCATCGAGCCGGCCCCGCTCGAACGGAAAACCGATCGCCTTCATGATCTCGACGATCAGGGCTCGCTGCTTGCCGGGGGGAAACTTTCCCGTCAGGGGGGGCAGCGGATTTCGATCCTGCAGGGCGATGGCCTCCCGGATGAGTGACGGAAGGCGGCGCGACAGCGCCTTGAACATGGCGTCGATATCCCCCGTGGTAATGCCCGGGCTGTACTCATCGACGAGCGCGTCGTAGGGCGCAAGGTTCAGCGCCTGACCTAGCAGCGCGGCCTTGTCACGGACCAGATGCACGACTTCCTCAAGATGCGTCGCGAAGACGTCGAACCTCCCTTGCTGACGGGCTTCGAGCCAGTGAGCTTCAGCTCGGGAAGCGGCCTTGGTGAGGCGGGATATCAGGGTCACCGGAGTCGCGATCGCGTGGTCGCGCTGGCGACGCATCTCGCGAAGGTTCGCGACTTGCCAATCCTGAAGCCCCTGCGCGTTGGCCTGTGCGCGGTCGAGCAGACGCGTGATTCGCGGCGCCGTAAGCAGAGCGTGGTACTCGGTCTCGAGCGCAGCGAGTTGTTCTCCGCGAACGTCCGCGCTTCCGCGCGGCATCATCACCGCTGCATCCCAGCGTAGGAGCGAAAGGGCTCCGCGAAAGGCGTGCAGGCGTCTGAACTCTTGTTCGAGTTGCTTGTAGGGCGAGGCTGACATGTGTGCTTCGGGTCCGTGGCTTTCCGCGATCCGCATCGAGCCGCCGTCAAGGCAAACTCCCAGATACAGATGTCGGGCGCGGATGAATGGACCTCAGTTTACCAGCGGGCCACGGCCCAGCCCTCGTCAACGGGACTGATATCCAGTTAAAACAAAGGCTTAGCCGCGAACTCCACGGTTGACAGCCCTCTGACGGATCGTCGGCTGGACGTTACTTAACCCGGTCCAGGCCAGCATGGCGCGTTTGCGATCCAGGCCCCAGTGATAACCGCCGAGCGCCCCGCCCTTGCGAAGAACCTGGTGACAGGGAATCAGCCACGCGACCGGGTTCGCGCCCACCGCATTTCCGACCGCCCGCGTCGCAGAGGGCGTGCCGATTCGAGCGGCAATGTCAGAGTAAGTGGTCGTTTCGCGTGCGCCGAGATCGATGAGCGCTTGCCACACCTTGAGCTGAAAGTTGGTCCCCGCGACGGCGACCCGCAATTCTGACGTCCGCGCCACCCCTACACTTCCAGCCCCGCGGCGTTCACTACTCTGCGTCCGATGTCCCACGGGACTCCAGATGCGAGCGGCGATTTCGGCAGCGTGATCGTCGTCACGTTCGAGACGAGCACCCGACCACTGCCCCTCCAGATTCAGCAGTGCCGCGGGGTCACCGGCCGCGTCTGTGAAGGAAAGATGACAGATCCCCCGGTCGGTCTCCCCGATCAGCGCCCGTCCAAACGGCGTGGCGCTGAACCCGTGGCGGATGAGGACCCCGCGGCCCCGGGACTTGAACTCACCGGGTGTCATGGCCGCCAGAGACACCACCAGATCGTGCAGACGTCCGGGTCCCGAGAGGCCGACACTGAAGGCCGCCTCGAGCACCGACGGCTGGCTCGCCAGAGCTTCCTGCGCCGCGCTTCCGGTCACGAAGGCCAGATACTGCTTGGGCGTCAATCCCGCCCAGCGGCGAAACAGGCGATTGAAATGGAATTCCGACAATCCGGCATCGGCGGCGATGTCGGCCAGCCGGGGCTGTTCCATGAAATGCGAATCAATGAAGCGAATCGAGCGCGCAATTCGCGCAAAGTCGCGGCTATCCATGAAGGCGTCAGTGTATGAGTTCATGTGCCCATGATATTCAGCCGGCCGGTTCCGGCGACCCGTTTCTTGCGGAAGACCACGCCGCGCCGGCTCCGCGCGGTGGTCTCCGCCGGCGTGCCCTCGCGGCCCCTTACGGCCCCGCCCTCCCTGGCCCCGGACGACTCTCGGGCCGGGTACAATTCCTATCGGAACCAGTGCTGCCAGCGAGGCCACGTCGCCACGGCGACGCCCAATCCGACCGATACGAGCAGCAGCAGGGTGAGTGTCAGTGAGATGAGGACACGACGCATCGGCGAAATTTGCGAACCTTCCGAATTTCCTTCCTGCACAACCCGGGCCGCCGCTGACCTGCCCTCAGGCTGGGCGCCTCGAGCGGATGATAAACCGGTAGCCCGTTCATGAGCCTGACCGTGTGTCTGCTCGCCTCAGAGGTCACCCCGCTTTCCAAAACCGGGGGCCTGGCCGACGTGTCCGCAGCGCTCGCGAAATATCTCCACGCAGCGGGGCACGATGTGCGCCTGTTCACGCCGTTCTACGCGTCAATCGATCGCGCCCGGCTGACGGCCACGCCTGTTGCCGGACTGCAGGATGTTGAGCTTCAGCTTGGGCTGTACGGTTACCGATTTTCGGTATCCATTGCGCGACTGCCGCGCTCGACGGCGCCCGTATATCTCATCGAATGTCCTGCGCTGTTCGCTCGCTCCAGCCTGTACACAACGGATCCGGACGAGCACTTGCGATTTCTCGCGTTCACACGTGCGGTGTTCGCCTGCTGCCAACGCATGGCGTGGTCGCCCCAGGTCCTTCACTGCAACGACTGGCACACGGCATTCGCCCCCTTGTTCCTCAAACACTCCTACGACTCGGATGCGCTCTTCCGTCGAACGCGCTCGATTCTCACGATCCACAACATCGGCTACCAGGGGGCCTTCAGCGCCTCCGCGGTCGGCGATTTGAGCCTGGGTGCGAAGACCTACCTGCTGCACCAGGACGATTTGCGGGCAGGCACGATCAATCCGCTCAAGCACGGCATCATGTACGCCGATGCCATCACGACCGTGAGCCCGACACACGCCCGAGAAATCCGCACGGATCAATACGGCATGGGAATGCAGTTCGCGCTGCGGGCCCGGGGCGCGGCCGTCACTGGAATTTTGAACGGCGTCGACTACGACGAGTGGGATCCGCGCATCGACCGGTACCTGCCCCGGCACTACGACGCGGACAGCCTCGAGGTGAAGGCTGAGATCAAGCGTGGATTCCTGCAGAGACTCGGACTTACCTCAGGCCCGCACGTGGCACTCGCGGGAATCGTGACTCGGCTGGCTTCACAGAAGGGAATCGACCTGATGTTCGATTCGCTTCCCGAAGTGCTGCGCTGGAGGGAGTTGAGCGTGGTCGCGCTGGCAGCGGGGGATCCGCAATACGAGCAGTTCCTGACCGAGCTGCAGGCTGAATTCCCCGGCCGCGTGGTCTTCCGACGCGGCTACGATGAGGAGTTCGCTCACTGGGTGGAAGCGGCCAGCGACCTGTTCCTCATGCCTTCTCGGTACGAGCCGTGCGGGTTGAATCAGATGTACAGCCTGCGCTACGGCACCGTTCCGATA